>Ga0209611_10000954_pt1 | contig 47080 bp, 35 predicted proteins | sample S1TSphgellanicum_3_FD_187693 | JGI IMG/M metagenome (GOLD analysis project Ga0209611, IMG submission 187693) | Host-associated microbial communities from peat moss isolated from Minnesota, USA - S1T2_Fc - Sphagnum magellanicum MG (SPAdes) (version 2) | ecosystem: Host-associated > Plants > Peat...
CAAAGAACCGGAACCAACACTGGAACCAACCACCATTAGCGGGTTATTAGAAGGGTGGTTCTTACCATTCGTTCTCACGGTTCTCAAAAAATCAATGAATTAAAATATGGAACCGGCGGTCCTTTATATTTTTCCAATTTCCCATAGTCATGACTTTCTGAAATGGCAGAATGTCGTTGAGCTTTAGGGTTTCAGGGGTCATCATTAGGGGTCATCGCTGCTTCAATGCTGTGTCGTGCCTTGCAGGCACGGGTTACCACTAGTCCTAAATAAATGTCACCCAATTTTCTTTGGTGATCTTTTCTTTCATTTCCTTATGAAAAAGACAACAAAGTTTTGCATCCATGTAATCATTTCCTACTAACAACCTTGTCTCCATATGAAAATGTATAAAACATTAGCAAATTGTTGTGTACTTATTAGGACCACACATCTTGTGGTAACAACTTATGTTCAATTGTAGCCATTCAACAAATGAACCTCTTACAAATGCAACTAAAGCTAGCGAACATAATTTTTTGAATTCACATGAAACAAACAATTAGTGAAATAAGTTATTCATAACAAGAAAAATGGTTCAATGATATGCTAAGGCATGTTAAAGAGAAATAAATACATATGTGCAAACATTGACTCCTTCACCTTTCTTAGACTTGTTGATGATGGAAGCTAATAACACCACTGAGACCAAGCATTACAAAGATTAAGTAAGATCCAACAAAAAAATTTGTCATTTCACACAAAAAAAATAAGATGCAAAAAACATGAAATAAGTAAAAAAAGATGGATAAACATACTAAAACAACAATGGATTCAAGATAACACACACAATAAGTCCCGAATCCACACCATCTTGTAGGCTTATGCATAAAGGACAAAAATCTATAGATTTTTGTTACTTTTCCTTTGTTGGTATTGTTGCATCCATGTGTCACTTTCACTCCTATTTAGCCAAGGAACCTCAATCAATCCAATTCAAACCTTCTTGTAAAGGAAAAAAGAAAAACATCAATGTTTTGTTGTCTCCTTTTTCTTCAAGTACAATGAACATTAATGCATTGGGATTCAACATCCATCCTTGTGAAGATTGCATTCCTTGTTGATCATGGCAAACATAATGACATACCAATTGTTGCCTAAAAGATCACACCACATGTTGGGTTCATAGAAGAAAGTGCAAAAATATGGAAAATTTTATAAATTTATGAAAATATTTAAATAGTTAAATAATTAAAAAATGAATTGAAATGTCATTTTGAAATTGTGAGAAAGAGGTATATATATATATATTTAAAAATAAATTCTTTCAACATTTAAGGAAAAAATGAATGTTGAAGTTGAAATATTTTTAAATGTTTGTCCCAATTACATGGGGGTTGCATTGAGACCACATGCACCCACCCACCAAGTGGAAGTAAAGTAGGTAGTAGAAAACAAGACCATTATACCACAACAAACCTTAGAGATGGTGACAATCTTTTAATGATTATGTGGAAGATCATAAACATTACACAACTAAACCTATGAAGGGATCATGTAACTTAAACAAATCTTTTGACATTTTACATAGGTTTGTCAATAAATTGTTAAAGGTTGTTTGATCAATGTTATAATTTTTTTTTCTTGTCATGTGTGTTCTCACCTTCTTGGCACATGGATTGTCAAGTTCACAACTCACAAAGAAAAATGTTACCCTCATTGATTTAGGTTTAGGGTTTAAAATTATTTTTAAGGAGCAAGGTGAAAACTAGGATTGTGGTGATATTTGATGGCCAAATGTTTGGAAAGGACTTAATAAAAAATTGTTAATTGTGTTATGTGATAGTGCTTCTATTAGGATTATTTCAAAGTCTTGCAATAAGTAATCAACTCTTGGGCACAAGGTTAAGTTTTTAAAGTAAACAAGTTGACATCTTTTGAAAGTTGACAAATAAATAAAACTTTAATTAATTGTATAGCTATAAACCTATAGAATTGTCATCCATGTTGTAAAACTTCATACGTATACAATCTCCAAACTTGGGGAGCGTGTAATGCGCAGGGAATTGGGCTTGGCTTTTGAACTAGACCTAAAGGTCTCAAATTTGAAAACATGTGCCATCTTTGAAATGAAAAAGTATAAAAATTTGAAGAATTAGGCTTAGACCCACAATTAGAAAACCAACCAAAATTGTTTTGAAATGTCAAACTTGGGATTAGAAGTTTTTTTAGAAAGGGTGAATCAACCAATATTGGTTCAAACCAACATCATTTAAGATAGGAAAATTTCTATGTATGAAAATTCCCAAAAATTGCTCACCCAATTCAAAATCACACATAGTGAACAACCCTAAAAAAAATGGGACCAAATGAATACTTTATGTTGTTCAATATTCTTTAGTCTTTGCCCTAGAGGGATAGCCAATAAAGTGCCCTTAATAATTAAAATAGGATTGGTTCCATGGAGTTCACTAAAAATGTATTGACTCTAATTCTTGTGACAAACTCAAACCAAAAGTTAAAATAAAAAATTCTAGCGATTCGATATCATAGTTAGAATAGGAAATTTTTGCATAATCCATCATATGGTTCACAACTTGACAATTTCAAGCTAGACCCTTTTCATATTCACCATTTTATATCATCATCTTTCAATTATCACATGTGAAAATTTAATGCTTTTATGCTCCCAAGAAATAGCAACACACATTTGGATTCAAGTCACATTAACTATAATAAAATCAAAACTAAGATTGACATAAATAATGACAAACTAATGAAAATCATATGGAAACATATAAGGGAAATTTTGTTTTTTTAAAAACGGGGAGAATGAAGGTACTATTAAGTTAATAAATCTCAATCTCCTTTGCAATTATTCTTGCCTCTTTCTCACATTTTCAAAGTGAAGATTCAATTAAAATTTAAAGATTTATTTCACTAGTAGAGTAGAGTACATTCCAGAAATCCAAAGCTTTTTCCCTGGTTGCAGGGTTCTAGTATTTTCAATTGGCGAAGATTGAATGTCATGTCTTATATAACTAATAAGTTGAAAGATTGAATTTCATGTTTTATAACTAACAAAAGTGGACATGATTTCATGAAAAATTTATATGATCATGGAATTTTTGTTTTTGATGGTGTAGGATTCAAGGAAGCAATGAAATTATATCAATATTTTGACCTTGTGTCGATTGATTGTCTCAGTGGTGATGCATAGCAATGGAAGACGAAGAAGACTCGAGAGATGGGAAACATACCCGAGAAGCTCAATTTTGCTTTCCCTCTTCCTTGTCTCCGTTATAATGTGCTTTCAGTTAGCCTTCCTTATCTTCAGTTTCGGAGAGCCCCGAGAATAGGACCTTGTTTTGGAAGGTTACTCGTGGCTTTGCTCCATTCATTGCGATCATTCGGATCTGCAATTGCATTTGCTGTCTTTCTCTGTTGCAAAAGAGTGATGCAGGAAAAAACTCATGTAAAAGTTTGTAACGAAATGTAATGGCAAAGCAACAGAACACAAAAAGAAGGAAGAAATAGAAAAAGGTAAAACCGCAAGGAGCTTAAGTCCTGAATCCGCGCTCTTCCTCTTTTGGAAGGTTTCTCATGGATCTCCTCCATTTATGCCGTCATTCAGATGTGCAATTGCCTTTGCGGTCTTTCTCTGTTGCAAAAAAGCGATGCAGAAGAAAATTCATTTAAAAGCTGTAACGCAACTTAATGGCAAATCAGGAGAACACAACAAGAAGGAAGAAATCGAAAAAGGAAAAACCGCAAGGAGCCTTAGTCCTGAATCCGAGCTCTACCGCGCTCCCTGAATCTTCAGAAAACCCGAGAACAGGAACGTGTTTTGTAACTTTGCTCATGGCTCTCTTCCACTCATGCGATCATTCGGATCAGCAATTGCATTTCCGGTCTTTCTCTGTTGCAAAAGAGTAATGCACAAGAAAGAGTCATGTAAAAGTCTCTGACAAAACTCAATTGCAATTCAAGAGAACACAACAAAGCAGGAAGAAAATAGAGAAGGAAAAGCCGCAAGGAGTATAAGTCCTAAGCCGTCCCTCTCCCTCGCTCTCGGAGTCTTCTGAGAACCCGAGAACAGGAACCTGTTTTTCCTAAGCTCATGGCTCTCCTCCGTTTATGCGATCACCGGGATCTGCAATTGAATTTGCGCTCTTCTTCTCTGTTGTAAAAGAGAGCGATGCACAAGAAAAGAGTCATGCAAAACTCTCTGACAAAAACTCAATTCCAATACAGGAGAACACAACAAAAAGGAAGAAAATAGAAAAGGAAAAACCGCAAGGCGCTTACGTCCTAAACCTGAGTTCTCCCTCGCTCCCGGAGTCTTCCGCTTCCTGTGCTTATTGTTACGTTCTTTCATTTGCTTTAACGATTCCTGTTTTCACGCTCGACTCCTTGTAGAGATCCAACAACAAAAGCGTTGAAGATCAGAGCAGCGGCAGCGTTTCCTCTGCTGTACACGCACTGAAGGCTCCTCCATCTGCATCCGATTTTGCAGCAAACACACGAAGTTCACGGCTCGGATTTTGCGTCGTCGTCCGTTCACTAGCCGAAGGCGGGATGATAAAGACCATGAAACTGTCCTTGCACCTTATCCTATCGTGGATCAGTTCGACCATCGCAAGAGACCAAAAGCAAGCAAGCAAGCATACGATCTTCTTGATGCAAATCTCATGCCAGAGTATCGCCAAAATAGCAACGACGCCATGGCGTCTAGTGTAGGATTTTGTTGCTCTTCCTCTTCCTCGACGTTTATGAGCTCACAATTATTCAGGCACAACAATAACGTTAGTCTGAATTCATCAGTGTCCGGGACATGCTTTCCACACACGAGAATTAGGGTTTGGCTTCCTCCTCCTCAATCCTCTTGTTATGGAGGCGGCGATGGAGCTGCTGCGGGTAAGAGCACAAGAGAATGGCAATCAAGAGGTAGTCCGCCACCACCTCCAGCACCGAGCCTGGCTATGGAGGTAAATGCAAAACGCCAAAATACCTTCTTCACCTTCACGGACTTGTGTTCCAGGATCGATCTCTTTTGTGTCTCCACTGCAAAGGAAAGGCTCAGATGGCCAGACATTCTTTCTTCCAGTTGTTGATGAGAAGGTAGTTGCTTACTACAATGCCATTCAGCATCTCCAAATCATTCCTGTTCTTGCCAGAAACTCAGTATGCATAATTTCTAGACGGTGGGATTCTCCAGTAATTCCACATTCATTTTTGCAACTTTTGATTTGGGTATATATGAAATCTAATGGAAAAGTGATACTTTTGTGTCATTCTTCTGCATTTGTGAAGTTGTGGATTCTTCCCACTCACCACCAGCTAACTTTTTCTGAACAACATTGGCAAATTGTTATGCTCTCTTTCTCGTTTAAGGAAGCTAGCTTGGTGCTGGAATGCATAATTTCAGAGAGGCTTTTGAAAGCCATGTTTTTCTGTATCCTGATGAAAACGGTTTGTTTCCTTAAAAAAAGACTACTCACTGTTGCATTTGCTGCAAAATAGAAAGCGAATGTGTTGCATGAAGTTCATGGTTTAGGGTTTTATGGTTTAGGGTTTAGTTTCTTGTCCCAGTTACTGATCAAAGTGCTTTTTGGTTCTGAATTCACATGACAAGATAGTGAGAGTGCCAGAATAAAACTATCACCTTGTAAGTGTTCTAAAAAGGAGCTATAATTGTTTGATATCCAGGGACATGTATCTGATGTAGCTGGTGATGCTTTGACTTCTCCAAGAAGGATTTTTCTTCAATCAGCAGCTTTATTGGCACCTATGATGCTTCTTGATCTTTCTATGAACCATGCGGTAGCCTCAGAGTTGGAGGCATCAGAATCAATATCAAGGGCTGCTGATGTTACAGGCATTGTCAAGCCCTCAGTGACCCCATCTGTTAGTGAAGTAAGGAAGCCAGTTGTGGAGACAGAATCTTGGTATCGCTTCAGGGGAGATGGCTTTGCTATTAAGGTTCCTCCTGAGTTTGAGGACATTGTTGAGCCTGATGTAAGTGGGTACCTTCAATCTCCTCAGTGAACAGAAGACCGATTTCCTTTTCTTTGGGGTTTACTTGTTCTTCTTTCTTTTCCTGTTTCTGTTGTCATCATCTATTGTATATCCGGTGATTGTAATTTCCTTGCAGCAGATTATGAGCCTTGTATCATGTCACCAGGCTTTAAGCCAGTGGTTAATGGCAGTACCCTAGAATCTGTCTCATTTGTGAAGAATTAATTTGGGGCAAAACATGAAAAAGGTAAATCTGTAGAGCTGAACTCTAACTTGTAAAGCACCTTGGTGCAAGTATGGAAATGACATAGATGGATGGGGTGCAAAATCTTTGGTGGATATTTCAGGAAGGGGGTACCTCACTTTATGGAGAGCGTGCAAAAGAAAAGCCCTTTGCAGCACGTTTTGCTTCACCCGACAGGCATCTGCTTTTCCATCATTCTCCTTCTCACCTTCCGCAGGTTCACTCTCCAATGTGATTTTGTTCTGATACCCAAGTTGATCATCCAAGACTTGAATGTGCACAATATAGCAAAAATTGTTGAGAAGAGAATTTGAGAGCCTTCTACAGTTGATTCTATCAAATTAGTCATTAAAGGTTTATCTGCATTCATTCTCAATGTTGAGAGAGCCCTTGGATAATGGATGATTGTTTGAGGTTTACAGACAGGAAGTACTGAGTGTGGTTATTCGGCAAGCATCACAACTCAGGCTTTCCTTCTTTGAGGTCAGTCAGTGCCATGGTCTCTCCATTTCAACCTCTTTACCTTGTTCTCATTCCTTTATTCATGTAGTAGTTGTGCTACATGCAGGCCAGAACCTTTTCAAGATGTGCAACAACACATGTAGCTGGATTTCCTCCTGGCAGTATAAGCCATGTACCCAAGAAATGGAGAAGCTTTTATCAGATAGGCTTAAAGTTGTATTGCCTAGAAAGTTTGGCCAATCAGCCCACATTTTGGGCCTCCTGGGCCATCAGATTTGCAGATGACTCAAGGATGGTGTGGAACTATGGGGATTTGGGTGACAGACAAAAGATATTAGTGATTTTGGCTCTTTAAAAGAGGTGGCAGGCATCTTTGTTCCTGGTACTGTCCTTCAATCTACTCCTGTGATTTTTATATCAAGAGATTTGTACATTTGTACATTTGGTTGGAAATTATTGGAAAGGATGCTCCATGCACTAGAATGTTTAGTTTGTTCAATGTTTGGCCTTTTAGGACATGGTTCCATGTATATCAGCTTGTGTGTAGAATTTCTTGGTCTCTTATTTGAATAGCACACAGAATTCTGCACATGAGTGGACATCAGGGTAAGGGAAGTGTCTTTTTCATTGAGTAATGTTGGTTCTGCAGTTATATAGCAGTGGATTTTCAGGTCTGAATTAGGTGATGCATGAAGTCATCAACTGTATTTTCTTGCCTTAGTCTAGTCTTGTGAGATCCTGACACTTGCATGCTGATCGTCTTTGATAGGCAGTTGGAATAGAAGCTTGTATTGGAATTTCTATGCTGATGCATTAGTTGCAAAAATGCAGCAGGATCAAAGATACTTTCAGCACGCATTATGAACTCAGCAGATACACGAGTCCCCAGGTGCATTTCCTTTGTTTGATAATTTCTTTGTGCAATTCTGACCAATTGTTCTCAATCCACACTAGTATCTCGTGGTTGCTTGGAGTGCCTAGATAGCTATTAGGTTAGTCACTTCTTCAAGGGACTAGAAGATCATTTGAGAAGCCTCCACTTACATTGAGATTTTTTTCGTTGCTTGAAAGGATCAATTGTGAATCATGCATGCAACTAATGTCATTCTGTTATGGATCAGGAAGTACTACTTCTATGAATTTGTATCAAAAGATAAGCAGGTTGCCATGTCAGCAGCTGCCGCAGCTGGAAGGGTAAGTCATTATTCTGACTTCTTTTCTCTACATACTGGACTATACTGGCCTGTCAGTGGAAACTCAAGTCCCAAATATGATCCTGTTTAGAATTGGGGAATTTTCCCAGTATCCAAAGTTTTCTAGCTACATTGTGAACAGTCTCAGATTGGAGATGCCTACATGTTTAACAACCTTCTGATTGCAATAAAACTGTAACTTGATTCCTGAACCGGGTGTTCTTTGTGTGATTGTGCAAAATTGAACACAGTTCTTGCAACATAGATTGGTTCAGCTTATGCCATGGGCTTATGGTTCAATGCCCTTCTTAGGTTTGCATTTCAGGACAAGGTTTTGTGTCAAGTTTTGACGGTTAAGAAAAGGGTTAGGGGTCTTGTATTTGTCTCCGTTTTAACTATGCTAGAACAATGAAATGTGTGGCAGGTTTATGTGGTTGGAGCAATGGCTCCACAATCCAGGTGGAAGGATGTGGGTATTACTCTACAATCGGCTGCTGCATCTTTCTCAATTCTATGATGTTTCCAATTTTGCATAATACCTCACTCATCATTTCTTCTCAGCTCATGGCAATTGTAGGCTAGCCTTATAACTAGGAAGGAAATCTTTTCAAGAATTGCAATAAAGACCATAGTTCATGACCACAGGAAGTCATTGCATTACCCAAGGTAAATCAAGGAATTTTTGGGTGTTAATTCACCCAAATGGCCTACTTTCTGCTTTGCAGTATCATCTATCTCCAACTTTATGCACCAAAGACTACCTACTTGCTGCCTGTGGTATCATCAGTCTCAAACTGCATACATACAGATTGTGTAAAGGAAAAGGCTGTGAAACTCTGATCTCTCAAAAATGGGCTCATGTTGGGTGAGTGATGATTTGCCTATCTCTTGGGTATACATAGTGATGTCAGGGGAATGACATTATGTCAGTGCTATGATGTGTTGAAGGTTGAAAGTTATTGTAACTCTTGGTATGTTTATTTCAGATTTATTGTGAACTATTGTGAATTCAGATTTCTTTCTTTGAATCCTGGGAATTATCAACTTTGATTTGCTTCCTCAAGGTTACCTCGAGGGTATCCCACCAAACATGTCAATTGACAAAATTCAATTTTCGTGCTATTCAAGTATGCTGAGTTTTTTCTAAGTATCCTCTTCCAGTCATGTTTAAATCAGACATTATTCTGTCCGAAATTGCATGGAGATTTAATGTCCAAAGAACATGTTGTTAAGCATGGAAGTTCAAAAAATCAAGAGATGGATTCGATTTGGGTTTGTTTGGTGAATGGATATGATGTAGAAAATGTTTGTACTTGGCAAAAGGTTTTGAGAGGTGAAATCTCATGATGATGATTTCATCACTGGGATAATACTTGGCTGATCCTAGCAGCACAATAGTTTGAAAGGGCAATGCATATACACACATGTTCAAGTGGTAGTAATGTAAAGGACTTTCAGTCACATGCTTGAACATTTTGCTTCAGCACAGTAACACACAATTTGACATACAATATGACAAATTGATCCAGAATGCTCCTACAATTAATCAAAAGTTACGATTGTCTGCAACACACAAAAAAGAGTTTCAGGCAGATTTTGTGCCACTTTGTGGCTTTCATAACAGAAAGGTTTAACTGGCTTTAATGGGTAAAAAGGTTTGCCCCACTCATGAATAGTGGACAAAGAGGTTTCGTCTACTCCTGTGTTATGGGCAAACCCAAGCTTTTCTTTTATGAAAACAAGTGTAATGCTTTTGCCCAAAGGGGGCAAGATTCTAAAGTGAGTAAGATCCCCTCATTTTCTCTGCTCTCCCTTCACCTTTTTTTTCCTCCTATTATTTTCTCATATAGTTCCAAATAGTTCATAGCATATGTAATAACACTAATGGATATATTGTCAAAGCTTGCACTAGATTTGTTGGCACTTGCTATGTGCTTAAAAGGCAAGAAGGTGGTGAACATGTTGTAGAGAATCATATGAAACTTGTGGTAATCGGTATCAAGAGTTTTTCCATGGATATATATGACTTTATTACATTAACTCATATTTCTTTCTAGGATGGAAAACAAAAAATGTCACTCCTTGCATGCACACAATCAGTTGTGTCTTGAAGAAGAACCATGAGACATTTCATCTTACTCAATATTCATCTATGTTATGTTCCTAAAAAAGAAAACTAGCATGACATAATAAGAATAAGATCAACTTGGAATACTTCACATGTGGGTATTTTATGGGTAGCTTCAAAGATGAGCTTGAGAGAGAGAAAGAGACAAAATATGAAACATACCCTAATAAACAATTAGTCGTCAGGTTGGCTCCCATATTGAGAATGCATTCATGGCTTGATTCCTCCATCCTGAAAGGAACCAACCACCATCTCGTCCAATGCCAAAGCGTTTGTCATAGGAGCGAAGTATGGACTTGATTGTATTGGTCTCGGATAGTCGTAGTGGCTTTTGAATGAAGCCAGCTCGTTGAATGCGGCTATGCCATTGCCTATAGGACTCAGGTCGCTCCACTCTTTCAAGACCCTCACAAGCAATAATGTTTAGGATCTCTCGACCATAAATCTCCTGCTCTATTAAGAATCTTTCCTTAAGACAGGGGGGCATTATTACATCAAGTGTATCAAACTGTATTGAATAATACTTGATGGTCTCACGAACACGAGACATAAAGAAAGGCTCATTCAAACTGGCATTTGCCACTACTGCGACAAAAACCTGCACAATTCAAATAAAACACTAATGAGATGTATGTAGAATGTGGAATATTGTTGATGATGTGTGAAATTTTGAGGTAGAGCCCATCGAGCTCATAGAAGATGTGTTCAAGCAAAAGAAACCAACAACCATTTCCAATAGAAAACTACATGATCTGAACAAGTGTTTCAACTTAGAGAACAATAACATAGCAAGATCCATGTAAATTTAACCTTTTGGTGATTGGCATTTACCTTTGGATTCATGCTTCGGATCTTGTTTAGAAACATTTGGCGTGGATTTGCTACTATAACAGATTCATCCAAAAGGTTGGAGAGTTTGTAGCCTACATTGACTACGAGCACTTCATCAGGCCTTAGAGCAAGTTGGGTTGCTGTTATACTCTCCCACTTGTCGGCAATTGCCGTGTATTGAAATGGCACTTCATGTGTCTTTGCAAACTCAGAGAGCCTTTGACCACATCGTACTAGGAGTTCTGATGGCTTGCACTTTGTGTCATGTGCTTGCTCTATTCCTGAAATCTCACAAAAGTCATCATGAAAAACCATTCTAAAAGTTGTTTTTAAGATTTGCAAGATTTCAAAGAAATCACTACAACCCAACACTTTGACAATAACGGAACAATGAATTGTGATCATGAACTCTGATTTGTACCCTAGAGATATTCACAAAAGAGATAGGAGAAGTTGACAAGAGATGACCCAAGCACCTGTGATTCGAAGATTGGGTGCCCCTCCTGGTCTCCGTGCAAGTTCTTGAATGAGACTCAGATATGGGCCCCCATAACTGAGGCCATAGTCAACCAAATGCACTCGGGTTGCTCCCTTGAAAGCATTCAGGATTGCAACATTCATACTGAAATGGGCAAGTGTCAAGTATGGACCATGCAGCACAAGTGCCTTATAGGCTCGCAACATTGTAGCAGGTGAAGGGGCATTGTTGCGAAGTGCAGCGGAAAGTTGTGGACCAGTTCCAAACATTTTAGCAACCTAGAATATTCAATTCATCCAAAAGGCATTCAGCAAAAATAGATTAAAAAAAACACATGGGTAGGAGCCCAAGTGACAATCTAGAATGTATTGCACCTCCAACACCAAATACCCAACCTCTCAATGTCCAGTAGAGATTGCAAGAAAAGCAAGGCAAAGTGCATAAGCAAGGCAAAAATCTTACCAATGCATCTGTGAAGTAATGAGCCATGCGTTGTGCACCACTTCCAGAAGGTGATGTAAGAGCACGAAGCTCTGCAATGATTCTACTAGCCTTCCTCACATCATTTTGTTTCACTGCTTCTGCACATCTGCAATTGTGGGTGGACATACAATGTGTTAGATTTTAGAGAAAAGAAAAGGATATAACTTCTCTCTCACCCCTCAGATCCAGCACTGCATGCATGACATTGTCCATCAACAATTCTAAAATTGAAATCATACTTGTATGGGCATGTGTTGTTCTCTTACGTGATAAGCAAATTTGTCAAGTCATGCTCATCGCCACTATCAAATGCAAACTTGGCATTGTGTTGCAACACACCAATGTTACTTCCTTGTGGAAGATTCATGCCCACCCCAGTGCTTGTACTTTCTTGGCTCATGTTCTTGTAAATGGTTCTAGGGTTATGAGCTTCATGCATGAGGACATCTGTGTGGTTTGCATCGTTGTTGCTGCTAATGCTACAGATGTTTGTAGAAGACTCAAGACCCAGTTCTTCAAGATGCCGACTCAGAATGTCTGCATAATTATTCAGCGTGTCATCTTCGTAAAATTTTTCTGACAACTGGTTAAAGTCGAGAGATTGATTCCACCCTACATTATTATACTCTGTTTGTGCACCCCATGCCGCTGCCCCCTCTTCCCTGCTGTTCACAAAGCTGTAGTAGCTTGGTTTAGTAGTACTAGTCGATAGAGAACCTTCATTGATGAGATCGGCAAAACCCTTCTCCATGGCTTGGTATGCAGTGCTTTCTTGGTACAGACATGACTTGCTGCCATTCATAACATCTCCCTCCATGAGCATTTCATCAAGGAACGTTACTTGCATCTCATTGTAGTCCATGCTTTCTTCATTCATATACAATTGCTCTGTGTCAATATCTTCCTCCTCCTGCATGAGCATCTCATCAAGGAATGCTAGAGATTCTGGCCCTCCGGTTGGAGATCCTGAATCTCCCACAGAATAAGGGTCCTCAGAAAAAAATGACATATGGTTGTTCAAGTTGGCATCATGGGTGGAGAAGGAATGGAGAATTGGTGGTGGGGCACCATAAGAACTCTTACGAAGATGTGAAAACAATGATGTCTGCATTGATGTTATTGTTGGTGGTGTTAGTTTTGTAAATGTTGTTGTCATTGTCTTTGATGATGATGTTGATGATGATGATGATGGTGATGTTGTTGTTGGTGTCGTCACTGTCAGAGGCTCTCTACTTTTCTGGTTAAAAGCTTGAGCTTCAGAATCAAAAGCTCGAGTTTCAGCATCAAAGGATGAGGAATATGGAGTACTATCCTGTCCCTTAGGCAACCGTGATTGCAGCCATGCTTGTTGGAGCTTTGCTGCTAATGGTGTAGATTCGCCTCCTCCTGCTGCTGCCGCAAAATTACTCTGCTTGTTTGTAAATGCCATTTGCAGCTGTGAATCCTTGTGTAGTTTCTCTTTTCCTGCTGTCCCTGTCCCTCCTCCTCTTCCTATTGCTGAGTGCTGCATCTTCTCCACAGTTTCAAGCTTGCTGACGTCCCAGATTTTGTTTTCCTCCTTAAGAATTCTCCTTTTATTTGCCAAATTTCTCTAAGGATTGAAGCTAAGCTTGTGACGATGATGATGATGATGATTCTTCTCTCCTCTTTTCTTCGCTGTTCCCTACTCTCTCTCCTTCTCAGAACATCAATCTTTGCGCTATTCCTCCTCCAAATCTACTGCTGCTGCTCCGTCTGTCTCCGTGCTGCTGCTCCGAGGTCACTTGCTTCCTGAGAATTGCTTCTTTGGAAACGTGACTTACACTACCATGAAAAAGCCTTCCCTCTCCTTCCTCGCTCTAGCTTCTGCTTCTTCTCCTTCCTCCTCGCTCTTCTTCTTCTTCTTCCGCTCTCCACTGCTTGTTGCCCCTTTTGAAACAAACTTTTGTTTCCTTCAATTCAACAGTCTTCCACCCACCACCACCTCTGTGATTTCTTCCTCCTCTCAAGATCCTCCTCTCCAAATCTCTATCAGCGCTAATTGCAACAACTATGCATCCTTCTCCTAAAAAAGAAAAAAGAAAAAACCCAAAACAAAAAAACAAACCGAACTTACCCTTGTTGCACTTCCCCAACACTTGTTCTTCAAAATCTACCACACAAACACATACAAAAAAGACACACCACAAAACCCAATTGAGTCTCCTCAAAACACAGACAGAAAGAAAGAGAGAAGAAGGAGCTTCTAAACTTGAACTCACACACACCCAAAGACAAAAAACAAAACAAGCAAAAAGCTCAACTCAGCTTGTGAGCTTGATGGGTGTGAAGGAAACGTGTAGCAAGCAAAGATTCTGTGTGGAATGCTATGATGATGATGAGACAACAACAACAACAGCAACAAGAACAACAACACAGCAACAACAGTATTATGACGAAGAAGAAGAAGATGATGAGATGCTCCTTCCTTGCTTCTTCACAAAAAGCAGCTTGTCAGATCCTTCTCAAAGCTCCGCAGATGAGGTTCATTTGTTTTTGTCATTGTGGACCTTTGATCCATGTACTGGCTCCTGTCTGCATTGGATTTGTCCATTTGTTCCACAAACTAATTATAAAAAAAAGATGAAGAGAGAAAAAGCTGGAAAAACAAATGCGAAGACGGGAATAGCAAGATATTTTGAAAATCCAGTGTCTTGTGGAAATAAATCGGGTTGTTTGAGCTTTACGTATATTATGAGCTCACAACCCTATGAGTGCCCGCCACCAGATCCTCCAAAACGGCATCATCGAAGAAGTCTAAGCCCTACAAATGTCATGTTGCAGGAAGATGATGGATGGGCAGTGAAGATAGATTATCCTGTCCTCCTGGCTCATTGTTATTCTTCCAACAAAACTAACAAAATAATTCTTGGGCTATGGAGAATTATTATTTTCTTTCTGGCAGTTGACAATCTGATTCATAACACACTTTATGATCTGAATCTTCCTTTTCTCTTGTGGGGTTTGTTGGACCCTGCCCCCCACACCACAAGGACAGGGACTATCTCATTCGAGCCAACTTCTGCAAGGTTTACTTTATTAAAACTAGTTTCACATTAGTGGAACTGGTTTTCTTGGTGAAAGTGTTCAGACTGTTTAGATTGGAATGGATTTTTTTTGGTGTTCGGACTGTGTGGACACAGTGTCCAGCGTGTTTTGTTATGCCTTGTTTGGTTATTGGCACTGCCCAGCGTGTTTGTAATGATGCCCTTTGTTTGGTTCTTGTAGGGAACCTGATGAGCCAACAACAACAGTCCTGAAAACCCTTTTATCCATGATCCAGCCTTTTTGCCTTGTGTTGGTGGTTGTGGTTTGAACCAATGTTGGGTGGGTAGGGTATCCATAAAACCACGAATTCCAATTCTGGGGGGATAATAAGAAGAACCTGTAACCAGGTTTTCATTTTTCCTTAAAGAGTGAAAGAACCTAGCTGGAACCAGGTTTCCCAGTTGTATTTATTTAGGTGTGGAACCAGAATTGGAACTGAGATGAGATTTTTGGAAAAAAAAAAGCCAAATGTGACTAGAAAACCAAGGGTTGACTGATAATTAATTGTTGGTTTTGATCTGGGTTAATAAGAACCAGATTGGAATCGATGACTCTGATTTTCAAAACCAAAACCTGAATTTAAAAATAAATTAAACCAGACCCAAAACTAAATTGTGGATTTCATTTACATGTGGGAAGCAAAACTTAGATAGTTTTAATTCATTTTTTTTGAACCAGAACCGAAGGTTCTTCATGAGGGTAAAGTACGGACCCAACACTCGTTTTAACTAGTGTGATTGGGTAGTTATCAGAAACAGGAACAGAGACCCTTACAATTATCAAGGTGATTCTTAAGGTTCATAACTGCGATTCTGAAGAATCAAAGAACTGAATCCAGAAATATTAGGGTTCATAAACCACAATTCTCCAAAATTGGAGAAAAGAAAGAAATTTCAAAAATCAGATAACTGCCGGTTCTTTCCTGGTTCCTTTTGCATAAACTGTCGATTTTTTGAGGTTTCTGAAACAACCTAAACTGCCGGTCCTTTAATTGTGAAATATTTTTCAAAAAAACCAGAATTGACAGTAATTCACAAAATCAAATTCCCGTCTGTCCATTGCCACTGGCTTTAAACTTTTAAACCAATAACTTGGAACACAAACAATAGCTTAGAAAGCAGCTATGGAATAGCAAAAAGGCCATGGTTGTAGCAAGCCTTGGCTCATGATTTTTGTCCAATCAAAATGTTTGGAATCCCATAAATTCTTGGAGCACACATAACAATATGCTTGGTGATTTCAAACCTGTTGTTCTATAAGTGTTTTTCAACAACCCCAAGAGACAACCCAAGGTCTAACAATCCATGCAATACTTTCCCTTGCTCTAAAAGTCCACAAAGATTGACTTGGGGTTTTAAAGTTCATGCATATTTGGTGTTAGCTCTAAAAGTCTATGCATATTTGGCCTTGGGTTGCTCACAATTTTATATACCATATTTATGTATTCTTTAAAATATATGTCATACATGTCCATTCACATTGGGGGTTTTCATCTAACTATAAAGCTTTGGCCTAACTCGATCGTGTGTTGAAAATGGCATGTGTTCAAGGATCCTAGGCACGTGTCCAAGAAGGCCATGCTTACAATTAAAATAAGGCTATGATCTTCATTGAACTTCGAGTAGCCTATCTTAATGTCCAAGAAGCCTGAGCCCATACCCAAGAGACTTGCGCCACCTCAATGCATATGTTTGGAAAGTTTTGGCTGGCCCAAGTGTAGATTGCTAGAATTGACGTAGCCTTTTACCACAAAGCAACGAGCTTTTTAAGTTCAAAAGATTCAAAGTCACCCATCCTCCTTTTCAAAAGCCTAGGGACAATGTCTAGGCCTATGTTCGAAAAGCCCAGGCCCATGTCCAAGAAGCTTGAGACCTCACGAAAAAAAACTTGGACAAACACCTCCTCAATCCAAGAAGCTTGAAATTGCCTTCACCCTATATTCAAAAAGCCTAGGACTTCACCAAAATGTCTTAGACAAATCCATTCCCCATCCAAGAAGCCCATGCCCGAGAAGGAGGAATCACCTTGACGGTATGTCAATAAAAACTAGGACCTATTAAACCCATACCTAGTCTAAAAAACCCATGCCCAAAAGGCATGAAATACCTTGACCTTATGCCAAAGAAACCTATGACCTCACTTTAAATATCAAAACTAACCCATCCCTAGTCCAAGCCCATGACCAAGATGCCTAAGCCACCTACATATGTTAAGAAAGGCCAAAGCCCCAAGAAGCAAAAGGGTCAGTTATATCCAAAGGCCTTTGCTAGATGAGAAGCCTTTATGTAACCTAGTGGAAAAAGCCCACAACTTCTCAATAGCAAAATGTAGCCTAGGAATTCACTCAAGCAACATATGGAAATGCCTAGACAAAGGTTTAGGAAAATACTCATGAAGCCTATGAAAAACCCTAGGAACCTTAATATGGGCCTAATCAACCAATAAAAACCTATGAAAAGACCTAAGGAACCTCTAAAGAAGCATAGGTACCCTAACAAAACATTGTAGCAACCTATTAAGAAGCCTAAGATTGTTTTTTTTTAAAGTACAAAAATCCTAGGAAAGAGCCTAGGTAACTTATGGAAAAGTCTAAATAACCTTTGAAGAAGTGTAGGCACCCTAAGAAATAGCCCAAGTAATCCATGAAAATGCCTTGGCAACTTAGGAAATAGCAAAGGCAGCCTATAAAAAAAATTATAAATAAATTTTTTTTTAAAAACCTAGGCACCCCAAGGAAAAGCTCAAGCACTTTGTGAAAAAGCCTTAGTAGTTAGGAAAAAGTTCAAACAACTTGTTAAAAAGCTTAAGCAATCTAAGAAAAAGCCCAAGATGCCTATGGAAAAACCTAGATAGTCTAGGATAAAGACTAGGCACCTTATGAAAAAGCCTAAGTAGTCTAGGAAAAAGACTAGGCACCCTATGAAAAAACACATGTAAATTGTCAAAAAGTTTTAGCAACCTAGTTTTTATTTTTGTATGTTTTTGGTGGTTTGGCAAGATATGACGAAGGAAGTAGATGAGATAGTTTCTGAAATGGAAGAAAATATGAGCAACCCAATGAAAACTATTCAAGGCTTTGTGGATCAAATTTCTCTAAAGTGATTGGCAAGGGGGATTTTGAGGAGATGAGGTGATAAGGAGGATATTTGAGGTTGACTAAGGAAGGACTTGGGAATCATATTTTTTGTGAAAGTTTTTAGGGGATGATGAAAGAGAAGCTAAGTGATTAATTTTTTGAAGAGGACTAAAAGTGTGGTTTTTGATTTTGGGTTGTTGCAAATAGGAGAAGTTGTGGGAGTGAGGTTTGTAAATCTCTATCTCGAGGGAAAGTACAAAAATAATCCGTTGCGCAATGTACTCAAGGAGGCAGAGTATCTATCTTAAAACGGGGTATGATGGCTGAGCAAGGGGAATGATGAGAAGTTTTAGAGGTTTCGAGAGCAACCAACAACTCTTCTCAAGAGTCTGTGTTTGTGTTTTGTTTGTATCTGGGTTTTGTTATCTTGCTTTTCAAGAGCGAGCACCCTAATTTTGGGAACTCCAAAGGACTATAACAGTCCATTGAGTCTACAAGGTTGATCACAGAAGGGATGGGTGTAGTTCTCTGTAAGGATTTTTGAAACAATGACTTGGGGAAGTCAATGTGTTATATTCATGTCTTTTGTCTTGTCAAATGGAGCAACGGTGTCAAGGAAATTTGATCATGTGATTTGTGTGGGTTTGAGAACTTTGAGAAAAAAGGTTAGTGGGCTCAAGAGAATGAAATCATAGCGATCTAACTCCCTGAAAACCTCAAGCCTCTCTATGATGAAGAAGGTGATTTCTTTGCCGGTTTCTAAATAGAATTTAGGTGGACATTAGCTCAAGCTAATGTGAAGTTTGGAGAATGTATTTGTTGTTTAGTATATACATGTTTGCATTTTATTTGTTTGTGTCCTTGTTTTTTGGTGATAGAAGGCCTAAACAACCTAAGAATAAACCCAATTAGTTTAAAGCTTAAATAAGGAAGAAAATGTATAAGTAGCTTAAAAAAGCCTCTCTAGCTTATTTTAAAGCCTAGTCCATTTATGAAAAAGCCCATGAACCTGGCCTAAGCAACCCAGCACCAAAGAAAACACATTACCTACCCTGGTTCCCTAGTTTTTGGTTCATCAAGTTGGATTCCATATAAATAGCACTTTGCATTTCCCCCCCTATTGTTTTTACCTTCCTACACTTTATCTTGTCATGGCTAAACTTTTATCTTTTGGCAAAACCTTTATATTTCATGGCTAAACCTTTTTTTCTTAGCAACCTTTCTACTTGTTGGTTAGTTCTCCACCTTTTTACACAACCTCTTTACTTCATGGCTAAATCTTTATCTCTTGGCAAAACCTCTGTACTTATTAACTAAGCTTTTATTTTTTCACAAAACATCTCTATTTCTTGGCTAAGCCTCCACCTAATAACGAAACCTTTTCAATTTTTTGCTAAACTTTTACCTCTTGGCAAAACCATTATATTCCATGGTTAAACCTTTATATATTAGCAAAACCTTTATATTTTTGGCAAAATTTCTACATACTAGCAAAATTATTTTATTTCATAGCTAAACATTTATCTTTTGGCAAAACATCTCTAATTCATGGCTAAACCTCTACATCTTGGCAAAACCTCTCTAATTCATGGCTAAACTTTTACTTGTTGGCAAAACTTTTTTTTTCATGGTTAAACCTTTATTTCTTGGCAAAACCTCTTTACTTCATAGCTAAACATTTATATTTTGGCAAAACATATCTATTTCATGGCTAAACCTCTACATCTTGGTAAAACCTCTCTAATTCATGGCCAAACTTTTAGCTGTTTTTTTTTTCATGGTTAAACCTTTATTTTTTGGCAAATTTTTTTTGCTTCATAGCTAAACATTTATATTTTGGCAAAACATATCTATTTCATTGCTAAATATTTATGTCTTGGCAAAACTTCTTTATTTCATGGCCAATTTTTTTATATTTTGGTAAAACATTTCTACTTCATGACTAAACCTCTACCTCTTGGTAAAACATTTTTAGTTCATGGCTAAACCTTTTCCTCTTAGTAAAACATCTCTACTTCATGGCTAAACCTTTACCTCTTGGTAACACCTTTCTAATTCATTGTTAAACTTCTACCTTGTGGTAAAACCTTTTTATTTTTTCATTAAATTTTTATATCTTGGCAAAACCTCTTTCTTTCATGGTTAAACTTTTACCTCTTGGCAAAACCTCTCTACTTCATGGCTAAACTTTTATCTCTTGGCAAAACCTTTTTATTTCTTGGTTCAATCTTTACATATTGGCAAATTATTTTACTTCATGGCTAAACCTTTAGCTCTTGGCAAAACCTCTCTACTAAACCTTTACCTCTTGGCAAAACCTCTTTACTTATTAGCTAAATTTCTACCTTTTAACAAAACTTTTTTATTCCAAACTAAACCTTTACTTATCGGCAAAACCTTATTATTTTCTTACTAAACCTCTACATCTTCATAAAACCTTTTTCCTTCATGGCTAAACTTTCACCTCTTAACAAAACCTCTCTACTTAATGGTTAAACCTCTACCTTCTAGCAAAAACTTTTTTTTTTGGGGCTAAACTTTCACATTTTGGCAAAAGCTTTCTACTTCATGGCTAAATCTTTACCTCTTGGAAAAACCTCTCTAGTTCATGTCTAAACCTTTACCTTTTGGAAAAACCTTTCTACTTCATGTTTAAACCTTTACCTTTTGGCAAAAGCTTTTTATTTCTTAACTAAACTTTTACATATTTTTTTACTTATTAGTTAAACCCCTAATATCTTGGCAAAAAATATATATATTCATTACTTTACTTTTAGCTTTTGGCAAAACCTCTATACTTCATGGCTAAACCTTTGCCTCTTCGCAAAACCTCTTCAGTATTTAACTAAGCTTTTACCTCCTTGGAAAACATGTCTATTTCATGGCTACACCTTTACCTTTTGGCAAAACCTTGATATCTTTTTGGTTAAACATTTACCTTTTAACAAAACCTTTATATCTTCTTAGCTAAACCTTTTTTCAATAAAAGTTATAAACATATATTTGACTTGGGCTCCACATTGCTACGCACTACCAATGACGATGAAATGACCAAAAAAAAAAAAGGGTTTACATTTGAAAACTTTATTATTTTCAAATATATATATGATCCAAATTGTACAAAAGGCCACCCAATTATCATCCAAGGGAAGATTTAATTAGCCACCTTTGTTTTTAATTCATTGAAATTTTGGAAGCAATTAGGGTGGATAAACATTAAATCAACTAAGCGGATTAAATCCTTAAATTAAGTATGTAAGGGAAAAGTTTTTATTGGAAACTAACTTAATCTCAAAGAGAAAAAAACCATGTTAATCTCTTGAAATAATCTCAACGTATTCATATGAAATAACACATATTTACATTTGTATGAAATTGGAAAGACACAAAGATTCCAAAAGACATTGAAAAAAAAAAAAGATTTGTTTCTTTTTCGATGTCTTAGGATCCATAAAGACATTTTGAAACATTACAACTCGTAAAATGTTTTTTTTAAAAAAAATTCTAGTTTGGAATTGACCTCTAATAAATTTGTAATTTGGAATTGTCTTTTTGTAGAACCTATGACTATAACCCATCCCACCTAAAGTGGCTCCAACGAAATCACTATCACTAGAATTAATTTTAGAATTTTAAAAGTCCAAAAATAATTTAAAACAATTTGGATAGTTCAACCAACTTCAAAATTGCAAATTGAACCTAGTGGTCAATGGGCTCAATGCATATCATTATCAAAAATGATCATAAGGATCAGATTATAAATGGTGAATTTGAATATTGTGTAGATCACAAATGCAAAAAATGAAATGAAATTAATACGTGGTGGTCATCAAGTGATAAAAAGTGAAAAAGGAAAACTCAAAAAAATTTAGGCCAAAAAGGATTTGAAGAATTTAAAACATTTTCAAATTAAAATAAGGCTTAGGATAATTTGAATATTGTGAATAGCAATCATAAAATATCCATCATTTTAAATAGATTTTATTATACAAACAAAACATTACATTAGGTCATACAAAATAAAAGCTATGAAACTTGGACTAAAAGTTTGAAAACCCAATGAAATCATTATTTGCTTGCATACCACTGCTAGCACAATTAAGATAGTTGTGATTCTTGAATAGTTGGATATGCAACTACATCAGCACCTTCTTGAAATATAAATCCAATTAAAGAACATCATTTTCTACCCCTTAGAGCTACAAACATCATCGCGGATTTGCAAACAATAATCTAAACTAATTGTAAGCAAAATTCAATAATTGGATAAGTAAACATAATTCAAAAGTGAACAAAGAAAACACACAAAATTAATTTGTGTCAGGTATAAGAAGAGTTCATACCTAAAAGAAGTTGAATAATGCCATTTTCCCCATTGTCATTTTCAAATATTGCATGAACTAAGAATAATTCAATGAAAGGGTGAACACTACAAGAAATTTTGTATAATGTAACCATCCAACTTCTGACTACATGCAACTATCCATCATTTGTAACTATGTTTTATGATTTTTACAACTAGTAACCATCTTTATAATTTTTTTACTATTTTTGGGACCATGGTGCAATTATTACATTGTAAATCCTTCCATATCGACTAACTTCTTCAATTTTTCATCTAAAAATAGGCCATTATGTTCATTTAGTCGCAAATTTGGTTGTAATTTGGTTACTTTTGTGGTGTGCATATACATTGTGTGTACATAGATGTTTTTGACTACATTAAGAGTATATTTAACATGTAATCAAAGTACATGAAGCATATATTAAATCCTATTTATTATATTTAAATTCTAGTGACAATAATTTCATTAGAGCTCGTTTAGGTGGGATGGGCTATAGTTGTAGGTCATACAAAAAGACAATTCCAAATTGCAAATTTATTAGAGGTTGATTTGAAACCATAATTTTTAAAAATTAAATATTTTACAAGTTGTAATGTTTCAAAATGTCTTTATGGATCCTAAGATATCAAAAGAGGAACAAATCTCTTTATTTTTTTCAATGTTTTTTGGAATCTTTGTGTCCTTTCAAAAAAAAATTTGAATCTTTATGTCTTTTTAATTTCATACATATGTTTACATGTAATGTCATACAAACGCAAACTTGTGGTATTTCATTTGAATATGTTGAGATTATTTCAAAAGATTAACATTTTTTTTTCTTTCAAATTAAGTTAGTTTCCAATAAAAACTTATCCCTTAAATACCTAATTCAAGGATTCAATCCCCACTTAGTTGATTTAATGTTGATCCACACTTATTGATTCCAAAATTTCAATGAATAAAAAAAATTGGTGGCTAATTAAATCTCCCCTTGGATGATAATTGAGCAATATTTGTACAATTTGAATCCTATACATATATGAAAATAACAAAATTTTCAAATGTAAACCTTTTTTCTTTTTTTGGTCCTTTCATTATCACTGGTAGTGTGTAACAATGTGAAGCCCAAATATATTTAGCCTATATTCAACACATGTTGAACACATATTATTTCATATTACTTCGTTTATAAACATATTTAAAAAATTAATCATCTTAATTTTATATTATGGTTTGTTTACAAATATACCATATTTATTTTAATGTATAATTAAATTATCATGGCAAGGTCATATGAAGATGACATAATCTAATTAATGTCAAACCAATATTCATTATTAATAAAATAATAATATCAGAAAATTTATTAAATAATGTAAAATATGGAATAATAATTTAAAAATGACTTTGAATGAATTAAAAAATTATATTAATTAATTACTGATCAATTAATACGAATAATTATTTGATTATAATGAAAATATGAAATAATAATTTATTTATTTAATAATATTAATTAATTAAAAATTAATATTGAAAAATCAATAAATAATTTACAAGACTTTAATTAAAAATTTAATCTGTTTATTTAACCAATTAAACATTTTAGTATATATAACATTCAATATTTACTGGTCTATTTGATAAATTTTTCATTTCAAGCTATTAATCAAACCACAAATTATAAATAACTAATGAAGAAGTTAGTTATTCATTCATTAATTATTCATTTAATTAATAATCATTAATATTTATTAATTAAGAGTTATAGTAAATAGAATGTTAATATTTATGTAGATTATAAAATTATTAATTAAAATTTCACAAATTCAATTATTTAGTTATTAATAATGATTAATTAAATTGGTTTCTTATTTAGTTCATAAGTTCAAAATTAATAATTAATGTTTATTGGACCTTTTAATGAATATTTCCAAGTCCAACCATTGGACCTTTTTTTGACAAGTAATGCATGTCCTCTAAAAGACTTAGTGAAAAAATCGCTACAATTAGAATTTTAAAGGGCCTAACTTGGCTCATTGTTAATGAATAATGTTTCGTTTTCTATCCCATAAGGTAGCCCTCAACATGCAAAGTACACATGATTCAAATCCTTAAAATAATAATATGTCCTTGTAATGAGTTGACCCTAGATCTTGGTGAATTATTCATGTCCCCAAATTGATTAACAAATGCATGTGGCACCAACAAAGGAAGAACTTGCATCACATCTTCCAACAACATACATGACCAAATTGCAATATATATATTTTTTGAATTCTCAAGAAAGAAAATGTTGCGTTCTAGTTCTTGCTTCTAATTTGTTAATGTTAATATTGCTCCCCTTCACATGACATTTGCTTTACAGAACAACACATTGTGGGAAGCAACACATCACACCATTCATGTTGAAAATCAACAATTTTGTGGGGGCAAGAGGATATGATTGAAAATGCTTATGTGGACATGTTAGGAATGAACATGAAGTTCAACCTAGTTTGCGCTAGGCCAAAAAGTAGATGCTTTGAAGATAAAAGCTAGTTGTAACATTTGCAATAATAAAATTTAATATTTAACATATTTGAAAGGAAGTTTTCAAATGTTTAACTAAAGAATCCAAATATGAGTAATTAAGAATACATTACAATTTTTGTTCATTTTCAATTTCACATTGTTACAAAATGAAGGTTTGCAACATTTTATATTGTCTTGGATCATCACAAATAATACATTTAATCATACCAAAAGGATTGTGTTGTACAAATTTGGAAATACCATATTCGGAAAAATGAAGAGATTCCAATTAAAGGAGAATGGTACCTAACAAAGAATGGTCATCCCCATAAAACCCATCAAAAATTTCCAAAAAGATGGCATTAAATGACCCATTAAACAAACAATTTTATGACATATCATTTACAAGTTCAACATGTTGCCAACGTGGATGTATAAATACGTAAAAATAAAATGTTAAGGATTTTGTGAAAAATAGGCTTTTTAGGTAATTTGGCAAGAAATGAGCAATTTGCATGCAAAACTCTTGATCAAGTACTCTGGAAGGATTGATGAAGATTTGTGTTTCATGTTAGACTTGATCCAAATAATTATAAATGTTGTGACATTGGGCTATGGACCAAATATACATGTGGAATTGCATTATACATCTCTCTAGGAATTCCTTTAATCAAGGCTTGAGAACAATAGGCCAAGATGGAGCTCTTTGATATTTGCCCTTATTGAAACATGTGGCAACAAGAACTCCATTCCAATTAGAAATAACATGCAATGGACTCACCTTTGATGAAGGTGAACGAGACATTGGAAAGTTGATTCTTGAAGTTGATGGCATTTTATGCAACTTTTGTTCACTTAAAGAACGTGAATTTGGCAATTCCACTTCTTCTGCCATCTCATGAAACAATGGATCAATTACATAAAATAACCAACATAAAGGAGTGAAAAAAATCCACAAAATGAAGTAGTAAATAAATTAAGGAGACAACCCAAGAATAGATTTGAAGGAGAAAAAAAGGAAAAAAATTGGGCTATTCACTAGGTATGTCAACCAATTTCTATAAAACCTAATGTTACATTCCATGGTGCCTTTTTCAAACAACATTTGGAATTTGACATTATTTTTTGTGAAATTTCTAATACCACCAAAGGAATTTTTTTTAACAAGGTGGAAACACTAAGCCTAGAGTAATGAAACGACTTCAAATACAAGAAAATAGTTCCCAAGATATCATTTTCCTTTTCTTTTGCTAGCTTGTAAGACTCAACAAAAATGACATTAAAGGGAAGGTTTGGAAACATCTATAAGGCATATCGTTTACCAACAATTTATTTCCATGTGAGTATTGGGGTACCTAAGGAAAAAACCATAAAGTTTTTTTTATGATAAATAATTTTATCATGAGTGGGACAAATGTCACATTTAAAGGCCTTTTTGGTGGGAAATTGCATATAATGCTTGTGAATTTTGCATAAATATCAACGGATAATCCTTCAAGGGTCAATCTTTATACTCATTTCTTCCACTACTTTCTTCAAATAGGTTTTCATCTTGTAATGTTGAACTAAAATCCATATGTATATAATAAATTATTTGATGCACCTCATGAGGAATTCCTTGAGACCTGGCCTCCAAATAACCATCTTGTTTAATATGGGTGGATAATGAGTAGATATGTTATATGGTAAAGTCCACATGTGATTAATTGAAAAGTATTGCTTCCTAATAAGGACACCTTTTAATTCAAAAATTAGAGGACTCACCTCAAGGTCCCTTATGTCTGTGAATGGAAGAGATCTAAGAACTTTGCAAGTAAAAAATTGAAATTTTGACCCCTATTTTTCCACCAATGTCAAGGGAAACTAGAGGAAATTTTTCATTTTTCAACATCAAGTTTGCAAATGGGGATTGTGACTGGGATGCACAAAGGGAGGCATGGATGGCAAAGACAAAGGTGAAACGGGGACCTTGAAATTTGACATGGCAAAGGCATACATGGAGGTGATGATGGTGTTGTGTTTTTCAATTCCATTTCCTTGCCATCTAGTTGTTTAAATAATAGAATGACAATCCTCCAATTTCCACCATGGCCATAATGAAACCCTAATTTTCCCCAATCAACCAAATCTTTAGAAATATTGTCATTGAACTCCTCGGATTCATAGCCAACATCAACGAAACAAACCCACACCACAAATGGGACTATGGCCAAGATGACACAAAAGGAAGTGGGTATATCAAAAATGGAAGCACGGATGGTAAAGACAAAGGTGCACATTGAGGTGAAGATGTGAAGTTTAACGTAGTGAAAGTAAACATGGAGGCAATGATGGTGTCATGATTCTTGATTCCAATCCCTTGCTAATTAGTTGTCTAAGTAATTGAATTGCAATCCTTTGATTTCCACTAAGGCCATAATGAGATTTTAATTTTTCCCAAATCAATCAAATCCTTAGAATTACTTTCACATAACTCCTCAAATTCATAGCTAGCATCAATGAGAGGAGTTGACACATTTGGTTGAACATCAATGTCAAGATGAACCTTAAGAAGTTTTTTCATTTTTACTTTTATGTGGACAATGAAGACCACACAAGAAAAATTCCTCAAACTCATTGCTAGAACAAAGATTTAGTCGATTTCCTTAGCTTTAAAATGACATCTCCTGCCAAATGTGAAATGATTATATTTGCTTTTGCATTCTATGGTTAGCAAATTTCAGCACAACCATCACCTACATAAGAACATGAATCATGTCAATGTGTGGCGCCAACTTTTAGAGAAAAACATATATAAAAACCACCTAGCAACCACCAAAGGGATTGAAAACAACAATCACAATACACCAACAACCATATCACAACTTGGGGGATAACATTTTATTCCTCCCAAAGTTTTTTTTGCTTTAAATTTCAATTTGATCAACAAATGAATCTAATGATTCAAAATGTCACAAAATCATTTCAACACTATGGAATTGAATTGAAGGCCACCAAGTGGCCACTATGTCAATTTCCATTTACCAAGGAGGAGCGATCAACTATGTGGCCACTACTTCAATTTCCTTCTACCAGGGAGGAGTAATTGACCAAGTGGTTGGAAAGTTAATTCCCCTTTATTAAGAAGGAACAAACCATTTGACGGCCACCATGTCGATTCCCTAGGTTGATTTCCTTCTACCAAAAAGGAACAAACCACCTAACGGCTACTAGATGGATCTACTTCAACGCAAATTAAAAGGAAACAAATGGGAAATCTTTTATGTGTATCATATTAATTTTACAAATCAAAATTTATCCATCTTATATTCATGAATACATTAGATTTTCTTTTTATTGGAAAAATATGGAGATGAAATAGTTTTTTAAATAGAAGGAAGCTTGTGATTGCTTATTTAATTATATCCAAGTAAGAATTTAAATCCTCAATAGGTACTCTATCATGTGTATCATATTAATTTTAATGAACAAAAAATTGTTCATAAAAAATGCATCAATGTTTTTTTATCAAAAATGAAATCAATTGCTACAATGAAAAAAAATCGAAAAAGGAGGCTTGTGATTGTTTATTTAACTACATTTTTGAAACACTAGTAGAAAACCCCCCATTTTTAACCAAAAGTTTTCAACTACATGACATTTGCAACTATGTTTCAACTAGATTTTTTAATTTTTAAATAAAATTATGGCAATTACCAATTAAGTTGATTCGTTTACTATATTGCTATATAGTTGAAAACATTTTTCAACTACATGGTCATTTGCCAAATATTCCTAGCATCAACAATGTTTCCAATTTGAACTTCCAACTATGTTGGTAAACAATGTGAACCATGTTTCAACTCAGGGGTCATTTTTGAAATATTCTTAGCATCTAAGGTTCTTTAGTTGGCACGCAATCAAAACATTGATTAATGTTCAACTATTTTGGATGATAAAATGTACTAGAGGATGGATGAAATATAGTCTTGTTTGCAACTATTTCTTTCAACTAAGTTAAACAACTAATATGTAACTTTAAATTTTATACATATAATATTATAATATTTATTTAAAATTATGATAACATTAAATTACATGTAATTTTTAATTATATAAATGATTGGTTTTTTATGCATATAAATATTAAATTTTAATAAAAAAAATGTGAGTATTAATGTTTATGTTCAGTACACATGTAATTTATTATTTATATGTAGATCATTACAACATATCAAGTAATGATACATAATTAATAATATTGTGGAACTATAATGTTTATTCAATTTCATTGACATGATATCTTAATATTTGTTTAAAATTATGATAAATACTCATTAAACATTAATGTACCCTATGTCATTGGCCCAAGTTTGAATGCATTCAATTGAATTTTCCTTCCAAACCCCTTTTTGCAATTTGTTTGAATTTCCAACAACAATACATACCCACCAAAAATTCAATAATATTGTTCACATTTTAGGTCTCAAAATTATGAAATCAATTTTATTAAATCAAACTTGGTGAGGGCTTTCCAACAATACCAAGAACGCCCCCAAATTCCAATATAGTTTTCAATCTTGGTTTCTCAAAAAATTCAATGAAAAAGTGGTTCAATAATCAATAGATTCCACACTGTGGCTCCAAACATTTAAAACCAAATCATTGCACCCCTATTCATTGAGAACTTGATAAGTTCCATAACATAACTTAAAACACCGTGGTTTGGGAAATATCATTATGACAAAACAAAAAAAACTACTTTCTTTCATGGATAAATAAAGTAACACGTGTTGTTGGCCCCAAGTGTGAACACACTCAACTCATTTTCCCTTCTAAACCCAATATCTTCCACCTTTAAGTATGAAAATTATGAAATAAATTTCATTAAATCTAACTCAGTGATTACTTTCCAACAACACCAAGTACACCTTTGGATTTGAGTAAAATTTCTATTTATGATTTTATTAATGTTTATTAAGAAAATGTTCAATAGTCAATAACCTTTGCATTGTAGCTCCAAAAATTTTCAATCCAAGTCAGTGCACCACTATTCATTGTTAGGTTTTCAAAGATATCAATAGCATTATATAAAATAATTTGGTTGGGAAATTTCAACACAAGAAAATAAAACAAAACAAATTATCTACCTTCATTAATATATTAAATTATGTGTAAAATATCTTTGTATAAAATGAATGGTTATCTATGATGCAAATTGTTTTTTGCACACAAATAATAAATCTTGATTGAAGGAAATTTAAAGAAAATTTGAAATATAAATTTGTAATAATGTGCATGTTCAATACACCTAATTATTATTTATATGTAAATTGGATTTTAGTTTACAACATATCAAATAATGATACATAATTAGCATTTCTTGTGGAACTCTAATGCTTATTAATCTTTATAGACATGATATCTCAATATTTGCTTTAAATTGCAATAAAAATTCATTAAACATTAAACTACATGTAAATTCTATTTGTGCAAACGAATGCTTGTGTATGATGCAAATATTTTTTGTGCATTTAATATTAAAATTTAATTTCAAAATAAAATTTAAGGAAATTTTGAAATATGAGTTTGTAATAATGTAAGTTCAATATATGTAATTTATTATTTCTTTGTAAATCAAATGTTAATTTACAACAAATCAAGTAATGATTCATAATTCATAATTTTGTGGAAGTTTAATGTTTATTCATTTTTATACGTATGATGTCTTAATATATTTTAAAAATTGCAATAAAAATTCATTAATTATTAAGGTACACATAAATGTTTTTGGTATACATGAATGATAACATGTATGATGAATTTTTTTGTGCATATAAATATTACACTTTAATTTGAAAATAAATTTTAAAGAAATTCTGAAATATCAGTCAACTTAATAATGTGTATGTTCAATACATGCATAATTTATCATTTCTATGTAAATTCAATTTTAGCTTACAACATATCAAGTAAGGATATTTAAGTAATATTTTTTTGGAATATGTTCAATACATGTGTAATTTATTATTTCCATGTAGATTCAATTTTAGTTTACAACATATCATGTATGATACATAATTAAATTTTTTTTTAATTTTAATTTTAATTTTGCTATTAGTTCTAGTATTTTTTTCATTTATTAATGTTCTTTATTTATGTATGATAAAATTATAGTAATGTTTAGAATAATTAGTAATGATACTTAATAGATTATCATATAATTTCAAAAATTATTGTTATTTAACACTACTATACGATAAATTAAATTTTTTTTATTACGAATAAAAAAGTTAGATAAAAATATGAATAAAAATAGTTAAATAACTAACCTAACCTAACTACTAGCTACAATATTATTAATAATGTTGTTGTTGTTGTAATTGTAGTCAATTATTAATTATCATAATATTATAATTATGATTATAATATCATCTAAATTTTACTATTGAATATTTATATTTGAGTTAATTCTTTGTTTTATGAAATGTTAATAAATTTATAATGAATTTCTAATTTTACAAAATATTCAGTGATAATTAGTTATTTAATAGATAAATACATTTAATTGTTGATTTAAAAATTTTAATCACCATATTATTTAATAAAAAATGATAATATATTTAATTGTTTAATTATACACCTATATAATTAAAAATAATTGATATATAATTACTATAAATTTTTAGTTTTAAAAAACTTTTTATAGGTTGCCTTGGTTTTTTCCTAGGTTATTTGGGCTCTTTCCTATGGTGCCTAGGCTTCTTCAAAGTTTTAAAAACTTTTTCCATAAGTTGCCTAGGCTCTTTCCTAGGGTGCTTAGGCTTTTTTAACATGTTGCTTGAGTTTTTTCTTAGGGTACCTACCCTATATTAAAGGTCCCTTAACCTTTTTTCATAGGGTGCATGGGTTTTCTAATAGGTTGAGTAGGCTCACACTAAGGTTCCTAAGATTTTCCATAAGCTTCATGGGTATTTTTTTGAGCCTTTATTTAGGTGTTTCCATAGATTGTTTGGTGAGTTCTTAGGTTACATTTTGCTATTGGGAGGCTAAGGCTCTTTCCCTTTAGGTTACATATAGGCTTCCCATTTAGCAAAGGCTTTTGGACATAGCATGACCCTTTTGTTTCTTGGGCCATTGGACTTTCTTAACATATGTAGGTGGTTTAAGCTTCCTGGGCATGGGCCTGGGTTTCTTGGACTAAGAATGAGCTTGTTTAGATTTTTATAGTGGGGCCTAGTCTTCTTGGACATAGGGTCAAGGTGATTCCTCCCTCCTTGGCATGGGCTTCTAGAACAAGAAATGGACTTGTCTAAGTTTTTTTTGTGCAGTCCCATGCTTTTTGAACATAGGGTAAAGGCGATTGAGGCTTCTTAAGTGTGGGCTTGGGCTTCTTTAATTGAGGAGGGGTTTGTTCAAGTCTTTTGGTGAGATCTCAAGCTTCTTGAACATGGGCTTGGGCTTTTTAAACATAGGCCTAGACATTGTCCTCAAGCTCTTGGATAGAAGGATGCGCAACCATGAATCTCTTAACCTCAAGAGGCTCATTGCTTCTTGATAAGAGGCTATGTCAATTCTACCACTCTACACTTGGGCTGGAACTTTCTAAACATATGTGTTGAGGTGGCCTAAACCTCTTGGGTACAGACTCAGGCTCCTTGGACATCAACATGGGCTATTCCAGGTTCAATGAAAATCATAGCTTTATTCTAATGGTAAGCATGGCCTTCTTGGATAGAGGCCTAAGCTCCTTGAACACATGCCATTTTCAACACACTACCAAGTTAGGCCAAAGCTTTATAATTAGATGAAAACCCGCAATATGGATGAAGATGTATGGAACATATTTTTAAAGAATGCATAAATATGATCTACAAAATTGTGAATGACCCAAGGCCAAATATGCATAGATTTTTAGACCTACAACCAAATATGCATGAACATTAAAACCCAGGGTCAATATTCGTGGACTTTTAGAACAAGGGCAAATATTGCATGGATGGTTAGACCTTGGGTCTGTTGGGGTGAATACAAAACCCTTAGCGTTTGAGATCACCTAGCATATGGTTATGTATGCTCCCAAGGATTTTGGGATTCCAAATACGTGATGAGATATTCCACTCTGATTGGATGAAAATGATGGGCCAAGGCTTGCTACAACTATGGCCAGGACCTGGTTTTAATTTTTCCTTAAAGAGAGTGAAAGAACCTTAGCTGGAATCAGGTTTCCAGTTGTATTTACTTAGGTGTGGAACCAGAACTGGAACTGAGATGAGATTTTTTGGAAAAACAAATGTGACTAGAAACCAAGGGTTGACTGATAGTTAATCGTTGGTTTTGATCTGGGTTAATACGAACCAGATTGGAATCGACGACTCAGATTTTCAAAACCAAAACATGTTATAAATGGCCTCTCCACATGCATGGTGTGTCACCATAAATTCCTACATTAAAGCCTAGGGTTTCAACCATAGTTTTCATGACCACATAAAAATTTTCCTTTCATATTGACCTATGATTAGTCATTATACTCATTTTCTTTATAAATAATATATTCATTGCCAACAATAATGTTTTTTTCATAAACATAGGTCTAGTTTCATGACTAATGTTGAGTGGTTTTTTTTTAATAATTTTTTTTAAATTTAAAATAATTGGATGGTTCCAATTTTTACATAGGGTTATGAGATGCAAATCAATTCTTTAAAAAAAGTTGGGGTTTATGAGAGTTGGCCAAGGTATCAAGATTTTTATTTTTTCATATTCAATTAGTTCTCATAGATAGTATTTCTCACAAATGCAATAAAATGCAATTTTCACATTTATTTTTCACAATTTGGTTATAAATTTTTCATTCATTAAAAAGAAATTTTTTTTACACTTGAAAAATAAAAGTATGTTAGAAAAGTTTACAACAATGTTTGTTATCTTAAATTCATATCTCCACAACTTCATGCCTTTCAAAAACTCCTTCAAACTTTTTTGATTCCTCTTCTAAAACTGCATTGAAATATCAGTTAGCTCTATTAAGCTAAAGGTGGACTTGCAACCAACCCTAGGGTCATTTGGCTAATTTTGCCTCACAAAATTCAATTTTTAAAAAAGTTGTTTAACTATAATCAACATTTTCTAAAATTAATACACATTCCAACTAAAGAAAAAATCCTTTTTGTTTCAATTTGTGGTTCAACAATCTTCAAGATTTGACAAGCAAAGAATCCAATAGTATGAAACATAGTCTCATCTTTATCCCACCATTGAGGAAGACACTTAATATACTTGGCATCTAATTAACATTTCATGAAAATCAAAATTCTCTATTGGTAAACTCTTTCATTGGTTGTCATTTCAAAGATATATAAGTTACATTCTTCATCAATTCCTTGAATTGGTTAGGAATGTCACATTCAAATTTAACCAAGGGGTGAAAATGATGATATCATTTTAAAAGCATGGGATGTAAAGATATTTTTATCATATTCCTCAACAATGGCCTTCTTTTGCTCACAACCAATAATGATGATATTAAACAAAAAAATTAAACTTAAGGTCCAACATAATAAAATTTTAAAAAAATATTATGGGTTTATTTTTTCATACCTCCTTTAAAAAAATTTTAAAAAAAATCCAAAACCCCAACAACCTCCTTTTTTATGTGGAAAACTAAACATGATATATCAAAAGCAACATTTGTAGCTTCTTCCATCAACTGATCAAAAGAAATTGAAGTTTCAATTTCATCCTTGCATTTCAAATTCATGTATATGGGAAAATTTTATTCATCATTTGACAACCAATGACCCATAGACTAGTTCAAAACAGAAATAGATATAATGGAGTCAAGGCAATCAACAATAATTTGGAAAATGTGCCATGTCAAAAGAAATGTCAAATTTACAGTCATTTTCATAACTATAACAAAATATAATATCTTCCATGAACTATAAAGCTTTCTTTAAAAAAATTATAACTAGCAAATTTGTGAAGGCAAAAAATTATGTTAGATTATATTTTGTGCAAGAATTTGGCAAATAAAAAGATGCATTGTCTTCATTGGGGTATTTAATTTCCTTTGGGGAATACCAAAATTCATGCTTTTCAATTTTTATTTATCTTTTTCTAATTTCTTGGGCCAAATGATACATTTTTGCAAATCCCTTTATGTAGCCTTGATAAACACATATTTCAAGCCTTTGCAAAAAAAATCATCCATTATAACATATTGACATGATTTAAAGAATGCACATGACCAAAACAAGTTCTTTGAAAACTTTCTTCGAAACCTAATATTTCACAACTTATAATTGATTTCAATGATGCAATCATAATATTTTGGTTAGACCCTTCATCATTCACATAAGGAACAATCTTCTTCCTAAACTCATAATTGTCCAATAGTTAAGTCAAATTTATGGCCAAAATTTGTTCAATAACATCTAGATTTCTACTTAATTTTATGTGAAGATTTGGATTTCTTTCAAACATCTCTTATAATGGTTCACATTTCATTATCTAAATTTAACCAAGTTTAGCTTAAAATGACCTAGGATAGATTAGGTCAACTTAGGCCAGCCCAAGTTAATTTAGGTTAAAACATTTAGTGTTTAAAGTTCGGTGGTAATTAGATTTGTTACCAAAAAAAAATTATGGTTCAATGGTTAAGGACTTTGAACCCCAAAGTGGAGGTGAAGGGTTTAAGTCCTTTCATTTGCAACCTAAATACAACCTAGGTGTCTTGTTTGTCTATCCTTATTTAAGTCGCCTTTTGACTACCATGTGGCACCACACTATTGGGCCAAAAAAATATTTAAAAAAACCTTTTGGTGACATGTGACACATTGTGGGTGTTAAATGTGTTTCCATGACTATGTCCATTACAACTATAGTCATAAAGGACACATTTGCAAATGGTATTTACAACTAAATCATGTATATGACTTGTGGTAAATATGATGTGGATGTTTCAACTATGTAGTCATATAATCATGTCCAATTGTATATGGTGGTTAAGATTATAATGCTATTATTTTTTCTAGTTCTATTTACCATGTTTTGGTGTAGTCAACAAAAATAAATAAATATGTAAAAAAAGGAAGGAAAAACAAAAAGTTCAAGCAACCACCCAACACAAAAATGATATGATTTAAAATTAAAAAATCAAACCAAAAGATTTTCTTAAAATCTTACCTTAAAAAAGGAATAAAAGCTCTAAGTTGAACATTGAAATCCAACTTCAAGCATTTTTAATTCCAAGACTTGCACATGCAAAAGGGAAGGGGGGAAGAGGGGATGGAGTACACAACCAAGCAATAGTTTGCAGCATGATGCAATGACAACTCACAACAACAATGAAGGGGAGATATCATTTTACAAACCTAGGACAAAGTCATCCAGCAAAAACTTTGTCATTGGTTCAATATTTATTTTCTTGGGCTTTTGCCATATTATCTTGAAATTTAGTATTCATTTCCCCTAGAAAATATAAATTGTTATTCAAGCATGTCAATATATTCTCAAATGTTTATCTTACATAGGAAATTGATAGATTGTTCTATAGCTTTCACACCCATAGAAAAATCATTGCCCTTCTAGCTAATATGCATGCCCTAATTATAGATCCCATAATATCACATAGTTTAGTTGGGAAATTTCTTTAGATACAACCCAAACCTATCTTGGCGCTACCTTTGTTAATTGTTACATTTCTTACTTCACATAGGTTCCCCAAGTCCCATGCTTGCTTGTTGCACAATGTATGTCCAAATATCTCAAGGGCACATTTTGGCAAGTTCCCCCATGTCATGGTCAAGCAAAAGATTGCATTGCTCTATCTTTAATGCAATTTAAATATCATATTCTTGCAAAATGGTGTAAGGAAAGAGTGTGGATTCAATGACTATTAACTACAATCGGACTTGCTAAAACTAAACAACTTACCATTCATTATGATAAGTAAAATGCCTTAAAACATGCCCAACAATAATAGTAAATCAACCTTTACAATTTTTTTGGAAGAAGATATAAAAGCATTCTAAATCTTCTTTCAGTTGGTAAAAATGCACATTTTCTTATGGCCTTAGAATAAAACATGTAGTAGAAAATGATTTTTTTTAGCAATAAATGATTTTTTTCATTGGGCAAATATAATGATTGGCCCAAGTGTTGAGAGTTAAATAATCTCTCACTTTGCACAATCAATCTTTTTATATTAATGGGTAGAGATGGAGGAGAAATTAAACAATGTGGACTAGATGTGTTAAATAGTCATAGAGGGTTGTTACTATTCATGTTCTTACACATGGCACACAATCCTATGTTCCACAACAAGACAAAATGACAAAACATATCCAAGCTTTGTGAGAGATCTTGTTTTGGAGGGGACAATTTAACTCTCCTACCTTCCTTCTGCCCAACAACAAACAAACACATTGACCAAGTAGACGAGTAGCACCAAATTTGACGATATGCAATTGTTATTAAAGATGGTCAAAATTGTGTAGGAACAACAATCAATCATATCCACATTGCTAAAGATGACACATATATGTCTAACATACAAAGTGACTTCATTTTTAGTGATGCAGGAAGGTGTTTCATATTTAATGATGTGAAATGTGGGAGGGGATGTAAAAATAGAGTTCACCCTTGCACAACTTCAATCATTGTTGGTCTACACAACAAGTGATTCTCTTAAAGATCAATAGACAATCTAGTGGTACAAGATCAGTTTAAACATCACAAGTATTAAATAACTAGGTTGTTTTGGTTGTTACAATTGGTAGGCAACTATTTCTTTGGTAAGTACTCAACTTATTAAGTCATGGATATACATCCAAGTTATAAATGATAACTTAGTAAAATGATTAATTTAGCAACAATAGTGTAATGTCATACAAAACTTCACACTAACCTTCAAAATCTAGTATGGACAAAATCTCACAAAGTTGAGCTCTTGAGCTGAACATAATTCATGTCTAAAGGATTCGAAAAAATCAATGACAAAGCAGCTCCAACAAAATCTGTCAAAATGCATCATGCTAAAACCTTGAGCACCCATGAACTATATGATCTTCATTAAAGTGCCATCATGAACATAAAATTTTAATTTCTCATGAACCATAAAAGGAAGGAATGAAAAAAAAAAAAAACATTTTAAACATGACCTTAACAAAATAAATTAAAAAAAACATTTTTGACATGCAAGCATAAAGAAAGTGATTCTCCTCACCATCTCTACAAGGACTATAGCCAACCACTTGCACCTACCTTCCCATCAACTTTCTGCAGTTAAAAATGTGTCCAAGAGCAGCTCCTTTTGCTCCACAAAAAAACTTCACCCATAGAGATTTCTCTTCATTGATCTGCTTGAAAATGTCATTGCAGATCATAGAAAAGCTGCACTTTCAGAAAGGCACTTTTAGGGTTTGAGGTTTAAAATTTAAGGCTTATGGACATCATAGTTTTTTGCTGCCACAATTTGCTGGTGTTTGTTGGGGTCCAGTCCAGGTAGCAGTTCCACCATTCCTTACATTGGTATGGTTAAACAAGTACAAAGGGCCTTGTATGATTCACAACTGGATCTGTATTTGGAAGGACAATTCACCATTTGGTGGTCTCTAGTCTCATCAAGCAATTAGGGTTTTGTGGGAGCCATGAAGGACTGTCCATGACTCTTGAGTACAAGTCCAATGATGGGCGACTACCCAGTTGGTAGATGGCCTTTATAAGTACTTATAAGCAAATTTGCTCTCATGTACATGGGCCTGGCTGGCCTAGTCATGCCAGTTCTGGGTAGCATCAAAGCTCTTCTCTTTTGCTTCCAGATCATTCATTACTGGTGTACATGGTAGGACCCTACTTCTTCCAGGAACCCAGTGTTTTTTCTTTCCCCTTTTCTTTTCCAATTATTTGATGTCACTGAAGTGGTGCTCATCATCCAAAAGATTATTTATCCAAATCTGGATTTTTTTAAAAATGAAAGTGATAAAAATGAATCATCTTTCTATATTTCTGGCTGGCTACCTACTGGAACTTCATATGGATTTTTTATCTTTATTTTTTTTGAAATTTTGGCTATTAGAAAACCGAAAGGACACTCATATTTTTTCACTAATTTGAAAAGAAAATTGGCCAGAATTTTTTAAAAAACATTACTGACTGAGGTACCATTCAGCCTTAGGCAGTTCCTGGAAGAGGTAGGACCTACTTCAGATCCTTGATTGATCTCTTCTCCTGCTAAAGTACAAGGAGAGAAGAACTTGTATTATATTGCAGAGTCTTTGGGTTATCACTCCTCACATTGTGACAAAAGAGCTTACATTGGAACAGGCTGCATGATTGGGTGGTTTTCCAATCTGAATTTACACCAACTTCTTTTCCTTTGTTTTTTCCTCGGTAACTTATGGTGCATTCACACTTGCTGTTAAATCAATGTTAAATGTAAATCTAGGTGGCATCCTAGGAGGAACCCAATGTTAAACGGGGAATAGCTTAATATTAAATGAATGTTAGTTTAAGATAAAATCTTCATGATAAGTCAGTTAAGTCTTAAATGACTAGTATGGTGAGAAGGAACTCAACACTGGAGTCCCTAACACCAAGTGTGAATGCACCTTAAAATATGCAGGTTGCCTGAGGGATTGTTTTGTCAATTCAGCAAATGACATTGAATCATTGCCATGCTCCACTGAGAGGGGGGCACTGAGGGAGAGACACTCTTGAGGTGCTGCTTGTTAGGCTACTGTTTCTGTTCCAAGTTAATTGGTTTCAAAGTTTAAAACCAGTAGTGGTGGACGGGTATTTGATTTTGTGAATTACTGTCGATTCTGGTGTTCTTTAATCAATATCTCAGAATTAGAGAACCGGCAGTTTGGGTTGCTTCAGAAACCTCAAAGAATCAGCAGTTCATGCAAAAGAACCAGGAAAGAACCGGCGGTTATCTGATTTTTGAAGGAAAAAATTCCCCGTTTTGGAGAATTGTGGTAATATTTCTGGATTTCAGTTCTTTGATTTTTGAGAATTGCAGTTATGAAGCTTAAGAATCACCTTGATAACTACCCAATCACACTAGTTAGACCAATGTTTGGTCGCTACTTTACCCTCATGAAGAACCTCCGGTTCTGGTTCAAAAAAAATGAATTAAAACTATCTCAGTTTTGCTTCCCACATGTAAATGAAATCCACAATCTAGTTTTGGGTCTGGTTTAAATTTTTTTTAATGTGACAAACTAGATATTCATTACATGTGGAATTTCAAATCTTGCTAAATAATTAATATGTTTATGTCATACCTTCTAGTTGATTTATATAAATTTCATAATTTTATGTAATTGACATGGTTACATCCAGACAAATGTCCAATTACATTTGACCACAGGGTTGAAAATATCACAAAAATCAATCCCATTTTTTTTGTTAATAGCCCTTTGTTACTATTTTAGCTTTCAATTTTTCAATTTCACCATTAACTTTAGTTTTAGCTCTAAAGATTGATTTAGTTTTTATAGGGGTGATACTTAAAGGAAGCTTAATAGCTAACATCCAAGTGAAATTGCCAATAATGGATTCAATTTCTTAGTGCATGGCTTGGTGCCATTCAAGATGAGTCAATGTTTCACAAGTGTTTGAAGGTTCTTATGTGAACTTGCCATACCAACAAAGGCATTGGGTCAAAAACATGTTAATAGGAGTAAAAAATGGTGTTGGAAGTCTTCAAAAATTTCAAACTATAATAGATATAATTTTTTTTTGAAAGTTATATTTTAAATCATTCCAAGTTGTGTTACATGACTAATATGAATGTTGAGGAATTTAATAAAAAATTAATTAAATTAAAATTTGGGTTTTGGTTTTAGTAAAGGACTTTTGAACTTGAACAATAGTTGCATCATAGATAATCAAGTTTGCAAAGCACTAGGGTAAAGGGACTATTTGAATATTAAAAATTGATAACAAAAAAGTTAGATGACAGTAACCTATTACCCACAGTCAAAAAACACTCACAATTTGAAAATTATGGAATTCGAAAGTTTTAGAAACCCAAAATATGTTTCAAAATCTCAAAATTTCAAGAATATTTTGCCACATGTAAATGGAATGTAATGTACATAACATATAAAACAAAGTTGTAACTTATGACACAAGGAATTGAAACTTAAAATATATAGTAACATATTTTGGTATGATTTGAAATTATGATAATTTTTCAAAATGAAATGTATAATCTGGAAAAAATGCACATTTACATTTATTAAAAAATGACTAACACAAAACATGTGATATATTGAAGTAATTATATGTATTTTTAATAACAAGTTACAAAAGATTTCATTCAAAAATTTCTTCATATGAAAAAGTGAAAATGATTAAAAAAAATAGTAGTCTTTTTATAAATTAATCCCATTGGCTCTTTCTAGTGTGCTTTGACCCCATTATATTTAAAAGGAAATATTCAAGTGCCATTTGAACACTTTAAAGTTGGAGACAAATGTTAGACCTTGAGAGGGTTAAGGGTTACTTGTATTTGGTGTCTAAATGTTCATATGTAGACTATGACTAACCATTGTGAAGCATAGACTTTAGTTGCTTTGGTGTGTTAGGTGGTAAATCATTCATGTTACTACTACAATCAAAAAATGATGGATGTGAATCATGAACAACTATTTTAGGTGTGCCTAAGGAATGGCAACAATGCTTTTGAATAGAAACTTAATATTTGTTGGAAAAAATACATCTATATTAACAATATGCCTACATTCAATGTCAATTTACTTGTTTACTGATAATTGTTTCAATTGTGCATTTGAAGACTTTGTGCATTGCTAAAGTTTTTATTTTAACTTATGGAAGAAAACACCTGACTCATGACTTGCATCATTAGTTGTGGTCAAGGAGTATCATGAACAAGAAAGGAAAGGAATTGGAAATGGGCCACACATGTCAACATGCAAAAGATTTGAGACCCTTGTTGCTTAAACTCCCTTGTATGATGAGCATACTTCTTGCTTTGTCACCCTTCATGATAAACTTTACACAAACTTTCATCTAGTTTTAAGCTTTGCATTGCTTTTACCATTCCATTCTTGGATAAAATGCTAAACTTTATTGATTTAGGTGCACTAAAATATATTGTTATTCTTGAATTAGGGGGTGAACAAATGAAAAAACTAACTTTGGAGAAAAGATGTAAAGGTTTATATGTGGATTGTGGACACATTTCCTTACAAAAATATTGGATCTTTTTATTATCAAACATTAAAATTAGTCAAAGGGAAGCATGCGACCTTGATAAGTTAAGGAGCTTATAGAAATGAAATTCTTGCACATTCCAAGACCATATAAAACATCCTTGATTTGTTTTGTTTCTCATCCAAGAAACATGAAGTTCAACATTTCTTTTGTTTTGGATGTCATGAGCCTCCCCTCCCATCACTATACCTATGGATGACGAGTGAATTGTTCATTCACCTTAAACAAGGTTTGGTTTCCTAGACATGGTAACTAACACTAGAGTCCATGGTAGCACATTCATTATTTAAACTGTATGTTAAAGAATTTAATATATTGCATATGAACTTGGTTCCACCATCAAGATTGCATGACAAGAATTGACTAGTACAAAACTTGTGCTACATTGTTCCAAACTTTGATATCATGTTGAAATGAATTGTCTTACTAATTAAAATTGTTTAATTAGTTGCTCCTATGTATATGGACATGACTTAAAAAATCAAATATTTTACAAAATAAATAGTTTTCAATTGATTGTAATAACCAAAACAACATAATTATTTGATGTTTAAACTAATATTGTACTAAAGCTTAGGAAAGGTCCAAGCCTATGGAGGTTAATTTTGAATTCAATCCTTAAAATCACATAGGTAGGTTGTACAATTAAAGTCCCAAGTGTGATCATAGTCAAACGAGCCAAAAACCATGTTAGATGACCAAAAAATTGCTAAATTTTTCAAACATATTTATGTAATGTCATTTTAATGTCATGTTGATCAAGGAAATTTGTGCTAAATGATTTATATGAGTTTTGAAGAATTCAAATAAAATCATTTAGTTTAATAAATTGAGTTTTGGTTTTAGTAAAGGACTTTTGAACTTGAACAACCCAAAATACATTTTATACAACACTAGGTGAAGGACTCTTTTAATAAAAAAAATTTGACAGGAATTTTTTTGTAATGATGATAACTTACCATCCACGTATGAAAAACATTCATAATTAAAAAATTGTGATGCTTGAAATTTTTAAAAATTCAAAATATCATTTTAGAAATTTCAAATTTCAAGAATAATTTGCTAGATGTAAATGGGTCCTAATGTCTATGACATATAAACAAAGTTTTGGCTTTTGATACAAAAAATTAAAGTTTAAAGTAATTATCATATTTTAGCATGATTTGAAATTATGATCATTTTTCAAGACAAAACATAAAATTTGGCAAAAATTGTACACTTTAAAAAAATTCGTATTTATTTTAAAAAAGTTAACACAAGTGATGTAATTTATTGGGGGACTTGTCAATATTTAAAAAAATATGTTGCAAAAAAAATCCTTTCTATGAAAAAGTCAACATGTTTAAAAAGGGCCTATTTTTGGTTGAATCCTTTATCAATGTTCACTCATTTGACTATGATCACACGTTCCTGCACAATACTCACACACCATATAAAACACTTGAAGAATACAAGAGATGAAATTTACATATTTTTGAACTAGGATCATGAATGCACTTAAAATTTAGTCCTTCTATGGGTTACACCCATTGGGGGATTCATCACACGTGCCTAAGGACTCTATTTTATGAGGATCATTCATCAAAATCATGTACATTTATTTTCATGAACAGTTCCATAATAAAAAAGACACATAAGTTTATTGCAACATATGTTTGTTACACAAAAGGTTCATCCCATGGCTTAACAAAAAAAATTACATGAAATTATGAAAAGGAAAACGTGAGCCCAAAGTTCCACCCACAACCATTTATGTACTTGCAAGGAAAAACTCAGCCGTTCTCCACATGATAAGTAAGCTTTGACTTTCTTAGCTAAAATCACGGGACTTTGGTTATAAATCGAAAAAGAAAGATTATCCCTATCCATTTACATTTATTAACATCCTCATTTATTAGCTACAAGCCATTCGTATTGTGCCACATGTTATCATTTTAGAATTGTCATCCTTCCAATGAACAAATCATTCAATTATTGGGAATTTTCTTCTTGAAAATCTAATCAAGTTCACATAATTTGCTTCCAATTATGTCTAACCCAAAATAGTTAAGTAAATTATTCATGAGTTCAAACCTATGTCCTTAGTCAAAGATCCTCAAGGAGGACCCATAAGTTGAATTAATTATTTACATATTTACTCATCTTTTTACCCTTGTGCGACATTATTATTTATTACAACTTTTACCCCTAATAACCCATATTGGTGTTACATTATCATTAACTTGTATACTGATCTTAAACAAAATCAATTGTTGTGATGTTGATTTACATTGATCTAAGTTATTTAGATGTGGACCCTATTTGTACAATGGTTTTTATCCCATCACATTTGCACTTCCACATATCATTTGTACATAGATTAGTCCACTAAAATTCCTTAGTCTATGATACATGTTGTTAACATCTATTAGTCTAACATTGGCATGGAGTATAATGGATTTTGTGCAACAATAAATACAAATTTTCCTACATGGCAATAGGCCTTGGTTCATGCAATCTTTTCTTTGTAAAAAGAAATATGATTTTCACAAATGGAAATATTTTGCTGAAAAAATAAATTATATATTGAACAAACATGTTTTTTCAAGTTTTTTTTGCAAAATAATGAATTTCCATCGCAATAAAAATCATTAGGCTCATGACACATGTGTGACATAAATTTTTTGCTTTCATACATTTCATTGTATATTGCATGTTGTGTACACTATATATTCCAATTTTTTTCTTCAAATAAATTACAAAATAGCAAAACTTCACCACCAATCATTGATATATTATAGTTCAACAATAATGTAATATGTCCTTTTTCAATTAAAAATATTGTGGTGTGTATTAATGTTGATAGGTTCCCTAGTTTGCACTATTAAATTCAAGGATTCATGTCTATATTCTTGTGATAGGACTCAAACTAACATCATTTGGTGGAATTAACAGGCAAACTAATTTTGGAACTAACCTTTGTTAGAACTGGAATTGAAATTGGAACCATGCATGAAAACAATTTTCAAACATAAATTCAATTTCTTAAATGGGCAAATTGAAGTTTTTCAAAGAGTTAACAAGGAGGCTAAACTTTGCACGCAAAACCAAGACCACATGGTTTAGAAATTTGAAAAATGAGGTTCAAACCTACAGCTGGAAACACTTACCATTTGAAGTTTTGAAGTATCAAAATTGGGATTGAAGGTTCCTTTAAAAAGGAAAAACAACTCAACACTTGTATATACCATTGTTGTATTCATAAATCCCTTTTAGCACATCAATTGGGTATTGGTATTGAATATTTTCATACCAACCTAGTACTAGTATTGGATCATTTTCAACACTATCATAACACCTTGTCTTGGTATTGGGCCCAAAGTTGATTTTTGCATGGTATGAGGTAGGTATAAATGTGCTATTGAGATTGGTATAAAATTTATATGAAGCTATTATTATTTTAGGTCTTTACTAGTTTGGTCTTGGTAGGAGGTTGGCATTGCCTTAGGTTATATTAGATGTTTAAAAACCTTCAATCTTTTTGTTGTGACTATTTTGAGAGTCATTCAGGGAGTGACCTTGTGCCATATCATGTTTATTTTGTAATAAATGCAACATTTCAAAAATACCATACTTGCTATTGAAAGTTGGCATATTTTCAAAAAAAAATCTAACATCGAAAGAAACGGGGTTTGGTAATCCTAGCTTGAGCATTTCAAATTTATGAAAAATTAAAAATAAAATTAAAAAACTCATTGAACTTGTATGAAAATGTGTTAGTAGTATTAAATTAGAAGTATTTCACATATATGCAATGGAAGTTGTTGAGGGTTTAAATCTTGAATTTTTGGGTTGTAGGAGTTTTGTGTTTTTATTGTTTCACCTCTTTAGGAATTATTAAACATTGGACATTAATGCTAGGTATAGTACCTATATACTATAAAGGTCTTTTTCCAATTAGGCTCCTATGATTAGAGTTACACATAATGTTGCAATTAGGGTTTTTTAAGAATTTTATTTTTCATTTTAAGTTTAAAAGATTACTATATATATAATATAGTAATATATGTAATTAAGGTTAAAATTTTGAGGTTGCACAAATATGCTAATAATACATACAATTCTCATAATTTTGGCTACAACATAATAAGATAAAATAATTCAAAACTAGCAAAAACAACCCAAATTGTAGAAGCTTGTGTTAATTATATTCATCAAATCTATACAAACATTTGGCAAAAGGTCCCTTACACTGAGTAGCCTCCGTGACACATTAGTGAAAGACTTAAAATAAAATTGTGATTTGTAAATGATCCCTTAATTTAGCCTTGGAGTTGTCAACCATTTATTCAACACAATGTAACACAAAGAGAATCATGACCTAAAACAACTTTTTAAAATAACAATATGCTAATGATGAAATATGAATGTGTGTATGAGGGTTGGCAATCCTTCTTATTGAAAGGAAGCAAAAACTGGCAATAAACCTAAATGTTTATGGTTTAAATGTAATCATCTTGTAACCATTGAAAAATCTCATTAGTTCTCTACTTAGCTATAGACTCCAATCAATTCAATTTTTAGGCTAATTTTTTGTACTTACAACTTTCATTTTATAATAGGTCTTTGATTAGGCATGGACTTTTAAAGCTTTGACTAATTTTAGCCCATTAAAAAAAAACCATGGTTGTGATTACAATAGCTTAATGAAAAGCCCCTAACTTAGGGCCTTGTTTGTTGCTGCATGGATAGGCAGTTTCCATTGAAGAGTTTCAAATGCATTGAAATATGTAATTAATCAATGTTAAAAGCTTTGGAAACACATTGCCATTAATAAAATAAGAAAGACAATTGTCACTTTGTGGTGAGTTAGAGGTTGACTCACAGCTCTTGTATTTGATCAATGCTTGATTGGTAGAGTAGTGAGATGGCCGGGAGCATTTGGTCAATGTTTGACTAGCCGAGTAGTGAGATGGCTTTGAGCATAGATAGCTAGGAAATATAAAATGGAGAGCAAGGCTGATCAAAGAATCTCTTATCACAACAACCTAATGGAAAGATGTCCTAAGCAATGGTTA
>Ga0209611_10000955_pt1 | contig 47064 bp, 27 predicted proteins | sample S1TSphgellanicum_3_FD_187693 | JGI IMG/M metagenome (GOLD analysis project Ga0209611, IMG submission 187693) | Host-associated microbial communities from peat moss isolated from Minnesota, USA - S1T2_Fc - Sphagnum magellanicum MG (SPAdes) (version 2) | ecosystem: Host-associated > Plants > Peat...
TAATCAATGACGTGTCCAAAGATGAGATCAACTCTGGCAACAAAATGCATGTCTAAATTTTTGATCATGCTTACACGCCATACATCATCACCTTGGAGACCTCCTCCTAACTTTTTTTTTTTTCTTGAAGGGACAACAAAACATTTTGACAAATTCACCACCAAAATCATACTCGTTTTGACATATGAGTTTTGAGGGTAGGTTACCATGGTTTTTGAGCTTGGGTTACCACAGTTGGTTAGTTTCATATACTATTCACCATTGCACAACATTTACAACACAAAGTTGAGGTCCTAAAACTCTTAACCTAACCAGTGTTGGTCTGGTATTGACTTTGAACATACCAGCCTGGTCCTAATATTGGGCAATGGGTACCTTTTAAATACATATATACCAGCTGGGTCCTAGTATTGGGTCCTTTTTAAAACTTACATACCAGCCTAGACCTGACATTGGGTCCCAGGGACAAGGACTCTTTCTTGCCTTTTATGAGGCAGGTAGGTACTTATATAGCCTACCCGCTGGTATTTAGGTACCCGCACTAGTACAAGGGCCCGTATTGCCTTAGCTCATACCAGCCTGGCGAGGTCCTTGCGACTAGTGTTGATACCAGATGCAGGCCCGTATACCAGACCAACAGTGGTCCCTACCAAGCTGGTACTACTGATACAAGGATGGTATTTGCCTTAGCTCATACCATATACTCCAAGACTCTCTATTTGTATGAGTAAAGGATCTTGTCGAATTTTCCTAGTGTATTAGGATGGCATGTGACCAGGCATAATTTTGCATATGCAAAGGGCGAGCATCTTGTAATATGTAATGCTCTCATTACATTTTTCAAAACACAAGAGCAAGGCGTTAGGTTTTTCAAAATACTCGCTTTTTTTTTTTTCTTTTTTTTAAAACATTTTTTCTCATGAAAAACTCACTGGGTATTGTGGGGTAAGAATATAATCTGATTGGTCTTTACACATAGTGAAAGCATGTAGCCTTGGGCTTTACCTTCCACATTATTGTAGAATCCAACCATACATTTTTTGAGGCACTTGAGGACTTAGGACGGGGGTGTCTTCAATAATAATAGGGAGAAAACCCACTATTTTAATGTTGCCCCCAACCTCTTTTAGATTGCCCTCCAATGATAATAAAGCCTTGGAAATTAGGTCTATCTCCAACAATAAGAAAAAAACTAAGGATTCCTAGGTTAATTGCAAGGGCATGGGGCTTTGATTTGAAATAATTGAAATCTAGAAACCTTTTTGTGTTATGAAGGCAAACAAAGGTGCAAGACAAAATTGGTAGCAAAGCAAAACAAAGGGGCAAGACAAAATTGATTCAATATAGACAATATAATGAATTAATCAAAATACACTAAAAGAGTCCTAAAAGTGAGTAGAAAGGTCACAACACGCTAATTAGAGGAAATTACTAATCTAGATAATCCATTCATCTAAACCAATACCTTGTCCTAAATTTCTATTTTTTAACTCCTAAGAAACATCCAGATCTACTACCCATGTAAAAGATGAATTGGACAACTATGTCACAAATTTCCAAACTTGTGGATTTAAACATGAAATTCAAATAATGAGGCTCTTGGAGTCTTAAGTTTGATAAGGCTCCCAATTTGAGCTTGTGCATATCTTAAGAGTTGAAGAAACTTGGAAAGCTGGAGGTGCTATATTTTTGCAACCTTCATGAAGGGATTGTTCAATTATGCCAATTTTTTTTTTAAATCTTGAAATTTAGCAACTTTGGCACTTTTTTACCAAAAATATTTTGAATGAATTGTACTAGATTATTTTCTTGGTGCCATGCGGCAAATTTTCACCAAAGACAAAATAAAATAAAATAGTGACCTTGAATTGTTGCTATCCTAATATCTTTATAATGAAAATGTTGAAGTTTGCTAATAGCTAGTGAAGTAAAGTTTGAAATACATGATTTGATCGAATTTGCATCAAAGACATCAAGCATAATTTTGAATCAAACATTTTGTTATGAATGTTGAAGTTTAGCACTTGATGTCTATGTTGCAATTTGTTACTCATTTCATTTAAAATTTGCACAATTAAGATTTACTCATACTACACTAAGGACAACTTTCCATTACCTTGTTATTATCACAATGATACATGTGCAACTATGATATTAACAAAGTAATGGAAAATGGCTGAAATATTTACTATCCTTATGCTCATTTTCCATTGGAAAGTTGCAACTATTTTGAAAATACATAGGCTATTCATTTGGCAACATTGAAAATGCTTTAAAATTTCTAACTAACATATCTTTGCATATAAAAAATTGTCAAATGTCATTTCTTAAGCCATCACAATTTGATTCACAAACATCACAACCTATAACTTTATATTTTGATCAATGCTTGACTCACAAAGCTATGACATGGTTGTGTTCACAATTGGGGAAAAAAAGTTGAAATAAAAAGTTATTTAATTATTGTAACCTAATGAAAAAATGTTTTTAGTATTAAATGTTTTGCTACTATGAAAATAATTGCATTATTATCAATAAGAACTATCAACACAAAAACAACCAAAACAATAAGACTTTCAAATGACACAAACCAACCATAACAAAAGCAAGCTTAATTCTAAATTCAAATCATGAAATACAAAAATCAAGGACAAGAACACAAAGTGTGTAAAATAAGTTCAAACAAGATTTCATAAAAACATGAAAAAAATAGAACATGACTATGTTACAATATCATACCCAAAATTGATGTTCAACAAATTTAAAATGTCATGAGGGGAACTATTTTCATTTATACATTACTAGTGGTAACTCGTGTTTGCAAGGCACGGCACAGCACTGAAGCAGCGATGACCCCTGATGACGACCCCTGAAACCCTAAAGCTCAACAACATTCTGCCATTTCAAAAAGTCATGACTATGGGAAATTCCTCGTCAAAATTACTATGTCAATTACTTCTTGGAATGGCCTGTTCCACCACGTAGGAAAAGAAAGTACGTTCCCATCGTACCCAATAGGGCATGAACGCATTCTTTCCCATCACTGTATGAGAGAGGGAAAAGAGATGTAAGCGGGAGATGAGAGCAAGAAAAAAACGTTTGCACTGCAAGAAGACCACCCAGACGGCCCATAGCCGAACTCTATCATCTGGGTCTTGTTCACACTTGGGCCAGGTCCATCAACCGTTAGTTGGGTATAGCCCTGTCACTGACTGACTGATTGACTGACAAACTTGCTAAATTAATATATTAGATTAAAGACTTAGTTCAAAGAAAAATATCTCAAAACAATTCAAGTTAATTTGGAATGTCTCAAAATGGTCAAGGAAAAGGTTTTTAGAAAGTAACATTTAGGTTTTTTTCTTTTTTAATGCTTGTAATGTCTAGGAAAGCCTTAAATAATCCTCTTTTTAATTTGTTTAATAGAAATTGGATTAAGGTAACCACAAAACTTTGAGCAATTTTTTAAGGTTGTGACTAGAAGTTTTGAAGAACCATTGCCCTCAAGTTTTTAATTTTGTGATGTTGTTTGCAAACAAAATCAAATGAACCAATGGCATTATTTTATAAAAAGACTACATGTTTTTTTGCCCAATTTTTTTTTCATACAAATGAATTTTTGAACAATTTTTTCTGTAAAATTTTATAAATGCTTATAATTTTCCAAGTGCATTACATTTTTTGTTTATAATTTTTGAATAAATATGAAAATTTGAAAATGTGTGATTCCTTGTAAATTCAATGTTTTGTCTTTAAAAATGATAAAATTTTCAAATCATAACCAAAATTTGATTTTTCAAATTTGTATGTTTTCTTGTAAATAAGTTACAAATTTAACACATCATGTACATTATACTCCATTTATATGTGGTAGAACTTTTGAAATTCTAAAATTTTGAAATAATTTTGGAATTTTTTTTGAGTTTTTAAAGTTTTAAAATTCCACATATTTTAGGGTATGAATATGTTTTGAATGTGGCTAATAAGTTTTGATTTTTAAAAAAATTTCCCATCAATTTTGTTTTAGTATATGAGTCCTTTTGATAGTCCTTTGCAAAATTGATTCTTTATGAAATAATAGGTGTTCACTTTCAAAGGTTTTTAATTGAAACTTAAACTTAAAATTTTATCAAATGGATTTTTGGTTTGAATTCCTTAACATTCATATAAATGAAAAATGAATAGCTTGCCATGATTGCCATGGTTTTAAGTCGTAAAACATAAATATTTTTCCAATTTTGACTATTTTTTTTCATTGTTCGACACCTTTTTTGGCTCAATTGATTGTGATTGCACCCTATTTATTTATTTTTTAATTGACAATTTGGACCATACACTAATGACTATAATTGATAAACCAAAAAATATACTATGGTGCAACTTGACACTTAATGATAAGGGGTAAGGAATATCGACTAGAACATATGTGAAAAACATTTCAAAAACAAAAATCTTTTACTTATGTAACTTATGTAAATGTTTACAATTTTTGTAATTAAGTTAAATTGGGTCCACATTTCCTTAAATTTTGGTGAAATGGTTCCTAGTTGTACGAAGCAAGGGTGGGTTTGCCCATGATCAAGAATAATTTGGTTGCTCATTTGTTATATTTATTATTTTAGTGTAAAGAAAAATGAAATGAGCCATTTTGTTAAATGATCCACTAATAATCTCAACATACTAATTCCATGGTCTTGTTGAATCCAAAATGGCCTACATCCAACATGTCATGTTTGTCTTGGAGAACTTGGAGTCATACAAGGCCATCAAGTACATACAAATGCCTACATGATACAACAAACCATTTCAAAACTTGAACTTGTCATGATCATTTAAAAAACTTTGAACTTGATTTCAATTCTTCAACCAACCTTTAGTGCCAATAATAAAAGGATTTTTTTTCAAATCCTCATGAGTTTGACAAAGAAAGTTTTTGTCATCAAGAATTATCGACAATGTTTGAAATCAAAGATAATGTTTATGCTTGAAAATGACATTGCATTATTGGTCATAGGTTACACCTCCCTCCTTAGGCATGAAATAGAAATGACAAAATAACATGTTTAATTTACTTTATTGATGCCAAGGATGGAAGGCGTTGTTAAACCAAAATCCAGACCATGATAAATGCCATTGAACTTGATGTTGATTCAATACACAAGTTGTCATGAAATATTAAAAGTTATTATGGTTTAAATTCATAATGATTTCATTTCGTATCCTTCAAATAAATGTCACCATTCTTCAAATGCATCCTTAATAATCAATACTTATTTGTCTTGGATTTCATAGGTAATTTCAACATGAAAAAACTTATGAAAATGAAAGTCAACAAGGTGAAAAGAAATCATCTTTCCAAATTGTGAGAACACAATGCCAAATACAAAGTCAAAAACATCCATCTCCAAGACAAAAGGTTTGGAAAGGTCCACATGAATCAACAATGAAGTAGTTTGTGAACTAAAAACTTTGAAAGATTGAAAAATAGTTTTCACTTCAACTCCCTAAGCAAAATATTGATCTTTATGAATTGAATGATTAAAAAAGGCCACTACCATGAAATAATGTGGAACAAAACATCAATAGAAGTTGGTGAATCCAATAAAACATTAAACATAAGTAATAGTAGCCCAATCCACAATGGTATGAGGATTCATGTGAATGTCATCTTTAGAAATGATGCAATTCAAGGACTTCATTTCAATTTCATGTAATTCACACTTCTCCAATTTGGCATAAATTTTAACTTCTTTGAACTTGTCCATAATAAGATGTACATGATGTTCATGGTCTTCTGTGTTCTTTGCAAAAATGAGGATGTCATTGACATAAAGGACCACAAAATCATCCAAATATTCACCAAAATGTTGTTTGTTAGGTGTTGGAATACAACAACTGCATTTGTGAGATTGAAAGGCATCACAATGTACTCAAAATGGCCATAGTGTGTTCAAAACGCAATTTCCATTCATCACATTTTTTAATACGCACCAAGTTGTACACTCCATGTAAATCAATCTTGCCATACACCCTAGTGTGGCTTAATTAATTCAAAAACCCTATGATCAAATATAAAAGGTATTAGATTTTAATAATAGGTCAATTCAAGCTACAATAATCAATACACATTCATAAGGAATTGTCTTTCTTTTTTAACAAATAAGATTGAAGCACCATTTGGAGATTTGGAATGTTGAATGAACCCTTTATCAAAACTTTCATCCATGTATTTTCAAACCATCACAATTTCATCTTGTGACAAGTTGTAAATGGGTCAAAATGGGGGTTCCTCACCATTTTCAAAATCAATTGTGCAATCATATGGTTGGTGCTTTGGCAAGGTGTCATCATTATTCTTTTCAAACACATCCTTGTATTTTTTTTAATTGAAAAGAGATCTCATGTTAATGTGACCCAACATATGGTGTGGGAGGAACATAAATTAAGAACACAATTCCTTTCTTTGCAACATGCATGAAAGCTTTTATTGCTACAAACAATGTCTTGGAACATTTGGATCTCCACACACCACTAAGGTCAGTTTTATGCTTCAAGTTTTGCACATGCCCATCCTCATGTTTGTTCTTGAGTGCATGATGAACATGATCATGATTTTTGTTAAACATGCTTGTGATAACAACTGCACATTCTGCCTCATGTTTTGGTGCTTCAAAATCTATGTATGCAATCCACCTGTGCATTATGTAAAGTGAGCCAAAATAACACAATGATGACAAGATTTTTTGGGGATGAACTGACATTGAAAACCATTTTGCTAATGTGTGACCCAATAGTAACTTCCAATGCTTTAGAATGCTTTAGTTTCATGTGTTTTAGGTCTCGAAGAGAAATTCCAATTGTTGATGACTTCAATTGGCATTGGTTTGTCCTTTTCCACCAAAGCCAACTTATGTTGTTGGACCAACTATTTGTTGATGAAAAATGCATATGCATTGAAATCAATAAATGTTTTGTCTCCATTTCCATGAACTTGTTGCATTTAATAATGATTGGAAGGTCAAAAAACACGGTGTTGGGTCCAAGGATAAATTGGGACCATTTTTGTCACATGACCCGTCATTAAAAGAAAATTGAAATTTTGCAATTGGTACCTATGATTCATTTTTAGTTACAATTGATGTATATGACTAAAATCCCACTAGTTGCATTGGATAAGCCATATGTGACCACCATTGCAATGACATGGTTTGTGAATGAAATAAAAAATCAACAAATTATATCCTTTGATTGATTGTATGTGTATTGTTGTTTGTACTACCATGTCATTATTTTAGTGAGTAACAAGAGTGAATGATATGTTGTTAAATGTTAACATTTTATCTTATTTCAAAATTATTTTTATTTAATTCTAAAAAATTCATGTGCTCATGATTATGACATGTGGCACATCCACAAATATTTTTATTTTTATTTTAGTTAAATATGAAACAAATATCTAAAATAAATATTTAGTTAGGGAGGTAGGGTTACCTACTTACTTAAACTAGTTAGGTAGGTAAGTAGTTAAGTTAAATAAATAATTGATTTTGTTATTTTGTTTAACCTTTAAGGTCAAGCTATTTTGGTTGATTCACATCAAATGGTCATTCTTTTTAAATGTGTTGTTGGTGTTTTTCAATGTTTATAGTGCACCTTGTTATATAATTCACAAAATTGAAAAGGAGGACAAAAAGTATGGGATGGGTCAAAAAAACATGATTGGGCTACCCCCTAAAGAACATTAAGGACTCATTCCTAAAAGCTCAAATTCACTTTTTTTTCCACTTTTCCTATGACTTGTTTTAGATTTCTTTTTTTTTTCATGTCAAATGAAAATTTTTGTCCCCAATTTTATACAGGCATTTAAAATATATATTTTTTTCACTTATAAAAGTAATAATAATAAAATTTATCCAATGTGAGCCATGTTCTATCAATGGCTCAAAATTCCCCAAAAAATCAAAATTTGAAACTTTTTACATTACAGTAAGGCATTTGGTTTTTGTCATTCATACATTTTATATTTATTAGTACTTAAGGTGTTTGTGGTAAGAATCTTAGGCCAAAAAAAATTGTTTAGACATTCCTTAAATGAATCCTTGAACTTTTTTTTTTAGGAGACAAAGTCTTGAATTTCTTTCCAGGATTTAGTAAGAATCTTGAAACTTGTTCAAATTTGACATGTTGTGCATAAAGTAGTACTTTAGTAATGTATCTATCCATGAAGAAATCAAACATTCAATATGAATGTGCCATTAAATTACAACATGTTTTAAGTGAAAGGGTCCAATGGATACAAAAGGAGATGGTCCTTTGTGGTACCCCAACCATACTTTGACTTAGATATATTTTATAGTTGCAAATTAGTTTGTGATTAACTTGTAACTATAAAATATATCCCACATTTTTTTTTTCCATTTTCAATTTTGTAAACTACATAACAATGTGTGCATTAAAAACATTCTAACTTGGTTAAACCTTTATTAAATTGGAGCTTGGCTAAACTTTGGCTAAGCCATGGTTAAACAAAAACTTGGATAAATGTTGATTAAGTTAAAACTTTATTAAATTGTGATTAAACCTTGGTTAAACCTTTGAAATTTTTTGGTGAAACTAAAACTTGGCCAAAAATTATTGAAACTAATACTTTGTTCAACCATGACTAAACCTTGATTAAATTAAAAATTTAACAAATTTTTTAAAAACCTTATAAAGATTTAAAACTTGGTTAAATGTTGTTTAAACCTAAACTGACCTAGGTTAAGTTTTAGCTAAACTTAGGCCTTGGAACTTGGGCTAACCGAAGTTATGCCCAAACCTAGCCACATGGCACATATGCTAAGCATAAATTTAGACCATGCCATGTGGCACCTAAATTAGGTAGGTAAATAACCTTAGTATACATAAATTATACATATATCTTTTTAATGTATGCATAACATGCACCTAATATGCCAAAAATAAAAATTTAATATGATATTAATACACCTAAAAAAATACCCCCATGTTACATTGTTAATATATTATAATATACCTTTTGGGATTAAATCCACCCCATAGTGGTGCAACTAATTTTGGTCACTATGTAACTAATGGGACATGTTTTTTTTTCTTCAAATGAAAACCATATTTAAAATTGTTCATATGGAAAGATGAATAAAATAATCAGAATTTAATTGCAACATAGTTGCAAAAATGACCAAAAGTAATTGCAAATGATTAATAATGAAATGTAGTTGCAAATAGAATGGTTGCATATGACAAAAAAAATTATAATGCATCAAGGTTCAACCTCATGTACTTTATTGAGATTTGACATCTTTGTTTCTTGATTCTTTAAGTTGTGGGTTGTTAATAAAAATGGCATGTGCTATGTGTTGACTATGTTTTTTTGGACATTCATGAACGACATGAACTTGTTTTCCACAATACAAACAAAGATTGTTCACACATCATTATTACTTCTCTTGCTCCATGAAAAGATTGAATCAATATGTTTCAGCAATTTGCATGAGACTATCCTTTAATGAAGTTACCACAAGGTGAAGTGGCACACCAAGTGCAAAACTCCTTTGTGTTGGTGATGGTTCCCAATGATTTTTTTGCCAATGTTCAAAGAACATGTTATTGAATCAAACTTGTGATATGGCTTGACTTAAATTTGAAAGGTTTAACATGGTGAATAGTAAGTTTTTCATGTCAGTACCTAACCCCAATTGAAATTAATTCATGATTTCCACTTCATCCCATGATATGTCACAAGCCAATTGTTTGAATTTTGATTCATACACCATAGCTGGGCATGGTCCTTAATGAAAAGATTGTAGCTTGTTGGTGGACATTTGTTCCTTGTCCAATTTTTTGAAAGTGGCATTGAATTTTTCAAAGATTGATTTTGAAATCATGGAATAAAGGTGATTGGTGTTATAACAAACATGTGAACCAAATAAAGGTCATGCATGATAACAAAATGTTGATGAATCCAACTTGAACTAAGCCATTTGAATACTAATGAAGATGAAGTCAAATGATTGAGCATATTTGGTTAACAAAACATGAAAAAAACATAACACAACCAATATTGTACCAAAAACTAATGTTGGATAAACTAAAAATAACATAACTACCTTTAGTTATACACTATTGGGAACCTAGTTCAAGGAAAAATATCCCAAAATATTTCAAAAGGTTTCACATTATCTCGAGCTAATTCAAGATGTTTCAAAATATTTAAAAATATTTCAAGGAAACTTCTTGGGAGATTTTTAAATTACATTATGAATGAATAACAACGCATTAATACAAAAAAATGGTTTTTTTTCTAGTAACATTGTGATTAATATAATAGTATAATTAAATCCATTTTTCTAAAATGTTGATTATGTTTGATTTGACTAATCAAAATTATGTATATTTACTTTGACTAAAAAGACCTAGTTATATACTCAAAATAGACATTATGTTGAACATGTTGTGTATGTGGCATTCACATGGAATTGTTCAATTGTTCAACCCTTAGCTTATAGGTGTACTGGTTTAAACTAAATCTATGTTACCTAGTTTAAGATATATATAATAATACTATACATTTATTGCTTTGTTATACTAGCCTATGTAGATATATTGGGTATATTAACTTAGGTATGTATTGGCTTAGAACATTATTTTTATGACATGTGTCCATTTATACATCATTAGTTGCACGTTATTTGCACACACAACTATTTAGAATAAAAATGATACAATGTCAATTTGTAGTTGCAAGTGTGACCAATCTAGCTGTAAATGACAACTAGTTGCATATAATTGCAAAATGATTGGTTGCATATTACAAGATTTCTTTTAGTGCCTCAACCTTAATCAAAATTCAATGATTTCTTTTTGCAACATTACACCTTCTAAATTCAAACTCAAAATTCCATAACTATGTAATTTTATTCTTTAAGCATCATAATCAATTGGCCTATGTATATATCCAAGTCTATACCCTAAAAAATGTATCCATATTGACAAATTCACAATATACAATAAAACAAATAATTGTAATAAGACCTACTACAAAACAATTGGCATTGTTATTCCAAAAGTGGTCCACACACCCAACCATGCATTTCCCCATAACTTCCCAAAAACCTTGAAAATTTTCATGCCAAAAGATCTTAAAATTTAAAAGAATTGACAATTCATGTGGTCTTTTTTATAAAATAGAAATTGACAATTTTTGATAATTAAACATGTAAATTGAACTACAATTTAATTATTGCCAATACATGTCATTCAAGGACCTCATCATCTTCAAACATATCCTTTAAATTCAATCTTCTTTGTCATTATCCTCAATTTGATCATCTATGTTTGTGAATAAAGAAGGATGTGCATTTGATCACTTATTTTAAGCTTGGAATGTCTTCTTAATTGCTTTAATATAATCTGCATTTACCCCAACCCATTCCACCAAAACTTGTATTTTATGACCACATATATGACATATGGTTACATGTCGTTATATTCATGAAATGCATAATTCAAAGATACAATATCATACAATTATGGCCATTGGATTGTTGAATTAAATATGAAATTATATATGTTTTCAACCCATGTCGTGTGGACATTTGGCAATTGAAAAATATGTTTACAAGATGCCAGATGTTTTAGCTTATATTAGATAGCCTAGGGCAAGGTAGCTTATGTGGCACTTAACATAGGCCATGTCGGCTAAGCAACCTAGGCCACCTAGGGTTAAGTAGCCTAGGCTAACTTAAACTTCCTAACATTAAGTAACTTAAGTCACCTAGGGTAACCTATGTTGGCTAGGGTAAATGACTTAACAACTTAGCCTAAATACCTTAAGCAACCTAGGCAAGTTATTATAGGTTGCAAGTGTGAATACTTGAACCCCTCATCTCCACAATGATAAATCAAATCCTACCTTAAGTAGGTAATCTTGTAGTTGCATGTAACCATGTAATCATTGTGTAGTTGCATGTTGCCCTATACAAACAAAACACAAATTTATGGATACTCATATTTCATCCATGACAAAAACTTCTTGGATTTGTGCATGGACCAATAATTAATTAACCAAATATTTTTTGGCTCTTTGGCAATGACAATTCTTGAACAATGTCCATAAAGTATGGAATAAGAATGTGATGTATAATTTGTTGACACATCTTCAAGTCTAACCAATGGTTTTGTGTCATTGTGAAATTAAATATGATCTAATCATTTGCTTCCAACTTTAGATTTGGGCAAGAAACAATATATTTTACTAATGAAAATAGATTGAAAAGAAAGCAATGTAGTCTTAAATGCAAATGATATGTAACATGTCACCTACCGCTTGTCTCCCATTCCAATCACATTTATATGTTTCAAGCCTTTCTTTTCCCATGTACATTTTCATCCCATTGGAATAAGGTGAATGCCTACACAATATTCATGACACATTTGATTTTTTTAATATATGCTAAGTAATACCTAGTGTTATTGAAATGGTAGTAAATTTTCCTTAAATTACATTATGAACATCATGTTAAATGAAATAAGTAGGTAAATCATTTTTCAAAATCTAGAAGCAATTTATGTATCTTAGATGTTTGATCAATATTCACAACCAAGTTTGTAGGAATATCATATGCTTTTACTAAATAATAACCCTATAAGCCACGCCTTTTCCAAGATTTTCCCAATATAATTGAAGCTTCCTAGAAGCCACAATTGCATGACAATAGTTTTAATGCAATTTTTTTCCCAAGAACTCATGTGTTAATTTTATCAACACCTTGAACTTATATAAAAGATTTAGTGCACAAGTAGAAATGAAGCCAACAATGATGGGTTGCATGATTCCAACATTTAAAGTTTGTCCTACTTTTCACATTACTAAAAGTAATTCACACAAATGTTGCACCAAATTAGGACTTGATATAAATGATTTTTCATGTGAAGTTGTTAACGTGAATTGATTGTTCCTTGGACATGAGGAACATCTTTAAGCTTGAATCACCTATTTGTCATAAACCAAGTCATGTATAGATTACTATGAATGGGTTTGTCCAAATGGCTCAATTGTGACTTGGTACTTAGCTTCTTTCACATGCAATGATTATTTGAGATAAAAACTATACAAAAGACAAAAAGGAAAAAAAGGCCCATATTTGGTACCATGAGACAACTACAAAAAAGGAATTACATATGAAACAATGGAAAAAATGAAATTGCATTTGACATGCGCAAATATAATCATAACATGATATGAAATTAATTTGATATAAGAACATATGGGCCAATTTCAAATAGTATTGTAACATTGTAGATAAACTACAACGTTGTTTCATACTGGCTTCAATTAGAGGCAATTTATCCTCAACAAACCAATTCATGTATATATATATTCCAAAACCTTTGTCACCCCTCTTCTTTATAGTACATGTTTCACAAGAAGGAACATATATATGTAGAGGACCAAATGTTGCAAAATTGGCACATTTAGGAGTGAGAGTAATTTGAAGTACCACCTTTTAAGGTCTCTTTACTAGTTGTTGAACATGATTCAAAATAGGAACAAAAATAGATGTTGAAAAATTATGCTTGCACTTGACAACTTTGAAAAAACCATTCAATTATTTGTGTGTTTTGATCATTTTCATTCATGGACTTACTTGAAATCTCATGTGAAAGCACACTACATAACAACCCCCCTTTTGGGCTTTTTTGTGTTAGTGTTATAATATATACTTCCCAAACTATGATGCATTTAATTTTGGGTTAAATTTTTTTAATGTTTGGGCCTTAGGATTATGGTTTTCATAAACCTAATATTATCTACTATTATATTATAAAAATTAATCAATCAAATACAAGGAACTATGGGTATTTTTATGATATACATAATATAACAAAACTCATTTCAAACTTTAGAGTTTACTAAGTATTTGGTTTCATTATTCATCCAAATAAATGTTTGAAATGAATCTCATGCATTGGTTCAATGCACAATATTTGTTGCCTTCCATTTCAAAATGATTGTTTGTTAAAATTTCTTACCATATACTTATTTATGATCAACACCTTGAAAAAACACCATTCATGAAATAAAAATTATCAAACCTTTCACACGATTCACAAACATGGTCCAAAATATGTGGAATCACATGTGAAATAGATATTATAAATTTCATAAGTGTTTTAAATCATTTTAATTGTTTTAAAATTACATCTTTACATTTTTCAATACACAATCACAAATATTATTTTTGTACAAATGTATTCTAATCCACCATGATATACACATAGTTTCTTTTTTATTTTATTGATTGGGTTATGTTTTACCATAATATGCAAAAATATTGTGATATTTTCTCTTAATGTTGACATGGCTTATATTAAAAAACACTCACTCCTGAAAACGTTACAAATTAATTACAAAAAAGGGGGTCATTGTAACGTGCTTTCATCACCTTGTCAATTAAAAAAAAATCATAGCCATGAGAACAAATCTGAAAAGAATTAACAACAATTTAGGGTTTTTAAAGAGGAACCTTCAAAAACCACAAAAATAATATAATCTTGACAGTATCAATTGAACCTTTTGTGATAACCTTTTAGGTTATTAAAACATGTGGGCATCGGTTTCAGGGCTTTCAAGGTGTTTAGTGTTTAGTTAGGTTTAGGTTCTAGTTTGGGCGGTGCTAGCCTCTTCAATGGCTCCTTCGACCGGAGTTTACAAAAGGAGGCTTTTAAAATTATTTAATTAAATTTTCACAATAAAATCTTAAAGAAATTGTAATTTTTATGAGAACCGGCAGGACTGAAAAGTGTCAAAATTTTGGTTTTTCCCCTAAAGATTAAAAATCCTTAAAAATTATCTAAATCTATTTTAAAATGAAAACCTCAGAGGTTCTTTGTCAAATTTTTGGACTTATTTTTAAAAAATTCTAGGGTTGGAGGAGGAGTAAGGTATGATGAGTATTTGAAAATTTTGACCTTAGTCAATTACCCTACACTTGGTCTCTAACCTCTAGTGAGGGGTTTGGGTCTAGAACAAAGAACCACCCAAGTTCCCACAAAACTAGTGACAACAACTTTTGAACTTTCAATCAAGTTAGGCTAGTGGGGTATAGGAAGTTAAGTAAGCTCTTTTGTGTGTAGAAAAGTGTGAAGACAAAGTGTTATGTGGGTAAGTGTAATTTTTATTTTATTTTTCCATTTTCACTTACATTGGCTTATATAAATGTATATATCATATCCACTTAATAAGGTAGGGTGGTGTTCTTAGGAAGAGGCTATTATTAGTCAAGGCCAAAAATAGTGGCAACCAAACTTTGAAGGCACCTCATCTAATTAATGCAAAGCACAATAGGTATTTTGCAAATCCATATTAATTAGTTGTGGGTGCATTCCAATATTCAATTTTTGATGGGCAATGGATCACTTTGATTGGTCCTTCACCAAAAAAAAAAACATATATAATGGTTGTAATGCTCCCCAAATAGAAGTTTTTTTTCCTACCAAAATAGTAGAATGAAAAGATTGCTATGTAACCCAGCTATATACAATACAAGCTCACACTTTCGGGCAAAGGACATGAGACAAATTATGATGCCGTTGAGAAATTAACTTGGGTGCACATTCTTTGGATCCATGTTCTCTCCACCTTGTTATTGGAGTAACAATTTTCATTTCTAATTTTGTTCACCACCATTTTTCTCTTATGCTTGTAAGGTATAGAGTTTAGGGTCCCTTATAAGCATAAGAGAAAATGGTGATGAACAAAGTTAGGACTCTTAAGTTTAGGGTTGTAAGGTTTAGGGATTAATTAGTTTTAAATAGTTGTGATGATGCATTCAAGAACTCTTTTTTCTGTTTTTTGGGCAATGGGTCACCTTGCTTGATTGGCCCATGATCACCAAAATAATTCTGAAACCTTTGAGCAGCCCTCCACCCCAAATTGAAATTTACATGTTTTACATGACCATGTAAAAAAATGTGTAAGTGTTATGCATGTATATTAAGACTTAAGAAGTGGATGTTAAGTGATGAAAACCTTGTAATTTCATCAATGAACCAAAGCACTCAACAAACAAATGGGGGAGAGAGAAAGGACAAGGTGGAAGGACCCCAAGTCCTGGCAAACAAGAATCCTCCAAAGAGGGTGAAATTGCAAGCCATCCCAAGTGACTAAACCCCAAAGCTCACATAGGTAATCAAATAACAAGCAACTCATTGCATAATGGCTCTGCCTTTATGGATAAGTTCAAATTATGGCTTGCTGGAACTACAACTTCTCAAGCTGTCATCTAGACATCAATTAAAATTTGTGCCAGAAAATTGTACCCAAAAGAATAACATAAGCCTTTTAAAAAGACCTAGGTCCTACTAGGCTATCCTTGCCCAAAAAAAAAGGGGGGGAGGTTTTGCGACCATGCATTCATTCATTCATTATATGGAAAAGGAACCATACCTAGGCCCATCATGCACACAAAAAATATGATGGAAAGGATGGGTGCATGGATGAATAACATGCATAGTTGAAGGATGGAGATGTGTTCCTGGGATTTCAGTTGGGTTAGTGCAAAATTGGCTTTTTTTTTCTTCTTTTCTTACCTGCCTTTTTGGCAATTATTAAATGGAGTGATAGCCATAGGTACTAACAAGAGTTGGTCTGGTATGGACTTTTGAACATACCAGCTTTGTTTGGTATTTGGTTAGTTTTTAATGTTTTCATACCAGCCTACTAACAAGAGTTGGTCTGGTATGGACTTTTGAACATACCAGCTTTTGTTTGGTATTTGGTTAGTTTTTAATGTTTTCATACCAGCCTGGTCCAGGTACGAATAGGGTCCAAGAGTGATTTTTGGCTAGTATGAGACAAATGTGTACCTGATATAAAACTCGCACAAGGTTGGTATTTGCCTCAAGTCCCAGTCTCCTTACTTATCAGGCTGGCTGGTTCTTGTTAAAGAGGAAAAGGTTAAACAATATTAAGTTCATTCATGTAACGTCACATTATTTGATGGGCTTCAAGTTCATAATTGGATGTGGTGAATGTTTTTAATTTAATGTCAAGAAGGGTTATATTTCAAAAAAAATTGTGCAATAAGTGGGGACATCATATAACTTATTTATTTTATTTGTACATTTTATATATTTGAATTTTTTTTGTTTTATAGGCACCATAATCGTGATGTCGATGTCACGGTCATCCCATCCACTATGAGAACTCGTCAAAGTGATCCTTTAGGAGGGGGATTATTTGCTTTAGCTCCCCTTGAGGCATTACGTTCTACAACTAATCATTTCCTTTTCTATATATTTCCATCCATTGCAGATGACATTCACATCATTAGCCCCCTCTCCATTGTATTCTTTGCATATGAGCATTTTCAAAATGAACTTCGTGCAATATGTTTTTCTATCCAACCTTAGAAATGTGTAACATAATCCCCCTTAGGCTTGTTGTTTAATTTCAACACCCCATCCTAATTTAACACACCATTAAACATAATTAAAATCTTGGAAGTTCCATTGGGCACCTCATCATTCAAATCATCCTTCATAAAAAATACCTTGTTAAAAGATATTCGGCATGTTCACCCTTTCCCTAAATTGAACGATGTCCAAATAACTTTTGGAATTCTAACTCTTTGCTACGCACAATGGCCATTATATTTATTACTTTACACACCACCCTTTCCCACCTTCATAGATTCCTTTGTTTCCTTTGATTTTTCCCTTCTTTAAGTGTTTGGATGCCTTTTGGGTCTAAGGTCCTTTGAGAGCTTTGAAAGACCTTTAGCATGTAAACAAACTTCTTTCCCAATAACTCTTGGTGACATTAGGTTCATACTAACATCCACCATTACCCTAGTAACCTATTTAGGGAGTTGGGCCTTTGTAACTTCAATCATAGTTATTAAGTTCATGATCGACCAACATCTTTCCTTCTTGAAGCTTTAACATGAATCGACAACAACACCTTCCCTTTCCAACAACATTTCAAAGTAACATGTGATCTTCTATTGCCCCCAACATGAACATGTCTCCTTCCTTTTGAACAACTCATCAAACAACAAATAATTCATCTTCAAAATTCCATTTCAGAATGTTTGCACCATCATACCTTTTTTAACATGTTCTAGCCTTGGGTGGGCGTTTGACTTATAGTTCAACCAATCTTCCTAACCTTTCAATTATCTTCCCCAATTTTCTCCACATCGTTTTGGACACAATTCCAACTACCACATCCTTCAATTGAAGGCCTCCTTCAATGTGTGTGCACACATCCCATTGACCCTATGGGTATCCACTTCTTAAGTTGCGTCCATGGCAAGGAACACAAAGGAACCCATGATGCGATGTGTGTGTGATACTTTTGTTGCCATTGCGCAAGATGTTAACTTCCATGTGGGAGAATAACAATTACATGCACTTTCATCAACCACATTCGATTCCTTTCATCAACAAATTGACATTGTGTTCACCAAAAATGGAATTCGCATTTTAGTTGATGTTGTTATAATTGACCCAACGTGTGCAAATCTACTTCCCCGATTTTGCACAATTCAAAGATTTGCTGCCTCTGATGCGATTCAAACCAAAGAAAGGAGTTATTATGATCGAAACCCCATCATCAATTCTTCCCTTCAGTACTTCAAGTATTTGAATGTTTACATAAATATGTAGATGTGTTCTTACACAATCATGCCAATGTTATTTGAAATTTAAAATGGTTAGAGGGTTTTCCCCTTTCTATTTTGGTTATTTATCTTTGTCAAAGAATTTCAATTACATTGCAAAGGATGCAAGCACCCTCCATCTTAAGTCAAGCAATGGCAATAGGCTTAACTACTTCCCAACTTCTACCCTATTAAGACATACCCCCCATTGCCATGGCTAACCTATTACAATTGGTTGGTCATTGAGATGGCGAGTTTTTACATTTAGTTTGTGTCAATGTGACATCCTTCAAATTATCCCTTATTTTTAATATATTTGTACATTTTTCAAATATGCAATGTGTTTTATAAATAAAAATTTACATGGTCTTGATGATAAAAACTTATAAGATTTAGATGAAAGGTGTGAATGAATTATCTAATTTCTTTTCAAGTATTTTGCAAAGACAATAAAACCCATGAATAAAACTATGGGTTTCCTTGAAACTGAGGATGATAGTCAAAATACAAGATGGGATTATGCTATATGAAAATAATCAAGGAGGAACCTCAAATTTTTTTTTCACCCCATGATGATTTGAGTTTTTTTTGTTTCTTGTGTTTTGCATGAATCTACGTAGGAACCTATTTATGTTATGGGATATTTAAGGGGAGCTTTTGGATTACACAAAGTTTACCTAAGAAGTTAACCAAAGATATTTAAGGTTCACTTAGGAATTACATAGGGCCTACTTAAGGAGATATCTAAAAATTTATTTAAGTTATGAGATGCTTAAGGACTATTTATCGAATTTAAGAATACATTTTAAAACTTACATAAGTTATGGGATACTTAAAGATGAAGTGAAATTTACATAAAACTTATCTAAGGGGTTACCTAGGGTATCAAAAGCCTACATAAAGTTATTTAAGGAAACATTTAAGGTTTTACCTAGGATATTTAAGGACAATTTAAGGAACTAATTAAGATTTACTGATGGGGTTACTTAAGGATACAACTAAAAACCTATTTAAATTATAGGAAGGCTACATAAAACCTACTTGTGGGGCTAATTAAAGATTTCTTAAATTAGGGATACTTAAGAATTATTTAGAGGTCTGCCTACCTGGTTGATTCATAGCCTTTATGTAAACCATATGTAGTTCCTTCAATAATCCCTTAAATAGTCCTTAACTATTTGCTAACATAGATAGGTCTTAAATAGTTCTTATGCAATTTTTAAAATGGGCTTTTGATCAATCTTCTCTTATATAGCCCATAACCTAGGTAGGCCCCTAAATGGTTTTTAGGTAATCCTTCAATTACCCTCAAGGTTATTAAAGTAGACCTTTTAAATATAATCCTAAATATCCCTTAATTTAAATAGGTTCCTCGATAACCCTTTGATAGTCCTTGGGTAATCCTTAAGTAGGCCCTTAGGTAAGCCCTATGTAACCCCCCATTTAGATTTTTATCATCCTTATCCTAAATAGGTAAGTAGGTAAGTACCTCATGGGTGAGTGAATAAGTAACCCATGGGTAGGTACATGGGTAGCTCGTAGGTAAGTAAGGAGTTGGATAGGCCTTAACCTATTTAACCCCTACTTAAGTAATCTCCTAATTCTTTTGACCATAATCTAAGTAGACTCCAGTTTAATTTTAAGAAAACTATGGTGATCATTATTACAAGTTCATCTTTAATTTTGAAGTGATAATTAAAGTGATTTCACTTTAAGGGATTTTATGGATAAATGAAAAAGGAGATGAATGAGTCTAGTGAGGACCATAATCAAGTCGAAAGTAAAAAGTATTTTAAGGATAACTTTATTGTGAATGGAATATTAACTTCAATTTTCATCTCTTTAAGTTCACAAATCTTGTAAATAATAAACCCAACATTATTATGGTTATGAATATTTTCATAAAGAGAAGGCTTATGTGAAGTTGGTGAACAATCCCCATAAGACAAGGTCTTTAAACACATGTGATGATCTCCCCTTTGAAATGTAGTCCTTAAAAGAATAAGTTTGAGGCATGTGTATGATCATACCCCAAGACACATCATTATGGCAAATGTTTTTGTGAATGAAAATTTTCATTACTTTCAATTTTTTTTTGGAAAAGCTTCTAAACAAATGAGGTTTTCTAGCAAAAAATTGTCACTTTTGTGAAATCAAAAAATTATAATGAAAACATTGCTTTGTGGTGTGTGTTTTGTGTGAGGTTGTATTCATTTAATTTATCTTTGTAAAGGCTTCATACCAAAATAAAATAAAAATTACAAGTTTGAATTAGTGTTGTGAAATAATGTAAGTGTAAAACAAATATATTTACATGGTTCTACATGGCCTTGTAAAATTTTGTAACTTTTATTTTGGGGGGGGGCGGGGAGGAGAGATTGCCCAAAGTTTCAAAAATAATTTGGTGATGGGCCCATTGCAAAACAAAAAAAAAAGAGCTTGGAGGATGCATCTCAACTAATTAAACTAATTAATACAAATCACAATAGGTACTAAGACCTTGTAAAAGCCTAGAGCAAAAATGTGATGAACAAAATTAAAGAATGAAAATTATACTCAAGTAACGAGGTGGGACAACATGCACCCATGAATGTGCACCCAAGATATTCCTCTATCACATCGCAATTTGTCCCATTGCTCAAAAGTGTGGACTTGTATATTATATAGGTGGGCTAAAAGGGAGCCCTTTTCAAAAGAATATTGTGTTGGTAATAAAAAAAAATTATTTGGGGGGCATTAAAAATATTAGAATCACCTTCGACATTTACCAAACAAAAATAAAAAAATAAAAAATTATATATATATAATATTTTTTTTTCAAAGTATGAATTGCCGTAATCTTTTTTTGAATTCTTTATTTTTTCATGATGCACAATAGTCTACTTCAATGTTGTTGTGTGAATAGAGAAATTATTCATATTGTAGCCTGCAATAATTATGATGGTTTTCAATCAACAACTCAGCTTTATGTTTTCATAAAATTTCATTTCAATATTTCAAGGATTAATTAATGATGAAACTGACCCTAGGGTAAGATATCATGGATGGAATTGGTCCATCACAACAAAGTCTGGGGAACCTTTAAGGTTGGGACTGGGCCACACCGATTGCTTGGATACAAGGCCCATAAAAGAGGAATATCATTCGAGCTGACATTACTTTGTTCTTTGGCATATGGGATGGATTTGTGGCCAAAATGCCCATGGGAGATTTATAAGCCCTAGAGCTTTTCCAATTCCTAACTTTAAAAAAAGAAAAAGAAAAAAGTAATGGACGAATGAAAATTTGCCATGACAACGGAAAAAAAAGCCTAGGCAACTTGGAAATCCACCCATTAAATATGCAAAAGAGGACATTGTAAGTTCACCAAGAGTAGTTGAACATCACTCTTTTGTGTATGTGAACTTACAATGTCCTATTGATTCTAGTATGATGGATATCATGCCCAAAGAACTTGAAGACACATGAGTCATGGTGGTGTATAGTAAGTAGTAGTATATAGGCCTCTGGTGGGTATTGACCAGCATTGAGTTGGTACTTGGTTTGGCTGGTTAGAACTAACTGTCAATCCTGGTTCCAATTAATTGAAACCTAACTGGGATCAGGTCTGAAGTTTGGGAATTGGAACTAGGTTTAAAACTGGATCTGGTTCTAGAACCAAAACCAAACCTAGACCCACTTCCCCAAACTAGAACCAGAACCCAGAACCACAATTTTTTGAAAATTATTTATACCCTAAACCCTAAACCCTAACACCCCCCCAAACCCTAAACCCTAACACCCCCCCAAACCCTAAACCCTAACACCCCCCCAAACCCTAAACCCTAAAACCCACAACTAGACAACATTGGTGTACACTATACACCTGCTTCATAGCCAAACCCAAACCCAAAATTCAGTCTTGATCCCAATACCTTGGACCAGGCTTGTATGTTGAAAAGTTGATACTAGACACCAGACCAACACTGGTCCTGAGTCAAGAGCATATCCAGCACAACAGTTCTCACTATCATGTCATAGAAGGTCAATCTCAAGAATATAATTCATTTGATTGCCTTGATTGCTGCTAGGCTAATTACATCCCCGCAAAGGAGAGGATGATGGAAGAGAGACACATAGCTAGAGGCCAAAACATAGAGTAGTTTACACAATGAATCCATCTATATACATTATTCTTTCGAAAGCTCAAAACAATTGGAAGCAACCCAGAATCCTTGTGTGGGGTGACTGTATACATGCAAACAAACAAGTCATTTGTGTTGTTTAATAACATGCACTCACGCATTTGTTGAATCCATCAACTCTTCAATTAAATATTGTATGTTGAGAAGTCCATCCTAAAAGGAGCAAACTTGGAAGCCACAGAGAGAGACACAGAGAGAGAGAGAGAGAGAGAGAGAGAGAACCTTTGCATGAATAAGCAAGTAGATTTATAAATTTTTAACCACAGCAATTGAGCCAAGGGCCCAAATCATGACTGACTTTCTTCTTAGAGTCTCTTGCCCCCAGAAGACAGTGATGAGGATATGATGGAGCACCTTCCTAATCACAACAGCTTGGCCCACAGGACTCCTCAATAATGAGTGAAGCTCTCTACCCCATTTGGACTGATTTGTTGGCAGGACTAGTGGCTGACACTCACAAACTCAATGTTATAAGAAAAAAAGTACACAACAAATTTGATTCTCTTTAGGAGGATTTAGCCAGATCTGGCTCTAAATCACATATGAAGTACAACCTTCTATATTTGTGGCTATACACACTGAAAACCAACTGTAAGAATCTGGTGATATATATATATTCTCTGACTTACGGCAATGAAATTTGGAAACCCTCCAAAGTAATTTCATTTTTTGACATTTTTGAATTCTGACTTCATAAATAAATCTTGCTTCTCCAACTCCTCTCTCAACTGCCTTACATTGCCTTCCATATATACAAGTGACTACATTGCTTTCTTACATTGCTTTCCATACATACTCATGGTTCTTATTTCCTAATAATGCCCACTAAGACATTTTTTCTCTGGCTTTGGAAGTCCATTGTTAAGAAAAGGGCTAACATTGTTGGTTTAACTTGAGATGCAGGCAGCAATGCCCACCACAATGACAATGCTGTGGTTTACATTTTTGCTCGAGGTGCTAGCTGCCAAGCTTTGCTTTCCCACCCATTTTGTGGATGCTTTCTAACTGCTTTCCTGAGCTTCACAGAATTCAATGATTTGCCTGTCTTATAAAGAGCCTAGCTGGCTGGCACAATCTTCAAAATCCAAAGTAGGTGGGATTGTTTGTTTGTTTGTTTTAGATTAATAAACTCAATTCAATAGTTGTATATTTTGGCGAGTAAGTTTTCTGTAAATTGCGTGGTTGAGTTCAAGCCTGATCTTTTTTCATCCCAGGGTTTCAGGCATTACTGGAATAAGGGTCCATGCAAAGGCAAAGCCAGTCTAAGGCTGGGCTCATTCCACTAATGCCAGCAGCCATGGGTGTTACATGAAAAAATCATCGGTTTTTTAATTAAGAAAGTTCTCTCATGATACTGGGTGAATTAAAATGACAGGAAGCACTTCAGAAAATGGAATGCTTACAAGTGTGTGCATTTTCGTTTTGCAAAATGTCCCTGCAAGTTTTTTATGCTCAGTAAGCGTTGCTCCAAATACCAATACAAATTTTGTTAGAGGTTTTTACAACATACCAAATACATTACAAATCTTGTGAGAGGTTTTTACAACATAACGACCCAAGTGGTCACTCTAAAATACGTACACCCACTCAACATGGGTTTGAAACTGGACTCTCTTAAATATGATACCCACCAAGGATTTTTTTAATTTTCTTTCATTTTGGTGAGGTTGAAAAGTCACTACAGATGTCAAAGAAACAACAAATTTGGTTGAAATTGCACTGGAAACCTGCAAAAAAATTCCCCAAAAAGTTGTCACCGCAATGCACAAATTCTCACCCAAAAGAAGAAATGCTGATACCCACCCAGCACTGGTTTGAAACAGGTCTCTATGAAATATGGTACGCACCCAACACCCATTTGAAAGTTGGTCATTGAATAATATGATACCCACCCAACACCCGTTTGAATTTGGTCATTGAAAAATATGATACCCACCCAACGCAACATGGGATTGCAACTGGACTCTATGAAATGTGACACCCACACCAACACTGGTTTGAACCGTGTCTGAAAAAGCACCTCAAGCCATTCCAGCCATGTTTGGACAATTTTACCGTGCTGATCGAGTAGGACGGCCAGTTGGTTATGTATGGGCATGTTGACAATTTCATCAAAGCGAGTTCTGAATTGCTTAACCGCATGTAATAAATCCCACTGACTGTAAAGTGAGATCGTTGACTACTGGTGGTACAGGTTCTACACAAATAATGGGGAATTGAGAATCAGGAGGTAATTAGAATGTTGTGTGGTGTGGCATCTGCTTGCTCTCGGTAGGTATCTCATTGGTACTTCATCTGACTAACTACCCAGTACTCAATAGTCCAAGAACACAAGCAATCAGCTGGTGATCATCAACACATGATAATACTCCCATAAAGACCTTATACATCTGTTGCTATAAGGTCAAATGTAGATGGTCAAATGCAACCCACACAGATCCAGATTCCAGAGGTAGCCTTCTTCTGACTTGTGGTTGCCCAATCACACCATGTAGGTGGACAACAAAAATGTCCCTTGTGAATTTTAGTTTAGAGTTTCTCAAAAGAGGACCTAGTGTTTTGTGTGTGTGTCTATAGTGTGTATGATGTGTGAGGGAGAGAGAATTATATGAGGCAAACTTTATCGTAAGCCTAAACATATGGAGATTAAGAGGCAGTAACAGTAGGTGGATCTTACACCTGCTACATAAGGTTCCTCATGCTCCCAAGTTGTAGGTGTAAGGATCCCTTCTCATGACTAAGAGGGGTATTCACAAGTACAAGGGGTCCTCCAAATAAACTAGGAGATTTTTCTGAGTGCTTCACATGTTAGGTAAGGCCCTAAGATGATGGCATTCTCAAAATAAGGGGCCTAGGTGACACTTTAGTCAAGCCCTACCCCATATTTTGAAAATGTCTCTGCTCATGGGAAGTTTATGCTTTACTTGGTGTGAAGCATAAGGTGGGACTTATTTACGAGGTGAGTCTCTTTAAGAAAGTCATGAAGTAATCCTGATTCCTTACTAAAGTGGTGCTTGTACTAAGTTCTTCTGAGATTGTCTCTTTGTAAGGGGAGCCCTTACATCTTCGAGGAGACAAATCTTGCAGAATATAAGGAGCCCTCTTCCACTAGCTAAGGTGGAATTGTTCAACTTATTTATTCAATAAGGAAACTTTCTTTGGCTAGCATAGGCTCGTTGGATCAGTACCAAACCCCTTCAAACATAATGGTGATGAAAAAAAAAGAAAAAACCTCAGGCAGGTGGGTATCACCATTCCATATACAGATCATATCCAGGTAACTAATGTTTGTTCTTCTGGTCTACTCACAGGTTATGCTGATCTGATTCATACTCACAGGTTCTCAAAACACCAGCATATTTTACTCTTAGAAGTTGGGCAGCAAGTGTCACAACACCCGTATTGTCAGCCAACCCAGGTTTCATGTTTAAAGCCCCAGGGTAGGGGCATTCCCAAAAGAAAGAGGCTGGGACAAGGTAGTCTTTGTTTTATCAATTAGTGACATACACGTGGTAGTTACTTCCTGTACATGAGAACAAACACAAGATCATCCTCGTATCTTGGTTGGTTGACAATTTCTTCATAATTCGTTGAGTGTGATACTGTTGTTTTTGTTTGTTGGAAATGCTATGCTATTATTTCCAATATCGGCATGACACACTCATTAGAGAAGAATTGATCAATACAAAAAGAATTCCCATCCAGCTGTTGCACATCTTATTAAACTCACGAGTAAAAACACCAGGCTACAATCCAGGGCTTAAAAGTTACAAGAACTCTTGCCCTTTGGAAATTTCATACGCTTTAAACCTTCAAATATGCAATGCCTGTGCATTCAAGTCCACCTCTATCACAGAGTTTTATGTCATCTTAGGCATTCATCTGGGTCTAGTTTTGTCATGTGGGGATAGTTTTGTGTCATGTTAGGTATTCATGTGGGGATGTAGATTATGGAGTATTGTGTCATGCTAGGCATTCATGTGGGTAAAAATTTCATATGCATAAAAATAACGAGTAGCTCATTGTGTAATGACTTTTGTCCTTCATGGCAGGTTCAAAACTTCAAACTCAAAAACTTCCCTTACATACAGGATCTAAAACTTCTCAGATACTAAATGCATGCACTGGCATGGAACATACCCATCCATCATCATATGTACACATAGTACTACACTTCAGATGTTCTTCACCCACTGGGTGAAGAAAGTTTGGGCAAATGAATTTTTTTTTGCCCTGACACCAATGTCATAAGCAGTCTCCTCTCTAGGGGCAACAGAGCTTGTTTTTAGACTTTTTTATTTAATCTACTTTCCATCATTTAGTAGAGCTCTAAATGATGGAAAGTAGATTAAATAAAAAGGTCTAAAAATTGGTTTCTTTTTGTTTGTGTTCCAGCCAATTTAATTGTTTCCCTGTATAATAATAATAACCCCACCAGCTGTACTAACTTACAAAGTGGAATCTTAATTAGGTCATGTACAATTACTGCTTTCATATAAGCACAAACAAAAACCCACATTAATTATTGTTGATGTACCTGATAAGATGGTGATGAGGATGAGGATGAGGATTATGAGCTGTTGTTGCTACTAGTACCTACTTACTACTATTCCTACTTCTTCTCCCAAACTTTACTTTGCTTACCTTCTTCATCAAAAGCTTTATGTTCTTCCTAAGATTGTGTTGTTGTTGTTGTTTTGTAACTACAAACAGAATTGGGTGTTTGTTGTTTTTTGTTTTTTTGGGTAACCAGACTGCACACACAAAACTAGAGCAGCAACAATAGAAGAAGAAGAAGAAGAAGTACAAACAGAAATGGGTGTTGTTGTTTTGTAACTAGGCTGCACAAACAAAACTTAGAGCAGCAACAACAGAAGAAGAAGAAGAAGAAGTAGTTTGTAGAAATGGGTTTTGTTGTTGTTGTTGTTGTTGTTTTGTAACTAGGCTGCACAAATGAAACTTAGAACAGCAGCAACAGAAGAAGAAGAAGAAGAAGAAGAAAACCCATTTTCTGTTTGTGAGCTTGCCCCCATTGAGCACCACCACCTGCATCAGTTTGTGCTCAAGCTTTTTTGCACCCACAAATCACATTAGCATTTCACTGCTTTTGGTTTGTTGTTGTTGCAGTGGCAGAACTTCTTTCTTTCTTACATTTGTGAGTTTTTTTGGTTTTTCTGTGTTTGTGTTTGTAGACTTTCAATGAGGTATGTTTGTGCTAGACTTGTGTTTTGGTGGCCAGCTCCTCGGAGTTGAATCTCTCGGGCTTTGTGCGGCACAGAGTTCAGCAGTGTTGACGTCGCAGAAGCAGCAGCAGCAGTTCCTCAGGAAGAAACCTGCAGGTGAATGAGAGAAGAAGAAGAAGAAGAAGCTCCAGGTTGCTGCTGTTGCTGCTGCTTGGAAAGCAGTACAATAGCAGCTTATCTTCAATCTGAGATACTGCATGATCAATGGGTATTTCATGTAAAGCCGATACTAGTTCTGGACTCGCAGCAGTTTTCAATAGCAGCACGACAGCGGCAGCTTCATCAGAGCGGCGCGGGAGGGCCGTGAACATGAAAAGCGCGAAGCTGGAGTTGTTCAAGTACAAGGATCTGGAAGAAGCAACGGGAGGGTTTGCGGAAGAGAATCTGATAGGCAAGTCCAGGCATGGCGAGCTCTATGAGGGAAGATTGCGCGACGGAAGGCTAGTGACGGTGAAGAGACCATCGTCGCTTGCAGGACGACGCGGCTTGTGGCAGCAAGATCATGAAGACGCATTCGAGAACGAAGTGGACATTCTCACGAAAGTCTTCAGCCGACGCCTGGTGAACTTGCTCGGCTACAGCCAGGATGCAGGAAAGGTGAAGCTCCTTGTCGTGGAATTCATGGAGAACTCGAGCTTGCATTCACAGCTTCGAGGAACTGCTGTGAACACGGCGGAAGATGATGTTAGCAGCAGCAGCAGCACATCGAGCTGCACCACGTTGAGTTGGCCTCTTCGTGTCCATCTCGCTCTTCAGACGGCGAAAGCGCTTCGTGCTCTTCACTCTTCTTCTCCTCCGATTGTGCACCGCGACATACGAGCCATGAATGTGTTCATCGATCGGAACTGGAATGCAAGGCTTGGGGAGTTTGGACTTGCGCGGCATCATGTCCAAGACAGGAGGTCATGTGCTGCTGCTGCAACTCCTGCGAGGAAGAGCAATCTGTCTTCGATACCTGAGACTAGCGAGTCTGAAACCGAAGCTGCAGCCGCTGTCGACTGCTGCAGCAGCAGATCAACAGCTGCAGCAGCTTCGGCGCTCATCAATCCCGAGACGGATGTGTTGAGCTTCGGTGTGCTCTTGTTGGAGCTGATCAGTGGGAAAAACGCGATGTCGTTGAATGCAGACTGCAGTTTATACACTCTTGTGGAGTGGGCGTTGCCGCTGATCAAGCAAGGAAACGCTTTGGCCATTTGCGATCCGAGAATCAAGCTTCCCTTGTGTGCCACGGCTTTGAAGCACATGGCCGCCATCGCTGTTCGCTGTTTGCGACCACGTGCAGGATCCAGTCAACCCACCATGACGGAAGTGGTGGAAGTTCTCACCAAGGTCAGCAAGCTCATCCCTCTGCCACTATGGAATGGTCAAACTACGAGAGTGATCAACAAGTCGTCTTCGTCGCCTTCTTCTTCTCCCAGCTGCACCCAGCAGCAGCTTGATCAGCAGGCGGCTCAACCCACCAGCAGCTGCTTCCTCATGTCGCTGGACAGTCACGCCATGAATTGCAGAATCGGAAGACTCATCAGATTACCCATGTGGCTCGGATTCTTGCAAACCAACAAGAAGAAGTCTAAGAAAAGGAAGAAGACGAAGACGTTGTCGAAGCAACAGCAGCAGCAGCAGCTGCCGACGACGTCCTGCAAGACCGCCACGAAGCAATCTTTCGTGATGGGACTTGGCAAGTCGATCTCTAGCACGTTCAGCAAGAAGCTTGTGCTCATGTCCAAGACTGCAAATCAGGCGAAGCAGGCTGCTGCTCGCGGTGTGAAGGGTGCAAAAGTCTCAGACGACCAGCTGCAGCAGCGGCCAACTTCGTCCAAACAACGGCTACCAGCAGCTACTACTGCAACAAATCCTGTTGCTGCCGCAATTCCTCCTCCTCCTCTTGGGCGTGTTTCAGCTGCTGCTGATTCTGATTCTGTGAGCAATCGCAAACCTCTTGAAGCTAACACGAATTCACGAAGCTTGACAATAGCAAGCCATCATCATCGACAACGCAGCCAGTTGAGTAGCACTAGGAAGCAGCAGCTGCACTAGCAAACTTGTGATGAAGAAGTCTGACATCAGTGTGCACAGACAGACACACAGACTGTGGAGGAGATACATGTTCATGTGCAGTTGTAAATATACTAGAGAGAAAAATGGAGTGGCTGGCTGTGTGACTGCCAGGAATGTTAGCTGCAAGATTAGAGCTCTACAGCAGGGAGCTCAAGATCAAGGTTCTTGTGAAGAAATTAAAAGGCTTGGATCAGGGATTGAAATCTGCTGCAAATCTACTACAGGGAGCTTGAGATCAAGGTTCTTGTGAAGAAAAGACCAGTGCAGTGGAGGATTGAAATCTGCTGCAAATCTATTACAGGGCTTAAGAAGTTTTTTTTTTTTCTGAGGCAGAAATCTTCTTGCGATGGAGGATTGAAATCTGCTGCAAATCTACTTACCACAGGGAGCTTATTAAGGTCCTTGTGAAGAAGAAACCCTTGCAATGGAGGATAGAGACTTTATGGGTTAGTCTGCTGCAAAACCCTTTTTGTAGCTTAGAAATTACATGCATAGATGCTGCTGCTTCTTCTTCTTAGCAATGATATCTATGTCTACTATACTCATAGCCAAGCACTGCCAAGTAACATAGTTTTGCCATTTGAGAAATTGGATCAGATCCTTAGACACAGTTCAAAGTGTGATTGCCAGTTTAAAATGTATTATGGTTTCAACTAACATGATCAACCTGTTGAGAGAGAACATCTATAGCTGCTTGATGGTGTTGCTGTTTCCTGCATCTGCAATCTATATAAGCATCAGCTCTTTGCATCATCAGCTCTTTTGCATAACAGCAAAATCACTCTCTAACAACAGCAATTTAGAACATTTAGGGTCACAGTTACAAGATTTTCTTGGCACCCAGTACTCACTGTCATCAACCAAGTGACATATAACTTAAAATTGCTATACCCCTACAATTGTGACAGGCTATCTGCAATCTCGCTCTTCCCACAGATTTTCCTTGGCAACCATTACCCACCATCATCTACTGATTGACATACAACTTCACTTTCTTATCCTCAAGTTTCAATTGTGACAACAATTTGCAGTCTCTTCCCACAATGAACATGTACAAAATACACAACAGTAAAATGAATTTTTTTTTACCATAGACTGCCATCATAGTGTGTGCATGCCCAAGGCCAATGGGAACAAATCCACCATAGAAAATAGTATGGCAAACATAAGTAAAACCTCACCTTCAACCAAAAGAAACAAATGTAGAACAAAGATATCTATGAGATATAGATATCTACAATAAAAATACTCCACAATAATACCTTGAAGATGACTGTTGAGTCAGATCCAGCAAAGTATCACACCATCACCTTCATCATGAATAGCAGTATGAGTAGCTGCCATTAATTCTTCCCCCACTGACTTACTTAGTCAGCTCTGGAAGAGTGGGTGTACATAAAGAGCATAATAATCTGCACAAAATTTCCAGAAAATAGTGAAACAAAAATCTGTGTGCTGAGTTCCTGTTACAAAAGACCAAAAGAACGTTCAGCAGGCACTCTCCCTTACTCGACTCTCCCTCACTCACCATCAACAGGTAGTTTCAATATGTGGAACCAGAAGAACAACAGCAAGTACTGAGCAGTCCGTATCAATAACACAATAATTCCAATCCTATAGGACTTGATCACAATATAATTCGCTCATAAATAATGTACAGAGGTTAGCTGTAGCATATGCCTGCCACAAGCAGGTTCCCACTACACAGAAAATAGAAAGATCATCACATCAAGTCATTTGATTGAACCTTAGTAAGGACTACATACAACCAGTCAAACTCCAGAATCCTGGAAGTGTAGCAGAATGCAAAAAGATATAACTGGAAAAGAGTGCATCCACGTATTTTTCCTTTCCAGTCATCCCTTACAACTAAGTAAATTGCAGCAATACAGTAAAATCTGTAATTAAACAATTTTCTTTCTGGTGCAAAATTGCACACTTGGATGGAATTTGTCCCTTAGCAGACACAAAGGAAAACAAACAATAAGAAGCCTTACTATCCTAACAGGCCAGCACATGCTGAAATTCCTGAATTTCATGGTGTTAAACAAAAAGACTGCCAGTCTTATTTTGTTTTCACATGACAATTGTCTCGGTTCTGAGAAAACTGTCTCCCTTCTGAGAAGAGAGTGATTAGATGTCCACTCCAGAAAGATAGAAAGTGTTGAACTGCAAACGATCCCCAAGACTCCTCAGGTTCACAGGTCCCTGATAACAGACCTTGCAGGACCGAAAAAAAGCAAGCTTCACCTTCATCACCCAGCATTGTTCAACAAGAGCAATGGCCCCTCTTGACAGAAAATAGTCTTTCCTCCTAGCTACCCTACCAACTACATTAGATCATAAAGAAGCTCCAACTTACATAAAGATGCATAACAGTATATATTACATGAGGGGCAAAAATGATAAGAGTAAGTAACAACCCCACATTCAATACAATCTTCAGTATGGGAGCAGGACATCATCGTAGTTTTGAACATGAGCTCTCAACCCCATAGCGCACCAGAAGTTGTACAAGTTTATCTCTTGACAAAGGCTGCACACCACACAGTAAGATAATTAGTAGACCAACTTCTGATGCGCAATGCAGAAAAATAACTGAGAATGTATATGAAAACTTTCTTTGGTGATTACATAAACACCATATTGAGCAGCACACAGGTATATCAACCTTATTTCATTATGTGAATGATGGATCAATGTATCATACCTTAGTCTGGAAGTCATCAACTCCAGCTTCAAAGAAGAGCTCTCGATCTGACTGCAAGGCATTGCCTGTGAGAGCAATAATAGGAGTCTTCACTCCCATCAACCGCAGCTGCCTTGTTGCCTTCAACATGAAAACAGCAACATATTGTCTTCACAAGAACACAGTAAACTGATGACACAAACCCAACCAAAGCAAAAACTTGGGATCCATCATTCACACACCTACGGAAGACATAATCTGCACATCAACGTAGCCTCAAGAGAGAATGCAATATCAAAGTGCAACCATTATTTGTAACAATAGATACCTCGTGACCATCCATCACAGGCATCTCCTTATCCATTAGGATGAGATCATACGTTCTTCCTTGCTTGTAGTAATCTACTGCTATTTGTCCATTCTCGGCTTCATCACACTGCAAATTGAGATTCTGTAGAACTTTCCGCAATATTATCTGCAGAAAGAGACAGCATAATAGTGTGAAATCAACCAACATAACACTGGACATTATTCATCTCAGAAGCATTATGACCACCAGCAAACAAAACAGAATTGCCTCACAATTGAATTGCAGTGTATTTGCACCTCTTTCAGCAGACCCACTCAAAAGAAAAACGTGGGCAACAGCCAGTATGTGAGCCAACTCTCTACAGTCACCAATCAGTAAACTGAAGACAGGGAGGAAGAACAAGGATGACAAGTTTGTACTCACTCTATTGATGCGGGTATCTTCTACTAGTAACACTTTTCTCTGGAAGCTTCCACCATCTAACTTTGCAATGTCAGTAACCTTTTGAGTGATTCCATTGTTCCCAGCTCTTGGTTCTTCTCTTCCAGTATTCAACATCCCATTTGCTGTTGTGTCATGAGTAACACCTGAGCTAGGCAAAGAATTTGAAAGCTCTACCTTCTCCAATAGTGCCAGGTTTGAGTCAGAAAAGGACTGGGAAGGCTTGCGATTTATGCTTGGATCACAGTGCATGAGAGGGAAAGGTATGGAGAAGAAAAAAGTGCTGCCTTTGCCCTCTGCAGATTCAACACCAATAGTTCCACCAGCTCCCTCAACATATCGCTTGGCCATGCTGAGACCTAATCCTGACACACCTGATTTTTGGACCCACCCTGAGGTCACAAATGAATATGGCTCGAAGAGTTTCATTTGATCATCAGCAGAGATCCCTGAAAGAAAGTTGTGCAAAGGTTAGAAAGCAAATGAAGAGATACCAAGAGGACATAAAACAAGAGACAATCACCTTTCAATCTCCCAATTCCACTGATCATAGCCAACTACAAGCAAAGACAGTCACTTTCCACACATTCACTAAAGCTAACTAGTTAAATGGTCAGCTACAAGATAATCTAATTCAGATATGGAAGAGAGACTACAAAATATTTGCTGGCTTCTCATACTGAAATAAGATTCTCAACATCTTCACAAAAGGGACAGTCTTTCACCCAGTTCCTCACTTAGACCCTACTTTAAACTCTATGCTTTCCTGCCCAGGCAGCAGCCTCTCAATGGATATAGAACAGGACTGAACTTACCAATCCCATCATCTTTCACAGAAAACCGTATCCTTGCAACCTTGCCATCTGTAAATATACTCTGTGGTGCAGTCTTTGCCAAGATGGAACTACCTGTGGCTCCCAACAAGGAGCCCTCAGCAGGATCAGCTGGTGCAGGATATGATGGGGGAAGAGAACTTTTACATAACATATCCAGCCCCATACTTTCAGTAACTTCCTCACACTGCAGGTCCAAATCTAGCTTGCCTCCTGCTGGTGTGAACTTTATAGCATTGCTCAGAAAATTGCCTGCACAATATTTAGAGAACTGTCAGATGAAGTTAGGTTATAAGTTGACATGGTGACAAAATGGTCATCCATTGACTCCAGCACTGCAGCAAGAGAAATCACCACACTCCATATATTGACAGGTGAACCAGATGGTGTTAGATAGACTGGTCACCTAATGTCTGCAAAATTCGTTGCTTGTCTCCAACCACATGATGTGATGCAAGAAGCTTGCTTGTCATGTCATCAATATTCATGTTGAAAGCAATCTGCTTTTGCTCCAGTAAATCCTTCAAACCCCAGGACAAGAACTTCACAACCATAAGGATATCAAACTCTTCCCTATGCAGCTCCATTTGCCCAGACTCCCATTGCCCTGCCACAGTTTTAAGCACAATACAGTTTAGGGTTATGGCTTCCCACAAAGAGAACTCCACAAAACAAAACATGGCTAGACGATACCAGCACACCCATCAGCAGTATTTACATCTCAATTACAGTCTGTGAACACCAAACTAGTGCAAACAAAAACACAATGATTTCAAGGAGGAGAAAAGGGAAAGGAGGGTGTTTAAGTTGATACCCATGTCTGTAACATTATCAAGGACACTGGTCATGGTCTCAGCACAATCAAGCATCATCTGAACCAAGTCCATTTTGTCTGCAAGTCCCAGTGCACCAACTCCATCCCCAGTGGCCCGCATGTGGCCTAATCCCAAGACAATCGCATTGAAAGGAACTGCCAGGATCAAACAAAAAAATGAGAAACCATGAGATTTATCATTGTGATCTTCACAAAGCCCATTCCTTCCACAAATAAGAAACAAAAACACTAGCACTCACAAGCGAAAAAAGAAACAACAGGTGTGTGTTACAAACACTGTATAAAAAAGTACATAGATGTCACCACCTCTGATGTTATGGAAAACGTAAGCCATGAACTGTTGTTTGGCCTGATGTGTCTGAAGCACCTGCTCATCAGCTTGCTCCACTCTGTTGCGACTTTCTTCTCCAACATCTGCACAATGGGAACAAAAACTGGCTACCACGTTGTCCGAGCGCCTCCAAAGAACACCAGCATCAGACATCCACATTCCTGTCAAAATGGCAAGTCCTGCACTTACCAGCCCTAGTAGAGGGGAAGAAGCCATTGCAAGGAGCTTGGCATGGGAGAAGCCACCACCAATTGCAGATTTTGTTCGTGTTGTAGTAGTAGCAGTATTCAACCTTGGAACCGATGATGTCAGAAAACAGATGCAAAGATAGACTGTCAACAGTGCAATGGCAATGGTGAGCACAGTGTGAGCCGCTTGAAAAAGTAGGACAGATTTGGAACGCCTCTCTGCCTCCATGTCAAAATCATTCTCTTGTGTAGTACTCATGGACACACTCTTGGAGGAAGAAGCTGTTGTCCCCATCTTATTATGGCATTGAACATCCCAGTACTCTCCAATGCACATCTTGCGTGCTGCAGCATGCCCTTTTCCCACAGGCAGACTGGAAGTGCGCCTGTCGCACAATGAAGAGTAGGTCTTGTAAACAAATCTGTCAACCTGGCCAGTCCTTATGGAAGGCGCAACATCATCTTCGCCAAGCTTCTTCTTCTGCCAAGGTTCTGCAGCAGATCCAGCGGCCAATGCCTCAGAAGCAGCAGCAAAGGCATCATCAGCCCTTGTGCAATCTTTCTGCTCGCGGGCTAACAACCCTAACTGCTGCATCGACATCGCTCTCGCCTCGCTTACTGTGCGATTCAGACTCTTCGCGTAAGGACAGAAGTCGTGTTCCAACACTGGACTGTTGTTGTGCCTCGTAAGCGTGTACAATCCCTCACCTTCCTTCCTTAACATTTTGGAGCTTTTTGTTGTTCCAGCACTGGCGACGCCGCGGCACTCTCCCCCTGCTTCTGGTGCTGCTGCCGCTGCCGATGCTGGTACTTCTCCTGCTGCTACTTCTTCATTGCCGCCTTCATCGCTTTCTCTTACTGTAACTTCCATGCACAGAACCCGCTCCTGACGGCGACACCTTAACGATGTTCCCGAACTGCTCCGTTCCACTCTCATCACATCCACAGTCACATTTCCCCCATGAAACAAAAAACAGCGAGTCCTTCTTCCGGCATCAGACTCCAACCGATTCCAGTCCACCACGGACTGAAGAAAACTCTCCTCCTCCTCCTCTTCTTGTTGCGGCGCTAACACCAAGAACAACGGCACCGGAAACGCTTTCCTCCACTTCTTGTCTGATTTTCCTCTTCCAATGTGGAATCAGCACCGCCAGCAGCAGCAGCAGCCTGAACATGGCTACAACTCCTTCTCCTCCTCCGTGCCATTTCTTCTTTCCTCTCGCTTCAATCGTCTATTTACCAATTCCCCATTTTCAGGTAGGACAAAAATCTTCAAAACAAAGTCCTGCAAGAATGTTGCTGCAAACCTGCCGGACTTGAAGAAAACCCGCCAGAGCTTCGCGCCACCAAAAAAATCGCCTTCAAGAACAGCCAGGCCGCAAAACCTGAAGAAGCACCTAGTGAAGAAGGAAGGGCGGGGCGTCGGGGACAAAAACAAGAAAGCCAGCCTCCAGCAAAGACTCGTCACTATTACGGGCTTGCAAAAACCAGCACAACGGGCATCGATCTGCCCAGACAGACAGACAGAGAAAGAATGCTCCCGCGCGCTTCTTCCCCAAACAAAAAAAAACCAAAAGAAAAAAAAAGTAGAAATTGCCTTTCTCTATTACTCAACTGACGACCACCACTTAGAGATGTCGTCTGCCATCGCTGCAATCAATGGAAGCAGCAGCAGCGACGACGACGACGAAGAAGCTCTGCTTGCACGCACAATTGAGAGACCAAGAGCGCTGAGGTCTTGCGGAAGCATGACGAGCTCAGTGTGAACAGGACCTAGATCTAGCTAGTTAGGTACCTACTTCTGAATTTCGTAAGTAGCTTGTGTTGCTGGAAGCTCTAGCCGTTAACCTAAGCTAGTAGTGTGAATAGAACCTAGGTAGCTTATGGCTATCGAGACAGGTAGCTACGTGGAAATTTCGTAGGTAGCTCGTGTTGCTGGCAGGCCTAGGCGTTACCTAGTTCCTTCCCTCCATCGGTCACGACACGTGGTGGTCATCGTCCCAGCCTATTAAGTTCAAGTTTTTATTATTATTAGTATATTAGTAGCCTAAAATAAGTTTGTAGTTGTCTGTTTGTTGCTTTGGGTTGGCCCACTTGTTGCTTTTGCTTTGGCTACCAAAAGAAAGAACAAAGTGCACAAGTAATAATGTGCTAGAACCCTGTCTGTAAAATGGCTACTACCATTATACACATTCAACATTTGTTTGTTGTTGGCCTTGCCTACCAAGGCAAGGATATATTGTGTTTAGATTCATTCTCGAGTAAATAGTAGGTTAATAAGGGATTTTGGCCCCTAGGTAAATAGGTCTACTTTTATATGAGGATTTTTGAAAGATCATATTTTGGCTGGTGTTGAAACTTGAGAGATTAGTTATAGAGTTATACAAATATCTTGAAAGGTTTTGGTTTCTTTTAGAGGATTTTTTGAAGCTTCTATTTTTGCATGGTAAAATATTTGAGTTTCCATCATTCTTCTTTTGCTTTAAGATACTTTTTAATGCAAATGGCAAGGCCACAGTGTGACACACCCGTTGTTTACTCAAGATGAGTGAGAAAACAAATTCAGACCCACCAAATACATTAATCCCATTGGCTTGGAAAAAAAAATCTTCAAGCCTACACATAACCTTATTATGTTGAACATTGAAAATAATGATCCCTTTTCAGCATTTTCATTGATCCTCTCTTATCTCATAAACCTACCAAACCTTGTTACACATTTAATTATTACTTCATTCAAGATAACTAAGGAAAATAAATTTAGACCACCAAATCCATTAATCTCATTGGTTGAAAATGAAAATTTTCAGGCCTACACATACCCCTATTTTGCTAAACATTGAAAATAATTGGTCTTTTCCATCATTTCCATTGCTCCTTTAAAATTCTCACAAACTTACCCATTTAATTATTAGTTCACTCAAAATAACTAAGAAAAAAAATCCAAACCACCAAATCCATTAATTTCATGGCCATAACATTTTTTTTTGCATGCTAACTAACACATGAGTCTATTCAACACCCTTTGTATATCAGTACATTACTACTATAAGCCTTTGTTTATTATATAATCAAGGTTAAAAGAAGAAAAGAAAGTCAAGGCTCAAAAAGTAAGGAATGGGACAAAAATGATTACATGTGCTTCTTTCAACCACATTCAATTCCTTTCGTCGACGAATCGATATTGTGCTCACCAAAGAAGGCATTCATACCCTAGTCAATGTTGTCATTGTCAACCCAACACGAATAAATTTACTCCCCAATCTTACACAACTTAAAGATTTGTTATCTTCAATGCAGTTCAAGCCAAGGAAAAGAACTATAGCAACCAACACCCCACTTATCAACTCTTCCTTTTAGCAATTGAAATATTTGGTTGTTTACACAAACATGTCAATGTGTTAATACACAATTGTGCCAATGCCATTTGGAATTTCAAAGGGCTTTCATTTTTTTGTCTTGGTCATTTTTTTTCATCAAAATGTTTCAATCACATTGCAAAAGATGCAAACATCCTCCATCTTAAGTCGGGCAGTAGTTGTAGGCTTAACTACTTCTCGACTTCCACCCCTTTAGGACACACCTCCCATCACCACAACCGACCTATTGTAGGTTGTTGGTTTTTGACATGGAAAAATGTGGCCAACCTACTACAAGTGGTTAATTTGGACATGGAAAGATTTTGATATCTACTTTGAGTTAACTTGATATCTTGTAATTTCTCCTTTTTCTTTTTTCTTATTCCTTCATACATTTTCCAAATCTACGATGTGTTTATTAATAAAATTTTGTAGTATTTCTACTAGGAATGGGTTTTCCTTAGCTTTGTTTGTACATTCTTATGTGACATTGAAAAATAGCTAGAATATGTGCATGTAATTTTATTTTTTTAATTGGCCAGCTTGAAAAAAAATTGGGCAATTTGATAAACTAAAGCTAACTTGAAAAGTTGGAGGTTTATCAATGTGGACTTGACAACCTAAAGCAACTCTACCATTGCATCATCCATGTGTAGGCCATTGTGCATGTTGCAATGTGTAGCTAACCCTAAATTCATTTCATTTCCTTCATTAATCTTCCCAAAAAAATATCAATGTGTTATTTCTCCTAATTATGCACTTCCTCCAACAAGTTCCTTCTATAATTTCACAATGAACTTTCTTTTTACAAATTTGATCACATCTAGACTTTTGATCTTGCATTTTCTCTTTGCAAATTCAATCACACGCAAGCTTTTGATCTCACACTTTCAATTGCACATGAATTATACCTTTTTTTATGTTTGTGCATTCTTTTTACACTTACACAACTCTCTTTTTTTGTTGTGAATTGATGAGGTTGAACTTGAATGAAATCATCATAACAAAAATAATTCAACAATAAAAATATGTAATTGGAAAGTAATTTTGGCCATGGTGTATCCAAAAAACATTATTCTACAACATATGAACATCAATTAATCTTGTTCAAACATGAATGATGTCAATTACATTGACTTCAATTTGATCAATTGTATATAACAAGTTTGAATCCACATTGCTATCTACAATGAATGTTTCATCTATTGTTTTATTTGTGTAAATTGTTGCAAGTGTTGAAGGTTGTATGGAGCTTTGATGATGATTGGTGGGACTACCTATAATGTTGCAACAATTTGTAATCACATTTTGAGCTTTGAAAACTCCTCTTGCCTTCATAATTTGAAGCATTTTCAAGTCTTTTTCAAGAACAAGTCATTTATGAGCATTGTGAAAAGCAACATTACATGTTGTTCCCCCACAATGTTCATTTCTTTCAATGTTATTGTGGCCATGTTTGATGTGGCTCAAATGTGTGCTCTCATCACACCTTCTTTGCCTACAAGTTAGGGTCAACATTTTATGATGGTGATGTTTGACCTTTGCTTCAAGGGTGTGATTTTTATGGCTTCCATGCTCATTATTGGCATGGGAGTTTTTTAAACCAACCAACAATGTTTGAAAATAAAATTTTATCCTTTTCGATGCTTCACCTTGTAGGGCTCTAGGGACTTGTGTTGGATGTTTCATGGTTTACATTTGATTTTTGGAAAGCTTCAACAACTCCAAAATTCCTTATGAACTTAGAGATGTCATGCTTGATTATTCCCCATTTTGTCTCCAAACATCTCATTGGTCTATATGCACAAAAAGTTGAATGGTTTCTATTATAATGTTCACAAATCTTTTCCCAAAATATCTTGCACTTCTGACCATTATTTGTAACTAAATCTTGCAAGGCATCAAAAAATGAGCAACAAAGTTGGCATTATTTTTTAGGGACAAAGTTCTTCCCTTTCTTTTTACTGGAACAATGTCAACAATTCTTGTTGCCACCACTACTCTTGGCCTTGATGCACATGGACATACCATGAAGTGCCAACAAATGTTTTGCAAGTGTTGAGTTCTATCACAGTATATCCGTATGTCTTTCAAAGACAAAAAAAAACAATCATTCTTCACCCCAACAACTATTATGGTAAATGGAAATAACAATAGAGGTGGTCATGCAACAAAACATAAACAACTCTAGTAACTTATTGTTGTAGGGACATTTCTAGTGAACATGATGAACTAATCAAATGAATGTGGACGTAGCCATCTTCATGAATGGTTAAAATTTACTCGTCAAAATAAAGGAACAAATGATATTCCATGCCAAATTTCATTAATGTAAATTAACCATTAATGGAAAAATTGTCATTTTAACTCATGTTGTGAAATTTTATAACCATATTTTCATTTTGTACAAAGTAGAGTTATCTGTAAAATAATTCAACCTTCATGCCATGTTTTCATCGATTTTCATGCCTAATCCAGTTCCTTGTCATGTGTCAACAATTATCTATAAAGTAAGGAAAAGGTGACTCTAACACCCCAAACATAGGGTGGGATGCCCCAACCACGAGACCAAACATTTTTTATTTTTTGCACTTCAAGCTACTTGAGGTAGTAGGGTTTGGCTTTAGGAGATGGATTTAGGGTTTATGTTTAGCCTTTAGGGTATTGATATTTAGGGTTTTTAGGGTAGCTCTAAGGGCTTAGGATTAAAGTTTATAAGGTTTAATTTTAAGTATTTTTAGGGTTCGATTGAAGGTTTAAGCATCAAATTTCCATAAATATGTTATTTCTAATTATAATACATAAGGGTTTGTGGCCTTACGTTTAAGGTTAAAGTTTTTTAGGGATTTATTTATACAATTGATTTGATTTATTAAGGTTTGGGGTTAGGGTTCAAGTTGTAGGGATTCATTTTAAAGGTTTATTGTGATATTTTTGTTTTAGATTTATGCTTTGAGCTTGTAAGGGTTTGTGTCAGGGTTTAAGGTTGGTGTTTAATATCATAAGTGAAAGTTTAGGATGTGATCAAGGACTTTCATGAGAGCTATATAAAGAAATTTTTTTTCACATTTTTACTCTTTTTATTTTGCTTCATGCCAAGATATGTTTTCCTCAAATGATAGTGGTGTTTTTTCTTCTAATAATGATAATTTTACTTCAACCTCAAGTGATGAGAAAATCTTAGAGGATATGGATGAAAATGATCTTGCATTCTTCCAAATGATGGCAACAATAATTTCAAATTCTAATGAATTTTTCCTTTCACATGAGATCTAGTTTCCAATTGTAATTTCATATATGATTTATAAGGTTTAGTGTTTAGGATTACCCCAATTTAGAATTGGTTTTAAGATTTAGGGTTAACCAATTTTCATGTATGTTTTAGGGTTAAGGTTAAGGTTTAAGTTCTATTTTCCAAATTTAGTTTCATATGAACTTTGGGTTTAGTGGTTGAGGTTACCCTATATTAAGATTTGTGTTCAAGTTTAGAATTTAGGGTTTAAGGTTGATTATTGATTTTTAAGTTCAATTTTTAGTATTAAGGTTTAGGGTCGGCCAATTAGGGGGTCTATTTCAAGGTTAAGGTTAAGGTTTAAGGTTTATTCTTTAAATATAATTTCATATGAACTTTGGATTAATTAGGGTTATCCCATTTTAGGAATTATATTTAAGTTTAGCATTTAGGGTTTAGCGTTAGCCAATTGGGGGTTTGTTTTAAGGTTAAGGTTTAAGGTTTACTTTTTAAGTATAATTTCATATGAACTTTGGATTAATTGTTTAGGGTTACCCCATTTTAGGAATTATGTTCAAATTAGAATTTAGGGTTTAAAGTTGATTATTAACTTTTAAGTCCAAATTTCATTATTAAGGTTTAAGGTCAACCAATTGGGGGTTTTTTTTTAGGGTTAGGGTTAAGGTTTAAGGTTTACTTTTAAAATCTAGTTTCATATGAACATTGGGTTTAATGTTTAAGGTTACCCCATTTTAAGAATTGTGTTCAAGTTTAAAATTTAGGGTTTAGGGCCAATTATTAACTTTTAAGTCCAAATTTCATTATTAGGGTTTAGGGTCAACCAATTGGGGAGTATGTTTTAGGGTTAGGTTTTAGGGCAAAGGTTCAAGGTTAATTATTTTCAAGTTTAAAGTTTAGGATTGAGGGTTACCTTTAGTTTAAGGTTAAGCTTTGTGTTTGAAGGTTGGTTTTATAATGTATGATCAAAGGTTAGGCCATTTGGGGTTTTATTTAGGTTTAGGGTTACAATAATAGTTTTAGAAGGTTGTTTTAAAGTTAAAGTTTATTGATTAAGTTTAATGACAAACTTGAAATTAATTTTTTCAACCTATCAAAGGACACCTTAATTTGTTTTAATAGGTCGACAAAATTGTCACCTTCACAAAATCTTTTGAACTTCATACGATATATGAAACATGATAATGTCACCATGCATGATGCCTTTATGTGGAATTGGTCGAAGTTGACATTGTGTGATGATGCACTTTTCATTGCATCATGCATTAATGATGCGCTTACAAATAAGATTTGATGGCTAACATTGGAAAAAAGGGTTACAATGGGTTTGCAATTGTAAGAACTACCAATATGTATTACGTTCATAAATGGAACCCCAATGGAGATATGGAAACCATGAAATGAAAGGATGCATTGCACAAGAGTTGGTTTAATGGTCACAAGAATATTTATGCTATGAACAACACAATGACTTGTGACCATTAATTTGTCATTTAAATAGACATTATCTACCTTGGGTCATACCATGATGTGAGCGTATTCCGACATTCGAGCATCTATACTAACCAACCGCATTAACATTTCACACATGGAGATGATTACTTTGAGTACCTCCTAGGGGATCTAGGTTACATGGGCAAAGAAATGTTTATGTGTCAAATTTGACATTGAAAACTTAACCCAAATGTTGACCATGCTATAATGAAAACATCTATGTCGCAACCCTAGCCTTGGGCTCGTGACCAAGGTAAGGGTTGCAAAGGTGCGGGCCAAGAGTGAAGTTTAAGAATCACTTTTCATTCTCCCGGGAGTGTAGGAAAATGTGAGGGAACGAACCCTCACATTCCCAAATGAATTCCGATTTTGGGAGTTGGAGTTTCGATGGACTCCCGAATTTTCAGAGGGCGATTGCAGGGGTCAAAACTCATTGAAGTGAAAAGGTTACTTATACCATTGGAAATCTCTTGGAACTTAGATGTCAAAAATGAGCTTGCATGACCCATTTGAGTACTTACAACATAAATTAGGACCAAAAGAAAGGCCGGGAGTCAAACTGTCAATTTAACTCCCAACCATAAAAAGTCAAGAATTTCCCTAATTTACTTGAGTGCAGGTGGTGTGCCACATATCGTTGAAAAGCTCTCAACAAGGGCTACAACTTTACTTCACACCTCATCTCAATTGAAGGTCTACAAAAGAAGTTATGGGCTTCCAAAGTTGTGAAAGACCCAATTTCGGGAATTTTGGGACTCCCAAGTTGGGAGTCCTAAGACAAAATGACATTTGGGTGCTAGCCTTGTGGCTAGGCACAAATAATAATATAAGGGGGAAGGTGGTGGCTTCCCCCAAGTCTGAACCATGGTGAGTCTTATGAATTCGTGTTTGCCCATGGCTCGTCCATGCACCAAAAGTGCTCCAATTACGCACTAACCAACTTGTTGTTTGGTTTGTGCAGGTCCATGTGAATAATTGATTTACTTGTCACTCTTCCTAATCCCCATCTTAGAGCTCCAACACACCCCTTTACCCTTGAAGTGTTACAAGCCAAGGAGCATACCCCAACTCCTTATCCTTCTATTGTTTTCACCTTAGACTCGTAGTTGAGTCTATCAAGGAGTTTAAGGGTGCGTCAAACAACCACCTCGAAGTTATTAGTGTGAATTAAAAAAGGTTGGTTTATATTTTCAACAACCTCAATATTCATCCCTTCCTTAAAAGGTAGGGGAGATCCTAATTTGGACAACCTTTGTCCAATAACAAGTTGGTCAAGGCCACCATTCCCCTGGGTAGCATCCCCTAGGTTATTTGTGGATTCATCTTCCTTGGATCCCTCTTGCAACCCCATCACATGTGATTGTAGGTCATGGACTCGGGTACAATACTCGGTAACTTTAGTTTAAAGGGTTTTAGTCAAATGATCCTTCATGCTAACATAGGATTTGGTGGTGATAGGTGTACCAGTTCGGATGAAATCCTCATATAGGCAAACCTTGGGCTCATCCAAGACCCATTGATCCAATGCATAATCATAAGTCTAAGGTACAAGTGGCCTACCCAAGAGGGTTTAGTGAATGCATTGTTTTTTTTCGAAAGTCTGTCCTATCCCATCCATTTCAACCCCCTCTTGGATCAAGTCCTCTAGGGCCTAGATCCGGATATCTAAGGCCAACTTAACCTTATCCTTTGCAAACATGAGAAGTTTAGTGGTCTTCAACTTTTGAAAGGATTTGGTATGGGTGGCCAAGTGTTGTTTATGGGTCACCTCTAGCTTGGCAACTTCTATTTCTACCACAAATAGTTGGGCTTCAACCTTCTCCACCTTTCCCTGCAATGCATCTCTTTCCACAACCACACTATTGACCCCTTCCCTCCCCAAGACCATCTTCATGGTCTCATCAAATTTCGCGACCTCCCCCAATCATATTTGGAAAATATGAGTCAAAAGGGAAGAAGTGGCTCAAGTCCTTCATATCATTCGTCTTTTGAAAAACTATGGCAATTCCATCCTTGAACCGAAAAATCCATAGTAAGACCTCCCAAGTTAAAGGGAACTCTTGGCCCCTTACCCTATAATTGGATGTTCCTTCATCCCAATTACACATGAATTGTCGTGCAACTCCTTCATGGCAAACATTTGAATCTCATTGATAAAAGGAAGATAAGCTTACCTGCCTTACATAAGAAAAGTCTTGGGTTGCCTTCCATTCTTCCATGTGAATCATTTTGATGAACAAGAAACACCCTTTCATTTGATCACAAGTGAGTGCCCCTTTCAAGGATTTTATATGAGAGTGCTTAGGGTTCGGAGGGTGAAAGTCTCGGGAAGGTCTATTATGTTTCTTCAAGGATTCATTGCCCTTGCCCTTGGTCTTCATCTCAAATGAATGGAACAATGGCAACTCCTTATGAAACGTAATTTCAAATTATGGATGGGAAACCGGGGTTACCTAGTGGAGTTGGGGCATGCCTTGGGTTGTGGTTTTCCCCCCTTGCAAAATCTTACAAGTCAAATCCTTGGAAGTCACTAATTTTGCACCCCTTATTTCCCCCCCCCCTTTCCCCTTAGAACCTTCATCCTTACTCCCTTTGCATTTTTTTAGCCTAAAATTCCCATCCCTCTCCTTTGTTTACAAGAACCCTAAACAAAGAAACTTAGAGCAGGGAAGTTCATATGTCCTTGAAATTGACACCCTTGTCAACGTTGTGGCTAACAATTGTGGCTCTATAACCATTGCCCCCCTTGAAGAGGCTTGAAACTATAAAGCTCCAGATGTCTTGGTGAAAAAGAATACCTTGGCAGTAATGTTACCAGAAGGTGGGTTGTCCAAATAGTGTCACGTGCCTCTAGCAATGGTGCCAAGGGTTATTGTGGCAATGTACTCGCCCCCCTCCTTTGCAAAAAACCTGATGATGGCGCTAACCTTGTAGCAACGCTACTAAGGTGTTATGTGCTCACGTGATGATGAACGCCTCTAGCAATGGTGCTTGGGGTTGTTGTGGCACTGCAAATGCCCTCCCCCCTATAAATACCCAGAGCTATAAAACTCCAAGTCACCTAACAATGGTAATGACCCCTAGAAGTGTGGCTAACGGGGTGGTCTTGGTGTTTACAATGTTGAATGCCTTCAGTAATGATGTTAATGTTGCGGTATTGCACTCC
>Ga0209611_10000957_pt1 | contig 46984 bp, 24 predicted proteins | sample S1TSphgellanicum_3_FD_187693 | JGI IMG/M metagenome (GOLD analysis project Ga0209611, IMG submission 187693) | Host-associated microbial communities from peat moss isolated from Minnesota, USA - S1T2_Fc - Sphagnum magellanicum MG (SPAdes) (version 2) | ecosystem: Host-associated > Plants > Peat...
AGGGTACACACGTATGGAATGGCAGAGTATCTTTGGACATCTCTCTTCTGTATGATGTCCCAAAACGTAGGCCTGTGGACAACAGCAAGCAAGCTTACAAGATGTAAGTAAACAATATACAACATTGAATACGAATGCAGCTGAGTTCACGTGTTGTTGCCAATCTGTCTAGTATCTATGCAGATGCAGTAAATTGTTCTCTTTATGAATTCCTTCATATGTTGTAGATATAGATAAACTATGCCAGTTCCGTTTGACAAGATTGTTGGAACACAATGCATCAAACAAAAGAAAAATTATTTTTCATCTTATAAGATGAAAAAATGTAACAGCTGACAGGAAAAGGTAGAGAAATTTTCAGGCGATGGCAGGAATGTTATGCTATTATAATTATCACGTATGTGATCAGAGGGTCAAGACAATTGGCAGAGTACACACTCACATGGGTGATGCGAACAGGCACATTGAAATGATGTTACCTAAACATACATGACAACAACATAGAAACATGCCCACAATTAAAAAAACTGCTTTGGAGCCCATACCAAAAATCCTAGCTCATACAATCAAAGATAGAGAAAATGATCGCTGTATAAATACAGGAAATGTGTCCATGATAACCAGATCTCAATCCAGACGTCCAACAACGTCTGCAACGTCAATAGTTAGGTTCCAATAACTGTAATTAGAACTGCCTCTTATACGGACTTTGCCACGATTCCGAACGTACAGTTAGTCAGACTTTTTATTGGTCCCCTACTCTTATATCGCGTGCTGAAATATGACCAGCACGTCCATATTGGAGGACCCATGACTGTTTAGGATTTCAAAGGTCGAATCGGAACTTCATTTAATCCACTGCATGGGTTTAAGTTCCGATTTCGTCTTCCGAATCTCAAACGGGCGTGGTTGGAACAGTTATCATCAGCTGCTGCACAGGGGACTCCTCTATTATTAATATCTTTAAGAATGGATAGTTAGAAGCGGGAATCGAGAAACTGGCGTGGTGGTAGCGGAGAGAGATTATACCAATGATTCCCAGGATGAGCTTGAAATTGATGGCCATTATTATCGACGGACTTTGCAAATGACCTCGAATAAAAAGATCCAGAGAATCTTGGTGATAAAGGAGGACGGTGATGAAATTATACAACACCTCACACACTCACTGGAAATCTATGCTAGATGGGATTCACAGACCAACACAAGCACAAGCACTAGCGAGAAGACTGGACGAATACAGAGAGACTTGGAGATAATGGAGGACGGTGATGAAATTATACAACACCTCACACACTCATTGGAAATTTATGATAGATGGGAATCACAGACCAACGCAAGCACAAGCACTGGCGAGAAGACTAGACGAATACTGGGGCTAGCGAGAGTGCGTAATTTGTAGGCATCGGGAGGCCGCAGACTGTTGCGGGCAGAGGGAGATAGCAGGCTGGATATGATGAATATGGGTATTAGATGATAAATTTTCACATGGAGTTTTTCATTCATGTACCAAAATTTACCTACTGACCAAGGTGGATGATTTTTGTATAATTTGGATTTGGAATGGGAGTTTCAGGGCAGGCGGTAGTGGAAGCCCTTTGTTTTTGAGTGTGGTTTGTTTGGGCAGTGGGGGTTCGTTGCCGTTGATTTTCTGGTGTAATATTCTGTTTATACTGTAGTTTATTTTTAGCTTTAGGAGTATATTTAGAACTAGGGAACTACAAAGTAGTAACCCTCACCTCATTGTCAAATGGACAGCTTGAATTGTTCTGTTTGGGCAAACCTCTTCCATGCTTATCCTGGTCACTCTCCTACAAGTCCTTTTGAGACGTACCTATTGTCACGTACACGGCAAAGAATTGTGAAACACTTTGCAAGGAGATAAGTTTTAGCAAAGCTTTTCGGTGAGCACCACCACACAATAGCAGTCTGAAGATGGCAGAGCAGATGGGGACTAGTTGCTTAAGTTTCATTTCATTGTCACTAAGAAATATCTGAGCTCTCATCAGCCCAGTAATGGTCATGGCCTCAAATAGTGATTCAAGACCACATCTGGGCAAACTATGTGCTGACAAGGGGGTCATAGTCCCACTAGGTAACTTAAAGTACAGCAAGGTTTCCCCCTTTGTATTTGAAAGCAACTCCCCCTATGGAAGATGTATATCCAAGAGACCTCTTTCCACCTGCATTTACCTTGCACGTAAATAATCTTGTCCATTACTTTAGGCACTTGAAGGCGAGCTCCCACCAGCCTCCCCTTCAATTTCAGGCCTATATCAGTATTGGGCGGCAATTAAAAATTGCATCAAACCCCCCACTGGGTTATCCTTGAGTGGTTCTTAAGGTTCATCACCACAGTTGTCAAAGAATCAAAGTGCCAGTTTGATGTATGTAGCCACAGATTTCAAGAGATTTCAAAAAAGTCTAAAAACCACCTACAAAATGGCTAGTTCTTTCATCAACTGGTTCTTTGAGGTTCTCGAAATAACTGGAACCACCAGTTTTTCGATTCTGTGTTTTTTCCCCCAAAACCCGAACTGATAGTTCTTAAGAAAACCAAATACCCAGCTAACAGTGGGCCTTTGGGATACGACCCTCAAATTAGGGGAGGCCCCCCATACAGGACTTACCGACCTTTTCTAAGACCTACAATTTCTATATTTTCTAGACCTAGCAATATTGATGTCCTTGCACAATCCACATGACAGTTCTACTAGTAGGATAAGTATGGAGTATGCACCTGGAATTTGCTAGGAAAATTTCTGATTAATTAACCAATTTCACCAATGGGGTATTTTTATTCCTGTATTTTCCAAGTTCATATGCCAATTTCTTTTGGCACCTGACTAGCTGTCAAATGAACATAGTTCAGAGGTTCAACATAGTCACAGATAAGGTTGTACTGTTTAAAACACATTTGGCCAATCTAGACCTGAGTTTGGTCGATCTCATGCCAAGTCTGACGATAAATTGGTTATTTGAACATCTGACCTTTAAAATCCAGCATTTGGTCAGGTGTGAATCGACACTCGCAAACTTGGAGAAAACAAAAAAAGAAATTCATGGAAAATTTGGAAAATACCTTTGTAGGATGAGTAATGGAATTTCATGATTCATTTGTGCAAAAGGGCATAGCAAAGTCCATTTGCAGATTATGAAATTCCAATCTACTTATCCTAGTTAGAGAAGTGTTATGTGAAATGTTCAAGGACATGCTTATCCTTAGTTCCTTTTGGAAGATATATGTGATTTTATCATGGAAAATGTATACCTAAGGAAATTTGTAATTGTCCAGTGAGATTGTGAAGCCTCTTTCCTTTAGAATGCACATTGGCCTGAATATGCTTGAATCGCAAGCGAGACCATGACCATTGGTTGGCTAAGCTCAGTTGAGATATTTCCTTGCATGTGGACATTAACAAATCACCATCTAATCTCCAATGTTCAGATTTGTATTGTGTGATAGTCACTGGAGAAGCTTTCATAAAACTTATTTCCTTGCAAAGTGTTTCACGATTGTTTGTGTCAAAAGAGGGACTAGAGGGATAGTGACCAGGTTCAGCATACAGAAGAAGTTTTGGACGTGTAGCAATTGAGCTGTCCATTTCACCACGTTATAACATCAATTTCTCATTACTATTGTCACGACATCTAGACAATACCAAAATTATTAAATTTTCTTTTGTGATGTATGCATATTTCAACAAACTTCGTAATATTTACAACATGGAGAGTTCCTTTAAGTCATAAACAAAAATCTAGTGCATTAATGAATTAAGGTGTAATTGCAGAAGGCACTCCATGGCCATATGGTTAGTAGCAATAACCATAAATTTAGTACTAGAAATTATCACATAATAAAACACATGAAATAGATCATAGGTCTGTGAGAACTTGAGTTAGTTTAGATTTAGTTTGAAGTCTGAATCAATGAAGCTAGACCATCGTGGTTCAATTAGCTAGTTAATAATTAGTATTTTGTTAAGCCCCAAAAAATACAAAGTAAGATATTAAAATTGGTAGGTTGGAATTGAATATTCTATTTTGATGGAACACATACATCACAACAGTGAAAGCCTACCCATATTTGGCCACCAAGTAGTTAGCTCCTAATGTTTAGACTCTACTAGAGGAAAATCAGTCCGAACCCACACCCCACTGCCCTAAGCTAGAACACAAAAGAAGGGCTCCCCACAACCCACCCTTCCCCTAATTTAATCCCTTTCCAAATCCAAATTAGGTAAATGCGTCCACCTTAGCCAGCAAAGTATATTGGTACAGGGATGAAAAACACCACCAGCAAAGTTATCTCCAAGCCCCCATGTTCGTCATGTCTCAGTTCTCTAGGTCGCACAAGCCCGCAACTCAACGTGCTTATAAAATGCACACTCTTGTTCAAACCGAATGTCCCTTGCAGCTTGCTACACTTTGTTCTGCGTTTGCAATTTTTTGTAATTCACAACTACCATAGATTTCCAGTAACTATGTGTGTTTTTGTGTTCTAGTAAAAGTTGTTCTTTATTTAGGGTTCATCTCCTCTTGATCAGCTGAGTACGCATGAGCTACTACCACCAGCAGAAACCAAGAGATTGCAAGGGGAACATTAGACAAATCGAAGGAGTGGGAGACGGAATTATGACGAGCTAGGTTTGACGTTTAACTTACCCCACTGTACATATTGTTTCAAGTTTGTTTTAAGTTTCTGATCACATAGATGCCTAATTAGTTGCTGTGTTTCATCATGGTGCTTGTTCCCCATCCCTTTGTTTGAGGCCAATCCCATTAAACTCCATTGGCAACAATGGCTATCAACTTGAAGCTCATCCAAGTTTTTCATTGGGGGTGAAAACTCTTTAAGATGTACAAGCCAGGATGAAAAGGAGGGTCTCCTTTCCTTAGTCTTGTTTTGAAAAAATTCCCTAATTGAATGGATATGGACTGTTGATTTGATTTGATCAAGCTTAGTAAATTGAACTAGGCACACACAAATTTGAACTTACCAAAGTCTGCACACACTTTGCCTTCATTGTCATCTAGGTTCGCTACAATCTACTACCCTAAACCCTAGTCATCTTCTTGCTTTGTGTTTGTTGGGTTTTGCTCCACACCATAGCTTGAGCTTACCATCATTGTTGATATGTCATCTCGTTCAATCTTTCCAACTTCTCCACACCACAACTTTTGTGATCTTTGTGCATGCATGAATGACTTACCTAGGTTGTATGAAGAAGAACTTTCAAAATGCATCAAAAAGGAGTTTGATTAAACTATAGAGAAGTCAGAGCAATTTCAACAATTAGATGAGTGGAGTGTGAGCTATTGGGAGCACAAATAGGACTTGTCTATAAACTTAAGGCAATACCCATGATCACCATATTCTTCAAAGAAGTTCAGTGAGTTAATTGACTCTAGTGCAAGCAACCTTTTTAGTGATGAAGAAATAAGCAATAATGTTTACCCTTCACAAAAGATCAATGTGAAAGGATTTAAGGAAGGTCAAATTTTGACATGGAGCGTTGCAAGTTTTGACATTCTGCAAGCAATAGGCCTTTTGCTTCCTAGTATGCCCAACGTTTACAAATCCTTCTTTTATCCACTAGAACCTAATCCTAAACGACTTGAAGAGTTTTTTGAAAGACGTACTTCTCAATTGCTTTCATACTTTCAACTAGGGCTTCTAGTAGCAAGAAGGTGTTTATCGTGGTCACAATATGAAGAAGGAATTACTTTTGATTTTTTTCCTTTTCATTCGTCTGATACATTCATATTCCTAGGTAGTATTGTTTTTGAAGAGCATATTTGTGCATACAATTCTAGTCATAACATAATTCAATATCCTTTGCACACACTTGTGCTACCACAAAATTTTGCTTACAAACACAAAGTGTCTATTTCTTTGTGGTTGAAGAAAGAGACCCACTGTTTTTTTTGTGTGGAAGGTGTGTATAACGATGGCTCACCAATTTTTCTCAACACATGTAGAATCATACAAGTCTAGGCAAATCTAGGTGGGTTTGCTTTAACTTTGTGGAGCTCAATCTTACATTTGATATTGTTCACCTTGTTTTAGGGTTTTGAAGGATCAATTTGTCTACACAAAAATCCCTTGCCTTTCTTGCATTATTTTTTTTATTTTTGGAAACTGTTGGTTACGGGTTCTTTACATTTGCATTAACAAGGTTGTTGGTGGTCTTGCTACAAGTTTAGGGTTTAAGGTTATTTATTTGGCCAAGATGGTTTAAGACTCCTTTGAAGCTCACAAGAAGTTGAAAAAAAAGATGTAAACTATGGTAGTCGTGACTTGACATATTGGAATATGGTCATGAAATAGCCTAGATTTGGAATACAACCTAAGAAACTAGTTGAAGATGGGCATATCACACTTGATGAGGTTGCAATTGTGTTTGGCCTTAAAAAGGCCGATAACTATAGATCAAACAACCCTAATCTTGATCCTGAGGTGAAAATGCGAACTGAAGAATTGTATTTCAAATTCTACCTTACTAATGAAAAAATCACAAACAATGAATTTGGACACAAACTATATTGGGGGATTGTGGTAGAGCAAAAGGCTATACCTATGAACTCGGCCTCTCTTGGTTTGGAGGTTGCTAAAGAGAAAGCTTGAAGAGGACTCAAAGGTGCTCAAATTACAGAAGCCCACACTACAACAGTGGACAAGGATGTTGTTGTGAAGTTGGAAGGGGTTGCTGCTAGGTCTTTGAGCATGCATAAGCAAAAAAAACTCCTCGTGGCTTGACAATGGCAACAAATCATGGAAAAAGACCAATTGGCATCACCAAAAAAAAGGTTTTTGGAGTTGAAGAGTTGCATGAACTGAAAAAGGTGGAGTTAATAACTATGAAATCATCCATTGCAAATGTTTTGCAATAAAGGTCCAATCTTGAAGCAAAGATGAAACACCTTTGTTCTCAAATGGAGGACAAAAAGGCAACTTATGTTAAAGCTAAAATGGAGATGGAGATTGCAATGGGCAAGTTTTCAACCCAGAAAACATAGGTAGAAAATTTGCAAGTAGCTTTGATGGGTATGTCAAATGAGGATGAGGGCTAAAAAGGTTGTAAACTTTTATTAAGTTGCATCTTGACAAGCTAGATGGCCTCAGTCATGAGTTGGATTATCATACCAAAATTATTGAAGGATTGGACCAACGTGCCCAACTTGCAACTTCTTCATACCATAATACATGTAAAGAGTATGAAAATATTGATTATAACATTTCTAAGGTTGAACAAGCACTTGTTATGGTTCAAGCTACTATGGAGTCTGTCCAAAACCAAGTAGAGCACATGCACTTAAGGTTTGGAGTTTGCATCTTTCCTTTGCCCATTGTGCACCCAAGTGAACAAGCCAAAGACTAGAGGAGCTTCATATTAGTTAAGGCTTGCCCATTGTGTCAGGAATGGTTTCATGCAAATGACATTGTTGTTGCATCCTGTGGGCATACTTATCACCCATTTTATTTATTTTTTCATTTCTAGTATTCAACATGTTGTGTGGTGGAATTTTTTCATGAATTGATGCATCCTAATTGGTGGGTGAATATGGGATTTAAATCCTATATCAATTGAACAAGAAATAGCAGCTATTCAATTGAACTTGGCACAACAACGAAAAAAATGGCTACAACAAAGATCTAACATCCTTTCACAACAACGTTTATATTTGCACCTTTACCTTGAATGCATAGAGCATGCTAGCTTGTATTTTCATTTAAATGTGTCAAGTTTTTGCATTAGCTTTGCAAGCATTCCTTTGATTCACAAATTTGATTTTGTTATTGAACATGGCAATTTAAATTTCATTTAAGAAGATGTTTCCTTTGTTAAAAAATTCATCCTATTGTGACTGACATTTTCTTGCAAAGTACTTATGTTCGAATGGGATATCATGTTAACAAGTTCTTGCAAAAAACTTTGTTTCCTTGATTGGTGCTTATAAGTATTTGCATATGTATAAGACTTTTAATTTTTGGGTTAGAGCCAAGTTGTGGTTGTGTCCACCGTCGCCCCCTAATGTTATGGGTGTTACTTTTGTTGTTTAAGTTTGAGCCCTTATGATTATGTTAGTCCTTTATGAGTATGGGCATCACTCCTCCTTCCCAGGTCTAAGCCCTAATGGTTATGTGTAGTCCTTTGATAGTTTGCATATCATTTTTTCCCTTCTCCTACAATTTGAGTATGAGTCTTGAAAGTTATATGTACTCCTTTGATTGTATGGGTATCATTCTTGAATTTTAAGTCTGAGTCTTAAAAGTTGTATGTAATACTAATCCTTTTCACCAGTTCTTTGATGTCATGGGTATCCCTCCTGATTTTTCCAACTCTTGATTTATGTGTCATGGGCATTAGGTTTAGACTCCTAACTTTTCTTAGGAGTCCTTACTATGCCATCAGGTCCTTTAATGTTTTAATTTTGACTCCTGATTTCAAGGAAGAAATCATTTTAGTGGTCTGTTATGATGTAATTTGTGATGGACTTGTCATTCCTAATATTTGAACTTGATACATTTAGTTCACCTGATTTTTTTGTTATATATAATGTACTCATGAAATTTATATTGAGTCTTTATTGGTAGTTTGGCCCGTTTTAAGGTGACAATGTGGTATAGTATTTCCATGTTCAAACCACACATCTATGATTTCAATTTTTACATGTAATCTATGTGCAATGTACAAATTAGGATTTCAAATTTGTTTATATTCTAGGTCTATAATTGGCAATGTCCTTTTCTTTCTATTTTAGTAAAAATATTTTCATAACATTTATGTTTGATTGGGTTTTGGCAGTCATCCTACATAAGAATTCAACACCGCAAAAAACAGAAGTTGGGTCATCAACTACATTCACTGAACTCTCTAAAACAATAATTTGTGCACACCACCAACAAGGGAATGGGATCGTAAATTTTGCCAATAACATAGTTGTTAGCAGATGGTTGTGATGGTGGTGGTATTCCTATCAGTCCAAAAAAAAAGGGGATGCATGATTCTAAAGTGACATCCCCATTGAAACCTAAAAGGTTGAAAATCTCATCTTCTAATAAAGCTCTAGAGGTCATTGAAAATGATGGGAAGTTGCCAGTTCTAAAGGTGACCTTTCATGAAAATGAAAAAATGAAGATAATGGGCATCCAAAGTCAGATCCCTATAGCATGAAGTTTGATTCCATTGATTCACCTTTTGAATTTTGTCCCCATCCCTTGGTATCAATGCAAGCCACTAATCTTATTGAAGTTGAACAATTTACTCCCCCTCCTCATGTTTGTAAGTCTATAATCCTTGTTCAAACCACCTCTGATGCTACTTTACCAAACACTAATATTTGCATCAAGCCTAAACCCATTGTTACCAAAATTTCTATAGAATTAGTGCCATCTAGTTTGTACCATTCTTCATCATTGACCCAAATCATTTCTATTGGTGATGCCAAGCTTGATGTGGTAGTTAATACTCCTTATTCACCTTCCCCGTTGCTTATTGATGCTAATATGTTTCAAGATAAAGTGATAAAAAACAAGGAGGAAACTCTAGTTTTAGAACGTTTTGTAGTCATATTAGAAGCATGAAAAAAGAGGCCCCAATTGAGCTTGGAAGACATTCAAGGAACTCGTACTTCATTTGGTGGAAATGGAAGCAAAACTATCACAAGACTTGGAAAGAAAGTAACAAATAAACCAATTACACGCATTCTACAAGCTAGTGAAGACTAGAGCTAAAGAGGTGACCAAAAAGTAAACATACATATTCAAGTTGTATGTGATAGATGTGCCAAGTTGGATTTAGGGTAAATTAGGTTGTGTAGTACTCACCCAATTTTTGCTTTCTTATGTAGTTGTCAATTCAAATTGTTCGTAATGAATAGTTTTTGTAGTTTGATTTTGAAAGTGAACAGTACTGGGCCTACATATGATTAGTAAGTATTATATATGGTTGGATTATTCAATAACAAAACATTTTTTGTTATGCTACTAACCCAACATTCAAAGTAAAGTTGGATTCATCTGTGGTCATACAATTGATAGTCTAAAACACACACTTATGGTTTATTTTGTTTGATGATAAGCGCTTTCCTAGGAAAGGTTTATCCTAAATCCTAATGTCGGAACGCTTTCAAGGTCATCCAATTAGGTACCATATGTAGGATTTTCTTGAGCTTCTCAAACTGTTACAAATGTATGTAATTACATGAGAAGCTAGAGAAGACCCAACAATTGGTACTAACGTACATGTGAAGAAAATGTGATGGACTGCAAAGCTTGTTGGACTTGTGGAGCACACTAGCATTGCAAGGCACATAATCTCAAAATGTCTAGGGCCTTTCTTTTCCTTTCCTTGCTCTAATAGCTTTTCATAAAGTTATATGTTTTTGGATTTTTTGGATTTGTTATCATTAGATCTTGATCAATATGAACATGAACTTAGGTCAAGAAACCAAATTTAACAAATGTCTTGCACATTCCAATGTACATGGCAGGGCTTAAACATGGATTCATATTGCAAATCCTAAATGTCAAAATTAAATTATCAAAAAATTATTTTCAAAAGGTTTGTGATTCCAAAGGTATTCCTAAACCCTAAGCCCTAATAGGCTTTGGTTCTTAGGTATTAGTGTCACAACCTTTATGGCCCAGGCTGGATCTATTCTGGCCATTTGTAGATCATCTGAACTTTTGCAATTAGACTCACATTATTAGTTGCCTAGGTTGTCCTTTACTTTATAGTACCATGGTCTTTATACACAATGAAGTCTCCTAATGGGTTTTGTAATAGGATGTTTTGGAGATCAACCAACTAAATGTGTGCATGGGAAAAATGGTGTTATAGTGGGGGCTTGGACTATGTCTTATTGGAAGAAGTTTGTGGATCAATGCTAAAGTTTTGATACTTGGGTGCGCTAACCAAATGTCGTAAATATGACTTATGTGGGCTCAATCCTTTTACATAGTCTTCATTTTTACAATTTCCTAGTCTATGCACTGCAATTTAAGCAAAATTAGTAGATCATCTCATCAAAATCTAAATGTGAAAAGTATCATTTCCCTTCACTAGAAACCTGGAGCCTTCCGCCTTGTTTGGGTGCCTTCCTTGGGGACCATTTTCATTAAGCCCTTTGGGTCAATTATATGGTAGGTGTGCATATAAAAATTATACAAGCAAAGGATGAAAAAACTTTATTGACTAGCTATAGGGAACTAGATAAATTATTTGTATGAGGGCATAACCAATAGTAGATATATTATTGGGTCTTAAGTCAGGCATTTTACTATGGCTAAACATTATTGGATTGGGGATGTGGGTGAGTGCAAGCTCAATCCTTCAACATATCTAATTATTAATGCACAGGTCTTCGCCTATGGACTAGCATGCATCATGACACCTGCTGCCATCTCTAATGTCCTCATTGCCATTGTTGGCTCTATGGGCTATTGAGCTCTAAAACTTGACAAATCCAAGAAGCCCAATACCAAATTAGATGTTTAAGGTTTTGGCATTGTGTTGCTTGAGTTGCTAACAGGTACATCATATGTATTTCCTATATAGCTGTTACAACCATTTAAAAGAAAGAATCCTCCTCTTGTGCCATATCTTACAAAGCTTGATCATGAAGATATATGGCATGTGTTTCCATGTTTAAAATGTGTACTAAGCTTTTCATCTCTTCCTTTGGTGTCTATAAGGAAATGCCAGTGGATGTTAATGCAACAAAAGGTGCTTTAAATCTGCCAAACTATGTAACAAGGATTGTAAAGGACAATTGGACAATGGAGGTATTTGATTTAGAATTGTTCAAAGGTCCATATGCACCATCAAAAGAAAAGCTTATGATTGCATTGCAACTGGCAATGCAGTGTGTGACCAATCCACCTTCTAATGGACATTCAATACTTCTTGGATAAAACTTCTTTGTCTTGCTAAAATCCAAGGCTTGGGTTTACTCCCTCCCAGCAACTTGTTCTTGACAAAGTGTCTGTGTCCTATTATTGATGGGTTGGTCTACTCTCTTTCCACTAAATGATTTTTTGCACCATTTGCCACTCTCCATTTTGTGGCATTTATTTTTTGGTGCTCTCATGTTGTGTTTCTTGTATTACTCCTTAACTCTTTAAGCCCAATATTCTTATCTAGCCATCACCACAACAAACATTTTAGTTCAAACTTGCCTTGTTGCAAGGTTGTTACCACCATCACACACCATTTTGAAGATCTCTAGGTTAGTAGTAATGGTAGCCCCAGTAATTAGATCATCTTATGAGAGATGAAATTATTGGGGTTTGCCATTAAAAGCAATTGTGGTTTGCATAGTGAAGACTTTTTCTAAATTGCTTACATGTAGAGGTGTTACTAATTTGAAGCTTTTCACATTGGCAAACAAAGGACCATGTTTAATAACAAACTGAATCTTGGAAGTTGTGTTGATCAGTTAGTGGTTGTAATATGTTCAACTACATCAAATTAAATTTTGAGATCATTAGTCAAACATGCATAATTTTTTTCACACTTTGGTCATGGAAGATATGAGAAGCCTATATTTCCCATGCACAACTAGGTGCATTTACAATGTAGTGAAAAAGATCAAGCAGATCCACCCCATCTCAAGTGTTTGAATTCTCATTGTTGTTTGATGCCTTAGGCTCAACCTCAAGTTTAGAAGGCCACCAAAGTGGTGAAATGTAAGCATAGAAGAGTCAAAGCACAAGACAAGCTACCAAAAGTTGCAATAGGGCACCAACTCAATTACTTCTTCACACCTATTCCAAGCCTTTTCAACAATTTTATTAAGATCCCACTTGCTAGCAACAATGTAGATGACATAACACACAACATTTCTTACACAAGCCTCTCCCAACCCCATGTTACCATGAAGTCTGCAAATACCTAGCAAGGCCATCCAAACATAAGGTTATGCTTCACATGGCATTTCTTGATCAACTCAGAGCCTGCTACAAGGGGCCAAATCACCCAAGAAGTTTAGCAACAATGTTAGGAAATACTACAAATTGAAACTGTAAATTCAAGCATTTAGGGTGTTGAGCTCCCACATTTGGATAAATGCCAATGACCACAAATGCATTTGACTCACATGAACAATGTAGAATGCTTTATTTAGGGACATGCATCTTCAAGCTTGTGTGCCTACTTGGGTACTAAGCTAACACACTAGCACATGTCTTTAGAACCTAAAAAAAATGACTTGGGGTAGGAACTTGGGTGTAGCCCTTTACATTCAATTTCTTGATATAATTGCAATACCTTCTACCTTTATCCACATTTCATAATTCACTTCATCATGGTACTCCAAGATTACATTGTGTGTGCATGCATCCTATGGAACATTCTACAACCATCAGCTATGATCATCTTGGATTTGGCATACATGTCAATGATGTTATTGCCACAAGACATTAACCTCACAACCACTTCTACTAATCTATTCTTGAACATGCCTACCTTTTTCAAGTACGTGTACTAATGATCCAACCACAATGATAGCTTCATTTTAGGCTATTATAGAAAAGTGTTCAAAATTGAAGATTTGCTCCTCTTCAAGTTGTTCACATATTAAATGGACTTTATGTTAGGCATTTTGTTCTCATCCTCTTGCACACATCATGATGAATTCATACATTAAAGTGAGTCTTCTACAATATACTGGATTGTCCCCCAAAATTATACAAAACTAAATGACACTAGAAGAAAAAGGCCAATATGTGACCAACACATTTACAACTACTTGCAACTATTTGGTTTTGCAATTAAATTTTTGCTCTTTGCGACTATTGTGACATCATGCTAACATCAACCAAATCACTTACAACTAGTTTGCAACTAGTCTACAATTAAATTGGTTTACATCTATATCTGGGTTAAATTTATCATCCAAGAATAACCATAAAAAATCCCATTAATCACAAGCGAAGTGGTTTTCAGTTACAATCAAAAAATGTCTCTATACATCAATTATAATAATAACTTGATTTATGATTCAACTTAATATTCATAATATTTTTATTGTAATTCAAGTCATTAATATGATTATTCTAATTATACTATTTCATTACATTAAATTACTTATCATTTCAAATAAATTAAATATATTCCAACATAGATTATTATACTAAATATTTTTTTATTTTTAAAAAATAAAACTATTGTAATTTTTATATAATTATTATAAAATCATAATACTTAATTAATTTATAAATTAATTAAAATAGACACATAATTTATAATTCAGCTTAAATAATCATAATTTTAATTTTTAATATTTAAAAAATTAAGTATTGCCACTATAATTAAATGAATTAATTTATTTTTTATAATTGTAAGAATTACATTCCAATATACTAGAATATTTAATTATGTACTTACAATATATAATTTTTATTATGTGACAAAATTGTAGAATAATTTTACTGCAAATTTAAAATATTTGTAGTAAATTATTTTACTTTTTATTTATTAATTTTTATATAAAATGAATAAATAATATTACAACATTAATTTTCACATTCATTCAAATGATAGTTCCAAATCATAAAAATAACTATTATATTTATAGCACTTATGTTTTAATAATAATAATAAAATTTGTATCCTAATTGAGAAGTTATGTCCTATAGATAAGATTTTTATTTCAGAATTTTATAATAATCTTAAAATAATTAGTAAGGTTGCTGTAATTACTGTATTTAAAACCAAAAATACGATAAAATAATTGTAATTATTTAATTTATTTTTAAGTTAGAATAGCAGTACCTGAATAATTAATTTATAATCAAACTTTCTTATTAAAAACTATAAATTATAAATTTAGTTCTTATGTAAGTTTCTAGAATAATCATAATTAATTAAAATAATTATTGTTATGACCATAACTACATGGATTTCAATATAATAAACTAAAATATTTCTTGTAACTACTTGTTCATAATATATCACTTTTGTTAATAATTAGAAATTATATATTTATTAATTATAATTTACACTAAATACTTATTGTTACAACATAAGTTTTTATATTATATAATTTATATTCTTACAATAAAATAAATCAATTACTGTAATTAATGTCACATTACTTTAAAATCATTGTAATTATTTCAGATAAGAATTAAATATAGAAACTTCATAATTATTTTTTAATTGAACATAATTATTCACAATCTGTAATTTATAACTTTAAATCTGAAGAATGTTTTTGGAAAAATTATAATGTGGTTAGAATAATTGTTGTAATGATTATAATTGTTGGAATTATTATATAGTATTTTTTTAATAATTTTTTTTTGTAATTACGTATCTGTGATAAATAATTTATAGTGATATTACAATAATTTAAAAATATTAATATATGTTTAGTAGATTATTGTATTCATAGTTATTAACTACCAATGATAAAAAAAAACATTTATTTGACCGATTAAAAAATTTCAATAATAAATGTAATTATACTGTATTTACAGTAATTAATTTAATGTTACTTTTAATATAAATAATTTTTCCTAGCAATTCATTTCTATTTTATTATTTTTAATTTGAAAATAAATATTTATAATGTTATTTTAAAATATAATTTTTTTTTTTACATTAATTATATTATCTATAAATCGACCAAATTTTTAAAAGTAAGGAAATATTTTAAAATATTTAATTTATTTATATATCTATGAAATATGTATTGACAAGTTGATAAGAACTAGATAGCTAGTTAGTTAAATATTAAAAAGTTATTAGTTATTTAAATAGTTGATAGTAATTACTTAATATTTGTAGTGTGTAGTTTATATTTTATTATGTGTTAATTTTAATCATTATTAATTAAATGATTATCTAATTATATAGTGAGTTATGTACTTAAAGTGTTTAAAAATCTAAAAAGTAAGAAAAAAGGCATGAAGAAAGTTTTGAAGTTGCAACTTAGATTGTGGGGAAATTGCAACTTCAAAATTTATCCCATATTATTTGTTCTCTATTCCTAATTTGAACATTATATAAACAAAGGGTGTGGTCATCCAATTACATATTAAAAAATGTGTGCACATGGGATTAGCCATTCAAAAGGCTTAACAGAAAACAAAAAGAAAAATATGCACAATTTTAAATTACCTACTTCCCCAACCTACTTATCTATTTAGCTAAGTAGGTGCTTAGTTTGACCTACTTATTTACGTTGACCTATGTACTTAACTACCTAAGTACCTACCTATATGAATAGGTATTTAACCTAAGTTTGTAGGCACCTTTATGTACCTACCTAGGTACCTACTAACTTAATATTAATATTTTATATTAAATTATTTTTTAAATGCCATGTGGCATATTTACATTGGGCCATGTGTCATACTATAAATCATTTAAGCATGTGAATTGAATGTCCCAAATTATTTTTAAATAATAATAATAATTATGTTAAATAACTATATATTGGAACACGTGGTAGCACATCATTTGCGTTCAATAGTGACCAAAATAGTCGCATCATAATCCCATGTGACAATACATATATAATGGAGTCAAAGGATGGACTTGTATTTGTTGACATTTTTGTTCATCCAATACCCTTGTCATTTGCGATTAATATCACATGCCACTTCTCCAAGGCAACTAAAGGGATTTTAGTCACAAATGTTGCTTGCAACTAAAATTTAGTTATAGAAACCAGTCGAAAACAAATGTTTTTCTTCTAGTGTGATGTAGTAGCTCTTGGATATACACAAAACCATGTGAGTTAGAGTTAGAATCTTCTCCTCCAATGGCAACCTTCCTATTACTGTGCATTCAAAAATAGATTGATCCTAAAATCATGCAAAGATCACCTTATCAAAGCAATCTTATGAACAAATTTCTACAAAATATTTCCTCCTCTTAGACATCATTTATTTTGGTAAAACTAGCTTTTCATGGGCACCATTGTCAAGGAAAGATGTTGAACACTAAACAGAAACCAAACTTGTTAAATCTACCTCTGCATCATTAAACACAAACACTATGCTGCAATTAAGTTGTAAACAATATTCCAACACATAATGAAATGTATCCAAAACAGCTGTAGGTAGGATGTAGGAAAGGTACCTCTTGACGCAGTCTATTCATCAAGTCAATGTTGATCTTCTATACCCAACAACTTGTAGCCCATATTGATGCACCACTAATGATCAAAATGTTTGCTACATGATACTTTTGCGTAAGTATCAAACAATTGCACATGAACCACAATGCACCATGGGTGGTACGTACAATCACAAGACACCACCACAAATTCATGGTTGGCATAGTAACTATTACAAATTGGGCATGTGTCAATACATACTATCAAAATAGTAAACTCTAATGTCCTTGTTGTGGCGTGCCTTGTTGGTCTAAGGCTCAAGATGATTGGGTCACTTCTAGTGCAACCATCAACCAAAAATTCCTTCAAGCGTAACTAATTTTTTAAGCCTCCACTAAACTTTTAGTTAGCAATAGAATTTGGGACTCAAGAGGATGAGACTTGGATAACAATGTTGTAGCTTCTTTTTCTTCATTGGCAAGTAGCTTTGCCTTCGTGACAAATCCATGTGCTTGTTCAAAGCATGCTTCCACCTTCTGATACTAAGCCTCTTAGACATCCCAGTTAATTTTGTCCTTTCTATGCGCTCTTTTAAACATTGCAATTTGCCTAACTTTTGAACTTGCTTTGTCTCACACATCTATCAGTGCATCCTCTACTAACTTGAACGTTTCTATCATACCACCTACCCTAGACAACATATTTTGCAAGTCTTCCTTGCACAACTCAACCTTCTTGGATTGTAACTTGATTGAAGACAACAATTTAGAATTTTCATTCTTCAAATCATTGAGCTTTGCCTTGATAGTTGCCATTTTATGGGCTTAAGTAGCAAGGACTTGCTTGACATGTATTTCCTTAGAAGCCATTGGAGTTGTGAATACACCAAAACTTGCAACAACATTTGGCAACTTTGCTGCTACATTTGTAGATGCCATGACCTTTGCCACTAGTGACTATTTCTTAAATATTTTAACATTGTTAGTTTAAATTTTTGTGCCCTCTTCCTCCCATGCCTTATGCTTGGGAGGCATAACAAACCTAATTCACCTTAAATTCATTCTTCTTTGCTAAAACTCCTTTAGCAAAAGAAAGAGAATTTGAACCATTTGTGATTTCTGCTTTTTGATAAATAAATGGCTAGAGCTCCTAGATTCTAGTAACCAAATATGGGTCAATGCAGTGGTTCACCTTGAACCCATTCCTTGATTTCTTCTATCCCCACAAGCACTCCAAGTTTGCAATAGAAACTTGATCATTAGTAAGCTCCTTCTTGATATCTAGTCCTCCAACATGAAGCCTAATTTTCTTGTCTAACCACTCAATAGTGCCTTCAACTAACTCCTACACCATGTTTCTTAACTTGCAACCAAAAGTGTAAATCTACTTGATGACTACACAAATTATCTTCAAAGTTCAAATGTGCAATGAAATCCAACAAGAATCTAGGTTTTCAAAGAAAGAAAGGGTAGTTGATGCAAACAACTTGTAATCCAGATAGAAAGACAATCTATGGGTAAATAAGCATATGCAAAAAGAAAGAGATTGATAAACCTAAATCATATACATAATTGGCAGTAGATTAAAAGAAAAAATATGCATGCTAGTAAATGTTGTCCTCCATTGACATGCTTGATTGCATGTAGTCTGAATTAGATTAATGGTGAGTATAATTACCTTAATAATTGAGTAATGATTGAGCAATAATGTCACCTACATTACTAACCCAACAATTTCATCACATGTTTCTCGGGCCAGTGCTTATGTCCCCTACTGGTACCTAGCATCTACATTTAAATGAAACCTAAAAAAATCTACTTGGGTGCCTTAAATATGAAGTTGGAAATAACAACACATGGGCCTTGCCACCAAAGTATAATATTTGTACAACAGATGTATATTAATGCAAATATATTTGTACGTGCGAATTGAGTAGTCACCACATGGCTAAAACCAACCCTAAAAGCTAGATCATATATGGATAATATGTACACATATCATTTGGATACACATGTGTCACAATTTACATGGGTCAATGTATATGTACGATATAACATATTCCATATGGATAATTTAGATATATGACATCAAAATATGATGGTTATTTGAAGGTGTCTTCTTGGATCCATATATTGACCTAAAGATTTATCTAGACATAAATCATCATAAAATTAAAGCCCAATAAATCACTCATAAAAATGAAACAAATGAGGTTGTGAATCAATTTCACATAACTTGGTCCAAAATCACCAAGTCAACAATCTTCTCTTGACAATTACCCTCCACATTAAAATCCCTTTCAAGAATTTCAGGAATCTCTCCAAAAAACATAGTAAGCTTTAGTTTAATTTTTTCCCTTTGTGCCTGAGCCCAAATTTCTTCTATATAAGATCATTGGCAACTTACATTGGAAGTAAATGACTAGAACCATCTTTCAACATCTGAATTTGATTAAATAGTAGACACATCCATAAATCCAAGGATCACAATTTACTAGTTGATTAAGACCTAGATCATGACCAACCAATAGGATATATAAGACTTATTATATAGTTTATTATGAGTAATTATTACACATAACAATATTCATTCAATTATAATCTAACTCATAAGAATTCCAATTATATACATCTTTAGAAAACATGGTTAAATTTGGAAAAATATTGCAACTCTTAAATTTAGCATGTGTTTTAAGGTTACCAATCCTAAGTTGAGTCTTTATGTTAAAATTCATAGTCTTAAAACCTTGCTTACCCCTTGTATAATGCAATCAGGTCCTAACCTAATAGTCCTTCTCCAAGTCCCTTCATGTCTTTTTAGACTCTTTCTCCCTGAATTTGGCATGTTATAATCGCTATTAGTTTTGAACTGAGTCCTTTTGTCAACACAAATGAAATGACTAGAATAATAAAACTTTTTGTTTACCTTGGCTCCCAATTTGCAACATTAATCACAATTGAATGGTTTTGCACATATGTCCTCAAATAACAAAATCCAAAGTAAGTAATACATGGTTACATATTCAAATTGGTAAAAAACATTTTCAAGTATGATTTTAAAATACAGAAAATATAGTTTCATTACTGCTAGTTCATAGACCACACAAATATTAATTCATTTGTAGGATTCAAGAAGGCCCCTTTTGATTCTTTGTTTGAAAATTGGCCAAATGTCATTGCACTTTTGCCCAACACTGTAATCACCACATAATTTATCTACGAAGACAACTAACTAGCAAATCAATTTGATATGCACCCAAATTACCTCCCTAATTAAAATATAATGTCAAAAATCACCTTTAAAACACTTAAGAAATAAAGTCTAGAACAAATAGGTTAAACAAAAAAAACAAATGAGGTTGAGTCAATTTTGCATAACTTGACCCAAAATGAACAAAAGAACAATCCTCTCTTGCCAATTACCCTCCACATTGAGATAATCCATAAAATTCAAGAAAAAAATGCATCGAAAATTTTGAAAATTTTGAAAAAATAAACTTAAGCTAGACAAAACTATTACAGATACATGAAATTAACCTTCTTCATCTTTCATGTGGCACATAAGTTTCAAAATTTTAGATTAGCAAAGTGTGCCAATACAAGGTGTTCCAATTTGAACTGTGAACAAATAAATATTTCTAGATTTGGTACATCAAATTAACATTTCAAAAACCAAACAAATGTGTGGCCTATATCAACAATCAAAGTTTTCATCATGTTTGAATTAGGTTAAGCTTTTAATTAGTTAACTTTGAAAAGAATGATTGTTTGAATAAAAAAAACAAATTCATATACCAAAGATGCGAAAATGTTTGTCTAAGGTAAAGCGAAATGCCATCTCCATTAAGCAATAACAAAGGATGAATATATTTCACATGTAACTAGACTTGTATTCCCACTTTCATGGGCACTACCTTGACCATTACTTTGTGTCTAGTTAGCACTACTTGCAAATTAGCTACATTCATCTCTATCCCTACCACTCTTGACCAATTTGAGGCAATTTGAACCCCCATGCTAGCCAAGCCCTTTATTATATTATGTAGTCATGCCCCTGTGTAGAATTCCAAATGGCTGCAAATTGGAATCCCACATTGTAAAACAATGAACCATTGATTACCTATTTGAAAGCAAAAAAAGATTAGACTATGCCTAAGACAAATTTCAATGACCAATTTCAATTGCCATGGATCTTAATTCAGACCAATATGGCAATCACAATCCAGCATCAAATTTCTTCAAAATTCAAAAATAGCAAGTCATTGACATTTCTAAAACTATTGCCATCAACAATCCTAAATTGAGTCCTTATGTTAAAATGCATAGTCTTGAAAACTTGCTTACCTGATATAATGCAATCAAGTCTTGAGTTGATAGTCTTTGTCCAAATCACTTCATGTCTTTTCAGACTCCTTCCTAGATTTAACATGCTTTAAAGGCCATTATTCCTTAACTGAATCCTTATGTCAAACTTCAAGTCCTTAATCCTTGTTTACTTTCCATAAAATGCAATCAAGTCCTGAATTGAAGTCCTTTTAGGTTCTCCTTATTCCAGAGTTTGACTACCAATCATGAATTGAGTCCTTATGAAAATTGTTAATCCTTAGTCCTTGTTCACCCGTTGTTTATGCAATTAGGTCCTTAGTTGACAATCCTTGCCCTTTAGTACTTAATGTCCTTTTAGACTCCTTATTCATGAGTTTGGCACACTTTAAGCGTAACTACTAGTCCTAAATACAATCCTTATGTCAAAATTCTTAGTCCTTACTCCTTGTTTACACCTTGATTATGCAATCAAGTTTTAAATTAATAGTTGATGTCCTTTAGGTCTTGTCCTTTTAAACTCCTTATTCTTGGAAATTTAAATAAACTTAAGAACCTATAAAATTGACTTCAGAAAATTCCAATTATTTTCCCTTCTATCTGGAATGTACAAAATCTATTATAAGTGACCCAAAAAAAATTTATTAGAATATGCTCGCATAACCACAGTAGACTTGAATCACAAAAAACATGTGATTGATGATCAACTTTTGGAACTATTCATACGTCCATGCTCTAGCATATTTGAATTCTAGCTATTTTAGAACCATGCCGAAAGTAAATCAACCACATGGGTGAAATCCATCCAGTAACCACTTTCAACACTATCAATTGGATCTATAGTAATTTATCAACTTATGTCTTAACCACTGCTGATTATTTTGTCAATTAAAACATAATGACATGAATAAAAAATGGGTAGTGAATTTGCACAATTTGGTATCTGAAGTACTTGAATTGAACATCTGCAATAGCCATGGAACTCAAATCTAGAAGTAAGTTTTATTTTCAAAGTTTTAGTCAAAGTGGGCAAACATCCGAAAAACATATACAAGTTAGAAGTAAAAGGTACGGCAATTTGATTTCAAAGACAAAATCACTTTTTATGTACTTGACAAATTAACTTCACATACGTTTTCCATCTTCTTCATAATCTGCACATTCATCACAACAATGTCTAGTCAATCTTCAACCTCTATCCCAACTAGAACCAAATCAAGTTGTTTCAATTACGAAAAGAAAAAAAAAGATAGATAAGGAATTCGGTGATAACATCCCAAAAACTTGCTTTGCAGAGCATAACATTAAGTTTATAATACAACATTTGCACTATCCTACTAAATCCCACCTTATGAATCTATGAATAGAATTCAGGGAAGCAAAAGAACCTCTAGACTCCACAACAAAAATGAGTACATAAATAACAAAAGGAAGATAAAGCTTGCCTTTTAATCAACGTTAAGGTTGTTCAGTGGCCTTGTTCAATGAAAGAAAACCAATTATTGTAAGCAAAAATCGAATGCCAAAATTCTTATTAAAGGAATAAGGCTACATGAAAAGCACTAGATTGTGAAGGCAACTAGTGGTATATAGTTCTCAAGTATCTCTACCTATCTCCTGATTCAAGAAGTTGCCTATCAACCAATCCTTGCAAAATTGTTTCCTTTACCTCACATTCCAAAGTATAAATTGGAAGGGAGCCTTTGCATTTGTGGGCTAACAAGGGCATGGCACACTTGGTACAAAACACCAAATGAGAGTAGGAGAATGCAAATGGGGAGGTATCTAACAACACACAAGTTCAAGTATTTTTCCTCTTCCTATGGTACCAATAGCCTTGAAGTAACTAATTTCTAGCCTCCCATTCATTGCCGCACCCATCTTGGAAATTCTCTCTACATGTAAATAAAGGCTTGTCACACAAATAAGGAAGTATTGCTCACCACCAAATGGATCATCAACAACGATTGCAAAATTATCACCTTGGCAAATAAAATCAGCTAAATGTTGACCATCAACTCCCTAAGAAGTTTCAAAATTACAATCATCCATCATTTCCCTTGCTGCTGTTCATTTTGTAGGTACTAACTTGATGGCCTTCCAAAGCAAGGCATGCATAATATTGTGGCAATCATCCTCTTCACCTCCATCAAAGCATGTTGGGTAGAAACATAAATGTTCCCGCATTAAGAGTGGCTTTAAATTTGCATGATCTAATGATGAAATGGAATGCATTTTGCAAGAACTAGGTATTGTCACACATCTATATGGTTGGCTTCTATCCACATCTATGATCTTCACCTCCCAAAAGACCCACATGACATTAACACAAAAATCAGCAGGTTCAACATATTCCTTTGCAAAAGCTTCTTTCAAGAACTTGATTGCATCTTGGGCATTTCGAAAAGGAGCTACATTCAATTTCAATTGCTCCTTTTGGAACTTTTTTTTGGCAATTACCCTTGCCCCATCATGCTCCCCTTTCCCATGACCTGACCCAAAAAAATTTCATAACATCTTGCAACCCAAAAGTATGTGGACCTACTATTTTTTGGGGGTAACAAGCTACATGGTACCAACAAGGGCAGGTTATGCCAACATGGGCAGGTTATGCCACTCTTGTTATGGAGCTTTGGGACATATAACAAATTTTGAAAAACATGTGACACCATCAAAAGTATGCAAATGAGCTTCACATTCATTTCCAAGACCATAGATATCACATGTATAAACATAAGACACATGGACACCCTTCCTTTTCATGCACATGTTATTAAATCCCTTGCACAGCTCCTCCATCTCTGTGTGATATTTTCAGCAGCAGGTGTTTCATTTTTTGAATTTATAAACAAACCATGGCTTCAAACTTTCAAATGTTGTGAGCCCTATTATAATTGAAGATGTTGCTTGACAAATCTAGTGTAAAACTCAAGTTACATCAATGAATGTTTCATTAGCTCTTTTCTAAGTTATATGTAAACAAATGCATTGCCCAAGGAATAAAATAAAATATCCAATATTATGAAACTGACATATAAGGATCATTAGTAATCTTGAAACATTGAAAAATCAAAAACCTTTCAAATATTTTTCCCAAACCTAAGACACAAGTCCTTGAAGGGGGGTAGAATGAAAATTTAGGATCCTTCTTCTGCTATTTATCAAAATCACTATCATTTAAAGGATCTATAACATGACTATGCACATGATTTTCCTTCTGCTAAGACAATAATACCCTAAAATGACAACATTGTAAGACTAATGATATGAAAAGGAGGTGCAACATGGGATAAAGACGAACCCTACAATCTTGGAACTTTCAATCACTTCTAAATGAAAATATGGTGTTTAAACTAGAAAATACAAGTTCAATAATTCAAATGTTAACTCACATTAACAAAACTAAGCACAACATTCCCATCAAGTTACAAATGTAGGGGATGGTTGTTTACATCTCTTGAACACAATGCAAAATAAGATTATGATGGCAAATATGGTGAAAAGTGGTTAGAATCCCACATCTGCATCCTAGTTTGATGAAGCATCAAATCTAGTGAGAAAAGATCATTTGCAAAAACAACACATTCAAGTTAAAATTTTTGCAAAACAAAACAACTTGGACCTTGTAGTTGCTTCATTTAAGAACTTCAAAAAAATAGCTACAGAAGTTTAACAACTCACAAGAATGCCCATAAATTAATATTTTCAAGAAATTTGACACATAAAGTTTACAATAGTCACTAAATTCGACCTATATGAGTTCAAGTTCTTTTGGAGAAACTTTTAGAACTAAAAAAATCCTAACCAAAATCCATGTGCAACCCTAGGTTTGATTTGCACGATCACTTCAAGTGCACAAGGACCCTTCCTCTCACAGAGTCTGATAGTAAACACTCAAAGAAACTGAGCTACCACATAGGATGTGCTTCACACAACCAAAAATAAAAAGGTCATGTGTTTACTCACAACCTAAAGCCAAATTCATGTGATGATTATCAAGAAGTTAAATTAAAAATCATCCCATTCTATAGCTCGTTTAAGCACAAAAGATGACAACAAATTTGAGAGAGAAAAGGCCAAAGCTACTTAAGATTCCTAGAAGTAATGTCGGGGGTGTGTGATGTATTTCTTCACCCCTTTATGTAGATGTATTACATCCTTTTTGTTTAGTGAAATGGTTCTCTCCAAAGTCCACCAACCTTGCACCAGTTCTTTCACACTAACACTAAGCAAATTTGACCATGGAAGTCGTTCCTTAATGCCCCACAGAAGCATGCTTAAGCTCAAAAGTCTACCTCTTTTCTTCATCGCCTTATACAAGAATCACCTATCAACACCCAACATTTTTGCAGTTGTCCTTCCACTCCTAATTTTTTCAAAAACTATCATATTGCAAACCATCTATCTTGCTCTCACCCCATCTCTCTTCAAGGCCCCAACCTTGTGACTCAAACTATTAGAGAGGTTTTCAATGATGTGGGTCCCTTTAATTGCTTGCATCAAACACGCCAATTTGTCAGGCATCAAAGCTTGAATCTTTGGAGCTTCCATCAACTTTGACCAAACTTTTCTCCTCCATTGCATGTCTTGAGGGCTCATTTCATGCATAACTTGAGCCAGAAGTTTCTTAGCAGAATAGGACATTTGACATTCTACTTGGTTTACACCATTTTCAAAAGTAAAAGCATTGGCAACTGAAATTGTAAATACTTGCACTTCTCGCTTTGCTTGACCTTTTCGCTCTATTCGAAGAACTTTGCAACGTTGTTGACAAACCCTCCATCGCTTTCAAAGTTGTTTTGTCTTTTTGTCACTGTTAGCCTTATTGTCATGTGGTGGCATTCCTTGCACGAGGTGTCCTAAACACCACAACTAGATGCCACTATACACAAGGGGAGGAGCTGTCAAGTGTCTCCATTGTGCAAAAATATAGCGACAATACTATGCATCATGACACTCAAAAAGAATCAAAGGATTGATGATGGAAGATGGCCGTGTGAGAAAAAAAAATTTGGAAAACCCGCTCATTTCATACTAACCAGGTGCATTAACTGAACTGTCGATCCTAATTTTGCATTAAATACTCTCAATGTGTCTATATGGATCATGAACCCAGTAACTGCTTTTGGGTTTTTAAATTGAACTGAAAAGGTGCCACCTAAATAACTTGGGCCACGTGTCACTTTGGATCACCTTCCCTAAACTGATGAGTCTTTTAAGGACAAGGACATGAAAAGGGTGACCTTGTGACTGAAATTTGGTACTCCTTAAAGAGTTTTCACCCTTGGTATATTCTCCACTACCAGCTTAGTTTCTCATGACCCCCTTACACTATAATTCACTTGTAGAATCCAAATTATAGAACAATCCCCATGATGCATTAATGAATATAAGTGAGATTTGGAAGGTCATTATTTCATAAATATGTGCATGGTGCACAACATGACCCCGCATGGATGTGCTATCATACATTTGGTCGTTTCCTTCTAATTTATGGTCGGTGTTACAAAACAAATGAGGTTTGTCCCATTGAGAAAAATTGACAACTCATCCCATTTTTTGTAGAACTGATATTCATCCTAAGTGCATGATCATATGAGTTAAATGTCCTCATGCATATTGCTGTGATTTTAGTAGCGGTTTTAGAAGGGATTTCCTAATTATTGTGGGTATGTTTTTATGTTGTTGTATTGTGTTCAGATAACATCATTCCAAGTTGCCTATTTGCAATATCACCCCATGTGAATAATCTGCCTGCCTTGACTTCCTCAATCACATGCATAACAGTATATACTAGAATATTCTTGCCCTTGGGTGAAAATTTTCTCTTCATTTTCACGCCTATGGACTTAAGTAATAAGTTAGTGATGCATTGTGTAATTCCAGTGTTACCGAAAAACGGAGTATGGCATATTTGAAAAATGTTAGAAATATGGAAAATACAATTTGTTTTTTAAGGCATTGTGAGAAAAATATTGGAGGTATGAGATAGGTATGTGATGTGTCAATCCTTGGATACTGGTGTCACATGGTGTATCGACACATCACGTTTTGTAACCAACCTAGTACCTGTGAGATCAATGCTGAAAACAACTGAGACTGTAACACCATTTGAACTTGACAAGCATGCATGTAACACAAACTAGTGCAAGCAACAATGAAATGACTGATAAATTGCAATCTAACAATAATTCATTGAAAGTTGGATAATTTCCTTACAATAGAGAGGCTAAGCTGTCTTTAGAGTTCTGTAGAGATACTGAGACTAATTAATGTTCTAGATCCTGTAGTATGCAAGAACCAAAGAGATATGTAATGTATACATGGCTGGAAGAAGCCAAATAGACATGCATGCATGAGTGCCGGACAATCAATCTTTCAGCCCAGAAATGTTGTTGGCTTGGCTATAATTGCTATGCTCTATACTAAATCTGGAATAACTAGTGAACTGAACTTCTAGAAGATATTCAATAGTACCTAGTTATTGGAGGCTAATGTAAGGTTTTTAAGGCTTAGGGTTAAGAAAGAAACATATGCCATTGGCTAACTGGGTTTTCAACCCAGGCATCCCCATGGCTGTGCTTTCCTCCTCAATTGTCTTGCTTCTTATGATATGTGTCATGATTTGTGAATGGGAAATTGTAAAATGGTGGTGCCAATTAATGTTGCAAAATACTTGATAAAGATCAGGTATTTATAATTATATACTTGATGGATGCTCCAAAGATATTTCAAGTAGTACAGTTCCCTTACAAGCTGTAACCTTTTTTGAGCTTGGTCTACAATATCACAGGTGATCTGGTTTTGATATTCTACTGATCACTTAATTATCACACAAAATTCATCACATATAGGAGTTGTGGTGAAAAATTAATTAACTATTTTCTTTGAAGTACATGAAGGTTTGTCCAGACTCCAGGCCTTGGAATAAGCAATTTATTTCTATATGTTGGAACTTCCTTAAGGAAACCCAATACAAATGGAGTGATTGCTTTCAATCCCATAACACATGTATGGAGAACTATTGTCCTTAAGAAAATCTATACGAAAGTGTAGTAGATGGTTGTTGATGTTTTGGACTTGCTACAAACCATTGCAAGTGTCTAGGAGTGATGGATTTATGTTTACTCATCTGAATATAGTAAGTTCAATGCACTTTGGATATGGACATCTCAAGGTTGAGGTGTTGCACAATGTGATGGAGTCTTTTGTTGAGTTGTACCTTTTCATAATTGGGTTTCCGTTGTAGTGCCTTCTTCATATGCTTCAAGCTGTTGGGCAACAACTCGAGTTGCATTCCGGTAGATAAAGAAGTTGTACCATGCCAGACAGGGCTCCAAGTCCATTTGGGATCTGAAAATGGGACAAAAGCTAAGTTCATTAAAGTGACTTGTAAGTTCAAATTGTACAAGCTCTCCTAAATTCCCCATGTAATTAAACTGGCAAGAGATGTTAGGGTTTAGGTGAACAACATCAAATCGCACAACTTTTCTTATCATGCTTCCAAAGTTTAAAGCTTGAGGTATACAAGAATTTGGATAGGGATGATCAGTTGTCGTCAATACACTTACCATAATGAAGATGTCAATATGACCAACAAAGGCATAACCAAACCAGACCAGTCTCTTTGAAGTTGAAAAGAGATAAGAGGAATGGCATGAACTCAATGCTACGTGCCCTTGTCACCATGCCTTGGACACAATATCAAGCATGGGTTCAATATCAGAGCCATATCCCTCAATAATAGTAGTGCAGCTTGAATCACATTGAAAAATCTGGATCCGGGGCTACATTTTGAGAAGGCTTGCATCGGCTTGGATGGCAAAGAATTGCAATCTGAATTGAACTTACCACATTTACCTAAGTCCACCATTGCCGCCGGAAACTTGCAACTAGGGTTCCTAGAAAGTCCAAAGCATCAAAAGCCATCTACCACACATTAGTACAGATTATAAGGACAATTATTCTGGACATGTTACATGACATCAAGTGATACCATTACAAGTAGTGGGTTTCCTCATGAAGCTCCAACTAATAGAAATAAACTGCTCCTTATTCCAAGCCATGGATAAACCTTCATGTGTCCCTAAAAGAGAAAGTGAATTGATTCTTCACTATGAGTTAGGTATGATGAATTCTACTTGATATAAGTCACTTGACTGAAACCAGGTCATGACATTGTAGCTCAAGCTCAAGAATCATGGGAACTTCTGAGGAAATTGCACCTGAAATTTCTTTGGAGCATCAATCAAGTATATAGTTATTTAACTAATCTCTATCAAGCATCCTTCAACAGTGTTTGTCACCACCATTTTGTAATTTCCCATCAGGCAAATTATGACACACCCCATAAGAAGCAAGACAATTGAGGAATGCAGACACATTAGGGGGATGCCTGGGTTGAATACCCAACCATCTAGTGACATCTATGGCATATTGTTCAGTTGTATCTCCAAAGAGGCAGTCCTCTGAACAAGAAAGCTACTAGTAGCAGAACATAGTGTGTACTACAAATCTGTTTAATGGGTTTCTCTTGCTTTGAGTTGGGAGCTTTTATATTCATTCATGCTGAGGTCTAGAGACCTTGATCTAAGGTTGGTATTGTGATGTAAGTCAAAATCACCATCAACAGCAGCTTGTAAAGAGAAAGTGCTAAAAGAAATAGCTTAAGCTATCTAGTTATGACATTTTCTGTTACTTATTAAAGCATTGCTACATAGTGCATGTTGTAATTACATGCTGATTCATTTAGTGCAGTTACATGACTTTTTTTTTAATATTCTGATTCATTTAGTTGAATTATATGGCTTTTTTCTTTTAACATTCTGATTTACATAGTCGAAGTTTTTATCATATGACCTTTTTTTCCATTCTGGTTCATTTAGTGGAATTCCATAAAGGCACTCCAGCGAAGGAGTCCCCCAATGTGCAGATTGCACCCTAGGGGACACTTTCTCTGGTACATAATAAGCAAAATGGGCCTGTCATATGAGCCCAGCCTGCTGCAGGGACTTTTAAGGAGTGAAATAACCCACCCCCTTATTAGTTATTGTGGATGGTGAATGATCCCTCCCACTCTCAAAGAATAGGTGTAAGCTCCCTTCTCATAAATTGTAGGAGGGAAATTCTTATAGATAATGTGCCCTTCAAATACACTAGAATCGGTTTGGAGTGCCTGCACAGTTGGCACAGCTGTGAAGCTGTGCCAGGGCATTACACCTGGACCTGGAGCTCTCTGCCCTTGGTTTGAGGGTGTCATGCCGTACTGCCACAGCATTGCGCCCTATACCTAAGATAGGATACCAAGTGCACACAATAAAGGCCATTGTGGTTTGGGAGATCTGATTGTGGCAAACACACAAAACAAACAAACTATTAGTGTTGTGCGGTTATTTGAATTTTTAAAGAACCACCAGTTCCAACTTTTGAAATATTTCAGAATCAGAGAACCACTGGTTCCTATTCTTTGCAAAAAACTGAGAATCAAGAAACTGCCAATCCTAGTTATTTCAAAAAACTTAAATAAGCTGTGGTTTTCATGAAAGAACCAGTAAAGAACTGGTAGTTTTTATGGCCAATTTTTTTCAATTTTTGGGAGAACCATGGTTATGTATCGCAAAACAAGTCTTTGTTTCTAGAATCATGGTTATGAAGGCTAAGAAGTGCCCTGAGAACCTCTGGGGTCTGTGCCTATTTCTAATAACCACCCAACAGTGCAAACTACCTTCCTCAATAGAAACGTAACTTTGGAATATCATCAGCATTGGACTTTTTTTATTTCAGAAATTTCTGAAAGTAATACCAATTTTGGCAAAAATGTCTTTACTTTTCTATTTCCAGGTTTGATAGTGTCCATTGACACCTCTCCGGATGTTCCCTGTGAGGTCACATGTTCAAAATGGCGACTTGACATCCGCAGGGATGATGGCTCGGTGGTATAGCGGATGTCTGGAACCTGGGACCTAATAAAAGGTTCTGGGTTCAAATCCACTGGTAGACAGGAGAAATCCCTGCCGGCCCTCTGCCACTAAGCTTGACCTGGGGGTGCCAATGGCAAGACCCCCCCCCCAATTGGCAGTTTTAGATGGTTCTTCAATTTAGTTTTTTGAGTTTTTAAAACCTTACCTAAGGGTCAAAACTCATATGACACTTGAAGTTGGTCAAGGGTCAAAGCTAGTTATATGATTTTTGAGAACCATCAACCAAGGGTATACATAGTGTAGACTGGCCAATGACCAAACATTTAAGCACTCAGGGCAGGCCGGATCCAAGGGGAGGGATCCGTTGTTTGTGGTGTCCAAACCAAACTTGAACCCCTCCTCTTGCTGCATCTGACACATTAACAATCGTCAAAAATGAATCAGAAATGAGAAAGTTACGACCCCCCCAAGTATAGGGGGTCAAGAACCACTGAATATTACAAAGGCCAGTTTCTGAACACCCAAAAAATTTCTTATGCTATTAGAGTTCAAAGATGATTTGTAAAACTTTAGGTGATGCTCTTATAGCACTTAAAATTGTTTAAAATGAATAAGAAATAAGAAAGTTATGAGGTTTGAAAGTAGGAGGGGTCCAAAGAGAAGAAAAAAGGAAAAAAACATGTTTTGTAACTTGAAAAGCTTATTTTTCTTATTGTTATTTTTTCATTACTGATTTTTTTGCACTTCAAAGATGATTTCTAGAGCTTGAGGTAGCACTCCCATAGCATTTCAAATCACTCAAAATGAAGCACATACAATGAAGATATGAATAAGTGTTTGATCATAGGCAGGCAATCAACAATGGGCCGGTCTACCCTATACCTTGTATGCTTACTTGATAGTTTTAGGTTCCAAAAAGAAAGAACCTCTCAACACAACACTGATATAAACTAGTGTCATGGAATTCTTCCTTTTCAAGAGAACTTTCAATCTTGGTTTTGACACTTCAAATTTTGATGGACGTTCTCCAAGTGCATGTTAGAGCCCAGTTGTTTCAATTTCTAAACCAATTGCTGTTGGTTCTGGCACATTGTTTCAACTTCAAGAACCTTTCAGCCCCAGTTAGAAAATCATGTCCATTTTCATGTACAAACTACACACTCCCAATGCTAGAGATTGTATAGGTACATGGCATAGATTCATTTTACAACAAGGGACTCTACAGATATGGAGTTCAATAATTGATTAAAAATTAATACTTAACTAGTTTAACTTATCAACTTTTTTTTCAAATTCAACTTGCCTACGCAAAGAACTTATGTTCAAAAGTGTCTTTTCATGATTTTGGTTTCAATTTCAAATTTAAAATAATTCCATGATTTGATTCTTGTGCCAATTCCAACAAAACAATGCTAGCTAGGGTCTGGGTCACATGAAGCTGAAATCCCCGATTTAACACTGCAAGCAGAATACATATGGTCCTATCATTTGGGATCATTGCCCTTCATTTTTGGCTAAGAACCTTCCTTTAGATGGGTTCAGCTTTTTGGCACACTTCTTTGGCTGGTTTCAAATGCCACAAATGATTTTGAATCTGTGCTAAAGAAGGCCCACTTTTGTTCTCCCAATCAGGTAGAGTGAATTGGAATTCTAAAGGCCAGAGAAGGCTTCCATTGAGAACACTTGGTTGGCCTTAGGATTTGAAAATAAATCCTGACATCATAACCATAGGAAATGACTGTTTGTGATTGGCCAACAAGAACAATTGTTCCGGGGTATGACATTTGGAACAGTCTCTCAAATTATAGAGTCTAGTCTTTTATGTCGTGGTTGGGCATGGCAAAAAGTAACACTGTATCTGGATGACAGGTGGAGGCCCAAATGGGGGGTGTGCATGAAGATGCCCAAGAACAACTGTAGGCAACTACCAGACTTTCTACTCATGTTTGGCCCACTTCTTTGCCAATATTTATTTGTTTTTAAAAAATGAGGTTAGGCAATTTCAAATTTAAATTTCCAGAATTTCAACAGTCCAGGAATGCGAAGGGACAAATTTGTAATATTAAACCCAAACCCAATGGTTGAGACACTAAATATTGTTCACAAGTTGAGAGTTTTTTACTCAACAATTTTGGCAAATATGAATAATTTTTTCCTTTTTTTAAACTGCTAGACCTTTTGTGAATGATTTTGTGTTGAACATGGGTCACAGTGGTAGTAGTAGTAGTAGTTACGGTATAAAGCACGGATAGAGAGCCATGTAACTTCCCAAGAAATCACCAAGGTTTTCTTCACTGTAAAAATGAATAGAGCCTCACAAGTCACATTTAGGAGGAATTGAAAAAGCAGATCAAAACTCTACCCCATTCCATACAAAGATGGATTGGGCCCAGCTGTGAAGAATTTGAGCCTCACAGGTGAGCATGCATGAATAAGAAAAGCTCATGAAAAGCTCTATCCGTGTAAGCTTCCAGTGAACAGTATTAGACTACGAGACAACAAGCCCCATCCATTATTCCTCCATAATTCCTGTACTCCCCAGTACCTGCTAACCGACTGCAAACAGGGACTCAGCCAGCTCCCTTTCCCTTTTCTCCTCCCCCCCCCGCCCCCCCCCCAAGTTTCTGCCCAACTTGACAGCACTATTGCACACACTACCTACCTTCCCCAAATAGGCGCTGAAAATTTCGTGGCTTTCTATGCAGTAATAGGACAGCTATCTTATGTAGGCTACCAGAGTGAATCATAATACTTTGCATTGTGTCATCACTGCAACTGCCTTCCTCTACAGCACTTGCTCACGTTTCAGCTCTTTCAGGGCATATCTCTCCAGTACATGCACTGTCCTTGCAACTGGGAAAAACCACTGTTGGGCGGTTCTTAGCATAAATCAAATTTATTTATTAAATGAAACCTTTTTGGAATGAGGGACAGATAGATATGCACCTGAATTTGGTGGTGGCTAGGGTTAGGTGACGGTTAGGTTGGGATTACGTGGTGGCTATTTTAGGGTTAGAAAATAGTATATATTGGAGTGATTTTGAATTGTTTTTCATTCTCTTCTTTCATGGTTTTGAGTGCACATAGAACTTTCAAGCCTTGTTAATAGTTGCTACTCATAATTTTGTGATTATAGTATTTGAAACATATAACCTTTGTGATTTCTTGTTAGTAAATACGATTGTTTCATTTCATGAACTTTGAATGTTTCATTTCTTGCTTGTTTTCAAGTTGTTTTTAATAATGAAAACATAAACAACAACAAAAAAAACATTTATTTTTTCATTTTTAGCATAAAGAAAAGACACCTAGAAGCATCTTTCTAACCACCTACATTGAAAGAAAAGACCTGTAATGTGGAGGGATTAAAAACAAAAAAGAAAAAAGACAATGAACTTTGTTGTTTTTATATGTCGCAACCCTGACATTGGGTTCGTGATTAAGTGTGGAGTGTAAGGGCCCATGAGGCCAAAAGAGTGTGTTTGGGTGTGGAACACATTCTCACAAATGGGGGAAAGTGCAAGGGATGGAGCCTAATGATTCCCAAATGCATTCTCATTTTGGGAATTACATTCGTGTAAGAGTTCCAAATGTTTAAAGCTTTAGTTGGAAAAGCAAACAAACACCCAATTGGGCCCTTAAGATACCATTGAATTTTTTTTTAAATGGACATGCCTAAAGTGCTTTCACATTATTCATTTAGACCTGATTTGCATGAGTTATGATTAAAAAAAGGGTCAAAAATCAAATTATGAATTTGACTTCTAACCACAAATACCCTTGAAGCAAAGGTGAAATGATCTCCAATTGGGGCATGCAATACACCATTGGAAAGATCTTTTTGATGGTTATAAGATAGTGCCCTTGCATGTTCCAAACAAGCTTGATTTGAAAAAGCTTTGAATGTCCAAAATTTCAAGACAATAAAAGTCCCAATTTTGGGACTCCCACTTGGGAGTTTTAGGAAAAAATGTCATTTGGATGTAGCCCCCATGGAGAGTCACAAAATATATTATAGGAGGGGATTGGTGCTTCCTCCCAAAAGTTGCAGGCCATGTAAAACTTATGTTTAAGGGTGTCCCTACTAAGTTTATCACACCACTTGCATTCAACTTGCACTAACCACTTTTTTTCCTAGGTTTTGCAAATTGATTTCATCTTAAACTTTTGCTTGTGAGTTTGTCCTAGTCCCATGTTAGAGTTCCAACACGCCTTTTTACCCCCGAAATGATGTGAATTAAAAAACATGCCCCAACTCTCTTCTTTTTCTATTGTTTCATTTTGGGACCCACATTTGGGTCTCTTAAAGAATTTGGGGGTGCGTCACTATGGGCCATCTCTATGTAATGTGGAAGCACTAGGAACAAAGAAAAGGAGACAAAGATCTTTGTTCGTCGTCTCTGAAGAAACACTAAGAACCAAAATAAAATAAAAAATAAATCACAAATTTTGCTATTTATCTCTCAAAAGGCGCCATGGACAATAAAATGGGAAGAAATGATGATCTTTGCTCGTCATCTCTCGAAAGGTGCTAAGAACCAAAAAAAGGGAGACAATGAGCAAAGCTCATCATTTTTGTGTAGTGTGGAGGCAGCCAAGAACCAAAAAAAAGGGAGATGACAAACAAAACTCGTTATCTTTCAGGAAGTGCCAAGAATTAAAAAAAAGGAGACAATGAACTCCATGCAGTGTGGAGGCAACAAGAAAAAAAAAACAATGAACTTTGCTTGTCGTCTTCGTGAAGTGTGGAAATAACATGAAAAAAAAAGACAACAAGCTTTGCTTATCATTTCCATGCAATGTGGAGGCAACAGGATAAAAAGGAGACAACAAGCTCTATGTAATGTGGAGGGAATAAGAAAAAGACGACGAGCTTTGCTCATCATCTTCGTGTATGTGGAGGCAACATGTAAAAAAAGTTGACAATAGGCTTTGCTCATTGTCTCCATGCAATGTGGAGGTAGTAGGGAAAAAAACAGATTCATTATCTTTCGAAAGGCGCCAGGAACAATGTGAAAGTTGTCTCCAAGAACAGGATTTTTTAGATGGTGCACTAGTGGGTGCTAGGTCGCTCAAGCCAATTGGATTGGGAGTTTCATTGCCAAAATAGGACTTTTGACACAACATTCATGCCCTATATGCATGACACTTAGAATGACAACCAAGTTCGGTACTCATGTCCCAAAAAAACCATTCCAATATTGGGTTCTTCAAACAGGAATGAAGCCTTGCAAAATTTGTGAGGAACTTTCAAAACATGAAGCAACATCAAACAAAGACCCATTTTCTCACATTTCTGGCTTATTAAGCATTTTAGTGAGGGGGTAAAATGGCAGGGTGGGGGCAGTCCCAAAATAAGGGGCCTAGGATGAGGCAAGAGTCAAGCTCACACATGCATTTTGGAAATGTCCTCCATCCATAGGCTTCACCCATCTTAAAAGGCATGATACAAACATTATCATGAACTTACTTATGTAAATCACAAGATGTATGAGTGGACAGTTCTTACAACTACTGATTAAGAATGAGATGGATCTTACAAAAGGCCTAGGCATAATCTCCCTCCCACTTTTAAGGAGTAGGTGTAGGATCTCTCCTATAATTTTAATGGATATAAGGTGCCTGCCAAATACACTAGGAAATCTCTCAGAGTGCTTGTCAGTGTTATGTAAACCTAAAACTCTGTTTACAATGTGATGGACATTATAAGAAATCAATTGCCTATATCATATACATTGGCTATAGGATGACTAGATAAATCCCCAGGCCATGGGCTTTGGAATTTGGTGAATAAAGAAAGCCCTGCTTAGAATTTCATTCACGGTAGTACTTGGCAGGTACCCAATGGGGATGAAGAGAAAGAAAACAAAAAATGAGAGCCTAAAATTCCTGTAGTACTTGGGCAAATACTCAATCAGTATCAGGGGAAAAATGAAAAAAAAGTGTAGGGTAAAGCCCTAGGGTGAGGGCATTCTCAAAATAAGGGGCCTAGGACAAGGCGATAGCCAAGTCTGGCCCTGCATTTTGGGAAGGACCGCCACCCATGGGCTTTACCTATTGTAAAGCACAAGGCAAAAATTATCACAAATCAAAAACTATATAAATCACAAGGTGTATGAATGGGAGGGTTTTTATGCCTACTCCTCATTAGTGGGAGAGTTCTTACACCTATAAGTAGGCATAATTTCTCTCCCACCCCTGAGGAGGAGTAGGCATAATATCCCTCCCAATTTCTAGGAGGGAAATTCATGGGTATAAGGTGCCCTCCACATAAACGACAAATTTTCTCCAAGTCCTTAAGGGGGGGGGGGGTTGTAAAGCCCTAGGGGGAGGCCGGCCTTTCCAAATGGTCTGTTTTCGACCCAAAATGCCTAGCAAAAATTGCACATGGTGGTAAGCTGGCCCCCTCCTGAAGCCCAATTGCACATGGTAAGGAGGCCCCTCTTAAAGCCTAATTGCACATGGTGAGGTGGCCCCTCATAAAGCCCTGCATAGATTTTCGTTGTGTCCAAACACAGAATGCTCTGTTTTCTGAGCAGGGCTTGGAGGGGGGAGGGCGGTTATGTGTCCCAGAGTATCAAAATAGGTGTTTTATAAATTGCCGACCTCGTGGATCTGGTTCAGGCGGTTGCAGGCGAAGATGGATTTGGGAGACAAATTGGGAAGAGACACAGACAGAGGGCGGCTGGTGAAATCTGCGGACCACACGCAAGCTCGCTGTGTCGGACGTTCCATGCGGTGGCAGCCGAATCACGACGTGTTGACATTGCACACGCCAGCTTCCGTAAGCGGCAGCCGTCTTCTTTGCTCTTGCCGATCTTTCCTTTCCTTTCCTGCTGTAATCGACGACACCAGCACCACCACGCGCCACTGTACATCAGCCGTTCTATTTCAAAGGCTTTTTAACTTGGAAAATGAAGTGTATCTTGAGGGTTTCAATTGCAACAAATGACACCCAAAAAGAGTAAAAATCGCCCGATTTTTCTGCTTTTGGTTTTCAGTAATTAGCCAGAAACATAGAGTGATGATTAAAGATTTTTTTGCTTCCTATTTGGTTTATAGACATATTCAGCTAAATCTTCCTTGAGGTCGTCGCCAATTTTTCTACATGTTTCTATCAGGGTTTTTTTTTGGCGAAATTTTGACAAATAGTGAATTTGCTTTTCAAATTGATGAAAATTTAGTGTTTTTTGAGTTTTTAGTCGCCAAATTTTGATTTGTTTTTGGGCAGATTCTATCCTAAGTTCTGGTAGGTAGCCAGAAATATAGAGGGATGCTTAGAGTTGTTTTACTTTCATATTTTCTTATGGCCAAATTTGGCTAAATCATCTTATGGATGAATCACCACATCATCTAAATCACAAAATTGCAAAAATAAAACCCTAGTTCCTATGGATGATCGCCACTTGGCTACATTAAAAAAATCCCCCAAGGACAAAAACACTGCTGTACAGAGTACATACACCTACAGCAACCCTGTCTGCAGAAGTCTTGCCACTTCTTTTCCTTGTACTTCGACGTGCGTTGCTTACTGTGCGACCAAAGGTTGCCAGGTTTCCATCGTTTCTGTGTCTCATGTGCGATTGATCATCTTCTCAATGTACACATACATATCCTAGAAGCATGTGCCTGTCAAATTATACACAAATACTTTTATTTTTTCTTTCTCCCCTTGTGTAAGTAATTTATGTTTTCTGTGCAGTATTTTAAATATTTTCTCCATTGGGTTTTGTATTTTTTTAATTTATTTTTTGGGGTGGTTGTTGTTGTCGTTGTTGTTGTTGTGTACTTCGACTTCTTCTTCTTTGTTGCCTTGCCTGGCACAAGCAGCTGCTGCACACCCCTGCTGCTGCACACCCCTGCTGCTGCATTAGAGCTGCTGGACGTGGACTTCCGCATGAGAATTAGCATGGGAGAGAGTACAGTGAGTGCTATAGAGATGATCATTTTCGATCACGCTCAAATTTGAAATGAGGGAACGGAATTGTGTGTATATACTGGATTCCTGGGCGATAAGCTGATCTAGATCTAGTGTGAAGATTCTTATATGATGCTCATGTGAATCTCACATACTTGCATGACATGTCGTGCAGCAGCAGCAGCAGCTTCTTGGAGCAGGGAATTAATCTTTGGCGCTCGAGAATATTTGTCTTTTTCTTTCCCTCCCTCATCAGCGTCCCATCAGGTGAGGCACATTGTCCCTCTTTTCCACGTCATGGGTACGTAAGGGTCTTTGCATTACTGCCAACTGTTCAGTAATTATAGACTAAACCAGAATCTACAAGGAAACAAGCTTGAACAGAGAGTCTCTCGATGCAGGAAATTAGTAAAATCGGATTCAGTGGCTTGAGATGCAGATACGAAGGTTTATGCAGCTCCGACTCTGAAACCTTGCGTAAATTGATTGATTCTCTGGCAGCGAGTAGGAAAAGAGCTAATTTGACAGTCTTGTTGTGTACTGAAAACAGATGTTTGTGCTGCAGTCTATCTTGCAGCGACGGGCAGGCAAATTGTCTGATCAGCTATGTGCAACAATTTGGAGCCATGAGCAGCAGCTTGAGTTGTTATGGTTACTGCAGGACAAGTCGGCTACAATCTTTCTAGACGCAGCAGCAGCCTAACTAACGTTGATGATCATGGGAGGAGAATCCTTGAATTACTGCAGTAGTACTATAGATGATCAAACAGCTGCTCGTTCTCATGCCATGTCGGAGCCAGCAGCTGCTGCAATTATAATGGGTAGCGAGACAGAACTGGTGAGAATTAGGGGAGCACAATTGTGCTTGATAGATGGAGAGGAGAGCGTGCTGATGCAGAAGGGTGACTTCTGCCTGCGGTTGCTGAAACAGGAACATTCACCACTAGCAGCCATCGTAGCGGCTGTAGGAGAAGTGCAATGGCCAGTTGGAAAAGACGCACCGGTGTTGAAAGTGTGGAACCGGCGCTACACATTTGCTCTCCCCGGTTTGGTGTATGGCCTCATCTTTCCAGCTGAAACGACTCCCCTGGAAGTTCTACAGCAGCTAGAAGCCGTCATGGATCGTTACTGCACATTCGAAGTTCATCGGGAAATAGCGATTGCAGGTAAGAAAACTATCTACCTTGCTGGGTGTATCCGGGTCAATCCACTAGTCATGTATGCAGATCTAGAATGCCGGAAACAGTTTGTTTCTTGCTGGTTGTTGTATGCAGGTTGTGAATACAAAAAGTTCTCAGAAAACCCAATCTGTGCAGATTTGGTTCTTGAAACCTACTTCTGGTTTTGTCGGATGTGATCACAGCAGCGCAGCAGCAGCAGCAGGTTTCCGCGACCAGCGGCGCCGGTGGTCGCGAGGAGAGTCGAGATATGAGCGAAGAGTATTGGACAGTAGTGGCGCCCGGTGTGGAAACAACCAGTGCAAAGATTGCACGGCAAATCTGTAGCACCTCAAGCATAGTGGCAGACAATATAGTGATAGGAGGAGAGTGGGCAAGTCTAGGCATTCAGCAAGCTGGGTCGTTAGTGAAACGGAATGTAAGATCAGTGGAAAGAGGAGTGACCCCGCGCATGCTGAAACGCATGCAACAAGCGCGTCGCATGTCTGCAGTTGCCAAGGTGATGTCAAGGAGTCTTCTGAAAGGGGCCATCAGCGCAACAGGCCATGTACTTGCCGGTAGTCTTGCAGGCTTGGATGTCAATGCGGCGGCCAGTGTGTACGATCATATTACGACGGCGGCGTCAGATCATCATCAACATTCTTCTTCCTCTTCTTCTTCAGGGGCTGCTGCTGCAAAGGCTTCTGTTGCGGTTGCCAGTGTCGATGCGTTTGCGAAGCTGGTGGAAGCTGTGGAGACAGCTGGGAAGTCGGTCTACGGAATGACAGGCGCAGTGAGTACAGATCTGGTACAACATAGTTTGGGTGCAGCGGTCGGAAATGTGATCAACACAGCATGGACATTGAACAAAATGGGACTACGAATGCTTTTGCAAGTCACTGCTGCATCAACCGCCATTAGTACACGCAAAAGAACATGCAGTGCAACCAGATATTCATCCACCGATCATGTTCAGCAGCAGCAGCAGCAGCTGGAATATCATCAGCCCTCAGCATCTGCAACGTCTACTGAATATTCCGCCATCATGCCGCCAACAAGTACTAATTCTTCCCTATTGTTTCGTCAAATTACGCTCTCTCCTCAACAACATCAACAACTGGAGCAGCTGCAAGAAGCTGCAGAATTAGCCATTCCTTTGAATCTGCTATCAGCCGCTGCTTCACACAACTCAGCCGATCATCATCTGAAACCCATGCGGACGCAGACATTCCTTGGCCCAGCCCTCACTCCTGCTGCACTTCATTCTGCTGCAGCAACGTCGTCATCATCGACACCAACCAGTCCAGCAGCTGCAGCCAGCAAAGTTTACTGTAATAATTCTTCCCTTCAACGCCTAAACGCTCATGGCCACCATCCATTTGTACATCCAAAGAGCCCTTTCCGACACTACACCGAGCAGAGACAACATCTTCAGCCTCACTCCTCCCCTTACAACTTTTCATTGCATTTGGATCAATCCAAAGCAGCTCCCTGAATCAAATAGATAGATATAATATATGTATATATATATATAGTCTCAAGCTCACCAGCTGTCTATCAGTTGTGAAACACCAATTTGGAGCACAGCAGCAGTAACTAGTCTGAGAGCTTAAATCAGCTGGCTGGGAATAAGTTAATTGTCAGTCCCTGGGAGTTACAGTTTCCATGATAGATCTGTTGCAGCCTTGGAAAAAAGCCTAACTAGTGAGGTACTACTGTATGGATGAGAATTAATTAAAATTGCCTGCAGGCATAGATGTTCTACAAGAGTTTCGAGGTCTACACTGAACTGGATCAACTACCTACCATGATAACACAGCAGGACGAATTATATTATGCAACAGGTAGAGCTGCTAGTTTGTAGCCAGTATTGCACATCATGGATTGAACTCATCATGATCATTCATGACTTCTCTTCAGCTGCTTCACTTACTACATGGTCCTTAAGAACCTGTTCGTATAGTACTGTATCATGCTGCTCCACAACACCTGCAATATTAGGCTCATGTGAGGCAACTCTTGCTGACCCTTGTGGCATTCTCATGTTATCATCATCATGATGGCCAGAGTGAGTCACCAGCACCCAGTGCACTTGATTAGAACTCATGGTATCAGCTAAAAAACTCCAGCACTTGTGTTTTGTACAGACCAAGCTCTTTGAACTTGCTGCAAAAGTTGTCCTTCAGGCAGCTAGAGATGCATGGAAGTTAGACAGCAGATGTCATTATGGAAGGTTAGCTACACAGACAGGAAAACTGTACATAAAGCTCATTCTTACTTTGCTTTTCTAAAAATGGCCAAGTAATGTCCTTGTTTCACACGGTTGTCACTTAGCTGAGACAGAGCTGCAGATTTATATAAAGATTGCTGGCTACTTTTGGGAGCACCTGAGCTTTAAATCTTGGGAATAAGAAATTTTGAAGCATGGAACATATTGGATAGTGCTCATGCCCAAAATCAATTTACCCTTTTCAAAAAACAAAAGAACGGTTGAAAACACATCACCAAATGGCCCCACGGGGGGGGGGGGGGGGGAAAAAAATTTTTTGTTTTTTAAAAAAACTGACTTCCATTCAAAATAAGATATAAATTGGTTTAGCACTTTGAAGGTAAATTTTGTAAAATCATTTGGAATATAAACGAGGCCCCCAAAAAATTTAGTGAGAATATTTATTGAATTTAAACACTTGGGCATTTTGATATAATATCTAGTTAAAGATGTTTAGGTCTTTCATTTATAAATAAGTTTGGTCTTGTTCGTCTTTGTCATGTAGCCAAAAAATTTTGTGTACCATAAATATATTGTACACAATTTTAATGTAAAATGGATTGGTGTGCATTTTGATGTTTAAGTATTTATATGCAACAAACGAAATTCAAAGTATTTCTTCTAATGAAAAACTTAAATCAAAAGAGGCTAGAGTTAACTCGAGAAAAAAAAGTGAAAGTGATCTGGAATGTGAACTTTCCCTCCCAGATAACACTCCAAGTTAAAATTTGACTTGTGTTCAAACTGCTTCCATTTTTTGTGTACACTGCACCATGGAAACACTCGTAAACTCTTCTCAACCCAAGAACACTCTGTTAAAATTTGACACCATTGCATCAAAGAGGATATTGTTTGGGGTTATTAATAGGACTGAGGGAAGACTTTTTTTTTTTAATCTTATTATTATCCAATTTTTTAATATTCACAAATTGAAACCATCATAAACTTAATTTAAATTTTATGATTGCATTGATTTTGGTACCATGTATTGATTTTTGATTTTTTGGTTTTAGTTGAAATCATGAGAGACTCTACGATGAGGGATTAACAATCTATTAGCATGTTCATATATAAATGCTCATATTTTGAACATAAAAATAAACACATGTATAGATAACCTAACATGAAATTCTTGAAAAGGAATCCTATGCAACATTCATTCACTCATCTTAAAAGCATCCCTAGCCCCTTCTTGTGACCCTAGATTTTCCTCAATTTCCTCCAAAAAAATAGGGTGAACCTACTAACAATTAATACCTAAGCACTTTGTACATGTATGTCATATTTTTCTTTATTTTTTAATATTTAGAATTAAAAATATCTTATATTAATATTACAATTTGGTTTGGAGAATTTAATCATGATCTTATTGTAAAATCAATTGAATCATATTTTCACCCAACAATCAATATATGGAGCCTTTGAATTTTACTCACATAATATTTCAATTAACAAAAAAAAATGTTATGAACATTGGAACAATTATATTATTTAATCATGCCTTGTTTTTTTTCATCTAAGCATGAATAATTTGACTCTTTTATATGTTTTGACTCTTAGGTGTCATGAATGCATAAACTAACTTTCAAATGTATTATTGCAAAGTTCAATTGTTTTAACAATTAAGAGTTTATTTTATTTTTTTATAATAATGAAATTCTATCTCATTATTAACCTTGGTATGATGTGTAAAATGCATGACATCTCAACTTAATCATTTTATTCAACTAAATGTTATAAAAGGCACCTTGGTGGATGGATGACACGTGTTAAAAATTATAAACACATTATGAATCATTGCATGTGACCAAAAATCAACCTAGCCTAACTAGTCAACCTAGTCAAACCTAGTTAGGCTAGACAACCTAACCTAGTTCATTTAACCAAAACTCAACCTAACTTAACCTAGTTAAGTTAGCTATTTATGTAAGGCAACCTAGGCTACTTAATTTAGGCTAGGTGGCTTATATTAAAAAAAACAATCATTAAACTCCTAACCCAAGAAGCTTGGACTAAATCACCTAACTTAAGCCAAGTGGCTTAAATATCATAGGTTACAAGAGTGAGGATTTAAACTTCTCACCTTCACTTTGGGGTTCAAGTCCTCATCCATTATGCTACCACATTTTTTATACTATTGTGTTTAACACAAAGTTATAAAGCTCAAAAATTTTAGCTTTAAATTAACCTTGGCCACCTTAAGCTGACCTAAATCAACCTACCTACTACCTATCAATTTAGTTTAGACCTTAGAACTTCCCTAGGTTGACTTAAGATGAACTAATTTGTCAACCTATTACTCACTAACCTAACCTAGGTTAACCTAAGCATTCTTAAACTAAATAAAAAACTTAAAATAATTATGTCCCATCTAATCACATCATAGTTGCATATAGTGGCATCATGTCACATCTAATCACATCATAATAGCATTTAATTACACAAACTTGAAGGCGCCAAAGTAAAAGTCTTTTTCCAAATATTGCACATGTCACATCTCATTCTATGTTGGTTTATAACATAAAATTTTGTATTTTGGATACCCAATTTAACACTGCATGTTAGATATAAATACATTTTGATTACAAATGGATTTTATATCATATATATTATGCATTCATGCCCTCTATCACATAAATGTGAACAAATTTTGTTAAAGCCACATTTTCAAAATTCATAATTTTCAAGGTCAAAAACACATTTGAACCAAATGTGTTTAAATCGGTTATAAAAATAATTTTCATCGATTCGAGACCTTTTGCCCTTCTAATTATCAATGTTAAAATCATGGGTAGATGCAAACTATGATGGCTCACTTTTGTGACGAAATGGTGTTTTTTCCTTGGGTGCCCTTTATTCAAATGCATATGGTGATTAATATATCCTTAGATCTACTAATTGGGACTTGCATCTAAACTAATAATTTCATTATGAATAGAACTTTGTAGCTATTTATTGATAAAAATTCATTTGTTAATAACAATGGACTTTTGAAATCGAGAAATATGGACTAGTTGTCTAATTGGAACATCACAAAATGGAAAATTTTATATTGATTCACATTCCAAATTTGTTATTGGGATTCAATATGTAGTATAATACAAGATGATAAACTCATATGAAAAATCTTTTCTTTGACAACCTTAACCATTCAATAGTTAGGAATTTTTGAATGGTTAAAATTTGCCCATATTTTCATAAGTCGATACGAATTGCAATTTTTGTTTGTTTTTCAATTTCTTTATCCCAAAAGCATATTTTTTGAAAGTTTTAAATGGGGCATTATTCTTTTTGACTTTGTGGGTTTTTTTTTAGGATTTCCAAATTAAAAAACGACATCAACTACATTAAATACAAGTTTTCACATAGATTTGGAAAGGTTTGTAAGTTATTGAACATGTATTATTCAAAGATTAAGATAATAGCATTTTTTAAAGTAAAAATCATTTTCATTTAAATCATTTTTAAAAATCTTGTATGGATTTGTAAAGAATGTAATTTCAATCAATATTGAGCCACTATAACTGTATCTACTTCCTCTCTAATTTTCAAAAGGAATGGTGCACATTTGGTAGAAAAAATAAGTCGTTTGAAAAAAATAAGGATTTTCCACTCTCAAGGTTTGAATGCTTTGAACATGTAAAAACATTTTTGATTTGTGTCAAGTTTTGAGCATATAAAATTTGCAATTAATGAAAAATATTCTAAAAACTTTTATGATAATCCAAAATATTTTATTTCCCTTGTGTTTTTTTAAACATACAAAAATGAAATTTTAAAGAGTGTCCATTCACTTGGATGGTTTTTTTAATTATTTTTTACCCTTCTACATTTCTTTCTATGTCAAAATGGTTGGAATGGTTTTTGAATTTAGGATTTCAAGAAACACGCAAATAAAAAAATTTAGTTTCAAATCTTGTTAAACTAAAAATTTTAATTAATATAAGGTATTGAAATTTGGATGCCCAAAAAATTATAAAAATATATAGGGTGGTTAAAATATGTGGATATTAGAATATTAAATAATAAAAAGGTGGGAAAAAATATAAATCCAAAACTTAATCCCTCTCACCCCCCCCCCCCCCCCCCCACCCAAAAAGAGTTGTTTGACACACATAGGTCACAAAAATAACATTAAATGTCCCCCTAGGAAGAATTTTCATCCAAGATTGTTTTTTTAATTAGAAAAATTAACTTGGAATTTAACTAATTTCATGAGAAAATTATAATTCCAAGTGGTATCATGAACCTTAGGTTTGCCAATGCATTTGATTTTGGAAGGAGGTTTTTAACAATTGTGCACTACTTGTCAAACAATTAAATAA
>Ga0209611_10000958_pt1 | contig 46974 bp, 24 predicted proteins | sample S1TSphgellanicum_3_FD_187693 | JGI IMG/M metagenome (GOLD analysis project Ga0209611, IMG submission 187693) | Host-associated microbial communities from peat moss isolated from Minnesota, USA - S1T2_Fc - Sphagnum magellanicum MG (SPAdes) (version 2) | ecosystem: Host-associated > Plants > Peat...
TTGCACATGTACATCTCCATAACACATTAACAATAGTGGCCCTTCACTCTAGTGCATGTTCTAGCATTTGCACACTAACCAGTCCTTTTGTTTGTTTTGGGTGGTTTTATTCATCAACACTTGGTCATTACCCTTTAAAACTTTTTTCATCAGTTGCTTGTGATGGCTTTGTAAGGAACACATTAGACCTTACAAGTTTGGGGGTGGCGCGGGTAGTTTACAATACGAGTTTTAAAATCATATTAGTTTGAAAATCACATGGGATTGTGAGCTTATCATGAATTATAATGAATAATATAGAGAATTATATGTGAACATGTCAAAAAATTAGGTAATAATTAGGTGCCAAATATCATAAATTTTCATAGTAATACACCTAGACAATCAATCCTCAAATGCTGCACAAGGTATTATAAATTAACAAGGAATTTATCCTTGAGCATGTCACATATATTCAATAGTGATGATAACATTTTTAAAGGTCAAAATGTAGAGTTCAATGATAATAATGTGAATAGGCTTTTCTTCCACTTTCAATTTATCTATGCATTTGTTATTGAAAGAATATCATATTATACTTCAATTTTATTGAAACCAATTTCATCATAAACTAATCATACTACAAACTGAACATACTACATTGAAATACATCAATATTATAATTAATTAAGCTCTGTAACACCCATCATTTTTCCTTTGGTCATTTTAGTCAAGCATTGGAGTTTTCACAACACCTTCCATCTTTGGCAGTTCATCTGTCTTTAAATATCTTTGGGGCCTTTTAAATCCAAGGTACTAAGAGATCCTTCTAGGATTTTCACACATGATAAGGCTTATTTGCTTCCATTTTGAAAATAATGTTCCAATAAACATTTCTAAATACCTAGGCATTCATATTTCATTTCTTATACCCATTACCTGCATTTGATATATTTTGACCCATATTCATTCTAAATGACACACTCCCAATGCTTGTCAAATGGTATAAGGAGAGAATGGGATTCCAAGAGAGCCTTAACCCTCCAAGTGGGAATCAATGTTGGGAGGCATGGGAAGTGCCTCCCCTTCACTCGCTAAAGCTTGCTCTTTTACTTTGGCAAGCATTTGTACTATTCTTGGCTCTCACCATTTTGGACATGAGGTCTACTTGATTCCATGTTAATACTTTTGCTTCCCTTTGATTTGCAAAATTACTTACTCGTCTTGAAAGTTGGTCATGAACCCGACTAAGGGTTGTAAGACCAAAACCCTTCTTCTTCAATAGCCATTGAAGGTGTTTTGAAACCCTTTGCCATCTACAAGTTGTCTCTATTTCACTTTAATTGACAAAAGGTTAAATTCATTTTGATTTATTTGATAACTCTTGGACCCATTTCTTTGTCATCTAATGTAGCTTTCATTCTTAACCTACCCACACATGAAATAGCAAATTGCATATGGAATGCTTGGATAATATGTTAGATGTCTCACATTTTTCATTTGTAGAGTTGCTTTTAAAATATTTAAAATTTTTAGTGATGTCTTCCCAATCAAGCTTGGAGTTCTTTCATAGTTAACTTTTTATTTTCATGTTTATCAACACTTGAACCAACATGGATATCCACCTTTCTTGATGTGCATGCAATGACAAAACACGCATGGAGACATATGACATTGTTTATGACCCTTTTGAAACAAAAATTTGAAAATGTCCACTTTCATATGGTTCATGAACAGGTGCACATAACTTTCCTTTCCCAACACTTCAATCCACCAAAAGGCATGTCAACATTGCTCCTTTTACGTAAATGGTATGTACCTTAATAAACATTGTTATTATTGATTCAACATGAAGATATTTTTTTTCCCTTTTTAGTTGTACACGAAAAAAATCATGACCTTAGATGTTGGAAGTGTTTTCTTTTTTGGCAACGTTTTGCCAAATAGTGAATTTTTGTTTTTCAAAATGGTTAAAAGATGATTCTCTTTTTTTTTTTAGTTGCCAACTTTTGAATTAAAAAAGTAGTAAAAATTTAATAAAAGTGTTAGATTCTATATTAAATTCCAGTATGCAGCCCAAAATATAGAACAATGCTTAAATTGCACTTTTGTATTTTTTTGGCCAAATTTAACTAAATCATCTTGTGGATGATCAGGTTTTGGCTACATCACAAAATTGGAAGAAACACACCAGATGTCACACAAGTAGAAGCAATAAGGATTAGTCCCCAAGGTATTTGATTTGCCCTTCAGTGGCTGAAGTTTGTGGTCAAGTTAAATCAGATCGATAAGAGCCAACCTTGTTACTAAATTCAAAGGACTACAATGTTCTCATATGTTGTTACATGTGTTGCATTAATTCATCATTTGTGTGATAATCAATGGTGAAAAAAATAGATTTCAAAATAGCATCTAATTATATTGAAATATTATATGGTACAATCTCTTCTACTACAAACTGCAACTTTTTTTTTCCCCTTTCATATTAGTTTGAATATACCAATTGAGATGGAATAAAGGACTCTTGAAATTCATAGTCACTAAAACTTCAAATATATGTATGAAAAACTGAAATCAAATTTTTGAATAGGGAGCACTGAACTCTTCTCCATTGTGACTTTCATCCTTGAAAACACAAACAAGTCTTGAAGCAACATGAATGAATTAATCAAGTCTGTTAAGACCAGCGTTTTTTTTTTCAAATTCTTCAAGTAGTTGCACTGGCTAGGATCCTCAGCAAAGACAAAAAGTACATATGTTCTCATTGTATTATCATATTTGCATGGTAAAAGGAATGCAGGTTATGCCATATATAATAGAGTTATCCGTAAAGTAAGACAAACACAGCACCAGAACCCTGAGTTTGGTCAGACACAGGGTGAGATTAAAAAAATCTGCTAAAAAGTACATTAATCATTCAGAGGGGGGTGAAACTCAGAAAACCATTGATTTTGGTGGTAAACTGAGTTTCATCCTGTCTTTCCTTTTTCCTGAGCGCCTCCAATGCTGCTACAGATATTTTCACTGCTCCCACCTATACAACTACTATAATTACTCTCGAACCTTGTGCATGAAATGCTGAGTTTCAGCATTTCATACTGTGATCTAATAAAATACCTTTACTTTGATACCACTGAAAGAGGGGATAGGGGGTGAAAGGAGGCCCAAAGACAGGGTGAAGACAGACTTACTTTACGGATAACTCTACTATGAGTGAAAAAATCACATGACCATGAGTCTTCATGGCAAGGGAAACTACCATCAAGGATGTATGGACCCTGATATTAAAACACCCTCCATTGATTGGGGATTTGCTATGGAATGTTTTTTGCATGCTAATAAAGATTTCTTAAGTCCTCTTAGATTAAATAAATAAATAAATTGGCTACCAATTTTAGTTTTGGTAGTGGGCAAACCATTGTCATTTTGCTAATATTGAATTTGGTCATAATAGCCAGTTTCTTAGGCACATGGGCAGATCTATCTTGCTATTTGGGCATCTGAAATATAAGTTCATACTACCCAGAGTAGAGAAGATTAAGCAGATATATTGTTTCTTTGTTGCAACTTCTCCCAAAAAGAAAATTGGCCATTGTGGACAAATTAGTCCCATCTGGCTGGGCACATTGAAGATAAGTTCACAGGCATCTCCTTACAATTTTGATGTTCTAATTTTAATGAGTTATTTGGCCATTTTTTAATTCTTTGATTATTTGTGAAAATGAACTCATCTATGTATGAGATTGGAGAAATCCAACAAAAGTGTTTTAAACTAGAATTCTTGGCTGAAATTATCCAATACTTTTTTAGAGTGCATGCCAAAATGTATCCTATAGATTGCTTGAGAAACCCATCTTTCTCCAACATTAATTTTTATACAAGGCAATTGTATTCTTATTTTCTAGATTTACGGAAAAATTTGGTTTCACTTACTAACAAATCACACATTTTAATCTTTTTTTTCATCTTTGTCTTGTTAAAGCAAAAAATGTGGAAAATTCTTTTATCTATTGCACATCATTCCCCTTGTGCAATAGATAAAAAAATGTGTGGATCTTCAAGCCTTACCTTTACATGAGAAGAAGACCTTGTCATTTATTTCCTTAATAATTTTCAAGGTGGATTCACACTCAATCAAGGCCCCGCCACGGAAGCGGTTACCCACCCACAGATGAGGGACAAGTTCCCAAAATGCGGGGCCAAACTCTGCTATGGCCTTGTTGTAGGTCCCTTATTTTGGGAATGCCCGGACCTTGGGGCTTTACCCTACATTTTCAAATGTCCCACACAATGTATGATTATTCTACCGATGTACCATCCAATAACAGAAGCTGGCGTGAGTGAGCACTGAGAAGCTATCTTGCCTTCAGCATAGAGAAACTCTTTTTTTCATTTTATTTTTGCTTCATCTTCTTTTAACAATTCTAAGGTGCGGAACCCTTTCTCTCTTTCACAAGTGCATTCATTAGGTAAGAATATGGGAACAATATCTGAACCCAAATTGAATGTTTGTGGAAAAGAGGTGGGCTGGGTTGCTTCCATCAACTTTCAAGTTAAGTTGGAGCAACATTTGGTGGACCAAGACCATCGATGATGTCCAGTAGGAAGGAAGGTGGCTTTATTTGTGCCAATTTGGAACACGGTTGTAGTGATGAATGCTTGCAAAGTTATAAAGGTGGATGAATTGATCATGAAAAAGTTTGCCCATTGTGTGATAATGGGGGAAAATGCATGTTCTATGTATCACTCAATTCATGGACTCCATACACTTAGTAAGACATCTTTTTTTGGGTCTTGGGTTCAAGCAAGTTGGAAGGAACTAAGGATTGCAAAGTCATCATAAAATCTTGCAAGTTCATGACCATGAAAAATGACTACATAAATTTTCGTTAATTGAAATGTAATGAATTTTGTTTTATGTTGTTTTACTGGGGTTTTAGTACTTGTGAATTTGCACTTTCACGATTTTTGAGTAATTTGAAGATGATTAACTTATCTTAGAGTGATTGCAAAGTAGTGAGAACTTTGAAGCGGACGATTGCTTTTAATTTCAAATGTTTTCAATGCTACACGATAGTAAACTTTTTCCTCTCAACATTCAAGCGAAGTCATATATTAATGATTATAAGTATATGTCATTGAAAAGAACTTGAAATTATGTTTTAATTTTGTTCTATGTCAAAGTATTTTGAATACATATGCTTTTGAAAAGATACATATAATTTGATCAACTGCTTCAAAGATTAAATGTTTGTTCCTTTGTAATGGAGGACCAAATTATATTTCCTAGCAAAGTTGATGTGTTATTATATATATTTTACATTTTCTCTTAACATATTGTTATGCAAATTGCATGAATAATTAACAAATTGTGATATTTTAAATTGTGATACTTAATGCAAATTTTGGTACTTTAAAGAAAAGTCTGTTAATGAATACATGTTATTTATGGTTTGAACATGTATTTCCCTAAGCATTGAAACACATTATATCAAATTTGTGTTTGAAGAAGGATTAAAATTTAACAACACTTTAAGGTTAAAAAAAAATTATCAAATGGACAATAATTTATACATTATGTAATATGTTTCCACCTAATTTTGGGAGAAACTATATGGTATGTGAGTGCTTTGGAAAAGAAACATTTTGGTCTTGCAAAGTTTGTAAAGTTTTCCATGTCTTATGAATTGGGACTATTAGATAGTTGCAAACTGAGGTAGATCACTTTTTATGTTACATTATAATTTTTGGCAAGTGGTAATATATTGGCATGCCAAATTAATATGCCATCAAATCATCAATATGCCAAATTTACAATTGATCTAAAGATTGTGTCAACTTGAATAGTAAGACATCTAGATAATATATAATGCAACACATGTACATTAAATAAATAAATAAATAAATAAATGTGTGCATGTGTGTGTGTGTGTGTGTGTGTGTGTATATATTTGTATAACATAATTTCTTGCTTAATCTGTATGATGGATTGTCATTAAGTTGTATTGTTGAAGAGATTTGGGCTAATCTGCTGCTGTACAGTTTGCATGTTCTTTGCTCCTTTCAAAACCTTTCATTAGCCTGCATCATTGTGAGACCTCAAAAAATGGTTAGAATTTTATACAATTAGATGGAGTATCTAATATGGGATCACCTCTGGTTAAATTTCTGAAATCTAATTCTGATTTCATGTGTCTTAATTAACCACATATTTGTTTTTGTTGTAAACTGGTTAAACTTTTTACTAAATTGAGCAACAATCGAGAGTCGAACTATAGTGAAAATCCAAATAGACTGGACCTAAGTCCAATTTGAGTTGTCATATAAATGTCAAGTCTCTGAAACTAGGGTGTGATAATGGAAACTCTAACTCAACTACCGTGTGGGGCAGTTGTAACAGATCTAAAAGGGCATGGGTGCTGAGTCTTTAAGGCGAGAATCAATTAGATCAGATGTGACCAATCTCATTTCTATTGATTTGAGTACTTGAGATAGAAGAAGCTTTTATCCTTTGAAGTGTAATTGAAACTCATTGTGTATGAAAAAAAGAAAAGACTTCAAACATGCTAACCAGAGTGAGAGTTGTCCCCTTGGGTGATTGCTTAGAAAGCAGTGTGTTCATTTGTCAATTTGAAAAACAAGAATCAAGTGTCAGAAAAGGAATGGAGCATGTCAAAGGGTTCCACCTCCAATTGTTTGTACAAAGGTGCTAATTTTCAAGTTCATGTGGATATGTTGTAAGTGAGCTTTTTGGGAACAAAATTTCTCATTTTTCCACCAAAATTATAGGAAAGTTTTTGGAAAAAAGTGTAAATATTTTACTGTAAATTTGACAAGGTGACAATTTCTAACATTTCTCAACATATAATGCAACATAATGGTCAGCTGTCCATTTCAGAAATAGACAAATTATGATACAAAATTGTGTAAGTAAGCTAACAGTCTGGTTACAGCCTATTCAACTGGGTTTGGTGGCCGGCTTGGCCTATTGGGCTTGCCAGCCACCTTACCCAGCAGAATAGGCAGTAGCTTGACCATTATCTAGCAGAATAGGCAGTAGCACGACCATTATCTAGTATGTGATAGATGTCCAAGTGCGGAATCTGAGTGAGAGAGAACTGACCAAATCAGGTAGGAGTTATTAACCGTTGTTCAAACCGGTGAGTGCAGCCCAGTTTGGAGCAACTGGGGTGCCATGGCAGCTGATCCAGTTGCAGGGGCCGCAGTTGGGATGGCCCTGCTGGTCGTGGGGAGGGGGTGGATAAGGAGCCGGAGTGTTGCCAGGACCAGGACCCGGGTTGTGCACCACGTCGTCGGGGGGCGGTACTGGACTGGGAACGTTGGTGGGCGGCGGCTCGTTTGTTCCAGGATGCGTGTATAATCTCATCCCCTGCTGTTGCACCAACGTTTGCACCATGATCCCTGCACCTGCAAGCTGATCAAGAGGAGTACAAATCCCCTACGGTTCAAGCTGGATTGTTAACCAAGCGTCAGCTAGCTCAAGCAAACTTGCAATTTATCAATGCTCCCTTGCTCTAGACTTTACAGATCGTTGAGGCAAAAAATTCAGCTCTAGAATCCAGATATAGTAAGAGAAGAAGAGACGAATTAACAATGACTAATATAGTCTAGCTCACTCAAGATAAAATTATCGCAATCTCGACAAATTATATATAAACTGGTTGAGCTACTGCACGCACATCAAGCTGTTATACAGATCGAGCCTCGAGGTGTATAGCTTCAGAACAACAACCTTGCAGAAGGAAGAACTATACTGAATTGAATCCAGAAGCAAAATCGATTCAACGGATGCGGATCAATAATTTATTAATAAAAAAAGAAAAAAGAAAAAAGATTGAGCTAGAGATCATAGATACATACGCAGGATCAAAAAAATCATCCAATTTCCTCAAATTGATTACTAAGAACGGGGAAAATCAATTAATTAACCAGTTCGTGACCAATGAGTACATGAGCTTTAACCAAACAATATAGTCAGTGGCTAGAAACAATATGCTGGGTTATGCATGCAGCAGCAGCAGCAGCTCACGGGATCGACGCAAAAGGTAGAGAAAACACCAAGGAGTCGATCAAGTACGATCTGATGCCGCTTCTAGTTAGCATGGAGAACTTGATCATGACCCAATGATCAGTATCTAGCTATGATGATCTAACCAAAGATTGTGAACAGATCGATATGCTTTGCCAAAAGTCAACATGAAGAAGCCGAGATACTCGTACACAGAGAGAGACAGACAGAGAGAGACAGAGAGACAGAGAGATTCCAGTTCATAGCTAGTGTGTGAATCAAGGAACAGACATCCATAGGTTCGTATATTAATTAAACAAGCGATGACGCGCATGAGATAATTGTTCCGCCTAGTGGATCACGTCGATGAGGAGAGCATGGTGCACATGCACGAATGAATGGCTTGGACGCAAGCAAGCCAAAAAAATTCATATTATATTGTGGGAAAGAATATTGAGTCGGATAGTGAGAGATAATTACGGGAGAGGAGGACAATCGGGTTCAAACAAAAACCGCGAATCTGACTTACCAGGATACAATAGTATTGCAAGTAGGCCACACCAGAAACTAGCGCCCAGGAAGACAAAATTGGAGGACGCGGTGCGGTGCAGTGCGGTGGGGTCCATGAGATCGATCGAAGGCGTCATGTGCACAAGGATCTACTCGGAAGATGCATATATAATATACCGCAGCCTATAATTAGTTCTATACGATTTGCCATACTCATCACCATCCACATCACAGATTCTTTCTGAGGTGGGAATCAAACATTCTCGCATATTCCCCTGAACCAAACCGTAACGACAACAACAACCTAGGGGAGAATTCTTAGTGTATTTAGAGGGCAGATTACATTTAGTAATGAGGCTTACAAAAAGAGCCCTAGGGTGGATGCAGGGCGTGAGATTGTAAGATCACTAGGGCGCAGGATGTAAGCCAATAAGATCTTTGGAAAGGAATTTTAAAAAGAGAGAAACCATTGATTACCTCGGTTGTTAGGGAATTACTGGGTGGACCTCGGACTCTGTCCTCTGTGCTCATACAGTAATTCCCTCATCGCAGGGCCTTACCCTATACAGAAACAAGTCTGCAAGTTACTCAAGGGCTGGGTGGCTCTACAACAGGTCGGTCCAGGAGTTTGTAATTGTACTATGGAATGGTCACTTGCCCCTGCCCATTATGTTGGGTAATGCTTCAAGTGAGCCACTAGGGTGAGCTTGGTGACTCACCCAATGTCATGGCCAAGGGCGCGACCATTCCATGACATTAATTATGTCTTGTGCAGCAGATTCAACAATTGTGCATTTTTGAAAGAATTCACGCTCACTTACTATGGACTGATGATCAACGCCCCTGCCCTTTATGTTGGGTAAGGTGCCAGACAAGCCAATTAGGGCAAGCTTGGCAACACACCCAAAATGTAATGGGCAAGGCCGAGACCATTCCATGACATTAATGTCTGCCCAGGCAGTAGATTCAACAAGTTTTGAAACAATTCATGCTCACGTACTGTGGAATTGTCAAGCCTCTGCCCATTCAAGTGGGTATGGTGCAAGCTTGCCCTAATGGGCTTGCCTGGCACCTTATGAGCAACATAATGGGCAAGGGCGAGACCATTCCATGACAGTAATGTCTGCCCGGGCAGTAGATTCAACAAGTTTTGAAACAATTCATGCTCAACAGAAATATATTTGGTCACTATTACAAATGAGTATGATCAATCATCACTGAAAGATTCTGTAAACTGTATGTGGTCAACAAAATGACATAATCTGTCATTCCAGACATTAATGTACTAGAGTGTGGGGCTGTAGACACCAGTGTTGCCAGGCAAGCATGGGCAAGCTGGGGGTGTGTGCACCTGGCAGGATTCGCCTTCTATAGCCCACTCTTTGCCATTAAAGGTAGGGTATACTGGAGATACTGAGGGGAACACTCCAGAGTGTGCTGGCCACAAAATTGGCAACTTGAGCTGATTCTACAGCAATCAAGAGTTAAGAAAAGGGCTGAGGCAAGCCCTTCTTTGAATGGTTGGGGTTTCAAAAAAGGAAACAGGAATCTGGACTTTTGTAAAGTTGCTTTTTGTAAATAGTATTTATTTAAAAATTTAAGTAAGAAAAATTAAATTGTTTAATTTAAAATAATTCATGTGATGATGGTGATTTTTCACATGCATATATATAATTGTGTGCATAAAATTTTTGATTTATAATTAAAAATGTAAAAATATAAAATTTAAAAAAATGAGTTAAAAAAAATAATCAACTTATTTTTTGACATAATTATTTCCTTCGCATCTGACCTTCATCTAAAGTTAAACATTTTGAACCCATTGAACATAATTTAACTCTTTTAAAAACTCTTTTAACGTTGAAAAGTATGCAAGACAACCTTGCAAGGGTTTGGGCAACCCTAAACCCATTGCCTAGGCCTTAATTTATTTAAGCCCCTGCCCATTATGTTGAGCATGGTGCCTGGCAAGTCTATGAAGGCAAAGCTTGGCAACGCACTTGGAGCATAATGGGCAAGGACAACATCATTCCATGACATTGAGGTCTTGGGTGGCCAATTCAATGATATAATAAAAAGAAATAATGTTCAACATAAACATTTGGATCACTATTATGGGTCTATTATCATTGACGGAATATTACACTCCATATAATGTGATCAAGAGAATTACATAATCTGCCATCACAGGCCTTAATGTTGTCATAGTGATGTTCTATTGTGTATTTGTTGAAGTCTGTGTTTTGTGGCCGCTTTGTTTGTTCTTGACCTTTCTCTCTCCACTATCATAGTACCTTGGCCATTTCCACACATGTCTGTTGAATAATTAATTAATTTTGAAAAATGCATTTCAACAAATATTATCCTTCACAATATTTTTTGATTTGGAAGAAATAATCTTTGAAAATTTCAACAATTCTTAAAATAATGTAACTAGTGTCGAATTGGCCAAGGTACTGGGGTATCTATTGTCTCATCCTGTGCTCATTAGATATAGGCCTCTGGCCAGTTTCTCTGTTTGGATTGGGTTCTAGTTCTCTAGGAACAGGTTGGTTCCTAAGGCTAGAGTGACCCAGCACCCACCTACACACCATGCAGGATGAATGAATGGTGTGGTGAGAAGAGACCCTGTCTTGTGATTAATCATAGTGCTTAGCTATGTATTGACTACCAACCATTCCTATGCATCTACTTACCTTGTAGCCACCAAGTGCTTTACGTACTTACATACTACCAACAAGTTCCAATTCCCTACATACTTCCCAATGATATTTATCAGTGGTTTTTTTTTCATTTAAAGTAACCAGTGGGGCCACATATGAAGTGCATGTGGCGCTCAATTGGCTAAAACTTAGATGTGATGTTTAGCCCACTGCCAATTATTTATCCCAGCGCCTCTTCCAAATTTAAAGGTGAAAGAATATCGCTAGATTTGAAATTCAGTTAGAGGATTCTGGCTGCTATTTTATTGCATTTTGAGTGTTTTAAGCAACATATGAATTTTTTGTGTCAGATTTGACAACTACTTTTGCCAAATTATCGAGTTTAGGACATCTGAGCAAGATAAAATGTGATGTGCAAACACATTTAAATGAAAAACACATACAACTCATGAGACTATTGTAACAAACACAGGCACTTGTTGGAGAATTGAACCCTTGAGACTAGCCATTCGAGCACAAGTGACTTACAAAATCAACACATGTTAGCATCAGATTATAACTTTAAGAAGACATACAAATTTAAACCATATCATGATTGGACTATGGTCTAGAACATGTTGGCATCACAGGAAGAAACGTGTTTGACTTGTAAAACAAACATCAAATCCAATAAAAAGAAAAGCCAACACATTTCTACTTTTGCAAAAATTGGCCTAGCTTCTACACAAAGCATGATGCCCAATGCCTAACCATCATAAGAATATTGGTGATGTTCTACTTTTCACTAGTCAATGCATTTTGCACATGGGAAATTTTGTAGAGTATAAAATCCATTATACAAATTGTATGTGCACAAAAGTGGCAAATGGGTAGTGAGTCTATTAGGGGTTTTGACTTTATAAAAGTCAAACTAGAGAAATTGATCTCTCATCGTCCACTCTACCTACTATCTACACCATGGTCAATTAACTAATTTCACATACTCAAGGGAGCTCAAGACTAATACCCAAAATGTTGTCACAAGGTGCCACATTTTGGTTCGAGGAATATGTCAAAAAGAGGTGCCACACATGTTATTGTGTTCAACTTCATTGTAAGCTTGAACATGCCTCGTTGACAATCAAGGTCACTAACATTCAAGAGTTTGAAAATTGCAATATCATGGTCATCTTCCCAATGGGTTTTGCCATAATATAAGTTATTTTAATAACCTCAATGTGTTTGGCAAATGATGTTTGACTATAACCAATATTATGGATACATAATCCTAGGAACATCCATGACACCCTAGCCTAGAAATTAAACTTTGTTTCCAAGTTAATTAAATCTTTTGTACTTCATATCTGGTTTATACCCAGATTCCTAACAATGATTGCCATTTATTCTACATCTTCCTATGGACGATTGCCTCTTAGACTACATTAAAAAGATTCCAGAAAGAAACATGGATGGGTATGAAACTTTGTAATGTCTCTAGCAATTTGTAGCATGTAAAGGTCGTTGTTCTTGACAATTTGTGTTGGGAACATGTGTTAGTTTATGTTGACAATAATCAAACATAGAAACCTCTGACAAATTTTGAAGTATATTTGGAGGTGCTCTTACAAAGCATAAAAGCTCATAGGGCAATTTGAAAAGGAAAACAGTTGAAGAAGACAAGCATTTCACTTTTCAAAAATGCCTGTGTTAGTTTTTTTTTTCCTTTTAAACCATGATACTTAATGGTTACCCAATTAGAGGAGTTATTGAATGCTGAACTTCTTTTACAACTATAAAAATTGTAGGGGAACTTGGGTCATCATATTTTTAAGAAGCCCTAAGTGAGTAAGATTTAATGAAGGTGATTTGGAAGATCTGAGGAACTATGAAAGGTTTTGAATTTTGATTAGTTTATGTCATCAAAAGTTCAATTGAATTACAAAAGATGATGTTTGAAGGAAAAACTAGTTCGGTATCCAGTTAACAACTTGGGTCAACACCACAGGTTACACCAGTATATACTACCCATTGATTCTTTCAAAGGGTTTCAAAGCACCATATAAGCTTTTAGGTTATCCCACTTGCTAGTTTATTGTTTCCATATATTTTATTGAATGGATTTGAAAGGTTAAAAGGTGACATACAGAAAGAGGTTTCAAAGTAAAATACCATGAAGGGAATATTGCAAAGTTGTGCATTGACACCCTTGAACACTTAATCCCAAGTGACTTGTGAATCCAAAATCAACTATACATCTTTCATATCCCAACTCAAGATGTAGACCTCCTGCCTTACTTCAGGGCTTGATATTCACATCATATAGAACTAGCAAGGCACTTAAAGGTGGGGATCTTACATCAAGCAACAGCCCATCTGCCGTCTTGCTCTCATATAAATCTTCCAACAACCGCATCTGTTCAACAGCTCTAAACCCAGAAATGAAGTGAAACCTGACAAGATGCACATGCAATCCTCATGGTATATGCATTGGCACAAGCATGTCATGACTTTGCTCTTTCTCTTCCAGTAGACAGCAAAGTGGGTGGTAACCAGACTCCCAGTGCTTCTAGTGATAGCTGGCATAGGTTGGTGAGATCGTTGCCTCCATGTATACATTCGTGAACAACAGTTTCAATGCTAGTGGGTGTATTGATGTGCTGAATGGTCAGTACACCCATTAACCACTGGACTAGGTAAGGCTCTCTTATTCTATAAAGTTCAGTGTTCCAGCTGCTGGAATCAAGAAATCCTCTTCCACCCACCATTGAACCATCAAGTTCGACGGTCATGTTCAAGGAATGGACACCAAGTAAGCAATATCTGTAGCCATAAACCACAAGCCAGACTCCAACTGCAAAAGACACAACAGATATCACACTGCATACCAATAGGTATGTGGTAGGGTTCAGTTTACATGCTTTTGGCACTGGTAAATGTAGAGAAGCCCCTTTGGTAACATACTCCAGAAGTGCCATACCTCCAGGCTATTGCTGTCAATAATCCCAATGCACTACCTGCAAGATACATACAAGAAAACATGATAGATAACCCCTAGAATATCTTCTTCAGAAACCTGGCAAGAGTGCGTCCTTTTGGCCTCCACCACTCCATCACATCTGCATACTTATCAACAATATACTCCCACACTTCTGTGGACTTGAGCATCAACAATTCCTGAGAATCAGTTGCAACCTTGCCACTCTTTAGGTAAAGCACTCCGGCAGATCTCCTGGAAATTGCAGCATTTTTCAATTCCTGGAGCTTTGAGTCTATAAACAACCTTGTCCTTTCTGAGAGCTCCCCTGATTTGGCAACTCTATAAAGCTCTAAACTTGTTGACTTTACTACCTCCCTAGAATGTGCTGTTTTCTCCATTAGGACATGCATTGCATGCACTAGTTGACAGCACTGCCAAATCACAAAACCTGTTCCCAGTGGCCCCAGTATCCATAGTGGCGCAAGATCTTGTGACACTGCTGGTCCAAAAATGATCAGCACCAACAAGTAGAAAGGGACACTGCACAAACCAAGAAATGTCACAGATATCACTTCAGTATCTCTCCTTAAGTACTGAAAACTTCTCAATCTTTACAATTAAAGGCAACATGAATACAACTGAGAGATGTAACTCTCATGATAATTGAGAAATCTCCATACCCACGATTGAGGAAGCCAAAAGAAGATGAAAGCTTCTACTTTTAAGTCAAAGAAAGACTTCCAGATAAGGGCTTACAGAACTAGGAAGGAGGAAGAACACAAAAGGAACAAAACTAGAATGAAGAAACAACAAATACACACACTTGCAGTATGAACAACAGTGACAGTCTCTCTCACTAGCTCAAGGACCATCAACAACAATGACATGTGATAGTGACTTATCTATCACAAGTTCCCCACTGACTTCATCAGCTCCCTACAGTGTATATATAGGTCAGTGTAACCACTAACCTGTATACTGAGTTTCTCCCACAAGTCCAGAAGCAACAGGAAGACCCAGCCATTACACTGGCTAGCAACTAACAATGTAACAACAAAGAAGGGGAAAAACATAGGGAGAAGAAGAGGGCAAACATAAAACACACACACAAGGAAAGCAAACATGGACCAAATGGGTTCAGAAAGCTCCTCACTTACAAGACCCCATACAAAACAATTCATAAGACTCTGAACATTGAAATTCCAAAATAAAATTTCACTTTATTGAGCAATGCTCTAGTCCTCTTTAACAGAATCTTGAGTGTAGCCTTTATTCTTCAGGAGGATGATAAGACTGACCATCTGTGAAACAAAGAAAACTGGAGAGCTACAATGCCTGAAGAAACTATGAAACTGACTATAGGTAATGTCCAACCTAGCAGTAACAGAGATATTGGAATGAACACAAGGCATATGCATCATGTCAATACCTGCATACTCTGGTTGAGAACGTTTATGAAAGATATCATAGGATATATCTGAAAACATTACTTCACTGCTAGACCCAAGAAGTTATAAGAGAAGCCTTTAGAAGTACAATTTAACCCACAAGAGCTTTCCAGTTCAGAAAATATATCAAAGATATCATGAGATGTACCTTGAGGACTTTGCTTCAAATGTACAATGCTTTAATTGAGAGTAAAATTGTACTTCACTTAAATTAGAAGCACAATTTAACTCAAGAGACACTTTTGGGTATATACGCTACTGCCAGAAGAGTCTTTGTCTAGGTACATAACACTCTCAAAGGTCTGGAAAGTCTGGAACAATTGAGAGATGGTCCAATAGTAAGGTTACACTTATTTCAGATCTCACAACATATCAGCAAACAGGAAAAAGGGGAAACCTAACCGAGAAAAAGAAAAAAAAAAGAAAACAAACACAGAACTGAGGAGTGGTTGGAACAACAGAAACAGTAACAAGCATGCTTAGAGACCTTCAAAAGCAGCCTGTCTGGTAATTATCAGCTACTGTAATATCCCAACTGACTTCATCAACTCCCAGGAGTGGGTGGAGGCCGATGTCATAATTCAACTGACATACTGAACTCCTGGCATGAGACCAGCATCAACAGGAAGACTCAGCCATGAAACTGGCTAGTTCAGAAAACCTAAAACTGCAGAGAGTACAGAAGCCATGAAGGAAGATGAACAAAAAAGGAAAGAAAAAGGAAAAAACCTAACAAGGGAAGAGGAAGAGAAAAGTGAGAAACTAAGATAATGAATTATGAGGACAAAGTGGACTTGTAGAAGCTCCTCACTTAGGATTAAGAAGCCCTCAAAATACCCATTTTGAAGATTCCAAAGGCAGAAATGCCACTTCAGTAAATGCAAGAACTTCACAAGTTCATCTTGAATTTCTGATACTTAGCTATGTCTAATGTTCACAGCCATAGGATGCAACGATTCTTACAAAATGACAATGGGCCACTTGATCCAGGGATCTGAATTCTGCCACAATCTGGTACCCTGCATGCTCAAAGGGGAGGACCTAAAATCCATTGACAACTGCCTTGCATCGAGGCTCTGGATTCTGTCTTTTGCTTCCTGAAATCCCTGTTTTGCAGTATGAAAAATCCCACACTGATGGAGATCTGCTAGGCCCTCTTGTAGGCCTTGCCAGGTGACAGTCAGCAACTGCCTCCCATCCACCCTTCTTTGTTGCCAATCTGATGATGATGAGAAGTCTATGACCACCCCAAATGGGATTGCAGAGATCCTTTTGGATCGCACTGCCTTCCTGCTCAAAGGACTTGCGAAATTTCCACTGCCACACACCCAAAACATACATTTCGCTCTTGTGATTCATGGATGTAATTTGAGACACCCATGATGAAAAGGCCCAGATGGAATCAGAATGGCTATGATCCCCATCTCCAAATCCAATTAAACAAATATTTGATGCCATGGTAGTTAGGAGACACAAAGGGGGTTAGTGGTACGAAATGTAGCAGTCTCTAGAAGAATGCCAGACAAGGACTGACCAGCAAAGGTGTTGAATACTGGAAGGCCTCCTCCCTAGTCTGAAGGTAGCTCTCTCATAAGTGGTACAGCAGGTGGCACACCCTGGGCTCCTTGGCAGCGTTCCTGTAACAGTCACAGGTTGCAAGCTGCACACTGCTACCTGCAATCATTTTTAATATGGATCAAACATTATATCATGACCCATTACCCGTAGCAAATGCAAACCCAATATTCCAAAAGCCATTTGGAAGATTCAACTTCAACAGGTTGAATTCAAAAGGCCTACCAGACCACTGAAACAAATACCTATGGAACTGTAATCTTACTAAAAATCCACTTCAAAACTTGTCCTGCCAAGGCTTCAATAGATTCAATCAAAACAAAGAGGAAGTAGCATAGTGTTGTTGCATACCGTTGTGTGAAGATTCGAAGGTGCCGCCATACTTGATTGACACTTCGTCTTGCGTACTTGAGCACTTTGGGGACACTCAGTTCATCACCTTTTCACAACACTGACATGAACCCGATGCTTCCTCAAATCTGCAGCAAGCTATACAACAATGTAGGCTAATCGACAGAACATACTGTCGAGACTCTCTAGAAAAACCCTAGTACTTGACTTGAGGACAAAAGGCTGCATCATCTCGCTAACCCTAATTCCAGAAACGTTGCATACTGAGCAAGCGCTCCGTTTCTGCACACTCGACACGAAATCTGATTGCAACCCAAATCTCGAATTGTAAGCTTGTAAACATTCTGAAAAATCGACCCCAAAATCAACCGACTTACACCCTCCTAATGTTTCAGACGGAACAAGGAAAGGCGTCTGAGACCAACGGTGACTCCGGTACTGACTGAATCATGAAAGCCAAGCTAATCCAAAAACTGGCGCAACGGGACAAAAATCGGCTGTGCATAGACGTGAACGGAATCCTATTAGAGCTCCAATGCACACAGGAAGAGGAACAGAGAACACAGAGAACTCGAGATTGTGAAAATGGAGTCAAGGTGTGTTCCACATATCTTATGAACATTTGTGCAGCAATGAATGGTGGCACTCTTGTGCCAACTGGAAACCCTAAAAGGCAGTGTAGATAAGGTTTCTACAGTAGTACGCTGTTGGCAAACAATTTTTTGATTTTTTTTATTTTGATTTTTTGGTTATTTTGGTTTCTTTATACTAGTGTTGTGCATGTAAATGGCTTAGGACTTACACTTCATGTAAGTGTTAAAAATAAATTTAAATATAACAACAGTATAAATGTAACTGTAAAATATTCGGATTCGGATGTGTTAGTGTGAATGATTTACACTTACACAAGATTTACACTTCATATATATTGACATCTACATTCACAAATCTATAAAGATTTCTTAGTGCCATGGCAGCACTGGCTGCCTGCTCACGAATTACAACCTATAACTCTTTCTGTTGTGATGTCACTTGCACACCATTGTGCACTTTCACATAACTCTTGTGTACAATGCATAACTCTTGTATAGAAAATTTGCTATGATTCTTCTTTTTTTTAAATCAAGATTTTGCAATTTTTTTCTCAAATGATGATTGCATTTGTGATGGAATTTTTCCAAAATTTTGCAACAGTGTGAAATTTTGTGTGCCCTGCTCCTCATCCCCAATATTCTCAAATTGCAATGCCCCCTTTGTTGTCATAATTAGAGCTTGTATGTTGCAATATCTTAGTTTTTTCAAAGGTTATCATGAAATTTAAACGTAGGTAGATCAGGACACATAGGATGTATAATTCTTGAAGGTAAGTATATGCAAACGCTCCCACTGCATTAGAGTGGACATAACATCCTCCTCTATTTTAGGAGGGATATACAGGAATGTATATTGCCCTTGAAAAACATTAGGAAATTTCTCCAAATATGTCATGCAATTTCTCTGACTGTTTTTCAGTCTTGGAGTCATGTTGTGAATGATTCTTTGGATGATGAATTTTTTATTCTCTTTCGAAGCCAGTTGTGAGCCTCCATAAGACACTTTCTAATGGCAATTTTTATAACCCACTGAAATACTTTTAAAGCTAATACTTTTAATGCTTGTGAAGAATTTTCAACATGTGACTCCAAAATCTAACTTCTAATTTGGATATGAGACCAATAAGAAGAACTATGTTTTTTGGTTGTTTGATCAAAATCTGGAAGTTATCAGATTCTAAACAATACAACTTTTCAAAAAAAGCAAATCTAGCTGAAACTAAGTTAATTTCAAAAAAATCAAAATCAAAATTAAAATTACAAATTAAAATATGCAATATGATTTTCATGAGAATATACCCTATTAATAAATTTTTCATTTAAATTTTTTTTCAAAATGCAAGTATACATGTTGGAGTGTTTGAATTAGGTATATATCATCTAAGAGCATCTCCATCTCACAGCAATAAATTCTTCTTGATATTAAATTTTGCAACAGGCTGAACCTTTTAAAAATATTTCCTTATTATGATTTTGGTCAATGATAATAATTAACCCAAATGTAAAGACTTAAATAATCTCTTATTGTTTTATATGAATTTTTTAATATTTATGGGTGAGGACATTGAATATTAAACATTAAGTTTTTATTTTATTTTATAATGATGCAGTTTATGGTTGGGGGGTGGAGATGCGCTATAAGATAAGAGCAGAGCAACTTTCAATGTGTCAATTTCCCTGTTTTAAAATTGATTGATGTAATCGCTAGTTTATAGTCAACATTTGGTGACAATCTGAAAAATTATACAAATCCACAAGAATCTGGATCCAGAATGTGCTGAAATTGGACAGAAAACTTGTTATACTAGTTTTCCAATTCTTAAAACCCAAAAGTGGCTTGGCTTAGAAGTCAGGTAACGTTCCCACAACTTTGGATTGATGTTCTACCTTGCAAAGAACGTATTAGGAGAATTGAACTAACAAAATCAGAGTAACATGATTACAAACAGTATAACTCACAAGCTCATTAATTTCAAGCTGGTCATGAATTGTATTTACTTTAGTCCATTGGCTTCAATTTTGTCTTGAGTGGGATTTCACTATTGAAAAAGAAGTCAGTGGTAGCTACTTTGGAGCTTATACAAGTCTGTATTGAAGAACTTGGGTACAAGGAATTGACATGTTGAAAACCATCATACTTACTAACTTAAATTGAACCGGTTCAAGTTTTGAAGAGCATAGGAGGCTGTAAATGGAAAGACTGGGTTTGGGAACATATTCCCATTTTCTCACTAACAAAAGTTGACGTATACTGTCATTCAGAAATGGTTTTGGAAGTGATGTGTACAAGTCAGTTGTGAGTACATGGACGTACTTTTGGGTCTAAATTACAATTACATCAGACAGTAAATTCATTGCATATAATCTGATGACCCTTACATTATTATTCAACTTCATTACTAAGAATTGAATTATTACCTTTCTTTTTCCAGGTTCAAGTATTCATGAAGGTTCATAGATGATAGATTCTCATTTAAGTGGAAAACAAATTACCCAAGGCACCATGGAAATAGTTTCAGTTAAACTTTTAAATGCTTATCATGGACATGCAATTGTTTTATGTATGATACATTAGTGGGTGTCAAAACCTCTGCTTGTCTCAACCGAGATTAGTGCTCACGGCATAAGTGTAAATCAGCATTGATTGCTAAGTGTATGCTCGGTTGGTTTAGAACATTTGCTGATGAGATTAGGGCCGATTCAAAACACGACCTCAGGAGGTTAGTTTTGAATTAACACTAGATTCAATCTCTTGGGGCCTCACCTTATTTTTTTTGACATAAGCAATAGATAAAAAATTGATGTGTAAAATGGCATGAAAGTTGAATGGAAGATGATCTCCTCTCATTGGTTCCTTCTATATTAGCATTGATCATAATAAGTGATGATTTAAGCGAAGGTTTGACAACCCACTCTATCATGTTAATCCAACTTAATCCAAGTAGCAAGTTGCGAGCTCAGTTATTAGGACGTGCATGAATCTAGATTGATCATTTATGCATGTTAAATTATGTCATATTTAACCCAACCTGCAACCTAATTTATGTCAAAGCACATTAGAGGGAACCACTATGGCGCACTCCATCAATCCTGCAGCAACGTTTTTGTCAGATCCTGTTTATTTGGGACTGTGAACGGAAGTAGCACTGATCCAAAGTAAAATTGCACAGGGCACACGATGCAGCAGGAGATGCCAAAAGATCAGAACATTACATTTAGAGAACTTGAAACATCCTTGAAACTGTTTGTGTAAGGAATATATATGAGTTTTAGAGGTGTTCCGGAAGATGCCTCTTCCCCAAAATAAAAATATAAAACAAAAATCAAAGCAAAAAAGAAAGGTACCATATTCACTAAACAAACATGCAGCACTAATTAATTTCTAAGAGTAGATCAGGATTCAGCAATAGAAAATTCTTGAACATATCCCTATTCTTGAACAGATCCTTGCTGCCTAGACTGCACTAGCTAGACTATAGTATTGCGGTAGCTAGTTGACTCATGTGAACCACTGGGGAATTACCACGTGAAAGAAACCCTAGCTAGACTGGAGCAAGAGATGGGTGCCAAGCAATGGGGACATATTCAGACTGGATGTTAACAAACTGGCAACGAGGATCCATCTCCGGTTCCTGATGCATCGGACTGTAACTCCAAGCCCTGGAGACGACATCAAAGAACTTCCACTGTTCACTTCCTGCCAAACAGATGAAGTTGTTGTAGGTGATGCAGTGATAGAAGAAAGAATGATGTGGGAGCCACCTATCCAAGAAGGTCTGCAGGGTGGCTATGCGCAGAAAATTATGTCCTGCGGTGTTCCTTACCACCCGGTCCTTATCTTCGTCGAGGGCCCAGATGCTCACTTCTATTCGCGGCACGACGTGCTGATCGACAGTATGATCGATTAAGAAGAAGCTCCCAGCATCTGCAGAGGCGCTTAACCCTAACCCGGAACTTCGAATATTACAATTGTCCACTCGTCTTTGCGAGATTGTGTATACTTTGCCCATGCACGTGACCACCTGCGGTTGCACAACAGGCTCGTGCACAAACGAGACTAGCTGTGGATACACAGACGGCTCGTCATCCCACACACCTTTCTTGGTATCGAAGCCGACGAGGCACGCGGAACCTCTGTCGTAGGGATCGTTGAATTCCATTTTCGCCACCATGAAGAGGATACCGTTTTTGTCAAGTACGGGATTGCAGCCCATGAACGTGATGTCAAGAGGCAGCTGACTTTGTGTAAACGCACTCCATGTTCTAGACGAAGATTCGTACATCCTGATTCCAGACATTTGGCAATGGCCTTGGAATATCTTGTAGCTCTCCAATGCATCGTCCACACTCAAGACAGTCCAGCAAGCTCGTGTCCAGCCTGTTAGATCGTCCACAGTAGACGTTTCCTTGATCCAGTTCTTGGTGACTGGGTTCACAATCCAGATACTCCCAGCTGAGGCAGGATTGGTCTGTCCAGCTCCAGTAGTGAATACTGGAGCAGGAGCATCTGATCGGGCTGCAGCTTCCGGACGCAAGATCAAGACTAGCAACCCCTTATGGGAAGCTGCAATCACGTAATCTGTTTCCTCGCGAGGAAGGAAAGACGGTTGCGGAAAGCGGACCCACTTGTTGACACGAAGGCTGTATCCGAACATCTCGGCCAGCACGCCTATATCCAGGAACGTAAGGACCAGGCATTCGAACTGCATGAGCGAATCTTTCACTGAGCATTGCTTCCAAAATCTGTCCGAGAACACGAACTGTTTCCAGTGCTTGGACAGTAACCGGCTCTGTAATAGCTGCGACACAGATGCGCGTAGTACCACTTTCTCCTGTAGGTCGACTGAAAGCCGTGTCCAAATATCCAGCTGCATGATCGTTGTTGCTTCAGTGCAAAGCTTCATGACAGGGTTCTTGACTTCTTCACATGATCCTTCAGATCCTCCTGCCTCTGTGGAAGCAGCCTCGAGCAATTTTCTATTCTCCCAGACTACGCATTCTCTCTCGACTCGTAGTCGAATTCTTTCGTCGAGGAAGCGCTGGATCCGTTCAGAATCTTCCTCCTCGCCTCCTCCTACTCGAACTGTTCCCTCGAAGGTTTCGACCAATTCAGAATTCTCCTCCTCGCCTCCTCCTACTCGAATTGTTGAATCCTCCAAGGCCTCGACCGGTTCAGAATTCCCCTCCGCCTCGATTCCTACTCGAACTGTTGAATCCTCGAAGGCCTCGACCAGTTCAGAATTTCCCTCCGCGGCTCCGGCCCAGATACCGCATTCTGTCAAGGTTTTCTCGTCAGATATGTTTGGTACAAGATGATCCACAGCTGCAAATCCACTGGACGTCTCACCAGCTTGGGTCGAGCTTGTCGTAGCCATGGCCCTTGAACAGCTTGAAAACACAGATCTCCGTTCCTGTAAATAATTTTTTTCAGTGTTGAGATGTCGAAACCCATAAGAGTTTTTTTGACCTACCCTTCCACCATATCAGGATTCTTAAGATCGACACTACATTCACAATGCTCAAAATCCCAGCAAATACATGATCCTGTACATAAGCGTATAATGATGATAAGATATTTGTAAGATCATCTCTACTACAAACAACATGCATAATACGCAAGTCATGCTTCATCACCTTGTCAGCTGTCATCTAAAAACACATCCAAGGAGGTTTGAGGGATATAGTCGTGGGAATCAACCATGTACCATATTGTTAGAGTACTCAACCACCTTGTCTGTCATCTAGAAATCCATACAAGGAGGTTTGACGCCGGATTGCACGATCAGGAATCACCTGGTATGTGCAGAGCACTTGCAGCAGATCAATCGTGCCGGTTTGGCCGACCCGCAACCTCCGGCTTTGTCTCCTCCCGACGATGGATCAGTAACTCGCGCTCGATTCTTACAACCTGCATGCCTTCAATATCAGGTATGCCTGGTGAGTCTAGTGGCGAAAACAGGAAGAAACATTTTCTTGTGAATCCTGACTACTATGCTCTTTTTTTCTTTCTTTTTTTCTTGGTGCTGTTCACATCAATGCTTACAGAAAGAGATAGGAACTTTCTTTAAAACTCAAATGTTCATTAGTCCAGTATACTCAGATCTAGCCGATAAACAATATCAGCTAGTCAAACTTCCCAGTGCCCTGGGGAATAGGAGTCGGCAAAAGCCGGAGTTGCGCATACCTGGAGGAGGCTGGCTCTAAACGCACACGAAAGTGCAAGCAGAGTAACAAAGACTGGCGAGCCGATCAAAGGCTCGGCTAGGAAATCGATCTGAAAAATAATTGTAATATTTCTTTGAGGGTGTAGAGACAAGATCTGAGCGAGAAAACAAAAATAGAAGCTCGACTTCAGCAGTATGAGGTGAAGACCGTCTTGAACGCTATATAAGATAAATAACACTGAAACACATACTAGTTATGTCTCAAAAACATAAAACATGAGAAAGTATACCTGTGCAACAACGTCTGAGAGAGGCTGCAAGCCAGCGCGACAATAGTGAAGCTGCAGTAGTCACCTACATACAAAGCTTTTTATAAACACAGTTTCTGTAGTGAGCTTCTTGCTGGGAATGTTGAACTTGGACCTGACTTTAGTTTGTTCCTCTGACAAAGGAGAATATGTCTCCGCACATGTTGTGATCCTTACAAGTGTACCATGTAACTTGAGATCACAAAATATCTCGCAACCTAGGTTCACGTTCACGTGTGAAATTGGGTCACGCACAATTTGTAGTGATCAGAGCTTAGAAGAAAAGCGAAGAGAAGAGAAGAGAAATTAAAGAAGAGCTTCGGGACTGCACGTCCTAGTCCTAGTAGAACTTTCCCAAGGTGCTAGGACATATGAGCAATAGTGAAGAGCTCCCTTATTAATTTGGAGGGATAAAGACTTTCAACTACCCTTGTAATTTCCCCTTTCAAATCATGGACCATTTCCGTGAAGATTATATATTCAGGAAGTCTAGAACCTTTGCCATCCACGCCTCCTGTCTGGCTGCCGTTTATTGGCATTGATGAATGTCTAGACTTGTCGCCGTAAAGCCGATGGACGGATGTTTTCTTTATCTGAGGACGAAGTTAGATGCCGTTGTTCTTAAGCTATCATTCCGTACTAGAGAATGGGCGCGCTCAAGTACCGATCTTGGGGCCCTAGGAAGCCCGTGGATGGCGAGCTCTAGAGCACGTAAGAGCCCGGGATTGGCCCTAGCTCGCCGGTTATCTTTTAAACAGCCATAGAGAACTTATCGTGGGAGAACTCATCACCGGAGAGTAACTAACTTCGGAATCGGCTTCTCTGCAACATTCACCACATAAAATCGGCACTGCCTGTAGATGACTGGTTCCGATAGAAGTTAGCAGTCCCGAACCTACCAGAATCTGCACCCAAGCCTCTTAACTTGGAGATTATATGTCCGCTAAGTACAATAGAATTGTCAGAGCCTACCCATCATATTGGGTAAAGCGTCACCCGCTGGCTAATGCTCTAAACGCTTTGGGCTAGCTAGGCTAATGGGTAAGTTGTGGACCATTCCATAACATCAAGGAATGGTGCACCACACATTCAACTAAATTTAAATAAAAACTCATGTTCAACGCACACATTTTGGACACTTTTACTAGTGTATAATCATAACCTGAAGATAAGCAAATGACATAATCTGGTACCCCAAACCTGTTAGTAGAATCAAACTTTGCTAAACAAAAGAATAACCCCACGTAAGTTGTAACTCAACATATCTCATCTGGATGCTAATTATGTAATTATATGGAATTTTTATTTTTGATTCAAATTGATGATGTGTCTAAGGTTAAGGAGTATATTTAGAGTGTCTAGGGCATCCTTATATACCAAAGTTCTAACTTATAAATTTCAAAATCTCAACATCAACTTAAATATTCCTGGTAGTCCTGTAACCACTATTTAGACTCTAAGATGGGCATGATTGACAAATGTTGATAGCTAAGTACCCTAGGGTCAGTTTCCACACTGAATTTAATTCTTTTCAATATTGTTCAAACTCATATTTGTGAAAATATGCTATTAAAAGTCATTATAATTATTGTAGCCTCCGGTATAAATAATTTTTTACTCATATGAAATTAAGTTATACCACACTACTTTAAATAATCCCAAATCTAAAATGAACTGATTTTTGAGGAAAAAATATTATTCAGAATGATACCATTTACATATATGTGTTGGAGATTATTCTGAACATGGGCTGTCTATCATGGCTACCTCACAGAGAAGTTGTAGTTTTGAGTGCAGTTATGCCAATGTAACTGCACAGAGTAGAAGGGTTAAGATAGGGAAGGGTGCCAGAGATTCAATACTATAATTCTGAGAAAACTCTATACTGAAACCTGCCCTTTGCAATCCCCAATGACAATAATTGATTACATTGTGGAGTACATAAGTATTACCAAGAGCACCTAGTTGCTCATCATACCATGTCACCTGGATACGTGCATATCGTTATCAATGGCTGCTCAACTAGTAGTTCAATCAAACAAGGCAAGTGGGTGTTGAGCATCATTAGTGTTCATTTATAAGAAATACCATGCATGTACATTTCCTGGCTGTATCAAAAAACATTTAAATGAGAACCATATCAACAGGACATAATGCATGGTATTTCTTATTTTCTGGACCAATTCTCAATGGTTTGAAGATCACCATAATAAATTTATTTTGTCAACCTTGATAACCTTGTTATATGGCCATAGGTCTTGCAAAATTGTGGTTGGGCATTCAAACAACCATGACAGCACGCACCCATGACAGCCAATCTCAGCTACAACGGCACAAATTATAGCCATATTAAATTGGGTGTAGAGCAATTCATAGAGTTTCACCAAGTTTTGGGAAGGAATTGGGAGACCAAGCTGCTAGGTTTATGAGCTCATGGTGGTTATAAGTGTCCAACTTGCCCAATCAAGAGATAAGAGCTTATAATCACTCTTGGACACGAAGGTATGTGGGCCTATATTCAAGGATGATTTGATAACCTGTGGGTCCATGGGTTGGAGTCATGAGACCAGCCCCAGGTTAACAACCAAATTATGTCCTAGACTTCCAGGCGACTTGGAAAATACACATGACTCCAACAAAAGCCCATAATTTCTAAAAAGTTTGAAAAAACTTATTATGCTGAATAAATTTTACTGGCAAAAATATTCATTACCCACTTACCACTTAGATTTTCTGAGGCCAAATTTACTTACATCATTGTATCCAGTAGTTCTTCCATTTTTAGAAGTATTTAAATGTATAATAGAACAATCTACTGTGCCTAGTCTTATGCTCAAAATTTACACCATTCACTGTGACGTTCATATAACACGTGGCTCCAATGAAATTGGGCTTGGTATAAATTCTTATGATAACCTTTTCAAGAACGTCTCAGGCAGAAAATAAAAGTTTTGTGAGTAGTCTCTTTAACGACACCTGGTGGTTTATTCATTCTTTAAATAACAAAACATTCTAAGTGCCAAAGTTGGAGGTGTACAGTTCATTATTAAGAGTACCTGTGGAGCCCACCCACAGCCACGCATCTTCAATGACATTACCTAACCAGACATCACCTAATTATAATTGACCAACCACAATTGAAGCTGCTATATTTAATAAGGTAGGTTCCAATACATAATAGTACAAATTATCACAAGTTATTCATTATGAGAGTCTAATGCTTCATTGATTGATCTATCATTTTATCTTATTTGCTCAACTCTTTGCATTCCCGGTGACACGCCATAAATCCTTATCAAGCCCAAAGAAATCCACCTGTCGATTTATTTAATTAATACATCTTCTTTTTTTGTTCTGAAATGTGAGTTCTTAGCAAGTTTGTCCATTTCCCATAGAAAATCATGGGCCACTTCAATTTCTATCATCTGTATATAGTTTAAGATTAAACATTATCAGCCGAGGGAATAACTTATAACTTCTATCCTCTATTAAAGATTATAAAATATCAGCGGAGGGGATTACTTTTGACAGATTCAAACGTAATTCATCATGATACAGACCAGACCTTAAGTCTCACACTGAACCGTGCATCAAGCTCATGATCAGAGTCTAATTACGGATTGCAGTAGTGGACATACATACATGCAAGTATACGTCAAAATGTCGCTTTTCCCCACCACATCGCCCGCGCCCGTTCCCATTAAGTGTGTAAATTACTACTGCTCGATATGTAAACCATGTCCCTTTCTCAACCACCCATATGATGTCCGTATTGTGGACCTCAAACAATTACCATCCAGGAGCCTCGAGATGATCACGCATTCTGGCGTTTTGAAGGGCAGCTCGAACTATTACGCGACCAAGATGCAGCACTACAATTTCATGTTTGCCAACACAAAAGAATGATGACTTTTAGCTGGTGGGTACCCACAAAATTACAGCTGTTAGATGATGTCGTAGTACAGTGTGTATACGGGGTCCTCCATCTATCAGCCTCATTGGGACTCTGCCAAACAGGTCCTAATTGAGCAGATGTAACGTGAAGGTAAACCCAAAAATTCAACGAGAGTATTTTGAAACTGGTTTCATCAATCTCTCCAAACTGATGCCTACGGCACTTGATCATTTCAATTTTCTCCTTCATCCAGTTTGAGTCCCCCCAACTATCTTGATGAGTACTAAACGTAGCCACTCGTCCTCCCTGAGTAGCCCTAGTAGCCACTCGTCCTCCCTGAGTAGCCCTAGTAGCCACTCGTCCTCCCTGAGTAGCCTAGGGGTACGTCAACTTATAACTAGCATAGGAATGACTAATAGTCATCATCATGCAGCATGCTACAAAATAATTATACGAAGTACCACACGTATAAATAAGCGAATAAGCAGCTTAAGCATGACCCATGCACGCAGTATCCAGCACGAATGACATTTCACCGTCATGGTGTGGCGCCGTAGAACTGGTACAGCACTAGTAGCTTGTAATAAACGTGACTCTACAGCACCTGCATGACTCCTGATCACTTTCTTGACCGCGACCGCGCCGTTCTACAAGTAATGCGAACTAGTAGCTTGTTTAAGCGTAACTCCTAATTGGTGCTCCAGCACTAATGACTACTATTCACCGTATTCACCATTGAGGCTCCATTCCATCGGTACAGCTACGGTTGTACTTGTGACTTTTAAACATCATGACTCCTCGTAGCCTGCACCACGGACTACTCACCATCAAACCGCATTCGAACAAATACGGCATATTAGAATAATAAGAGTGTCTGTATAATGCATGCTCCATGACCTCGACTCTCAATATTTAATACTCCGTGCCCGTATTCGTGCAATGTATGGCACATAACTTAATACAATGGTATATGTCTTAAAAGCATCATATTCGTGCTAGCTGATTATTCTTCCAAAGTTGCTTGATATTTTTCCAACTCATGTTCAGGCGCGCGTCTTTTCAAACATTCCTATTTCGCATCCAGTCTCCAAACTTAAAGAAGCGGCCGAGCATACGACGACCTATGTCTAATTGGGAATCTTCACAAACATGTACCTTTGAAAATGTATGGTAGTACTTAAGTTTGCACACAAATATGATCGCTAATATCAGCAATTGAACAACATACAAAACTTAAGAGTACGTTTTTGTAGCCATTTATGCATTGTTTTCGAATATCTGTCCCTCCCAACGCGGGTATGTACCGTTATACACAAATTGTTCCTTGAAGTTGTATGTAATGAAATTAGACAATGGAGATCAGTAAAGGCCCACGTATTGGCAGTAAAAGCGTTTCAGACTAATCATGAAGGCTTGGCCGCGGCTTAGGTTTACCCATATTCATATGTTAGAATGTAGCAATTCTATCCATATTGCACAAAAAGGACCTTAATCAATATCGCTCTATATCTCTCTATATCTCTCTATATACCTCGGGAGCAATAGAGCTTCACAAATACATAAGCATTGAAATCTATTTCCTCTTTTATAATCCCTAAATACGATTTCTGCAGGAATGATTAGCTTTTACTTCCTGAAGGGAAAAGTGCACCAAACGAATAACTAGAAATTACTGGAGGACATAGAAAATATTATTGGAAATGGGTAATAACGTGTCATCCCGCTAGAGAAATTAGAATTGTTCAATTATCTGTACACCAGCAATTGTCATGCATTCTTGTATTAGATTGCAGGATGTGCAATTTGCAAACAATGGTGCCCTGCATGTTCATAGACTCATGATGTTGGGAATCCTGCTTGTCAAACGGAACTGTTTCAAGCTGTAATCCAGTGTGTTTTTTTACTGGCGAATTTTGGCAAAAATTCGACCTGAAAAAATGTGAATTCGACCAATACAAAGATGGAAAAAATGGTCCAAATTCGCCAAATTCGCCAAATTTCGAAAAGAAAAACAATTCAAATCTCCAGATTTCTGCAATAAGTTACAGCAGGTAGCCAAGAATATAGAAGGATCCTGGTTTTTTTCTCACTTACATATCTGGCATGTAGCCAGAATTGGCTAAATTAGTTTCTGGATGGTCGCCACCTTGGCTACATCACAAAATCCTTTAAAAAAAACCCTGCTGTAGTCAGAACCAAATAACTGGCGGTTTTCATTCAAGAACTGGAAATGAAGTGACAGTCTTATGGCCGGTTATTTGGGTTGCATGTTCAGATCAGCAATTCATGAAGCAAATTAAGGTACTGTGAACAGGGTTTTTTTTTTTTTTTTCCTCCCAATTTTTGCGGTTTCAAAAGTTTGGCAACTTTTTCCTTTTCCCTAAAGCAATTTTTTCTGGATTTACACTGAAACTACAAAAGTTTCCAATAACTTTGGAAATAATTCATGGCCACAGTGCGAAAATGCACCCCAAAAGAAAACAATGACTTGGAATCAACAACAGTCAAGATACTGGTCGATCACTCTTTGCAAGATCACTCAATCCCCTCCAACCCTTCTGGACACTCCTCACAATGGGCTTTCCATGGTCCTAAGTGGAGATTGTAGAAAATACCATCCCATATATGTAACTGATTTCAGTGTCCTGTTCAGGCACTCTCTTTCAGGCTTTTTCGTAGGTGAGCCAAGCAACCATCAGCTGGTTCCACTTTTCGTGCCGTCAGTTTCAGTTGTAAAGTGAGTTCACTGGTGGAGAACATGCTTGAGATGTGAATCAACAGTGGGGACAAGCTGAATCACCGACTGTAACAGGCTAGAACCCAATGCCACCTACTGGAATCACATTTGCCCTACCAAGCTGCTGCATTCCTATGTGAAACTCGCCTTATGGAACATGTTCCACAATACATAGCATGCTAAGAGCAGCACAATCCAATGGCAAAAAAAGTCCCAGAACCCCCCTATCATGTTTTTTTTTTTTTTTTGGCTCAAAAGAGAAGCCTCTCTAGGTAGCCTAATCATGCATGACCTTTTTAAGGTTGCCTTTTCACATCAGTGATGTTGAATGGTACAAATTCAGAAAATTTAAGCTCCAGTTCTGATTTGAAGCAGATTTTTAGAAGCAAGAAATTATAACAATTGATTTACGATATATCATAATTGCCCAAAAACTGGGAGCTCATGTTTTTTCTTTTGTAAATGACATAACTTGTGTATGTGAATAATTACATACAAAAGATTGTATGAAAATGTTACATATATATGTGTGTAAATGATTAAATAACCTAACTCAATTTCAAATTTAAAGTTTTAAATGCATTCGTACCAAGGCATCACAAACACTGTGGCCCTGCAAATAGATAAGATGTTGTACATCTACCTACTACAACCACACTCCAAACACCAAAGAAATTCATTCCAATCCAAACAGTCTAAACACTTTCACCAAAAAAACTAGTTCCCCTCATGTGAAATCAGTTCTAATAAGGTAAAACTTCCAAAAATTGGATCCAATGCAATAGTCCCTGACCCTGTGGGGTCAGCGCCCAATAAAGGCCATTTGGGGGGCTTGTCTGAGCGATTCAACTTTCTACTCACCCTACCAAAAGTATGAAGAAAAGAAGGAATTTCTCTAGAGAGCTATTTTGAATTATAAACCATCTTCAAGATTGTTGGACAAGTACATACTAATTGCATGGGTGCAACCTATAAACCACCCGTCACTATGAACTCTTAACCCTTACATATTACTACTACTTACCTTGGACACAACCAAAAGAAAATTTCCACAAATTTTGTAAAATCCTAGTGTGCATATTAATTGGAAATAAATATGTTTTGAAGCTAATCATTTTTCTATTTCTTGAAATATTTTTTGCATCACATCTTCCTTTTATTCATAATTTGAATTTTACATAAGTAAATGAAAAGTTAGTGAAATGTAATTGGTGTTAGAAGTACATAATAAGCGCAGATGTGAACTTGATAAGGACAAGAAATAATAGAATTAAAATGGAAAAGAATAAAATAAATTGAAAAAGAAAAATGAAGGCCATTGTCATGCTCAATTTAAAAAATTGAATATATGTTAAGAAATTGACGACTTTGAAATCAATTTTAGACAATACACATTACAATTTTTGATGCATTTACATGGATCCTAAAATATGCATAATTTACACATTGACTCACACCTATCAAGATTTGAACATCTTTTTTGGGGGCATTTCAAATAGGGCATTCTAAGTTTGGCATATTTTTAGGCTTGGGGACAATGGGGATCATGGGAGGATGGCAAAAGACAATGGGAAGACTCTAATTGATATTGAAGGAAAAAATAAAATAAAAATTGGTGAGCAATGGAGGAACATTGAGATGATGTCAAGGGACATCAAGCTAGGCATTGGGTAGCATAAAAAAAATGTTGGGGGACATTGAACAATGTTAAAAAAACATCACTTCAAAATATTACATCTTTTTTATACATGCATCATTTGTGTTTTACACACATAACATTCATGTGCAAAAAAACTCGAAAAACATGAACCCATGAAATAATAGATTTTGTGCAAATTTTAAACAAATTTATGAAATTAATAAATTTATGACATAGTTTTGTGCAATGGAAATGGAATTTGATTTTAAATTGAACACCATTTAATTCTTTGTGAAAATGACTTGAGATAAAGTTTTAAAACTTGCAAGAAAACTAGGCTCAAGACTAGAATGGAGGTTCCATGATAAAAAAACAAAAAAAAAAATTAAAACCGAGTTTGAAGGTTCCTTTTAAAATCAAAATTTTGACAACATGTCTTGTAACCTAAATTATAACTTTAAGAAAATGTATGTTTTGGGCTACACTTCTCTTTTCTTTCCATATGCCACAAGGAGAATTTTTTAATGTCCATGTATGTATGCAAGTTAATTTATATTTGGTTCTTATGCAAAATTGAAATGGTTGTTTTTTACTTTTAAAATTCTAGTTAATATATGACACATTTTCTCATTTAGGTTGAAATTTAGGAATAATGGAATGTAAGTAAAAGTTTTGATTTATTTTAACAGTCCCTTGGATGGATTCATTTCATAATGTTCTCACCATGTTTCTATGTAATTGACCTTGTCCATTAAGTGATGTTTTCCAATTATTTTAATGTTGCATCATTTGTTAGCATTAAATGGTGACATGTTTTCAGAAAAAAATTAAATAGTAAAAAATTAGTTGAAAAAATGTTATCAAACTAAAATCAAAATCAAAAAATGGCAAAATAAATTCAAGATTTGTTTTTCAAATTTTGGGAACTTTTTTTTAAATGAAAATATTTTTGATAGAACATTCTTTTTTTCTGTTTTATTTTTTTCATTTTGATGAAACTTTACACAAAACAAAATTGTATCCACTTGGTTTTTATTCTTTAATTTCTTTTTGAAGTTAACACCAATGTTGGGCAATTGGTATATATCATTATGCCAAAATTTGATTTTTAGGACTACATAAACAAGTACAAATGTAATCATTTATGCCATTCATAATTGTACATGACTACATGGGTGCTAGTTCAAACGTCCTCGTTGTATATGTCATTAATTTAAAAAATTATGTTAGTTGCAAATGTCATTTATGACTATTTTTCATGATAGTAATCAAATTTACCATAGGACCATGGGGGGCATATTCAACGATTAGATTATAAAATAAAAATAGTTTTTGATTAATTTTTGGCTACCACATGGCAATCTACATACATTCAACAAATTTATTGATCACTTTATGAACTAACACATAGCAACCCCGTGGTGGCCCTAGAATTAGGATTTTTTGCTCAATCATATGATGTCGCATGATAGTCATGGAACTAGGAGTTTTTGGCACAATTGTGTGATGCCACATGGCAAATTTAAACTAAATTTCTTTTGGCCCAATTGTGTGATGCCCTATGGCAACTTAAAATTAGGAAATTCATTTTTTCGCCCAATTCATGTGTGATGCCATGTGACAATCAAAGTTTAATGAAAGAAGGTGAACTTAAGAAGCCTAACCTAGAGGAATTACATGACCTAGCCTAAGGGAATTAAGTGACCTAGCCTAGGTTAAACCAAAATCGTATTTCAGTTGTGATAACCATTTCAACTAGGCACCTTGGCTAGGAACCTAGGCAACATGGATCCAACCACATTATAAAAAGCCACACCTATCCCCTTAGACCATTACTTTTTCATTTTTTTTAAAGAATATTCTTTAAATCATTTTAATATATCTTTCAAAAAAACATTAAAAACCTTTTTTTTTTTAAATTGATACTATTACGCTAAGGTGCATACTAAAAAATATCCAAAAATATGTCATTAAAAAATATTTTCAAATTGTGCTTTTAGTATCAAAATTATTTTTAAACAGTGGTTACAAGTCCTTTAAAAGGTAAATTGTGTATTTTTTACTCATTAAATTGATTCCAACTTGTTATGATATGTACATAATGTATTCACAATAAAATTTTATATAAAAAAAATTATAGTTTTGTATTTTTTTTCAATCAAAAATTCAAAAAATTAAGTAGTGGTTATGACTTCTAATGGTACATGTTAATATGACTACACCCATATTTAAATTGTAACCGAAAAGACTTAAACCCTTGACTTCCACTTTAAAGGTTCAATTCCTTAACCATTGCACTACACCATTTTTTTAAAATGAAACTATTTACCATAAATTTACAAACATGAACATTTTTTATCCTATGTTAACTTCAAACTACTGAAGCTAACCTTGGTTAATTTAAATCAAATTGGGTTATTTAAATTAAATTGAGTTAAATTAAACTACTCAAACTAAACTTAATTAAACTTGGCTACTTAAGTTAAACTAAGTTAATTAAGCTTCTTAAGCTAAAATTGATTAAATTAAACAAAATTAAATTATTTAAACTAAACTAAATTGAACATTACTAAATTAAGTGACATACATTAATTTCATTTAATTTTGCATAAGTAGATTTACTTAGCCTTGATGTGAATTTGTTTAACTTAATTTAACGTAAATAGCGTAACTTAGTTTAATATAACCTAGCCTAGTTTAGTATTTAGTTTAGTTTAACATAACCAACAAAATTCAATTTAATTTAACTTAAATAACAAAATTATCTTTAGTTTAATTTTAAATAATTTAATTTAACCTAATTAGCTTCAAGTTTGTCAAAATTGACATGACACCACATTAGTTTCATTGTCGAAATGGATGTCAACCATTCCTTTTGACAACCACATGTTTTCTTGGAAAGATCCATTTGGAAGACTTCCATTTTTTGCACACCTTTAGTTCTTCCAAAGTGCTTTGACCAATCTAATATTACCTTCGTATGGTAAAACTTGGGCTAATGCTATGGTCGATATGCAATCTTTGCCATTGATTGAGTTGTTTCATAACCTTCTTATGGTGCCTGTGTTCTCACCTTTATTAATGAAGAAGCTAAGGTTTCAAATCCTTGATAGTTGGGTGAATGTAAATTATAATGGCTCACTTTTTGTGTCCCATTACAATTTTCTATAGGGTGTAATGAATTAACATGCCATTTACATACCATAGAACCATTTATATGCACAATTGGGACTTGGTTTAAAATTCTCAACTTAAATAAAAAATTATCTATATAATTTGTGCATAATAAATGTGCACCCAGTATGTAATAATGGATTTTTGAAATGAAAACATATGGACTATCCCAACCATTTGCACTTCTCATACACATGAAATTTTCAATATCATTTTTTGAAAATATATCTTATAGGAATTTAATATTTGATAGATGAAAAAAAAAACATAGATTTAAAAACTTCATTACAAAAGCTTTAACAAAAATATAATTATGGACTTTTGAATAACCAAAATCTTGACCTCATTTTCAAACGTTTCTACATGGGTCATTTTTTGTTGAATTGATGATTTTTTTCCTTGTAAAATGTATGTCAAAAAAATGTTTAAATGGATATATTTTCATAGGAATTTCATTAACTCATTAACCAACCCATAGTTCCCCCCATTTATGTTAATTCAACACTAAAAAATGGACTTTTAAAAAGTTTTTATCTCCTGAAAATGAGCCACTTAACCCTGCATCTACTTAGTTTTTCCATTTTCTTGTTTAATTATGTTTGTTACTTTTTTAAATTATTTGTTAAACTCAAGGGTGGATGACATTATATTTGTCATCCTAAGGTTGGGTGGAGAATTCATTTTAACAATCGAAAGTCATTTTGATCACCACAAGGTTTTTAATTATTTTGAATTACCTTATCGACCAATAATAATTCCCAATAAAACAAACAATTACAAACTTGTAAAGATAACCAAAAAAAGAAAAAAAAATTCAAATTAATGAAATGTGCACATTAATGTTCATGTGGTTATGGATAGAATTGTATAAACTTATATGTAATTTATGATAATTGACCATCTCTACATAATTTAACTTAAAACATGTTGAGAATAGATTTTGATAAGAAGTTTATGAACATAAGGTGAAAGCATGCTAAGGTGTAGTACTTTCCAACATATGTGAAGTCCATACTAATGTTAAAATAAAAATCCATATACATTGTAGCAAAATACATTATATTGCACTTGAATCGTATGGCAAGGTTAAACAATTTTTTTTTACTTCTAAACTTTATCAATGATAGATAATTATATCAAAAATTTACATTTAAAAAATGAGAAGTTGAATTATTAATTTAAATGAATAAAGGACTTTATAAAAAATTCCATATTTCATTGTATATTTCAATTTATGGTTTTCAAAATCTTTCAAAATTGTCTTCCTTTGTACCAATGGCATCGCACTATTTTCCATTTTTAAAAAATCACTCAATTAAACATTTTAGTAAATATAATTAGTCCATTATCATATGATATGGACTATAATGTAGGTTTTTAGCACTTTAAAAGTCCATTGATATATTATAGTAACTCAAAATCCATTATTGAGATTCATATGATGTGATCATTTCATATAATATATTATTTTGTTGAGTTTTTCCACATCTTATTCATTTAATTTTTGTTCCATGGCCAATAATCAAGTTGTGATAGAATTAATTTAGGGTTTTCCTTCCCTATAGTGGGCCTTACCTGACATGAAGTATGAGGCAAACCTTAGATCATAAGCATAAATATAAATAGAACAATTGTAAAGCATTAAAAGTGGTAGGGATCATAAGTGCTTACTATTTAGGAAGTGGAAAGACCTTACACCTATAAGTAGGTACATATATTGTGTTCCTAAATGGTAGGTGTAAAATCCCCACTCGTTACTACAAGGGATATTCACATATATAAAGTGCCCTCCAAATACACTAGGAAATTTATACAAGAACTTTACGAGGTACATTAATGCTTTGAATTCATTAACATCTTTAGATTGAAAAGAATATTATATGCATTATGACTCAAGAATCTAACTTGCATTAATTACCAAGGGAACATCAAATTTGTGTACCTATTCTAAAGTTCCAACTACTGATGTGGCAAAAGATCACCATCCTCCCCAATTGCCAATTATATCTAATAATGGCCATTGGTGAAACCCACTTGGTGGTTCAAGTGGCCATTACCTATTAAGTGTGTTCCATACAAGGGGTGGAAAGGGGGTGTTGTGTTGGCCAAGAAGGACCTAGTAAGTGATTTCCATGTGGGGGAGGGGGTGGGGGTCAACGTTTTTTCTTTTGGTGAAAATTCACCAAATGGCAACACTACTTCAAATTTTTGGAAATTTTCCTTTTTAGGGGTGAGCATGTTGCCTCAAGTCCATCTATTGGCTATAGTTTTAATGATCAATGCACAGAAATGTTTCTAGTTAAGGCGAAATATGATTGAATTTGTTTAGGGATGTTTCATCAATGTTGCTACAAATAAACAAACAAAAACCAATGGGGTAGTGTTCTAAACTTTGTGCGTGAGAATCAAAGGGACAAAAGGATCATGGATTTGATAGAAATTCCAAGGAAAAGAACTAAATAGATTTTATACACAAGAGAAATTGCACACAAGAGTGAAGGGGATAAGAAAAAGACGAATTGGAACAACTTACATAGTAGAAACTTGAAGAGCCATTGCACTTAAAGAATTGATTCTACAATTGATCTAGTCTTATAATGTATACACATAAGGATCTCTTATGTATGAAGAAAGATTGAGGTCTAATTTCAGAAGTTCAATACCAAGTGTTACACATGAAAAATCCATGAACAATTCCACACAAATTTAGTTCTCATGACCTAGCCATGAAAAGCTTAAATTTCAATGCGCAATTAATTAAAGTAGTTAATATTTTGCAAATTTGGAGTATGGTAATTTTGGGTCATGTTTGTTTCTATTGTGTGCTACACGTATTATAGGCAAATTAGTAAATTAAGAGTTTCAAAAGATGCCAAAAAGGAATGGGTCTGGGTGGGCTAGATTTTGTTCAACAATATGCTAACAAAAATTTCTTGTACAATATATATGCAAAAACCCTAGAGGATTTAGTTAAGTTAAAAATTTGCAAAATGGATGAATCAAATGATCTTGCACACCATCTCCATTTTATGTCAGCAATTTTGTAGGATTATCAATGTAAACTTTAGCTACATTCCAAATAGGTCCAAAAATCAAGTTTGGGCATGGAATCAATATCAAAGTACTTGAGAAATTTGCCATCAATTGGGTGCCAAACAAAACAATTGAATATAATGAGTTGGATATCATTATACAAATATTACAATCTAATGCCATCTAGTATTGTTAGCAATCACCAACTTGTGGATGGGGGTACATTCACAAATATAGGAGCCATAGGAACTATAACAATGCTTTATTTTTCACGTTTTGGTGTCAAAATTTATATTAATATTGCACTTTTTTTAAATATGTTTTGATGATAATGTTTTTAATATATGGTGGAAACATGTGCAATAATTTGAAATTAATCTAATGAAATTTGGAATCTCAAAAACATTGATTAATCACTGTAATTAGTGTTTTACAATGCTTTCACTGCTTGAAAAAACTCATAAATGACTCTTAAAGGACTTGAAAATGACATAATTTTGAAAAGACTCTTAAAACACATATTCACATAAAAGTATGATGTTACATATTTTCTAGTCAAGAAGACTTTCTTATGACTTTTTACAACTTAAAAATGGAATTTCTTAATATATAACCAGAATATTTCAAAATAAGAAGTCATCGAAATCCTTGCTAAAGGTGCACCTTCGGCTCCTTATTTTGTCAATGTACCCATGGATAACCATGGATGATTGGATGTTGCAACAAAGAGTTGGCATTAACACATGACTTCAAATGTAAATAGTTTAGGAATTCTTATATATGTAGGGGGGGAACACAAATAGGAGATAAAAAGAGGAATAATAGAGGAAAAAAAAAGGAAAAGTCTGGAGGAGGAAAAAAAACCAATAGAAGAAGAAGATGTTGTAGAAGGAACTTTCTTGTGTTCATGGTTGGGGAGAGAACCATGTTGATGTAAAATTATTATAATAGAGGTGTAAGGATAGTGTAAGCACCTTTGTTTTGGTTGCCTTTGGGTTTTGTTTGAAAGGTTATGGATAGAAATAACAATAAAAGATAATATTAGGTTAGTTTGTTAAAAAAGTACATAAATAACCACCAAAGTGAATTGTGTTTGTAAAAGGCTTCTATTTGAATATTAAAACATGGCTTTTTAAAAAGCCTTTGTGGATCATTTCATGTTTGTGGTACTACAAGACTAGGGGATATTGGTGAGATATGTAATAAACAAGAAGTTAAAAATTCAAATTTCAACAATTACTAGTGGATAAATCTTGGCGAAATAAACAAGCAAATAAATGTAAGATGTATTGATTGCCATTGGCAGTTTATTAAATGCATGTGTTGCATTAACAGCCAATCTTTACAATTTGCATTATTATCACTAGGGGTTGTTTCATGCAAATTGTCATATTAATAGGCCTTGAAATATTGACCATTTGTATCAATGGATACATTGCGCCAACCCACAAGCAATCAAAAGGGTCATTTGGATACTTAAATACCCATCACAAACATGCCAATCTTGTTTGATCATGTTTGACTCCATGGATAATCTTCCTTTTGTAGGCACTTGGTGCACAATTGAAAGGTATATCAATTTTCTCCAAAGAATGAATAAGGATATTTCTATGCATTAGGGTATTGGCCCAAAACTTGTAACTAGGAGCTAAAAGGATTAGTTTGGAAAAGGATTGCAAGTCTTTTTTTTAAAAATAACTTTTATATGCAAATAAATTTTTGAATGAACTTTTTTGTAACTTGTTCTAAAAAATATTTAAATTTTCCCTAATGCATCACATTTTTTTTTTAGTCATTATTGAATAAATATGAATTTTTAAAAGTACAAAAATTCCTTACAAATTCAATATTTCATTTGAAAAATTATCAAAATTTTCAATCATCACCAAAAATAAAATTTTCACATTCTTTAGTTTTATTATACTCTAAAATATAACTTCTCATGTACACTATAACCCATTTATACATGGTAAAGGACTCTTAAAGCTCTAAAATCTTGAAACAATTTTGAAACATTCTTTGAATTTTTAAAGTTTCATAATTCCACATTTTTAAAATTAGCCACATTAGAATAAACTAAATTTTATAGTTACTAGCATTTCAAAAAATAAGTAAAAACTTATTGGAATGTTGAATTTGAAAAATAATTCACAATAGTGAATTTTGTTTTATCATTCAAATTAAAACATTGTACATATAACAATTTTAGTTTGTTGTTACTTTATATCCAATGTTGACAAGATAATTTTTCTCTCTATTTTATTATGTTTCCACCCTTTGATATTACACTCAATTACAAATTAGGTCATTTAGCATTTAAAAAATTCATGTATGTTATATTTAAGATTGATTAAAATTGATGCATGCCATTGATGCATTCCAAATCTCCCACTACTTGAACTTATTGGTGAGAGACTCTACAAAATATGGCCCACATTTACTAAAAATTTCCCTCAAGATACATTCTACCAATTTCCACCAATATTACTTGGTGAACCAAAGCTCACATGTTATTTGATATTAGTGGCAATTAGGGACAATTCTTGAAACAATTCATAGTGAAAACCTCACAAACCTTGTGTGCACTTACGGCATGCAACCCCCAACTTGGTCAATATGCTTCAATAACCTAACAATTTTTCTAGACTTCAACTTCCTACCTTAGGGCTTTGAAACCCATCATGGAACAAGAATATTATGAGGTAAATGGTGTAATAAACTCCTAGCTAGGCTTGTTGGTTCACTTTTCTTCTAATTGTATTACTTTTACTAGAATCATATATATTTGTCATTAGGCAACAATTATATCAATATACTCTTGAGCAACAACACAATGGATATGACAATTCAAAATTTTCAAAATCTTGAATCTCATAACAATTGATGTGCCAAGAGATACAAGTTGGATACATGTCAAAAGTCATGTCTTTTAAGTCTTGTAAAAGCAGGCTTTATTATGAAGAGGTACAGTGCTCCACCACTTGGAGATGGAGGGGTTGATCCATTGAGTCTAAATCTCATCCCCTTTCAGCTGAACATATCAGTGTTTGTATGAAGGAGAGAGATTATTTTGTCAATTGAAAGAAGCAACCGACTGGACCTCATTTTGAAATCAAACATTGTGACTCCATAGACACATTTGCATGAATTAATTTTGTAAATTTACATGGTTCATACTGTGGAAGGGAAACAATAGGAGATTATAAAACACATGAAACTTGTTATTCCATCAATAAAAAAGCATATTAATGATGTATGGTTGCAGCATATTGTGGTTATTATTTGTTATCACATGATGCAGATACCGGTTGTGGTGATTTTGTAGAGTTCAAAGTTTCAATTGTGTTTTTTAAGTGGACTCAATGTCGTGCTTTGGAGCAGGCTCTTCATATCCATGTGTCACCAAAGAATATTTGGCTGATGTTGAAAAATGTCGAAAGAAATTGCGTGGGATCATTTCAGGTCTTTATGCATGCACCTAAGACATTTGACTTGATTTTAAATGCTTTCTTTGGTTGATTTTAGGATTGCCTTCAAAAACTTGAAATGTAGAAATCATTTTCTAAAACACCCACCACATGTTCGAACTATAACTCATTTTCTGATTTGTGAATGCTTATATGTGCTTGACAGAGAAGCATTGTGCACCCCTTGTTCTACGTTTCCTGTAAGTGTTAAAATTCAATATCAAAGCTTAGTAGGTTGTGAATTTGTTTGCTTCATCACATACCCTGTTCACACATAATTCCATGCCCTGCCTCAAATTGATGAACACATCTATGTTGGCCATTCCTACATTTGAAAGTATTAACTTTTCACCATCATGTTAGAAGTTAGGACTATATTGGAAGAGGAGTCAAAAGTATTCACCAGATTTGGTTCTAAATGCCCGAAGACCACAGATGGCATTCAGCAGGGACATACAATAAAAAGGCCATGAATGGGGGACCATTTGGGTCGATAAGATTTCCAGAGGAGCTGAAATATGAAGCCAATGCTGGGCTTGAAATTGCTTTCAAAATTCTCCAACCTCTCAAGGAAACATTTCCCAAGCTATCATATGGTGACTTTCTTGCGGTAAGGGTATTTGTTGCAGCAGCAGAGCACACGAAGATTTATTTGATTGTTGAGTCTATGAAAACTTGCACTCCTGCTCTCAATTTGAGACATAATAATCCTAAGCAACATGTTGAATAAAGACTTGTGATTGTTTGATTGGGCAAGAAGCCTTTTTTCCCCCTCTAAAACTCTATTCCACGAGTTGTTCTTGAGAATGTGGATTTGTGCAATTCAGCTAGCTGGTGTTGTTGCTGTTGAGGTCACTGGTGGCCCAGAAGTGCCATTCCACCCAGGAAGAAAGGTATAATTTGGCTGAAAATTCATTTCCATCCTGGTCACATTACCTTTCGTTTCCCTACTTGTCCAAGGCACTCAGTAATGATACAAATGCTTCAAATACCATAATGTCAAACATCTTTGTCTTCACAGGATGCAATGAAGGCTGCACCAGAGGGTCGGTTACCTGATCCCAACAAAGGTAGTGGCATCACATTTGACCTCATACTAATTGAATAGCACAACCAATCAAAGATATTTTGGAGCATCTGAGATGTAGTTCAATTGCTTACACACTGTCAATGTAGTGCAACTTTTGCATTTTCCATTGGAACTCATGTCCTCATCAGACCTATATCTTGGGTTTTTCTCTCTTCCTTCTTCAGCATGGATGATAGATATTTGAACTATTTGTCCAATTGTTGCTTCAGTGAACATTGTCTTCAGACATAGGGACCTTCATGATTGCTGACATGCCAACAGTTCGAATGGTCAACTTCCAATCATATATAACAATTTTCTCAAATTTTGCTTACCAGGAGCTGATATGCTTCGTTCAGTTTTTGGAGCTTATGGTCTGAGTGATCAAGACATTGTTGCCCTTTCTGGTGCACACACTATTGTAAGTCTCCTCACAATTCTCTTACCTTTTCCTTTAGGTGTGAAGATATAATGGATTTGTTTGAACATGAAAAAACAACCCCATGATGTACACATATTAACTGAATATATGGCAATGCCAGGGGAGATGTCACAAAGAACGTTCAAATTTTGAAGGCCCATGGACTTCAAACCCCCTTCTCTTTGACAATTCTTATTTCAAGTAAGTAGTTGCATTTATATGGCATAAATCTCTCTATGGAGGACTATTTAATTATAGTTCAAGCTTGACATGCAGAGGATTCATCATTTGTGGCACCATTCTTTCTGATTCATCCTACCCATCTGTTACATGGTAAACTTGAAAGTATCTGTATCCACAGGGAATTGTTGAGCAGTGTCCCCAAGGAAGGACTTCTGCAGCTACCATCTGACAAGTGCCTTGTGAATGACCCAATTTTTCGAAAATATGTTGAGTTATATGCCAAGGTACTAAGTTTGTTTCCAGATCTTCTCTACATCAGAACTGGAAAATTATCAAGGTCTAAGCCACTTTATAGGTCACTTGTACTGCTGCATTGGTACAAAACAAGGTCTGCAGCGTTTCTGCAGTGTAACCCATGGGTTTTTTTGCCAACTCATAACCTTGATGCTTTGATATGAGCTTGCAATTGACAATGAAGCACACTTGTGCACTTTATCAATGGAATCAATGCAATGGTATAGGAAAATTTATTTCCGAAGGTTTTTACTTTTTGCCAAAAGGCTTTCACATACAATTCCTGAATCTTACTATCTGCCCTTGCAGTGATACTCATGCCCACCTATGCAGTGTTCAGAAATTCATGTAGACAACTGTTGAATCCAACATTAGTTGTCTTGCTTTATATGCTAAAACATATTTTGTGGCAGAATGAAGACAAATTCTTTGAAGATTATGCAATGGCTCACATGAGATTATCAGAGCTTGGGTAGGTTTTCCAACTTTTAATAGATCATTCTACACTGAGTTTGATTCAGTTCAACTGTTATGAGGATCCAGCTCACCAATTAACAATTTTCCATAGAATCAAATCCTGTACATAAAGTTGAACTTGCCAAACACACAGATTTTGAAATGGCAGCAAGGTATCTTGAAATTATACAATGAGCTCATTTCATGGAGTGAAATCCTTAATGCAGGTGGACAATGTAAGATGATGTGGAGGGGACTTAAATGTAGGAGCAATTACAAGGCATAGAGCACCACAACAAAATTTGGCCTCAAGTTTCATAAGATTTCATTACCTTGAAATCACAAAGTATGCAATGCAGTGGAGTGGATGGGTTGATACTTGTCATTTTCCTCTTGTGCTCAATGTGATTTCAGGAGTTTGATTGTCATGTAGCTATGTTGTGTGAGGAAGACACTTCTCTCAAGCATGTTTGCAAATCCTTTATGGTGAAATGATTTTTGCATAAAAAGGCAGTATGTTCAGAAACTCTTTTGAAGGATCCAAGTGTTTCATGCACTCATTGATACTTGACAGTGTGCTAAGATATGGTACTGCTCAATAGTCCTCAATGTTGCAACCATGCAATTCTTCCTATACTAGCTCAAAATACTCACATCTTGCTCCTTGACAAATATCAAATGACAAGCATGGTGGCAACTTCAATGCTAAGGTCAACAGTAAATCTCTTCACAAATTTTGCTCCAGGTACTAACATGCTTTGTGCCTAGCAATAGTACTGGGAAGCTGTCCAGATAAGTTTGAGAGCTAGACCTAGGAAATTTCTACTACCTGCGGCTGTTGCATAGCCCTGGATAAATTTGTTGCTGATAACTGGTCTGTCTGCTGTTAGTATGGTACATGGCAGCTTTGAGTGGCAATGACAAGCCATTCATGTCCACTGGTCCATTCATGTCCACTGGTTCATCTTGTGTCTTGCTTCCACACTAGTACCAACAGCTGCATCCCTGCCCCAAAACCAGAGTAAACAAAAGCAACCATCTCCACAGAACTTCTACTGGTGGATAGCTAGCTCATAGTGAATATTTTAGTTTAGTATGTGCATTGCATGCTTCCATACACACTACAAAGATGCCTTTGCAAAATTATGTTCAGTGTTGACCATAGATTCAAGGTGTTATTCACTACTACATCACCCCATGTAGACATAGATGTGAGATACATAATCCAATGAGCATTAAACTTAGCTCAATAAAAAGATGTGCAAAGTCAGTGAGGACCATGAGCTGATTAGGTACACGCCCAGAAACAGAGGCAGATATGTGTGCAAAAGAGAAGGTCCCTCAAACAAAGGAGACTAGAGGGTTAAGGGCATCAAGCCTACCAATCATACCCAATGTGATGATCACAAAATTAGCATTTCTTACTAGTTGAACACAAAGGTTTCCAATTTAGTACTTGCAAACATTCTCCATGCTTCATGGACCATCTTGTGAGCAAAAGAATGGTCCCCCCAAAGCATCATATCCAACAATGTCATTGCCATATTACCAAGGTCTACTCTTTGCTGGAACGATTTGTCTTCTTCACATTCAGCTTCTCATTGTTCCTGATACTAAATAACTAGGGGTGCACAACAATAGACCAGAAGGAGGGGACTTCAGAATGCAATCACATTCATAAGGATGCTTATCTCTACACTTCCAAGCATTTAGGGTTTGATCATATGGACCTCATAAAAGAGTCCTTCTTGTAATAGCTATCCATTCTTGCACAGCAACTTCAAATATAAACATTCTTATTAGGCCCACTTTACATTACCAGTCAAGGCCAATGTTCAACTCAAATCAAGCATTCCTATTAGTGCAAAAGTTGGAAATCAGCCCCATGGGCTTTCACACTAGGAATCAAGGCTGAAATAGAAAAAATATATATTTTCAATCTGCCCCAAGTTACTAGTAAATGCTGTACTTTATTGGCCTTGTAGTGGCCCCAAGACTGGAAAAAAAGATACCATTGCATTTGGGAAGAG
>Ga0209611_10000960_pt1 | contig 46930 bp, 41 predicted proteins | sample S1TSphgellanicum_3_FD_187693 | JGI IMG/M metagenome (GOLD analysis project Ga0209611, IMG submission 187693) | Host-associated microbial communities from peat moss isolated from Minnesota, USA - S1T2_Fc - Sphagnum magellanicum MG (SPAdes) (version 2) | ecosystem: Host-associated > Plants > Peat...
TTTTCAGTAATTTTTTTGTTATAATATTTTATGTTTGAATTTGTATTAAGTTTTGATAGTTTTATAGGATTATCTTATGTGTTCATTTTTATTTTCTTTACAAACCAATAATTAAAATTTTATTTGCATTGCATGTTGATCCTTGATTTTTTCTTAACAACATGTTAACCAAAAGAAAATTTGAACTAGTGATTTTTATGAGATGTCAAAAGTAGTCACAAGGGGCTTTAGAAGGTAATTAAAATAAGAAGCACCACATCAACCTATTCGTGAGGTGGTTTAGCCACAAAAATAACCATGTTCTCAAGCCAAAGGAATACAACCAATTGAAATTCCCAACAATGAACTTCAACAACCTATTACAACAAATGTAACTTTTCATCAAATACCAATAGAGTAGGAAGAAAAAAAAGAACCACAAGCACCTTGAACTAGTCGATTTTTGACACCCCAACAATCGTCCTAGCAATGGAGGTTGAATGCACAACCCGATGAACAAAATACTAAACTTGTTTAACATGTTAATAAAGTAACCTCTATAAGATAAAAATGGCAATTTGTAACACCTAGTTATTACATTCTTGATTAGCATCAATTATTGGTTACTATACATTTGAACTGATTCTTGTTTTGAATCCAACCATAACAGATTCAAAATTGGAACATAACCAATTTTTAACCTTGTTGGAACAACTACATAACTTGGAGTGAAAACCTTCACATAGATTTGGTTCTCAATAGCCTATAGAATTGATGGAAATAGTCGCAACCTTTGTTGATATTCAACAAAACACAACTACTTCATCAAATTGTTTAGCTGAGTGTACCTGTCATGGGAACTGTTGAACAACCATTTATTCAACGAAATATAACAATTACAACCACCCAACCCACTGTTGAAATTGCATTAATTTGTGCATATTGTTAACAGGTTAAACATTCATAATTCAAAAATTGTCCTTTGGTGGATGATAAATTGAAAAGATTGATGAGAAAAAAATTCATAACTTTTTTATAACTTGTGGTACCAAACACACCAGCGACACATGTTGGTGTACATGTGCAACAAATTCGACCACAACCTATTACACCATTAATAGCAGGGCAACCTAAAATTGTACCATACTTGATGTAGTACAATATGGTTCCATCCTTTGTACCTATGGATCCTAACATGTATTTTATGTATTATTTGGGAATCAAGGAGCTTGATCCATTGATTTTTGGAAGAAAGAAAACTTGTGCAATTAGTGTTACTCAATCAAAACCAATGCCACCTATTAAACAATTGGTGTAAAACCAACATCTTGTCAGAGTTCCAACATTTGGACTAAAACAACCATTTCTCATCATAAGAGGTGGTGTACTTGTTCAACAAACAATGGCAACAACTCTACTTGTCAATATACCTATTGCCGTTATACTACTTATGTATGGTAATAGTGTTCCAATCTAACATCCTAAAAGGGTTAATTCATATATATAGTCAGGTGGAGAACCGCCTAAAGGTTTGTCTAATGGAGGATTGCCAAGAGGAGGAACACATGATTGAAACCCACCTAGAAGACCACCACCTAATCCACATGTTGGATTTTATGGATGGCAAGCACCTGATCCAAGGATATTCATGCCACCATGGTATCAACCGGTTCCAATTTGATTTGAACCATCCAATAAATTACCATATCGGAAGTTTTAATATCCCACATATGTGATAGTAAATTGTGATGCTCACATTAAAGTTTTCAAAAGGGCAATCAAAGCCAATGGTGAAACTATGGAAGTTAATATCATCAACCTGTTTGGTTTCACTTTGTGAAATAACATTTCAGAATGGGGTGAAAACTTCATACAAAATCATCTTAATTGCACATTTGATGAGTTGGAACAGACATTTTTTAAGTGCTTTCGGACTGTGAAAAATGATGAAAAAATAAATATGCAATTGAAGAATCTCTAACAACAAGTTGACGAACAAATATGAGTCTACTATGAATATTTGTTTAAACTAGCTAATTGTTTACAAATGAAAACTACTAATGTTTTCCTTATAATTATTTTCAAAGTAGGTTTCCAACCATACCTTAGATTGGCAACAACATGTATGATGGGAGATACCCTGATCAAACATGAGAAAGCTGTAGTGATTTGTGAGGAAAATGGACCAATTATAACAAATTACAATGTTTTGATAATTCAACCAGAGTCCAAACTAGTTGCACAACCCATAGTCACTTATACCACTGCTAGGCAACAATTAACCTATTCAGATTATGGTAAAATAGGTCATGCAAAAGAAACATGTCATAATAAGAAGAAAGAAAAATCGGCAATACCTATTGTACCCATTAATGTTGTTGAACCAATGGTTGAAGTGATTGCACAACCTATTAAGCCAGCTAAAGTGCCATTGAGATATATTTGTATTATTTATTATAGTTATGAATATCATGCACTTGATTATCCTAAAAAAACAAAAGTTCAAAACATGTTATAGACTAAGCTAACCATTATTGGCACCATAGTAACAAAAAACCTAAACCTGATAATGTACCAATCAATGTAGTTGTTGTTATGACACATAGCCAAGTATTAGAGCAAAAGGTTATTAAAGAACGTGAGTCAATGAAGGCAAAACCAACTGCTGATTAGTAAACAAAAGAAAAATTGTGTGATTCCTTTGTTCATACTATTAGGGAGTTATAAGGAAATGACTCTACATCGCAAGCATTCATTGATTTAATCAGACCACTTCATTCGAATTGGGTTGGTCTACTAAAACTAGTAAATCAATTAGTTATTAGTAAGCAACATGTTTAGTTGATTCCATAAACAATATCACCATAAAAGACTTTGGAGGAGATTTTGAAAAAATCAATATTCAAGTTCTAGAGACTATATATGTTATCAACTTGGGGCAACTTTTGAAGATTGTGCCAAACATCAAATGGTACATTTCCAAACCAATTAAGTTTGTTCAACTAGTCCAACTTGAACCTACATGTGAAACAATGGCTATTGATCATTAGATGGTCATGATTCAAGTCTAAGTTGGTAAAATCTTTATTGATGATGTGCTTATTAATGGAGGATTTGGAGTAAACATTGTTGTTGAAAACTTGAGAGTACAATTAAGTTTGTCAAAACCTAATCCAACACCTTATAATCTACATATGGCAAATCAAACCATAGCCAAACCACTTGGTCTTATTAGGGATTTAGAGATATTTGTTCATGGAATTCCCTATATAGTTACTTTATTATTATCAATAACAATGTACTAGATTTTAATTACTTAATGTTACTAGGACGCCCATGGTTGAGAGATGCAAAAGTATCCCACAATCGAGTAACTAATATTATTACCATACAAGGAACCAATATAATAAGAACCGTACTTGTTACCAAGAAACTTGGTGTTCAAACAAAAAGACTAGAAGTCTTAATTTGTTATGATTTCCATTTCAGAATATTTGATGAAGAAGATGATGTGATGTTTGCCAAAAAAATATCAGTGGGAACCATAGCAATACCTATTCATATTAAACATGTTCCTACACCAATCTACATACCAGACCTTGGTATAGTAGAACCAATCCAAAACCAACTTATTAAATTGATAGATGTACTAGTTGGGAAATTAATTATACCGCCTAACACTATTAAACAACATTTACTTAAAACTTTCTTCCATTCAGAGCTTGGAGAGATGATTATTGATGAAACACTTGCTTGAAAGTGAGTACAAGATCTAACCATAGTAGGTTGGATAATTACTGAGGAGGAGCACTTAACCAAAATCAATTTGAGTACCAAGGAGAACATGTAACAGGTGAAAATGAACTCTACACTTGAACCGATTATCATAGATTGTGTGATTGAGCTTTTAAAGGAGTTCAAAGATGTATTTGCCTAGACATATAAAAATATGAAAGGTATTCCACCAAAGATTGTTCAACATTAGATTGAATTAGATACCATAGTACCACCCACTCATCAAACAAGGTACTAGTTGAATCCCAATCATGTTGCTGTTGTCAAGGAAAATATAGACAAGTATTTGTTGTTGGTTTTATCAAACCAATTGAGGAAATAACTTGGTTGTCTCCAATAGTAGTTGTTCTTAAAAAGAATGGAAAGTTGAGGATTTGTGTTGATTTTAGGAAACTCAATGCAACAACAAAGAAGGACCCTTACTTGTTGCCTTTCATGGGTGAGGTCATCAACACAATTGTTGGGCATGAAGTTTATACCCTTTTGGATAGGTTTTCATGATATCATTAGATATCAATTGCATTAGAAGATTAATACAAAACCACCTTTTTGATAGACTAAAGGGTTTTTTTGTGGGTTTTGATGCCATTTGGTGTCAAAATGGACCGCCCACCTATTAAAGGTAGTAACTAAAGCTTTTTATGAGTACATTGATGTATTCATGAAGATTTTTCTTGATGACTTCACGATTTTCAGTGACTTGTCAACTCACCTTGAGAAATTAAAGAAATGTTTTCTTAAATGTAAAAAGTTTGGTATTAGTTTAACCCTAGACAAGTGTGCATTCATGTTGTTTTCAAAAACCATCTTAAGTTTCATAGTGTCCAAAAAAGGCAAAGTCATGGATCCTAAAAAGGTTAAAACCTTAGTAAACATGCTAGTACTTACTACCCCCTAGGAGATCCAAGTTTTTAACGGGATGGCCTTGTTTTATAGGTGCTTCATAAAAAATTTTGCTTCAATTTTGTCTCTTATCAATAAGCTACTCAAAAAGTTTGAAGTCTTTGAGTGGATTGAAAAATGCCAAAATGCTTGGAAGGAAATTAAGAATTGGTATTAACAAGCCCCTATTTGGATCAATCCAAACTAGGAGCTTGAGTTTCATGTTCATATAGATGCATTTCAGTTAGTATTAGGAACCATACTTGCACATAACCCAACTAGTAAGTTTGATAAATTAGTTATGCATGCCTCCAAATTATTAAATGTAATTGAGAGAAACTATATTATTACTTAGAGGGAAGCTTAGTTATGGTCTATGCTTCACACAAATTTAGACATTATTTACTAGGTAACTAGTTTATATTTTATGTTGACCACATGGCCCTTGTGTACCTAGTTAATAAGCCACAAGTTTTTGGCATAATAACTAGGTGGTTATTGTTATTTTTGGAGTATGACTTCAAATAGTCTATAAGCCTGGTAGATCCCATTTGATGGGTGGTGCATTAAGTAGATTGCCCAACCAAGGAGAACTGGTTGGTGTACCTGATCAAACCATCGATGTTCACATGTTCATTTTACAACCAAAGTGGTTATAAAATCTTTATGATTACATGCCAAAAGGAATGATGCCAAAGACATTCATAATTTCATAGAGACAATATTTAGCTCAGAGAGTTAAATAATTTATTTTACAAAATAGGATTTTTTACAAATTTGGACAAGATAACAAGTTTCGTCATGCTTTGTAACATGAACAGGTGTGAATTATATTACATGAGTTACATAGTGGAGTTGGTGGAGGACATTTTTCTTCACACATCATGATGAGGAAGATCCTTGATGCCGGTTATTGGTGGCCAACCATGAACATAAATATTCATGAATTTTATTAAACTTGTGATTTGTGCCAATGAATAAGGAACATGTTAACACAAAATATGGCAAAGTTGATCATTAATTTGGTTGAAGAACCTTTCCAAAAATGGGGACTAGATTTTATCAGACCTATTAAATCGGCAAGTCATTATTTTCGCAACCAATACATTTTAGTTGGCACTAATTATGTTACCAAATGGGTGGAGGCTAGAGCTTTGCGCATCAATATAATTGCTATTATTGTGAAATTCTTATATGACCATATTCTCACCCGGTTTGGTTTTCCACTTATTATTGTGACAAATCAAGGTACTCATTTCATTAATGATGTTATTTGTTATTTAACCGATCATTTTATCTTGAAACATACCAACTTTTATTATCTATTATCCACAAGGGAATGGATAAGGTGAATCTATTGACAAAGTCTTTGGTACATTGCTCACAAAATTGGTGAATGAGAATTGGAATGACTAAGATGAATACCTATCCATAATTCTATTATCTTATAAAATTGTTTTTAAGGTTGGAACTAATCACACTCCATTTCAATTTGTCTATGGATTATACCCGTTATTATGTACAAAGTACATGTTGCCATTTAAGCTATGGTAGACCTATGATCCAAAACTTGTTAGAGTTTTAAGTAATCACCTATCAGAACTAGAGTAACTTCAAGAGAACTAATTAGTAGCATAGGACTTGATAGCTTATAACTAATGGAACTAGTCGTTATGGTTTCACAATAAGTACATTGAGTTAAAATACTAGTTTAAAAATTATCTTTTATGGTTTCTAAGGGTTATCAAAACACATAACCGTAAGTTTCAAAGATGATGGTTTGGACCATATAGGATTCAATATTGTTTACCAAATAATATAATACTACTAGTGACTATTGATAAATTTAATCCTAATTTAGTATTGGTTAACATTAACAAGTTGAAACCTTATAGATTTATGGAGGATCAAACACCTCAACTTGTTCTAGGTAAGCCTAGTGATTTTCTACCAAAGGAACCAGTGGAAGTAACACATTCTAACAACCTGTCCACCAAACAATAAATTGAAGAAACCCATTTTAATAATTTCTCAAAAGAAAAACCGGTTGAGATAACCCATCGTGGTAACTTGTTCATCGAAGAACTAGTTTAGTTTAACATTAGAGGTTTGACAACGAACAACATGACTTAAAGAAAAATGAGTAATGATTTATCTGAACCAAAATTGGTTCAAATGGGTGATAATGAGCTATTGATAAAAGAACCAATGAGAACCAACTTGTTAACCTTAATTCCACATGAAATAATGTTATTTTAGTAAACCTAATTATAGGTGTCAATTCTTTAAGGCAAGTATGCCCTAGAAGTTGCATTGTGTTTTAAATGCCACAATTTTTCACTTTATAGTTGCAGTACAAAGAATTGGCATGTCCTTTCAAATGTTTTTTCATTTTTTCATTCTAGATTTCTTTATATTCTTTGTTGCATCAAAATGAAGCAATTAGTGCCTTGGATTAGTTGAAAGAAAAAAAAAGGGAGGCAAAGAAAGAAAATTGCATAGGGAGAGGAAGTTTTTAAAGCAATTGAAGCAATATACATTGAACCACTTGCATCAAGGCCACCTCTTGTATTTCAAAAGTAGTGAGAGTTTTAGGGAAGGGGGAGACGTGGAAAATGAAATTTTTGAAGCATTAAAACGTGTTGCTATTGTGGGAGAAGGACTTGAAGAAACATTGCAAGGTTTTCAAAAACAATTTTCACCTCTTACACTTACATTTGTCATTATTAGTGATTTTGAGGAGGAAGAATGGGTTGAAGAAAAGCTGTAAAAAAAGAAAAAAGATAGAACGACTTGTTGAAGTTTAACAATCGGCATAATTTTCATCAATATTGGTCGAAAGAAGATTCTTTGACATAGAAGTTGGTTTTCCTAACATGCCTATTGTTTTACCTATCTAGGCCCAGTCCAAGTACATGATGAGGTGCAAGGGGAAGGAATATGCAAAGGAGGGCAGTTCACCTACCAAAATAACTTTGAAACAAACATTTGCTAAAATGAAAGAAATTCAAAAAATGCTTTGGTGGATCTAGATGGGATCTAAAGAACGATAATGGGTTGAGTGAGCTGTTTGGGTGGCTTGTTTGCTGTTTATTGGACAATTCCAATACTAGACCTATTGGAGGAGTTTTTGCACACATGGGAGTCTAAAGAGTATGGATGAATTTGAGCCATTATTTGTGATGAGAAAATCACCATTGATCAAATGTTAATCATGAAGCAGTTTGGCGTCAATGTTAAAGGAATGGTTGATGCAGTAAACATGTTGGTCAAAGAAGCTCAAATGGCCCTTTTAAACATAGTTGGACTAGATGCATTCGTTAATAAAGAGTAGTGGAACGTCATCTAATGAAAGAAGAATATCATGTTAGGTTTGCAACAATTTTACAAATCATTTACAACGAGAAAGGTTAACATATTTTAGCAACCATATTGCCATCACTATGAACTTGGCAAACAAGGAAAAAAAATCAATTGGTGTTCCATTATGTTGACACAAAAGTCAATAGAATTGACTTGGTGGACTAAACATTAAAAACAAATTGCAATAGGGTTAGCAAAGGAGGATACACCTATTGATTATCCAAAACCACAACCTGTTGAGGGGGAAGAAGAGAATAATATTTTTATGAAGCAATAAAAAGAACCTTTTCTTTAGGTTGTAACCAAGGAGCAATTCATAAATGAGTAATGATTAGTGCATTCAGTCAACATATCGCCATGTATAAAACTAAACATCGACTAATAAAAACTTGAAGTGGAAAAAATGGTGGTAAACTATTTAGGAGATTATTGAAAAATAGATCCAAAACAGTTTGGAGATTACTTATGCAGACGAAGAAGCTTACCTAAATGAACTAGTTACATACCGGTTGCATTTTGAAGGCTACAAGTATGACCAAGTTATTGGCAAACTAGTTGAAGTACCTATTAATGTTTTCCATAAATTTCACCCATGTAAATAATTCTTGTAGCTACAAGTTCTTACAATAACTAATTTGTTTTATTGCAAGAATATAAATCATATAATATAAAATTATATGTTATAACAATGTTTATTTAGAGTAACTTATAATTAATAAAAAAATCATTTATAATTATTTATGAAATTGATTAACTATGGACAACACTAGTAAAAAACACCTTAAAACTCAATCAATAAATGTCTGAATTAAAATATAAATTTTAGATTCCAAAATAGTAATTCAAAAATCAAATATCAATTTTTAGATGAAATAAAGTTTTTGAATTTAAGTAACAAGTTTCGAAATTGAAATGTCAATTTTCAGATTCAAATAACAATATCCAAAATTGAAATGTCCATTTTTAGACTCAATTAATAATTTTTTGAATTGAAATATTAGGTTTGAGAATCCAAAATAATAATTTGGAATTCAAATTTCAACTTTCAAGTCAAATAATTTCTTAAATATTTAATTTAAAAAATTCAAAATTTAAATATAAAATTTCATATTCAAATAAAATATTCAAAATCAAAATGTCGAGTTTTAGATTCAATTGTAATTTTTGAACTGAAATTTAAAAAAATTATTTGAAAATAATAATTTAGAATTCAAATATGAATTTTTAGATCCAATAAGTTGTTTTGAATTTAAATAAAAAATTTCAGAATTGAAATGTCAATTTTCAGATTCAAATAACAATATTGAAAATTGAAATGTTCATTTTTAAACTCAATGAAAAAAATTCAGAATTGAAATATTAATTTTGAGGATTCAAAATAATAATTTGGAATTGATATTTCAAGGTTCAAATCAAATGATTATTTAAAATCTAAATACAAATTTTTCAGAGTTTAAATAAAAATTTTCAAGACTAAAATGTCCATTTTTAGAATCAATTAATAATTTTCTGAATTGAAATACTAATTCATAGATTTGAAAATAATCATTTAGAATTCAAATATCAATTTTTAGATCAAATAAGCTTTTTGAATTTAAATAGAAAATTGCATATTCAAATAATGTTTTAAAACATTGAAATAGAAATTTTCAGATTCAAATATCAAATTTAAAATTCAAATTCAAATAAAAACAATTCCAATAACAAATTTTTGAATTAAAATATTAAATTTCGGATTCAAATAATTTTTAAAAATTCAATAATTCAAAAAAAACTCCAATAGCAAATTTCAAAATTGAAACATTGATTATAATGTTTAAATAAAAATTTCATAATTGGAATTATAATTTTAGACTTAAACATATATTTTTGAATACAACTAATTTTTTAAAACATTCATATTTTAAATTTCAAATTAAAACAACAATTTTAAAATTCAAATATCGTTTTCAGAATTGAATTAACAATTTTCAGATGCAAATATAATTTTCAGAATTCAAATAAGAGCTTTTAGAATTTAGATATCAATTTTCAAATTTGAATAATAATTTTTAGACCCTAGTTATGATTTTTTATTAAATCAAAAAATTAGATTGCATAATAAAAATTTCAAATTCAAATATTGATGTTGAGATTCATTATATGAACAATATACATACATATGCATATTTATTGTACACACACACACACACATATTGTAAATATAATTTTAATACATACATAAAAATACACCCTTATGTTAGTGTAGAATACCTTTAGGATGCAACTAATTTTGTGACTATTGTGATTAATGGGACATATCAACCTATTAATGGATGAAAATAAATCTAAATCCATTCAACCAATAGAATGAAGTTTCTAATAGTTACATCATAGTTTTGAGAATGACCAAAATAGTTGAAATTTGGTTTTATAGTTGCAAATATTCCGAAACCTATTTGCAAATAACTACAAATTGCATGTAGTCACAAATGGAGTGGTTACATTTTGGCTAATATCTACTAGTTATTATGTTACACATCTAATAAACATGTTTATTTAAGCAACTTCAAGTAGTCCTTGGGATAGAAGATTAAGGAGCTTTTAAAAGCCACATACATATTTCTCCTCTTCACCCAAGAGGCAACTTGAGGAGTGTAAGTTGCACAATTGAATAAGTTATTTTGCAATGTAAAGAATAAGTGTCTCTATGTTAAATATTTTATAAAACAGGTCTTTATAAAGTACGCATCTTTGTTAATTTGAATGAATGAAGACTTCCATGCCATTAAAGTTGTAAATACTAACTTTTTTTGTTTGATGTTGAGGTTGTCATGCATGGGCTTTTATTACATCATGCCTATGTTGGAGGTCATGCATGAATTCATAAAATTTGTTTTAAATCGTGACACATTTGTTTTGATTTTGTGGGAACAATGAAAATGTGTTGTGCATATCTACCAATTTGTCTTTAAATATTTTTCAAAAAATAACGAACAAGACTAAACACCTTTACAACTGCAATGGGACAAATGAAGAGGATAAGAGGAAAATAGGTTGTACATTATTTTTAATGATCTAGAAAAATACATTGATGAATAATTTAAGGTTTTCTAGATCTTGTGGATTGTGACAATGACAAGTTGTTGTCAACTTGGTGGATTAATGTAATTTCACAAGCATTAATATATGCAATTTTGTTCTCCCAAGGTTAACAATACCAAATCCATTGAAAGTGCCCCTCATTAGGGCTTTTTCTAATGTTCACTTGTGATAATTGGTTGCATGTTTAGTTGTAGCAATTACTTTCATTAATGAGTTTGATCAAAAAACATTTCCCCAAAGTCATTGAATGTTATTAGAATCATCAATATCCCAAATATTGGTTAAATTTTTGATGCAGAGTCCACATTCCTTGCCCATCTAGCCTTACTAAAGTCACAATATTGTTTTGAAAAACAATTGTTTGGTTACGAAGGTGTGAAAATACCTACCCTATTGAATGAATAGAAATTTGACATGGGAGTCGGCCATTTTAAGGCGATTATGTAAACAAATTGTATACAAGTTTTAAAGCCTCTTTTGAACTACAATCATGTGACCAAAATGTGGTTAAATCTATCCTTTTATTATGTGTTATAACAACAATTATCAAAGTACTTCAATTGGTGGAATAATGATGATATTGGGTAGCATCAAAGATGAACCATCTTGTTTTTCAATCTTGTGTTTTATGAAATCTAAACCTCAAAACTAATTGACAAATCATTTTGATTTGGTGTAACGAACATAAACATTACAAAGATAGATGATGAAAGGATAAATTTAAATTTAAATCCAAAACTTAACACAAAAGAACCAAGACAAGAACATAAAGGCTAAATTTAAGTATATGACATGTGCAAAACCAAAGTACAAACAAATTTTTATTATGATGAAGCAAGAAAATGTGAACATAAGAAAAACATAACAAAACTATGGTGTAAGATTATATTTCAGACTAATGTTGAACAAATTGAATGTCTTGCATTATTTGTAGTCCTTTGGGGAGTTAATTCAAATAAACTTCCATGAAAGTTTTCATGTGTTCATTAACTAATATATTATAATCACTTCTTATGTAAAGTGAATTACAAGTTAATTATGATTAATTAAGAATTAATTAAAAGTTAACTATGAATCAACTAAAAATTAATTGTAAATGAATTGGGAGTTAATTATGAGTGAATCAAAGGTTAATTGTAAATGAATTACAAATGAATTATGAGTGAACTGTGAAGTCATGGATGGAAATCCATGTGAATGAACTCCATTCATCATGTGATCATGTTCAATGTTAGTGTCTATGACATTTGATTATAAAAATGTTTTTTTCAGAATCATTATTCCATTATGTTTTTTCCATTTGGAGATGTAATCAAGGATTGATAAGATAGGAAATATAAGTATGTAATGAATGTTTAATATTTTTTGAAGTCTTAATGTTACATATTTGAGGTTTTTACACATTTTTTAGTTCAAGTTGTAGCTTGTATGTAATAATTAAATAAGTACTGAAGTTAAGTTTTGATTTGTAATTTGTAGCCATAATGTTTCCAACTCTTTTTCTATTTTTTTATATGATTTAGATGTATAAAAACATCTAGAGCATTATAAGCTTTATATGTACCTTATGCATGTCTAGTTGCTTGCTAGTTTTTTTTGTTCAAGTTGATTTGCACCTTGCTCAAGCTGTTTGATTGAATGTTTGTTGGTTTTTTATTTCCATTTGATATGCATTTTGTTGATTGATTTTTGAATTTTATGTGGAACTTATATGGGAATTCAAAGAAGGTTGTCACAAGTGTTGCTTGTGTGGATTTAGCCTAGGTTGTAAGAGGTAGGGTGCTGAGACAATTAAGGTTGGATCCTTCCCCATGAATATATTTATGAGCATAGAAAGTGGATTGCAAAAAAATCTTGTTACCACATTTTGTACATAATGTTTGAAATGATTGTCAATACACATACATTTCTATTGAAAAGATTGTCGAATTTTGTACATGTGAAAACACAATGTAGCCAATTTGTCACACTTAACAATTTTTATGTCACAACTATATGTTATCTTGAATTTTTCTTGGATGCCATATTTCTTATTGCATCTATTGCAAGTTGTCAATTATACATAACAAAAATGTAAGATAATTGCAAATATTGTCTCTAAAAAACAACATGTATAGCCAATTAGAAAACCTTGGTCAAATGAAAAAAAAAGTTATGATGAATGTTAATGGTTAATGACCACAATTAAGATTGATTATTACAATTAATATTAAATGTAATATATATTGACTTAACCCTTACAATCAAGATTTTGCTCTTTAACTCTTTTAACATTGAGGTAAAGAGTCCTTTTTCATCTCTTTACATAAGATTGAGTAAAAAACTCAAAACTTGGGTTAGGCCTAGATGTTAACTATCAAAAATGCTTACACCAAATTAATACCACTTAGCAAGAAGGATGGCACACCATTGTCAATTTTACCCAACATATAAATGCACCCAAAAATTAAGAAAATGCAACATTGATTTAACACTAAATGTGAATGATTAAAAGTATCATTAAAAGAATATGACAATATATATTTGAAAAACCAATCCATGAATTTAAAAAAAAATCTATGGAAAAAAAAAGCTTGGTATATCTATGAAGAAAACACATATTAAATATCGAAAAGAAACATATCTTGGGGGAAAAAAAACATTGATGGAAGAAACACATGTTTAAAAACAATTTTTTTTTTTTTTTTGGGGTTAATTATGTGGGGAGAAAATGATATGTATGGGAAATTTTTTTTTTGAAATGACATATGTATGGAATTTAAAAAAACGTTGTTGGGAAAAATTCTAAGGAAATAAAATATGTCTATAGAAATAAAAACCATATATGTATGAGAAAATATTATGTATGAAAACCATATGCATAGAAATTCAAATGAAACATATTGATGGAAAAGAATTCAGGAATTTGCTTTAAACATTATGTATGGAAATTTCTAAAATATAGTGATAGGAAAAAAATAAAATCTTCGAAAACAAAACCGTATACCTATGAACTGTACTTAAGAGTGAGGATCGGGAACGAAGTTCGAACCCGAGCAAACGCACAATGTCGAACGGGGAACAACTCTCGCACTTGAACAACCCTCGATCGTGGCCCACTCTTCACGTACTCGGTGTTTTCGGTGAGGGACGGGAGGCGGGGGAAGGCGAAGAGCTTGAAGAGAATCGTTGCTGCTGCGGCTGAGGACGGGCGGAAGAGCCGCGGGAGTGCTGGATTGGTGGGGAAGAAAGCTTGGCTTTTCTTTTATTGGTTTCTCGCTTCCTATATTTTGTGGTACTGTAGCAGCCGCAAGTTCTTTTGTTGCAGCAGCAGTGTGTGTTGGTTTCGACGGAGGAATTCGGGGAAGAGGCGCGGAGAGACCGTTTGGCGACCTGCTTTTTCGCTTTAGCTAATCCTGGTGAGAAAAAAAAGGTGGGCTGTATTTGTGTTTCGTACCTTAGAGATGTTTGTGTTTTGTTTGGTTCACTTGAAATGCTCTTGTAACCCTAATCCTTTGCGTATGTGGGTTTTGTTGCGGGCGGGATTATAGCTTCTTCTTTAATTTTTTTCTTTTGTGTGAGGGAGGGAAGAAAGGAGAAGGCTGGTAGGTTGAGCCAAAAAGCTTATGTAGTAGTGGTTGCCGTGAGATGTGAACTATCAAAACCATGGTTGCAGTATCAAGTGTTTGGTCTCCGCATTGTTGGATTGTGTCATTCAACCCACATTTTATGACGCACAAGGTAGTGGCAATCTCCTGGTTTGTGAAAACTCCTAAACTAGAATCATGAACACTAGCAAGGAAGTTGTGTGGGTGCAGTGTTCTTGCTTAAGTTTGTGTACAGGAGATTATTTTGTACACCTATTAGGGTTTTGTGTTGTGCAGTGAGAACAACAGTTGACCAGTCTGTTGAAACCCTTTTCACTGCAAACACTGCCTCCTCCGAAATGTTCTATTGGCATATATTTCCAGTCCTATTGTCTTAGTTTCTTCTTGTCCTAGAAAAATAATAATTCAAGAACATTCAACTGCAGTGCAGTGCCCACTAATGGTCTTGGAATCTTGACCATCTTGTGGTTGATCAACTATGTGCCCATTTCAGGGTGTGATTTGAAGTTGATGGTACTTTTGTTTCTCTGTACCTTAGTGGTTAGACTGTGGTACTGTGGCTTCAAATGCAGAGAGATTGTATACCTTAGTGATTCAACAATCTTTCTCAAAAGTGGTGTTTTCCAAAGGCCAGAGAGAGACTAAAGTACATGTGGTAGTGCCTTGGGTAATGTCTACTTGTGCAGCTCACCATCAGGAATGTTAACCCCTTTCTATGTCTCTCTTTGCCAGGATTTGGGGTTGATTTTGAGAGCTTTGCATCATGGCAAAAGCAAGCAAGCATTATGATGATGATGAAGCTGAAGAGGTGGACGAGGAGGAGGCAGAGGCTGAAGATGTAGAGGAGGAGGAGGAGGAACCTGAGGAAGAAGAGGAACTGGAGGACGAGGATGAAGAAGAAGAGGAAGAAGAAGAAAGAAGCCGCAAACGCAAATATAAGGTGCTTGTGATTTTTTGGTATTATGTTATAGGATTCCCAAGCAATTGTCTTTATTAGTCTATTTTCATGTAGAGCAAGCTATGCAAGTATGCAAAGCTGAAGCTATTATACTTGTACAAGCTATGCAAAGTGTTTTAGTGTTTTAGTGTCTTTATTAGTCTATTTTCATGTAGACCAGGTATGCAAACTGTTTTAGTGTGGTTCCTCCCTGCAATCATTTCTTTTAGTGGTGTTGACAGTTCCCAACTGTTGTTGATTGGCAATTAGAAGTGAAGTGTTGGTGACTTTGCCTTTCTCTCTGCTCTGTCTTGCAACTTATACAGTTTGGGACCTGAACTGCATGGCCATGAACAGGGCTCCCAATTCATCGATGATGTTGCAGAGGAAGATGAAGATGAAGAAGAGGAAGTGGCACCCAGAAAACGTAAACAAAGGCGTGGTTCAGAGTTCATAGATGATACTGCCGCTGTTGCAAGTGATGAGGAAGAAGAGGAGGAGGATGAAGAAGAAGGTAGCCACAAGTTTTATTCATCTAATATTTCTCTCAGGTTTCAGAAAGAACTTGTAGGATACTTCTTTGGCAGATGATTCAAATGTACCTGTCCGTTAAGTGGAAGGATAAGGACGACTCAAGTGCAAGCAGAACTAACTGATGTAAAACAATTGCCAAATGACCTGGTAGACTTTACCTGCATCATAATCAGGGACTTGGCCAAGGTCAAGTTCTGTTGCTGTCCCATAATGGAAGACAGAAGTTGCTTTTTATCTTCTCACAGAAATCTGATAAATTTGTGGGTCACAAATCACTACTCTTATTTTCAACTTCAGTGTCCCATGGATTCCTTATGCAGAAGGTCATGGAAACATTGACATGTACTGATCTTAATTTGAATCATTTTGAGTTGTGGATTGACAGATTTTATTGACCGAGGCAATGAAATTGTTGAGGAGGGGGACACACGACGAAGTCATCACCGCTCACTGCTTCCACGAGATGACCAGGAAGGAGATGTTGAGGACCTTGAGAAGTTCATCCAACAACGATATGGTCGACAGGTTAGATTTGGAGGATGTTGAGAAGTTAATTCAGAATCTCTATTGAAAAGTTGGCCTAAAGCTGGATTGAGGATCTGTTCTTGTTTCACCAACAACATTAATCTGGTGTTCTAAAGGCTGGATTTGAAAACTTTATACTACGAACTGTATGTGTATGGTTATGTAAATCTGTGGGTAGTCATGGCAGCTGGTCACTACTATTGATGATAAAGGTGATGGTCTCACACTTAGTGAGTGACTCTCATAAAGTTATGGTTGGACTCATTGTCATGTTAGTTTCGAATTGATGTTTTGAAGCATTGTCAGCAATTTAATGGGTTCTGTGAATTTATCTACCATGACCTGTGGATCTCTGGTTTGCCTTCTGTTTTCATCTTGAGGAACTTGTACTTGTGCCAGGAGTATGAGGAGTATGATGAGGCAGAAACCACTGAGGTGGAACAGCAGGCCCTACTTCCATCTGTCAAGGATCCGAAGCTTTGGATGGTGAAGTGTTTGGTACTTGACTATCCCTCTGTTCTTGAACCCAAGCTAGAAAAGCTTTCTGTAGGCTACTCTTTTGTAGGATCAATCTGGAGGCATGCACTTTCAATTGCAATGTCTGTGTATGATTGTTAGATGCTGAAATGGGAGGTGCTTGAGTTTGGGTTTGATGAACAGTTGGTACATGAGAGCAAATTGGATGTTACCTGACAAAGGGTGTTTGCGATTGCAGCTTGGACATGAGCGCGAAGCAGCAATCTGTCTGATGCAAAAATACATTGATTGTGAAGCTCAGAACCAGCCAATGCTAATCAAGTCTGCTGTCGCACTGGATCATCTGAAAGGTTACCTTTATATAGAGTCAGATAAGGAAGCTTATGTGAGGCAGGTATTTCCCAGCAGCTTAATGAAGATACTCCCTCAAGGAGGGGCATTGTTCTTACAGATGATTCTTTTGAGATTGTAATTAAGCTAAGTATGATTTGGGTGGCTGGCTGTTGCATTGCTCACTTTTCTTTCTTTTTGAGTTAATCATGCTGTTTTGATTGCTATTTGTCTTCTAAGTTTCTGATTTAAGGGTTCCAAGCAGGTTATAGATCTCTCACTTGAATTCTGCTAAAAAGAAAACTATGCTGGGAAGGAAACTATCTTTGAGAAACTCATGCTGCACGTGATTTTCTTCACTAAAATTTTGTCCAAATTTGGTATCCTTGAGAGAAAATTGTCATCTCACACTCATCTGAGATTATGCTTTTGATCTTGTACCTACTAAAGGGGGAACCTGTCATCTGAGGAATTGAAGGCATAGGAAAAGCTCATTTTTGTTGTTCACTCCTGTCAGGCTCCCAATGCAAAAAGGGTTGCTTGTTCTGTACAGGCCTGTAGAGGGATGCGCATGATCTATTCTCAAAAGGTAACATTGGTTCCCATCAAGGAGATGACAGATGTGTTGTCGGTGGAGAAGAAGTCTGTGGAAATTGACCAAAATACATGGATCAGGGTGAAGACTGGAATCTATAAAGGTGACCTTGCAAAGGTGAGACTACTTCCTGCCATTCATGTTTTCATGCTCACTCTGTGGAGCCAAAGTTGTGAAGCTTCAGTCCTGCTTCGGACAATTTGAAAATTTGTGCTATGAACTATACTGAAGTTTTCTGTATTTTCAGGTTGTTGATGTAGATCATGTACGACAGCGTGCTCAAATCAAGTTAATTCCAAGAATTGACCTCCAAGCATTGGCTGCAAAGCTTGTAAGTGGACTATTTTCTGCTCTTCTCTGAACATGATGAGGTGAGGTTGTATTGTTCAAACTTCAGTAGTTTTTTGGGTTTGGTTTGTGCACGTTGTGTTTCATCTGCTGTGGGGTAAATGTAGATGTAGGAGAGTTTGAATTCTTAGTACTGTGCTGGTTACTTCCCTCACATCTTGTGAAGAGGTTCTTGATGGATTCTTAAACCTACCTGTGATCTCTGTGCTTTTTGTCTGATGCTTTAGTTTCCTATTGATTTGCTAAGACAAGCTTATACTGTTTTTGTCTGTTGCATCATGGAGATTTCTTGATTCTTATGAGAGATATGTTCCATCAAGAAAGAAATAAAGGTGAGATGGTTTGTTCTGAATATGGTCGTGGACTATATGCAGTTTCACAACTGTATGACTGTTTAACAACCTTTCCTTTTCTTATTTTGTTACTGTTTCTAGGAGGGACGAGATGACATGAAAAAGCGGCCAAAGCCTGCTCCTCGCTTCATTAGCATTCAAGAAGTCAAGTATGTACCTGCTGAATTTGGGACAATTGTTGGAGTAAAAATAGTGTCCCAAACAAGAGAGTGCTTCTGAATTAAGGGATGCATATTCTGCTTTAGAAGTTGGAACCAATGGACATCAAATGGATCCTTCAATCCATTTGCACCAACATTCTTTTGTAATAACTTATCCTTGCCTGTTAACCAAATCACCAGAAATGTGCAGCTACAACTTCTGAATACCAGGTCAAATTTTCACAAACATTTGTGATGTGAACTGGTTGTTTGACATTCCTTGTGATTCATTCAGAGATCTGAGAATACCAGTGGATCGCAAGCGTGATGGAGCCACAGGGGAGTTTTTTGATTACTTTGGTGGCTTGATGTTCAAGGATGGCTACTTCTACAAAAATGTGTCATTGAAAACCATAGATGCAAAGGGCATCGAACCATCTCTGGATGAACTGCAGAAGTTTCAGAAACCAGGAGAGGATGGATTAGAGGCAATGGGGCTGCCTCCAGCGGCAGCAAAGACCCGAGGTCAGTTTATGAAAGGGGATACAGTTGTGGTTGTTGAAGGTGATTTGCGCAATCTTATGGGTATTGTGGAGAAGGTGGATGATGACAGTGTTTTCATTCGGCCAAAAAACAAGGATCTAAAGGTAATAATTTTGGGTCTGTTTGGAGAGGCACTGACTGAAAGCATCTATGCGTCATTCTTTTATGTGCACACTTCAATATCAATGCAGATTGCCATCTACATCAAGCTGTTGATATGCATTTAGTTTGCATTTCTAATTTTCATTTGCTCTGTCTTGTACTTAACAAACCCTGATCTCTATCACCAATGAGACATGGCAGGGATATCATGTGGGATTCACGCTGACTTACATCATGATTCTTGCAGGGGACTTTGACATTCAAAGATAGACAACTATGTAAGTTTTTCAAAACAGGTGACCATGTCAAAGTGATAGCTGGGAAGCATGAGGGTGCAACTGGCATGATTGTGAAAATTCAAAACAACGTGATCACCCTCCTTTCAGATACCACACGAGAGGATGTAAGGCACTTGTCCAAAACTTGCTGTTCATGCCAGTCTGAGTACTATTTCTACAATTGTCATCAGCAAGTCAAATCAGCACCAGCTCCAGAATGTCCAAAGCAAGCATCACAATTTTGACAGCACAATAATCTCTGGTGTGATAGGTTGTCTACAGACCATTGTATACTGATGCCTTCCAAGGGTTGATGATGTGGCATTGTTGTTATTGTGCAGATTGATGTTTTTTCAAGCAACATTGTAGAGAGCTCTGAAATTACCTCAGGCATTACAAAATTGGGTGATTATGAACTGCATGACCTTGTTGCTCTTGAGTTAGTCCCTTCCCCTGCAAATCCCTTCCTTCCACAATGAAAGCTCAGTTCTGGCTATAGGCATTACATACTTTTAGCTGCATGCTATGTACATAAAATCAATTGGCTGTGATGTGGTGTATTTGGAACTTGAAAAAACTAGTGGTTTTACTGCTTTGCTCAGTAGGTGCCTATACAAGTTGACATTGAATTTGTTGACAACATTTGCCATTGTTTGCTTTTGCAGCCAATCAACAGTTGGGGTAATTGTCAGAGTTGAGAAGGATGGTTTTCAGGTATACCATAGTCATGCCTAGATGCAGAATTTGAAGTGTGGACTGTTTTCATGTGTTCTGACTTCTGTTTGATTTGCAGTTACACTATAGTTGTGACTAGGGCTTGCATGGTTGGGAGGTGACCCTTGGGTTTCCAGTGGTCTGTAACATTGTGGCTGCCTTGCAGTCTACACTGCTAAGAATAGTCTCTTAGAATTTTCGGAGCTTTTTGCAGATACTGAAAGGGACTCCAGAAAGGGCAGAGGTTGTACCAGTAAAGCCAAGGGACATACGTAGGAAGGTTTTTGACAAGAATCTCAGGTCTCAAGACCGGGACATGAACATTGTAAGCAGTAAAGATATTGTGCGGGTTTCAGAGGGCCTCTACAAGGTAGGTCTAGACCTGATAAATCAATTGGCTTAGTATGATTTGTCATTTCAGGCATCTGTAGCAGTCCTGAGGACACTAACTCAGAATTGAGAAATATGCAGTTGCTTATGGTTTAATCAGATGCAAGGAACACTGATGTTATCTGGCCCATGGTTATCTAGATAGATTTTCTTGTTCTTGGAGATGGTGGTGGTATGAGTAGAGTTCTTGCACTATAGGATTGGTCTGTGTATTCTTGCACCCCAACTGAATGGTGTGCAATGCACTGACAAGGCAGGGAAAGGAGGGGCCAATTGAACATATACACCGAGGCATTTTGTTCATACATGATCGGCACCATTTGGAAAATGGGGGTTTCCTTTGTGTTCGGGCACGTGCGTGCCTAGCTCTGGGTGGCTCTCACCGTGGAATGGAGAGACCAGTAAGTGTGTACCATGTTCATGACGAGTATCTATCTGATGTGGGAAGAGAGGGTGGCAGTTATAATTTTCTTATTCCAGCAGTTACATGTTCAAGAGGAGGCCAGGCTGTTTTTTGTGCAGTTTTTTCCTCAGATGTGGCAAGATGATGACACACTGAATGAAATGCAGAAGTTTGGAGCATCAATGTCAAATGGGTTGAATTCTTCTGTAAATGTACTACAGTCTCCAAGAAGGGACACTCCATATGCCCCTACAGGTGTGTGTAGTCAGACCTCCTTGATTATGCTGCTTTGTTTCCTGGCCTGCCCTTTCCATTGCAAAATGTCTGTCTGATTCTGATAGCATTACATAATGACCCCAGTTGGTCTTTAAATGTCTGCTAACCAGATATGGCTGGTTTGATCTCAAGGCTGCCAAACTTACTAGGGACTCATTGATCTTTTTGTGTGCCATTTGCTTCTTTCAACAAAGTGTTTGGTGCTGATTACAGGGAATTTTCCAAGGGGAAGAGGAGGTTTTAGGAGAGATGATGGTGTGGTGGGACGAACTGTCAAGGTCCGTATGGGTCCTTTCAAGGGCTACCGTGGTCGGGTTGTGGATGCCACTGATTCCACAGTTCGCATTGAGTTGGAATCTCAGATGAAAGTTGTCACAGGTGCTGGCCCATCAGTTGGTTGGACAGCTTTACTACTGTGGACATTCACAATTGAGATTGCTGTGGACATAATCTATCTATCTATCATCGCAACACATCATCGTCTAATGTTTCTGGTGGTTTGCAGTTAGAAGGGATCAGCTGTCAGATCTTGCAGATATTACACCAAGTTATCAGAGCCAACCCCGGTATGTTCAATTATTAAGACTATTATGCAGTGCAGTAGCAGTCAGTATACTCTTTGCCATTTCTATTAAGGGGGATCACCCATCACGCAAGGCAACACTTAAAGCTGTTGCATGTGAAATTATGGCCTTTGGTGGGATTATCCTGATTTATGTGTATATGTGCAAAATGCAGTGAGTCTCCTCGGTACGGGGCAGGAAGTGAGACACCCATGCATCCGTCCAGGACACCTATGCATCACCCTGCCTATATGAAAGACTATCCTGGTATGTCTTTCATCTGTATCACTTTTGCTGGTTTGATTAGTTGAAAGTAGGTTTGCTTTCTCACAGTCTCAATTAAGAATTTGCTAATGAGATCTGGGTATTGATGTTGGCTTTACTTTACTGATTCATTGTTCTGGCAGGTACCCCATTTCATGAGGGTATGCGTACACCCATGCGTGACAGAGCTTGGAACCCACATACACCAATGACACCCTTTCGGTCGGGTCTTTGTCATTGTTAACTTTCCAATACTTGCTGATATGATTTATTCTGATTAATGAGCTTTAAACAACAGTAACACTGCTGATTAAAGCAGCATAGGAGAAAGCTATATATGTAAGCCTGTCAAAAGACAGCAGGAGATCATGAAATTTGGATTCTGTCCAATGATGCAAAAAACTTGCTGACAGAATGGTGGCAAGCATGTCCTCTTCCTCATGTTGCCTGTGTCTCAACTATCACTGTTCATCATATGCTCCCTCTCTGATTCCAGATTTGTTTCCCTATTTTCTTCTTCACCCTCTTTGTTTTCTATGATTCCTCTTGCTTCTCTCTGAGACCCTCTGTTTCTTTTCAGCTTCCTAAGCCTTCTTAAAATTGTAAATGTCATCTTGTTTATCATTTCCACTTCTCTACCCCTCCTTTCTGACCATAAAAAGGTTGAGGGATGCTTGCCGAAAGCCATCGCTGAAGCTTTAGCTATGAGAGCTGAGGACGGTTATACCAGATGAAGTGAAGTGGAGCTGGATTATCTGTATTGGGATGGCTATGGTAGATGTTTGATATTGGGGTTTTCACATTCTGCATTCGCTTTTAATACAAGGATGAGCATTTTAGGGTGGAGGTGGTTGAAGGATTTGATTGGCAAGAAATATGTTTAGTCAGTAATGGTTTTCTATGTGTTGGTGTTGGGTTCTGTAGGAACAATGATTGGGATGAGGCAAATCCCAGCACTTGGGATAGCCATACCTCAACTCCTCAGTATCAGGTTTGTGATCACTCTTACAAATGTTTTTCTTGTTTTTAGCACATTCATTAACTTGACTGATTTTGTTCATAGAGCTTTCTCTACTTGAATGGTGTTGCATTGATGTGTGTCACTTGTAATTGTTGCAGCCAGAAACTCCTAGTGGAAGACCCTTTGAAGCACCTACACCTGGAGCAGGCTGGGTGTCAACGCCAGGTGCTAGCTTCAGTGAAGCTGGCACACCTACTGAGCCTGCATCTTCTTTCGGTATACACTCTCTTTCATATTTTTCTTTTGCTATGCTGGTGACTGTCTTATATGAGGATTGAGCAATATCCAGGTGTTTGTATGAAGATATTGTAAATTGACATGAGGTACTGTTGTCAGAGAACAATTGAGTAATGCCTCTTTCATTAGGAAGAAGTCTTGAAGCTTGTGGCTTCTGTAATGTTGTGTTTTCTAATCACAAGTTCTTTGTGTGGGCAGCTGCACCAAGTCCATATTTGCCAGGAACTCCTGGTGGTCCTCCCATGACCCCAGGTATTACTTCCTATTTGCCGGGTACTCCTGGTGGGCAACCAATGACACCTGGCACTGGTGCACTTGACCCTACTTCTCCTGCAATAGGTATGTATACTTCAGACTTGTATGAACCTTGGTTCTCTTGGCTTTCTGCTTTATTTTGTATTGGAGGCTTGGTGTCAGCATTTTTCTCTCATTTTGGTGGTTTCTGGTCCATGTTTCTTCTTCTCTAGGTGGAGAGTTACCACTTGCATATAGAACATTTTTTGGAACCAAAGTAAGATCAGTGAGACAAAATATTCTCTGGGCAGAATCTTCCTTCTGTTATTGTCTACTTCCTTTCATAAAATCTGGTTGCCTCAACAAAGGATGTGGGATTAAGGAGTAATAATTGTTTGGGCTGTGCAGGTATGGGAGGGAGTCTTGAACCAGAGTTGCGCTGGGGGCTCCCAGACATTGTGGTTACCATTCGCAAGCCAGGGGATGATGCTCAACTTGGTATCATCAAAGAGTCCATGCTGGTATGTACATCTTGGAGCCCTTCATCTTCATAACCTTGCATTTCAATGGCCTTGAGTTAACAAATTCAGAAGCTGGTTCCTTATTGTATCAAAAGCACATCCAGTCATCAATCACATAATGCCATATAATACCACAGGCCCTTGAAGTCAAACCATCCTGTCTCTTTTTGTTGTTTCTGTAACATATGAATTTAAGCAGTAGATGCCCTTTGTTACTGTCTTCTACCATTTATTAGATTATCTCTGTACATATTGATGATAACTTCAGATTCACAAGTTGAACACATGGGTTTTTTGATCTGCAGGATGGCTCATGGCGTGTGGCATTAGGCACATCAGGTGCTGGCAACATGATAACTGTCACTGAATCAGAAATGGAGCTTGTTCTTCCCAAGAAAACAGACAAAGTGAAGATAGTGTCAGGCGAGTTCCGAGGGTGTGCAGGAAAACTGATGGGAATTGATGGAGCAGATGGCATTGTGAAACTGGATGACACCCTTGACATCAAGATTCTAGATATGAGCAGCCTTGGAAAAGTTGCCACATAAAAGGCAGGGTTGTATAAATGACATATTTATTTTCTTTCGTGTTGATTGTTAGGTTTGAGAGCTGGGTCCTACAGTAATGATGGGAATTGATGGAGCAGATGGCATTGTGAAACTGGATGACACCCTTGACAACAAGATTCTAGATATGAGCAGCCTTGGAAAATTTGCCACATAAAAGGCAGGGTTGTACAAATGACTTATCATTTCCATTCCTGTTGATTGTTCAGTTTGAGAGCTGGGTCCTACAGTAATGACACTGTTGGTAGTTAGAGTTGTGAACTCTAGCATGATTGTGGGCTTTACACTATCTAGTCATTTTTGCAGTTCTTGTATATTGCTTTTGGGACTTGGAACACACCCTTTACAGAGGTTTTCAAGTTGGTACAGTCCTGACATTAGTCCTAGACCACTGGACTGGTCATTGCAATCTCTCCCTTGTTGAAGAGGAACTTTTCATGGCCTGGCCCTAAATGAATGAAAGGCTTAGTATAAACCCTGACTGTCACTATTAACTAATGCAGGTGAGGACCATAAATCAGGCTTCATATTTGAAGACAGTTTATCTACTCATTTGTACAAATAGATTGATCTTATTTTGTGCTTTTCTTTTTTCTCATGACCAACTTGAAAGTGGTTGTGATCATAGTTTTTAAGTATTACCAGAACTCAATTTCTGGGTTGTTTTTGGTGAATTGGGGGTATGGACGAATTGAGTGTCCCACACAAAACTCTTCATACTTTGTAAGTACTGCCAGAAGTTAAACTCATTTTGGGGGATGTCACCAAGATGAATTGGGGGCCCCTGTCAGAAAGTATTCATATTTGCTGAGTACTGCCAGAAGTTGATGTCTGGGTTGGTTTTTGTGGAGGGGGGTGGCCAGAACACTTTGTTGCACAGAGAATTAAGTGCAAGGCCAGTTATTGTGGTGTGCATGTTATGTTATTAGAAGATTTCCTGCTCAAAAGGTGAAGGCGGATTTTATGTTTCTGAAGAATTAATTTTACACAATTGAAGGTGGCCTCCTCATTCACACAAAAAAAAATTGCTCTCTGATTTGAGCAATTGGAATCAGATCAAAAGCTTGGAAAACAATTTTGTTGCAGGCATAAGGGTATTTTGCAAGTATGACATACATGGTTATGTTTGAGATGCAACTTCACAACTTTGAAATGCACTGTAGTTTTGTTTATTGGATTGTGTAAAACATAGGTTAGATTATTTTACAAAAACCAAAATCTCGAACAGGTTTATAAGTATGAATATTCATTTAAAGTTCAACACTAAAAGTTTTTCACATTGTAACCAACACTAGCAAATGACAAGCAACAAATGAGGGTGAATCCAATGAGGGCTATTAATCACATTTAGTCATTTCAATACAAATGTTGATAAGTTGCTTCACAACTCGCAGTCCCAATCCACCAATTCATCTAATTGATCTAATTGAAAGATGATGATTGGACTAGGCCCAAAGAAGTTGCTAATTAGGCAGTATTGAAGTGAAGTTTAGCAGTAGGAAGCAACATCGATACAGATAATGTTGCCCCACTTGCCCCACAGAATTCTGGTAAGGCTCCTGTCCACAGGCCTTACCTACCATATAAAATGTCATCCAGATCCTACCGTAGAAATTGTGCAAAACTCTTCAGCAATCCTTGGCACTAAAGGTTTCTCTGACATATATGTCCTGGAGGTAAACTCCCCAGTCATGGATATTAGGATTTGCCTTGCATTACATGACCCATACTTAAGAGCAGGCCTACAAATGAAGTGCTGGGTAAGTCATTTCTCTCTATCTCACATTCTGACTCAGTTGCTTGAGGGAGGGAGACCACAAGTGCTGACAACAGCAGTATCTCTGCACAAGAGAAACTGTGAAACATACAAGAGGAAATATCAGCACATGCAAATTGTACAGACAAAATTTGTGAAGCTCCAAAATCATGACCTCTGTGAATTTCCAAAATCTAGTGTCCAAACTCTGCAATAATATCACCATACTCATCTACTTCCCACTGATGCAAGCTCCTGGTAATACCTTCCACCATTATTTGGGCATCCTGTTGAGAAAATATAGATTTCTGCAAAGGAAATTGTTCCACCATTGGCTCTTGAACTTAGATCCTGTCCCTACTGAGGACAACATTTGCCACATTGCCAATAAACTTGAACATCAATGCAGCTTCACAATTGACAACACAAACTTGTGCAAAAGAGTTCACTTAAACATAGCCACACTACTTGCTACACTGCTGGGATAACATTAGGCCCTGAAACACTTGAGGTGCTTGGACATAGCCTTCTGCCTCTTCCCTGTAAAACAATCTACCTCAAAGGGGTGAGTGGAGCAAGCTCTTGTCAATGCTTGTTTAGCATGTCACTTTCCCATCATATAAACCAACCATGGGATCATGGTGACACAAGACTACTGGCACCAACTAGTCTAATGCCTGTGTAACAGCAGGCTTGTGCACTTTGTCTTCAAATGGGTTGCTTTTGATTATATTAGGTCCAAGCCTCCTATTAAGAGAGATGCTCTGCCTGAGAGCATGTTATCTCATCTGAGAAATGGCAGTTTGTGGGGAGGTTGGTTTGGGTTGAGAGTCCTCCAATTGTGACTTAGAGTTGGGATGACTCTTTTGCTCTTCCACATGCACAGTTACCTGGGAGATTGCAGCATGGGATGATGCTGATGCTGCATGGTAGGTAGAAACTGCCAACTGAGCAAATGCAGGCAGTGCACCACCTATATCATCCCACATATTCACAACCCCAAGGTCAATTTTTGCCTCAGAACCATCACTTTCTGTTTTTTAAGTGCTCTAGTTCAAGTAGCATATGCTGGTCGCCACATTACAATAAAATGATAAGCTTTCTGGACAATCTCAACACCTGTACTTAGCGCAATACAAGTGATTAAACTCAGTCCACCCTTACTAATTCAGACCTCATAATAGAGGTTAGCATGTACCCATCTAAGAACAAAAAATATTCCACAAGTCATACTTGCCAGTGCCTAATAGTGGTGCTCCTAGTTGCACAGAGCACTGTGATCACAGGATATGGTGCATGTTAATCTACAAATCCCTGCCACCCATAGAACCACTTTTAATTTAGTTGAGCTCTCTTTCTCTCACACTGGATTTAGGACGAGAAAAGTAGAAACCCACCAGCCAAACCAGCACAGCCCACGGAAAAAATCATAATGGGTGGAAGCTGCAATAAAACAAAGTTAAAATCTCTCAAAAACCTTGTCAGGACAAGCAGTTCCAAATGAAACTTATATATGAGATGCATGTCCTACATGAGATATAAGCAACCATAACTCAATCAACATACATTAAGATCTGTTTCGCACCCAGCTCTTAGTAAGATAATAAACAATGGGAGAACCTCCATCCTGCTCTTCTATCAAGCTCAGACCTTCAGCAGATGCAGAAACTGGATGGGATGTCACAAAGTACTGAGCAGGAGTACAATACATGGAAGACTCACCCCGACAAGAAGCTGGAACCAAATTGGCCCTCCAATCTGCTTCTTCACATGTGGCATAACTGCAAAAGAAACTCCAGTTAAGAGTAAGGGCTCCTGCCTCACAAAATGAGCCAGTGTTGATTGAATGCTGAAGCCCGGCACCAATACCCCACTGCTTTACTGTTAATCCTTCATCTCCCTCTTGTGACAAAAGAACACTTTGATGTAATGTGGATAGTAACGAGGTTCAGTGTCTACTTGTTCAAACTTGTTGCTGTAAATGCAGACCACAACTGACCTTCACTATTAAAACATCAATTCACACTTGGGAAGCCCATCACTTGGAAATTATTCCTCCTCTCACTATCAGAGAACTTGCATTACATTTGACAGGACATTACAATGTAAAGGTATGTACATGTGCTATTCATTCTGGCTTGAGAGCTATATTGTGCAACCACTGTTGGCAAATATCTATGGCACTATCTCCTTGTGCAACTACTTCTCCAGGGGTCATTGCATAATCCCTCTCTTAATAGTCTTTGCTGAACAGGGATACAACACATGACATGTGATGAACCAATATTGGAAGAACATAACAGAACCAAAAACAATTTGGAAAAAGAAGAGGTGTGCACCTGCATTGAAACCATATAATGCACTCATACTGCCTCCTGCTGTTGTACCAACCTGACAAATAAACACCGAGTATCACACTTCAGCATCAACCACATAAGACATTCAGCCACACAGCTGAATATGGCTGCGAAACTTTCCTTTTGGGCACCCAATACTGTGAGCAAGAAATTTCAGTTGAACTGCTGACAGATCTAAGACCGTTGTCCTCCTTTCCTATCAAGCTCAAGCTAGGGCTTTAAAGTTTTACAGGCTCCAGACTTTCAACCCTAAACCCATTACATTGAAAGTCTGGTGATGTGTGAACATCTTGAGCAACTCAAGCTAGGGGACGAAAGCTTTTAGGGTCCAGGTTTTTGGAATCATTTGGTCTCATGTGTCAATGTTGAAAGTGTGGTAATTATGTATGCATCTGGAGGGATTGTGAGCATGGGTACTACATCTGGTAAAGGTGTGGTTCAGAAGAATAGCTGCAACCGGGTTGAAAACAGCAGAGGTTGAGCCGTGGGAAGGCAAAAATCACAGCGAGAAACAAAGGTCACTGAATCCGTGGTGCTCTAGACTGCAATAAAACTAGCTCTCATGTGTCCACTATCATTTTTCTGCACTCTACCCTACTCAGAAAAATGGGCTTTCTAGAATTTCTGCAGCCGACAACCCAGAGCAACACATGCGTAACTACCATTGCGAAACTTTCTCGCATGAAGGGCGCAATCGTCCATCCACTTGCCTCCTACACCGCCTCAATCCCACCAGAGTCACATCCATGCGCGCACGCACACACATGCACAAAAAGACGTGCAGACTATTTGTGAGTTTAATCACCACTTCGAAAACTCCAATCTAAAAACTTCTGCACTTGAATCAAAGGGTGAGGGCAACAGAGATTCACCAGATCGTTAGAAAGGGGAGCGGAGCAACGTGGACAGCGAGGAGGGCCAATGCCAGGCCGCAAGGTTGGCGGATGGTAAAGCGGGGAATCCTTTCCGTTCAAAGTCGCCTTCAACTGCTCCATCGCCTCCCTTGTCGCCATCCCTCTCCTCTCAAAACTGCAGTCCCAATTGTGACCTCTCTCTCTCGCTCTCTCTAATTCCAGCGTCTTTCAAGCAGAAAATTCTATAAACCAGATGTTGGGTATCACAATCTGGTAACACGGATTCTCGCTCGTGGGTTGTATGGGTGTGAGAAGGAAGATCCGCGCAAACTAAAACTAAGTAACCGAAAACCTAATTCCGCAAATCCCCCGTCTGATGGAAAACCCGCGTCCATGGAACAAAAACTCGAATCCTTCACTGTCGGCTAAGGAGCAAAATACATCAGTGAATAATCTTACTTGCAGATCGTAGCGTATTGTGTGGAAATTTGGCAAAACTGTTGCTAGAGATCGCTTAGTAGGGCGCCATGCTTCTCGTCCTTGAGGAATTTCCACCTCTTTCATGCAAGAGGTCCTCATCACTCCAAGCAAAGAAGAGTTGCTCATAGTCTCTTCCCCATGAAACCTTAATCGCAAGCAAGGAATATTGCTCGAATATAAAACAACGAGAGCAAATCATCAAACAGTGGTTTTAGTTTTTTTCTTCCTTGACGTGCGCAGTAGAATACCTTGCTTCTGTCTTTTGCCTTCTTGGATTTTGCTTCTTCTGGTTTGCATCATTGCAGTCTGGATTTCAACATGCCAATTAGTAAGCATACTTTTTTCTAATGCTAATTACAACTATCTACGATGATCTCGTGAGTCTAAGATAGGTCTCTGAGTTTCAAAATCGGACTGGAAAAGACATCGATGCCAATTACTAATCCGTCGTGTTTGGCATGGAAAATCCAAAGAAAATGCTTGTAGACATTGAGTCCTCTATGTTATGAAGAGTCATGAAGATAGAAAATCTGATCTGCCTAGTTTGTGTGCTACAATCTTGTACTACATGAGTCTGAGAGAGAGATCAAACAAGGACAATTGTGACTAGAATGGACATTGGTGGCTATAGATTGCACACACCTTTCCAAAGTACTGAGGGACGAGTATTTCAGTGAAGAATTGCAGTCAAGAATCGTGTGAATTGGTGCACCCATCTTGTTTGGAGGATAATCAATCAGATTTGGGTTAAACCCTTGAATCAAAAGACAACCTGGACTGCAGATGCATGATTCACTCAACACTTGTGGTTTTATTTTGAAGAAAATAGATCTCTTCTTTGCAGCAGACACTAGATATTAGGTGTAACAAAGAGGATCTTCATGGATCCCAAAAAATGAAAGGATTTTTTTATCTCAAATCAAAACTGAGTTTTCTGTGGGAAGAAACCATAGATCTTATTTTTAAATGATGAACTTGAGTTCTAATGACAAACTCCTGCTTGTAGCTCATTGAAGGTGGTAGCTCCTGAGTCCAAGCCTCTTGGAGATATGTTGCTCACTCTGCATGTGGTTGTGGTCCTCTCAATTGCAATCAGATATGCTGCTGTCCTTCTTTCATCAAACTTAGTCACTAGACAAACACACTAAGCAATTGATTTCATTGAAGTATCAAGACCAACACAAGGCTTTGTGTTATGAATATCAGAATGCCTACAATTCAATGTTGATGGTATTCCTCATACTAAGCAATTGATTTCATTGGAGTATCAAGACCAACACAAGGCATTGTGTTACGAATACAAGACTGCCATCGTTGCAAGAGTTGCAACGTTGATGTTTGATATGCTACAATTCAATGTTGGTGGTATTCCTCACACCAAGTAGTTGATTTCATTGGAGTATAAAGACCAACACAAGGCATTGTGCTAAGAATATAAGAACACCATTGTTGCAAAAGGTTGATGTTCAATATGATACAATTCAATGTTGGTGGTATTCCTCATACCAAGCAATTGATTTCATTAGAGTATCAAGACTGACACAAGGCATTGTGTTATGAATACAAGAATGCCATCATTGCAAGAGTTGCAACGTTGATGTTTGATATGCTACAATTCAATGTTGGTGGTATTCCTCACACCAAGCAGTTGATTTCATTAGAGTATAAAGACCAACATATGGCATTGTGCTACAAATATAAGAATGCCATTGTTGCAAAAGGTTGATGTTTGCTATGCTACAATTCAATGTTGGTGGTATTCCTCATACTAAGTAGTTGATTTCATTGGAGTATCAAGACTAACACAAGGCATTATGTTGTGAATACAAGAATTTCATCATTGCAAGAGGTTGATGCTGGATAGGTTCCAATTCAATGTTGATGGTATCCCTTTAGGGCTATCAACAAAAGTGTGATTTACAACTTCAAACTTTTGACAATTTTCATGTTAGAAAATGAAGAGGTTTCATGTTACACATAAAGAGATTTCCTCAATGTTTTGTGAATTTGATTATGCATAATTCATCTAACATGTGTTTTTAAAATAGTATTTCACATGCTTGTGGGTGCAAGCATGTTAAAGTAATCCAATTTGCAATTCTTGTTTTCTTGAATGAAAGTAGTCATAAAGTGAATTTTAATAGAGAAAATTGTGAAATATTTTTTAGTTTAATGATTAATTTGAAAAAATATTTTTTGATTTATGTTTTATGTTCTTAATATGCATTTAGGTAAGTTTTGAAAATGCAAGTGGACACAAGTGGGAGTTTCAAATTGATTTCAAATATATGAAAGTGGGATTTAAACTAGAATTACAATATTTTCAAGTTGATGACACATCAAAATGTATTAATTACTTTAAACTTTTGCATAGTAAGGTCATATTTTGCCAAGTCTTTAACTTAAAAATAAGTTCTAACACATTTTTCCTAGCTATATTAAAATTTATTTATTACATATTTTTCTTACACTAAAGTTTTACAACTCGGTATGCAATTGTTATAAATCTAATGAAATGCATGATGGTTTCATAACGATACTTGAAGAGGTTTTGAATTTACTTTCTTACATTTATATTTAAAATAAGAAATTACAATGTTGAACTATATATTTTTGGCCTATTTTTGTATGTTTATTTCAAACATGCGAACTTATAATTTGTCAGAAACAATCCACAACATTTGGCTCCAACAATTTGAGAAAAGGGTTTGGTACTTAAACATTGTCAATTTTGATAGTTATGTGCAATCTTTCAAACATAATGCATTGTATAAGGAGTACTTGAAAAGTGGTACATCCCAACAAGGTTTGAATAGGAATCAACTTATTTTGCATATAATGAGTGCTTCTAGCAACCCATTGCTGTCATGAATTATGTCTCAAGCTTCTCTTTTACATTAAAAATGTCACATTTGGAAAGTAAAAATGTTTTTGAATCTTGTAAATGATGCACAAATCTTCCTTCGAAATTAGAAGGAAATTCTCACAAAAATGATTATGTTAATTTCTCTCATTCATGAATTGAAACTTCACATCAACACTAAATCAAATGCTAATGGTCATTACTACAAAATCATGGTTTCTATGTTACCAACATCATGTTTAAAATGATTATATAATAATTTGAAATGATTAGATGTGCCTCTCATGATTAACATAAAAACAACAATGTTTGTTATGATTAAAAAATTTCACATTATAATCAAATCAAACAATGTGTTGCACATGGAAAATGTGCATGTTCATGTGGACTTGTTTATGTTAACTAACAAAATTAACATGATTGAAGTTAGTCATAAAGTATGACACACATGATTATAATATTATTTTTTACTGATGTGATAATAATAAAATGGAAAAAATCATGTTTTCATTTTCAAATTTTCATTAGGAGAAAAATAATTTTTTTTATAGTGTCAAATTTTCAATTGTTATTCATAATTGTTCAAATAAGTAAATAATTTTAAAGGAATTTTTTTTGGGAAAAAATGTCTTGAAAATTTGGAATATTAATTTGAGATTTTTTATTTTATTAATTTTATTTGTAATAAATCATAAAAATTGACTAAATGTACATGTTAATTTTGAATTATTCAAATTCCTTGATTTAATTAGTATTTATGATGAATAAATTAAACACACATTTGTTTCCAAATTAAACTAGCTCCAAAATAAACCTTTTAAATTTATTTATGATAAAATGACATAAATAAAATGAAGGATAAAAATTTCAATTTTATTAAAAATTTAATACAAAAGTGTTGTAACATTGAATTCAAAATTTTTATTTTTATTACTATATATATATATATTATTAAAGATGTAAAAATTTTAATAACATAATTTCACAAGTGCATTTTTTTTGTTATGATATATTTTTAAAAATATTTTATGATAAATATATGGCATAGATCAAAATAATTAAATCAATGTAATATCTAAAAGTTTAGATTAAAAATTTATGAAATTGAAGTTAGTGACAAAAATAAAAGAAACTAGATGTACTTAAATAATTATATTAAAAATTGTAACCCAAGGAAAAAACCAAAACATTAGAACTTTTGAAACAAATATTTAATTTCTTGTTCACATTTTGAAATTGTAAGGAATCACAAAATTCAATGTGATTATGATAATAAATTATTTTAACCTAAATAATTATATATTATAACCTAATCAAAGATTTAAAAAAATATATATGAATTTTTGAATTAAGTGTTTAATTATCTATTCACATTTTAAAATTTGAGAAACAAAAAAATTCAATGTAATTTTGAAAGTAAATGTTTTATCTTAATAGCTACATTACATATGAATTTCTGAAATAAAGATTAAAACCATCTTAATTGTTGTAGATTTTGAAATGGAAAAAAGATCACAAAGTTCCACATAGTTATGAAAATAGATAAATTAAATGTACCTAAATAAAATTTGAATATATAATTCAATTCAAAGTTTCAAACAATATGTTTGAATTTTTTAAATGAATATTTAAAATAATTATAACTTACGCATATTTTTAAGGTTAAGGTTTGGTGGTAAAGGTTTGAAATGTGGTCAAAGACATTGTGAATTCAAATGTCCATTTGAATGCTCATCATTAAAAAAAAAAATTTCAAGATTGGGGATATAATGACTAATGCAATGTTAATTAACAAAATGAAATCCTAAGTCAAAGGTGGTAACATTTTTTATTCATCTATAATTAAAAAATAAATAAAATTAATTTAATGACATTATAAATACATATAAATAATTTTTTAATTTTAAAAATCAAATTATTAATGCTACACATTATTACATAACATGTCCATATTTGTAGTCCTTTTACACTGGATTGTTTGTTAAAATAGACCTCAAACAATTTTGAAACAAGTTTTAAAAAATCATTTATTTAAGATAAATAGATGTTAGTAAAATGAACAAATGTAAGATAACTAAACATTAGTACAATGCTATAGTGGCATGTTCGATTTGACTAACTATGTGACTAAATACAATGATGTGGCATGTCCATTTTAACAAACTATGTGATTGAATTAATGATGTGGGATATTCATTTTAACAAATTGTGTGACTAAATTGATGATGTGACATGTCCATTCTAACAAATTTTATGATTAAATTGATGATGTGGCATGTTCATTATAACAAATCATGTGATTGAATTGATGATGTGGCATGTCCATTCTGTCTAATTGTGTGAATGAATGTAATGACATGACATGTTCATTATGATTAAATATGTGAATAAATATGATTATTTTATAGAATAATTATAACATAAAGATTTATTTATTTATTTAATTTTATGTATTAATTCCCTTTTGGATTATATTCAAATCAAATTTTCTTTTAATTTGATTTTTTTTTGAAAGCTAAACCTTGTAATAGGTTCAACCTAAAAAACTTGAACATTTTAAATTATGACTTTGAGAGCTAAAGTCTTTGATTATACACTTTTTAGAATGAAATTGATGACCAAACAATGTGGGATACATTTTTTCAAGGAATGATTTGATCACACAAAGTTTTCAATTTATTAGACCTACCATTAAACATTTAAGAATAAGATTTACAACTTTTTGTACCTTGTTCTATTGCTTTTAAGCTTCAAAATATTTTGTAAATTCTCACTTGGCACATCCAATGGTATAAAAATGTTGAAATCGATGAAGAAATGAACAAGTTATGGCCTTTGAAAGTGAAAAAGGCGATTTGCAAAAACTAAACATAATAGTTCAATTTGTGTTTTTGAGTTTAAACTCTTTGTATGTTGCTTCATTGCTTTTAACATTCAAACAAACTTTGTAGTTCTTTTTTTGGTCCATCCAATGGTATAAAAAATGTTGAAATTGATGAAAAATTGAACGAATTATGCCTTTTGAAGTGAAGAGAGTGATTTGCAAAAACTGAACACAATAATTTAGTTTGTGTTTTTGAGTTTAAACTCTTTGTACATTGTTCCATTACCTTCAACATTCGGAAAAAATCTGTAATTCTCATCTTGGCACATCTAATGTTATACATTTTAAATTTTTTTGATAATTGATACAACACCAACCCAATGATTTTTTAAAGTTCTAATGGTGTTATAACAAACATGATAACATGACAAAAAGGTTCAACTTTCTAACCAAATACATAAATGTTCCATATGTTACATATTATGCCACTAAGAGTTTTCTATTTTTCATTTTCCAAACTCATTTGCTAAATAACCCCTTTTTATCAAATTCTAGTGTGTAGATCACCTAGGCTTTTTCCACCAAATTTTACATGGTTTAATCTCTTGATAGGAAAGATTCAATGTGCAGTGTGTTATAATGTGTTACGTATAATGAACATTATAAGTGAAAAGAGTGACATCTCAAATTTTAAAAGTAAATTTTTTACTTGAATCACTTTCACCTTCTTACAACATCTAATTATCAAAGCTTCAACATGATCAAAAAGAAAAAAATCAATAACATAATGCCAATTGTCATAGTATTCATTTTTAAAGACCAATTTTGAAATACGAAAAATAAAAATTAATGACAAGCTTCACACTCACAAAACCCTATTCATAAATTAAATTATGACCTGAATTCATAGACTTCAAGGTTGCTAAATGCATACATACTTAATGTTCAATGATGGTGGAGACTAAACATTACATTTCACACTCATGACGATCGGCCAATAATTTGGTTTTTTCTACTACAACTACAACTACTACCTACTTCGCCCACATTGCATTTAGGGAATTTTCTAAGCTTTTTCGATTTCCAAATGCACCATCTTCTACACACTTTCTTCATGCACAATTCCATTTCTTACTCCCTTCTTCATTATGAATGCTTAGCAAAAAGTGGACTTAAAAGCTTTGACAAATAGCCTATTGAAGGCCAAGGCCAAGTATCATCTTATGAACCATGATGTTATAAACCCTCTTCTTGTTTCTGGAGGAGAGTACTATTTTGGCATAGGAACTTCACTCTCTTCAGCTAATTCAATACATTCTACTTTACGGTCTTCAACTCCAAATTGCAAATCCATTTCAAATTTTTGCCTTAGGGACCCCCAACTATAGTTTGCAATAGTTATGGCTTTGATTGAAGTACCTTGACAACTTCAACACACCACACAACCATTTAGAGCATGCCTTCAATATGCTTCCCCACATAGGCAGGCATTATAGCACAGGCAGTCTATCATCCACAAGTGGATCGTTTTGCAACTCTGGCTAGCAAGGTTCTCTACTGAACTCTACACCAACATGAAAATCGCCATCCTTTTTTTTATTGAGTGAAGACCAATGGTCATCTGCCCTTCTAAGGCAATTGAATAAAGTAATTCCCAATTATTGCCTATCAAGTTGCCATATTGCAATCAAAGAAACATCCTTACATGCTAAAAACTGAGTCCTGCATCTTCGGTATTGCTTCACCTTGTTGAGAACATGACAGAAATGCTGTGGACTCAAGACATCAACAAACAAGTCTCATATGACCAATAGACAGTATCAAGAACCTTATTGTAACTCGTGTGTATCATATGCACATCATCTTGAAAGAATTCTGCACCAAATCGACAAAATGGACAAGAAATCTGACACACCATTGTAATTGTGAGTCTCTCCTGCAAACAAGACAATGGGGTCATTCATATAGGTGATGAGAAGAAAAACCTGGCAGCCTGAAAATTGAATCGCATCATGAGCTCTTTCACCTTTGGAGCATCCATAATGATGGCAGTGCTGGCAGCCCTGCAAGGTCCTGGTTCCTTTTCTGTAAGTGTACAACCCAAGGAGTTAAGTGTACTAGTATTACCTCCTCAGTCCTTCATGCCTGAGCTGCTGCTGTAGCTATGTGTGGACCAAACAAGAGCTGCAAGCTCAATCCTGCCTACAACCAGGAAGAAACTTGTCTCAAGTAGGACTCCAGAGAACTCCAAAAAACTATGATGACCATCAGTTAAGGGGTTGACAAACCCAAGTACAAAATTGGCTTGAAATCCTAAGAACAACCCTGTGAAGTTGTAACAGCATAATTCATGATGTGACAAACCATATGATTTAGCAGGACGCAAATATTGATGTCCAAATGAAAAACTCCCAAAAGAATTGCAAGAAAGAGGTTCTTCTGAACCGAATCTATCTTGTACATACCTGGGTCAAGACAGGGTTGCCTGCATCTGCAAATGCTCCAAGACATGGAGATTCTTCAGATACCCCATTTGTGGCTAACTCTGCACACTTGTGTTGCTACCGACTGCATCAGGTGTCAGTGCTGTGTTAGATGACTTGTTTGATGAGGACTCTGATTAGGGTTTCGTAGGGTTTCCTTGTGATCGATCAGACGTGCCATTGTCCTGGTGTTGTTGTTGTTGCGCGAGTTTCTTGTTGTTGTGTTTTTGATGGAACGACGACGGTCGTTCCATCGCAATTCTCGTAGCGGGCTGTGTGTCCATGGCAACAACAATTTCTGGATGCTTGTTTTCTTGCGTCCGCATGTCTAACACAAGCCGCCGGATTTGTCGTTGTATGATTTCTGGGGAAGTCTGGCGTGTATCATGTGCGGCGTCGTCGTTCTCCAGTGTTTCCGACGACAGGGACAAGTCGTTGTTTGGGGACGACGCGTTAAAGCTCGGCAATAATAATAAGACGAAGAAGAAAGCGGCTGTCGCATCCAAGAATGTGGCAGAGAGGATTCGAGTAGTGTTTGAGAGGCTCCATGAGTTGAGGCTGCCCCCGGAGCTTCGTGGTCGCCATGACTTCGTCAGGTACGGGGGTTCTGTTCTTTGCTCTTCTTTATGCAGATGTCAATACAGTAGGGTTTGGCCTCATCCGGATCTTGAGCTTTTTGCCGCTTTTGCTGCTGATCCCGGTTAAGAGAGCTTGCCGTGCTTTCTGGCTATTCGTATTCAGTTTGGGACATGTGCCACTGTTTTTTGTTTTTTTCCCATTCTGTTTTGGGGAATTGTCAATAAGATGATGAATAGGAAAGCTCAGATAAGAGGAGTGCATTTGTTCTGAATGGTGTTAGATTTGCTCGAATACTGGCCATGCTTGAATGATGTGTTCACATGATTTCTTTGGTATGTGATGAATGGTACTGGCCCAGTGTTTTTGCTCTTTGAGCATAATTTTGTTCATGTATCTGGAGGTTGTTTTGTTCTAGAAGAGGCAAGTTTCTTTTTTGCTTTTCTTTCTTGAGAATTTGTAGAGGGTTTGGTCATGTGGTACTGTAGGTCAGAGGCAGACTTGATGAATGTGGTGGAGCAGCGCATACAGCATTCACAGCGAGAAGGAGACTTTGAGAATTTGTCCGGCAAGGGGAAACCCTTGGAGATGGTGGGTAATCCCCATGCAGACCCAGATGAGGACATAGCTTACAGGGTTCTTGCCAAGAATGGGTTTGCTCCAGAGTGGGTTGAGCTGAACAAAGATATTAGGTTTCGGATTTGGAGATGGCGGGCTGCACTGAGGTTGGCATGGCAACAGCAGCAGGAAGACACAGAGAGAGATGAGTGTGAAAAGCAGCAAAAGTGGACAACTTTGCTCATGCAATTTGAAGAGGAATTGCAGGATGTAAATCGCAAGGTCTTTCTCAACATCCTTTATACCTGTATACCTGTAAATTCTCAAACTCTGCATTAGTTTCAATGAGAATGCCTTCCATCACTGAACTTGGGTGCTTGTCAAAATACAGACGTGGAAAGCAATATAAGCTTGATAAAGTTTCTAAGAGTATCCATTGTCTTTTCAGATTCCTGAGGAAATTCTAGAAGCCCCAGTAGAAACTACCCAAGTTCTTCTTTAAGTGAACACTTTATGGAAGCTATTCAGTGTTGAGTGACAATGCTCCCTTCTGCTGCAGGTGTTACGATACAACTTAATTGTCCCCTTTGGTCGTCAAATATTTGGGTACAAGCTGGAGAAAGAGCTGCAACGACTGCATGATGAAGCTAAAGAAAAAAGAGCCTCATTTGATAATTAGCAAGATGGAGTTGATATTTGAGAGATGAAACAAATGCAATTTGTATCAGATTTTTGAAGTGTTTGTCTACATCTTTGTGTACATCAATTCAAAATTGCCAGTAATTATGTGTCCACCTTAATTACACCACAACTCATGCAAAAATACATTTGAAACCATCAATAACTGGTATGCTAAATTGCCATTGCATGTTATGAAGATGTGGTATTTATGATTTTTCACATGAATCTACAAGCATGATTTTCACTTCCATTTAAGAGACATTCACCATGTCATGAAACATGAATAGATTTGAGATGAAGTAACATGAACTGATCTTAATCCATGCCTTTCCTTGGAGTGTCCATAATACAGAAACATCACAACTGAAGCTGGATATGGCATTTGATCATTATGAGATTGAAACCATTTGATCTTGCAAGTATTTTAAATAGATCAGCGCTACAAATGATCACCCTTATTCACTTATCGGGGCATTATTTGTTTTGACATGAACCTGATGGGCAATGGGTAGGTTGTGGGCAAGGTGAACATGGCTTAGGACATGATCTAGTTGGGCATGAACTTGAGTGTGATGGACACACACAGGGACAAGGCCTGTAATTATATTTTTTTTTCAATGCCCCCTGAAAGCATGTCTTCAACCACAAAATGTTTCCACTTTGAGGATATTGACACCTATCAACATCTAAATGGGCTGAAGTGATCAACAATTCATCCAAATTGTTACCATACCAAACAGGTTGGGTAGGTCGTTTAACTGGAAGATCCATGACTAAGTCAACACAGCCTTCAGGAGAAATTCGTACGAGCTTGTTTCCATCAAAAAAACACACCCAAAGGAATCCATTGTTGTCTATGGTGGCGCCATCAGGTACTCCTTGAAAGTGACATGATGTATCCATGAATAACCGTCGATTGCATGGTGTACCTGATTCTTCTTCGTAATCCCACACATAGATTTTTTTCATTGAACTATCTCCACAATATCTGTTCAAATTGAGCCAACAAACATTTTGGCATAATTTTAGCATTGAAACAAAAATCAACATAGGAAGACCACGTGAATTGAGTGTGTGGATAGTTAGGATTGAGAATGTTCGTCTTTTTGGTTGGATTGACATTATATTGATAAGTGTGATTCAAGCTCATTGATCCACTATAGAGGTGCACACACCCTCCTTGTGCAACAATTATCTTAAAATGCAAAAGAATGTGTGCAAGTGTATCAAAAATGGGTATCATCTAGGAAATATCTAGCATGGTCTCTCTAAGTAGTGCTTTGAACCCATAATCACTTACCACAAAACTGCCATGAGTAGTGGCTTGCAATGGGCTATAGTGATGAGCAACTGGACACATGTCATAGGGCCCTCACAAAAATGCATTCCAAAATCAACTCTTCTACATCATTTGGAGCATGGTCAAAAGTTGTAAAGCAGGAACTTTTTTGTTTTTCCTAATGAAGGATGCAAAGGATGGTTGTTGCTATAACTATGTGAGGTTTTTGGTGATGAGATGTGCTTACAGGAGCTTGTTGTTGGGGCTCCAAAGGATGCCATTTGTGCAACATATGTTGTCAATGACACGGGTTGCAGTGCACCCATCTGTCTCCAGTCGATATATTTCCCCAGGTCTAGTCTCATCTGTTTTGAACAACCTGCCAGCCCAGAAGCGGCCCCGAGAGTCACAAGCACCATCATTCATACGCCATCCAGTATTCACCCCATATGGGGTAGCCAGCAAGTGAAACCTACATTCTTGAAAATTCCACATTCCAAAGCCATCCTCAACAGCCATGACGAGTCCCTCGCCATTTGAACATAGAGCCATTGCTCCTACCATGGTGCCCACACAGTAATCCTTGCGGGACTTGGATGGCACATGGAGCACATGCATTGTCTTCTTCAAAATGTCCACATAGTAGTATTGTTGTGTGCATGGATCCCAAATTCCAGATTTGCCAACTTCTGCACCAGCTTCATAGAATATTTTCATCTACAGGAACCCCACCCCACGACACATTCAACCTCATTTCTGTAAATTTTTTTGTCTTCTCCTCCACACCAGCAATCAAAACACATACCACTGAGATTGTGAAGAAAACTCTGCAAAATTGGTTTGCATGTGCAGATCAACACCTCCCATTCTATTAGAGCTTGCCATGCAAAGTCCCTCTCCATCAAACCCACCCAACAAAATTGCATGGATGTCACATGGCACGATGAAGATGTTGTCATGATCTGATGATGATGTTGCCAAGATCCTACAAGGATGACAAATCTACATGCACTAGCAATGGCAGACTCTCGCAAGACTCTTAACTTTTTTTTTTCCTAATCGGTGGAACAAACCTAATTGAACCACATTAGAGATGACCCTTTTTTTTTTAATGGTGGCGAAGTCTACAAGGGAGCTCTCTAAAAGAAGCATTGCGAGGAGAATCAAGACGACCCACCTGGATAATTCTTCCAAACAAATGGCTGTAGAGAGTTTGGTTGGAAGTGGCTGAAATGTCTTGGAGAATTGAGGGTCGAAGTGTCACAAGTTGCACATTGAGGACTCTAAAAGTCGCACAAGAACAGGCCTGCCAATCTCATAAGAAAAAAAATTCTTCCTCGTTAGCTCCTTGTTCCCCTTACGTTAACGAAGACCGCCATCAGCTGCTGTTGCGAGGAGGCCATGAGAAGCTAGAACAGCATGGAGCGCTGGAAGAGCTTTTGCTTGGTGTCTGTTGAAGCGAAGTTCCACTACAGTGCCGTTCTCTATCACCCCTGGCCCAGTTCCAGTTAGTGTGTACTGGGTTGGTTAGAGCATCTCCAGCGGTGCTCAATATTTGATCCCGCAGAGTAAAATTGGATGAAGAAAACTGAAAACATGCCCGTTTGGCTCAGGAAAATGGTCTTGGCTCAGCGTAATTGAACACTTTGCTGTCGCTGGTAAAAGGTTCAGCTACTTTGGGCACCTGCTGAAAAGGGTGTAACAAATATGATCTGACTGCTGCTCAGTGTTTCTGATTGGCCCATCATAATGATTGGTCCAGGTGGTTTGCTATTACTACTCTCCAACCTATTTGCTGTCCCAGTTCCAGTTTTAGGGGTGGGGTAGTAAAAAAGTAATAAGTAAACTTGGATGTGAAAAATATTTTTGCAGTGTAACATAATTGTAGTATAATTAATATGAAAACTAACCCTAGGACAAGCCTTAGAACAACCTATTGTCAGGTTGCAGGTGACAATATGCCCCTTACATAGTGTCAAGTTTCCAAATTTCCCTTTTTAGCTTTAATCTGGCAACTTGTCTATTGATAGGAGGTTGAAAGGAATAACTATGCTATTGGACATAAGTGCCCTATCAAAAAACAAGAAAATAACTTCATTGTGTGTTTATATGTTTTGTTTGCTTACTCTTCATGAAAGATATGATGTTATAGAAGATGGTTGGCAATGTGAATTTTGTTGAGGTGGGTGAAAGGATGGATTTGAAGAGGCATATTTTGATTTAAAGGTGGTGCTTTGTGAAGTGAGAGAAGTTAAGTTTTTGACTTGATGTTTTGGGATTGAAGGCAAAGAAAGCTAAGTATTCTCTAAGTGTGGTGTTTAGCATTTTGGAGTTTTGGAAATTTTTGCTATTTTTGGATTGGTAGATAGGGCTTGTGATGGTTGTTGTGAAGAATGCCCATAGGCAATGCCTTCATTGAAGTTGTCCCTAGAGTTTTCATAATTTTCATTGCATAGGGAAGTTTTGGGATTAGGAGATTGAGGTAGAATCATGAATAAAGTACCAAGAGATGGTGGGTGTAATGAAAAACCCCAAGGGATTGTGGAGCTTGTCTAAGTTGGCATCATGAGCTTAAGTTTAGCATGCTTAAAGATTGGGAATTTGGGATTATGGGGAAGTTGATAGGTGAAAGGAAATGAGACCCAAGTTTTCGGGAACTCCCAAGTGGGAAAATTGTTATGTTATGTATGTGATGGATTGTTTAGAATTTTGGGGATCAATGGTTACAAATGGGTGGTAATAGTCTCTCTTGTCACAACTTTAGAGCAAAGAGACCTTTGCATGGGATGCTACATTTGGATGATCATACTCTGTTTTTAGGGATATGTTGCAATGGGGTTAAACTGAACATACAATTTTATGATGTCGCATGAAGACTAGATAGCTTAAGAGAAAGTTTAGAATGATTTGATGCATTAGATCCTATAAAATTGAAATGGTGGTCTAATTTCAATTTAAAAGTGCAAAATCCTAATTTTAGAATTGACATTCTCATTATGTAAATTTAAAACCATAATAAAACATTTACTTCTTTTGTGAGACAATTTGATTGGTGAACTATTTGTTTGAGCATCACTCCTTGAATCCATGTACAAATCAGAATAGGAAATAGATATCTTAGTTCCCTCCTTTTGTCCTTTTTACTACACTAAGTCATTAAACATTTTTAAAATATGGGTAAAAATGAAAAGGTGGGTCTATTTCAATGTAGGATGTACTCATTATATTTAATTCTTATTTATTTAAATGTTCCTATAATACATTAGAAACATTGTTTACAAGTTCACCAAACATTTTCAATTTAAACTTAAGTTAATATTTTAGAATATGTAAAACTTAAACATTAATCATGGTTTTCGATAAGTTGCATCATACTCTTTTTTTTTGTGTGCGCACATCATTTGAAAAAATGGAATATGTAACTTCCCTTGATGTGTCAACTTATTTTCTTGTAGTTTGGTCATGTTGTTAAGTAAAGACATGATTAAATGATTTGAGTTTGACATTTTGGATATCCCCATCTTACATTGGCTTATTTTTTTGCAATTATGATACTTATCAAACTATAAATTTTATTATTATCTCTTATGTTTGTAGTTAAGAATATTGATAAACCACCATATAAATATCATTAGACATGTGGCTAGCCAAAAAATCTACGGGAAAGTTTGAGATTTTCAACATGAAAGGGAAAAAATGATGAAAAATAACAAAAGTATTTCATTTCAAAAAGAAATAACGATTTTATTTTTTTTTTGTTTTTGGAAAGTTTCAATCCATCTATGTTTTTTTAATTTTCACTTCATGGTGACCTACTTTTAATTTTAAATTTTGACACTACTATGACATAATTTTGGAGTTCACATTTCTTATTTTATATGGATGACATACAAAGTGTCATCATTTCAAAAGTTCATTATGAATCTACTCTTTTCTTAGTTTTGATCCATATTCATCATAATTCTCACTAAATTTTATTGCAACATGCATCAGTCAAAAATTGACAATGTTAATGTTAAATACAACTTCACATTTTAAGTCCATTTACAATCCAATACAATTACAATTGTTACATACCAAATGAAACACATAATTGTGCCTTTTCACCTTGCTTCATTGGATTCTTGTGAAAATGATCTTGATTTGCAATACAAACCTAAAATTAATCTTATGGTTTTTTTTTTAAATGTTTTACGAACGATGCCGTTTATTTGGGGAGCAATTGAACCACTACATATTTCATTGCATTTTTGCAAAAATTCTTGTGATTTGCAATGTACACATTTTTGGGTCAAAAGTTTTTTAAAAAATTTAATTCAATGGTGACAACATTTTTAGAGAATAGTTCAACCACTACATCTTTACCATATAATCGTGAAAATTTTCTTGCATTTTATCTATTTCATGTTACTTAGTGAGAGGTATTTGTTTGACAAATTGAACCATATTGGATAAACATGAATTTTAATCACTTTATTCAACTACTTAATCTAGTTGGTAATTTTTGGAGCCTACACATGGTAGGCCCTTTCCTTATGGCCTTAGTCTAGTATTCTTTCTTTTTTTCGTGTAAAAGCATTTTTTTGGGTAATCACCTACCTTGTGATAATTAGTTTGATAAGAAAAAAAATATCATATTAAAATTACTATGCATGCAATTGTAATTATCCAGTTCACAAAATTGTGAAGAGATAACAAACTTCAATAATCTCCACCCTTCAAAATATTGAAGCAAACTAGAAACCGGGGTTCCTATTCCATTTTTTGGGGTGGGTGATCTAAAGGTGTTTAAGGTAACAATCCTTGAAGGAACAAATATGTATTCAATATGCAATGTTATTCTTAGGTGTCATATAACCCATAATCCTTTGCAACTTCCATTATGTGTTTCACCTTCATCTCAAAGAGAAAAATTCCATAAGAAGTTGCAAAAGATTGAAGATGCTAATGATGATGAACTCGGATTTTAAAAGTATGCTTGTGTGCATTATGTTTTAGAGGTTGGAGCCTTATATTGGCAATTCACAATTAAACACCATGTTAAAAAATATGGATGTGATGGTGGTCTAACTGATATTATAGTGGTACAATTTGTTTTAGACCTTGAATTACAATTTTGATTCTTTATTTATAAAAATTGTTAAGTGTCAAGTTATGTGTAATCAAAACAAATTTGAA
>Ga0209611_10000963_pt1 | contig 46893 bp, 23 predicted proteins | sample S1TSphgellanicum_3_FD_187693 | JGI IMG/M metagenome (GOLD analysis project Ga0209611, IMG submission 187693) | Host-associated microbial communities from peat moss isolated from Minnesota, USA - S1T2_Fc - Sphagnum magellanicum MG (SPAdes) (version 2) | ecosystem: Host-associated > Plants > Peat...
AAAAAAAAAAAAAAAACACTGCCACCAACTCAGTGCCCACGTCTTGGTTCTTTCTTTCCTACCTATTTACTGCCCGGCGTGTGTCGCACCCGTGCTTCTTCCGGCCCGTCCAGCTCCTTCATCAATGATAATAAAACCATCCCTTCCACTTCTCCACCTCCTCTTCCACTAACTTAGCAGCGACCCCCCCTCCCTCCCTCCCTCCCTTCCTACCTACCTACGTACCTCTCCACACCACTACCACCACCACTCCCCTGCAAGACAATCTTGTGTCCTTTGTCTCTTTCTACTAGACCTATACGTCCCTTTCATCACCATCCCTACGTACATGTCACGTACTTAATGACGCTTCTGCGCCACATCTCCTGTCTCCCTGTCCTTCTGCTAGGTAGGTAGGTCCTAATCAGGATTTACACTACAAAAACACGTTTTCTTTTTTTTTTTTTTTAATTTCAGGTTTTTTGTTCGGAAAATGATAGAAAATTTGCCAGAAAAAAATCACTGTATGACAGCTTTTTTTTTATTGGTGAAATTTCGCCAAAACTAGGACTTACATTTTTAAATTCAAAAATTAAGTGATTTTGAAGGTTTTCTATCACCCTAAAGGAAGGGGGACAAAAGTAGTAAAAATCACCAAAGTTCTATATTGGTTTTCAAGAAGGACGATTAAAGTTTTTTTATTTCATTATTTGGTTTGTAGCCGGATTTGGCTAAATCTTCCTAGGAACAATCACCACTTTTTCTATATCTGCCCATGGAATCTCAGCCTTTTTTTTTGCTGGCGATATATATAGCTAAAAAGCTATATTAAAAAACAAATGTGCTAAAATAAAGTGTTTTTTGAAATTTTCAATAGCCATAATTTGATTAAAATTTAATAAAATAATCCATATTTTTACACATGGTTTAAGCAGGTAGCCAAAAATATAGAATGAAGTTTTAATTATTTTGTTTCACATTTAGATTGAAGCCAAAATTTAGCTTAATCTTCCTGTGGATCATCGTCACTTTGGCAATATGACAAAATTGACCCCCCAAAAAAAACACTGCCATGGATGGATGGATGATAGCCACTTTTAGCTACGAACAAAAATTCCTAAAAAACACACTGCAGTGAAACCTGATAAGTAGGCAATGGGCAGACCATGTGTAGATACACTTGTCGTTATACATACCGAATAATGATTCGAATGCGGCGCTGACGTCAATATAGCGCCAGGAAGTGGCGTAGTGCTCGAGTAAATTTCTCAGGCAAAGCCTGACAGGACAGAGAGCCTCCGATCTCCATCCCCCCCCCGCCCCCACCTCCTCCTCTCTCTTCCCTCCCTTCTCTCACCCCCCTTCATGCACCGAAGACACCCAACAGAAAGTCAAGAAGAAACTGATCACTAATAACAGTCGTACACCACCCACCCATCAACCTGGTCAGGACTGAGGACGCTCTCATCACAAGAAGTTTACAACAGCCCCCCGCGCGCCCCCTTTCCAAATCCCCATACTTTTTTTCTCTTCTCATGCAATCTATTTCTGATCCGCGCGCATTCATTACTCGCTGATGTTAGCATCCATGATCTTCTTCAGATTTTGCATCGCTTAAATCTTGTTTAAGTAGTCCGTAATCCAGTAATTTAATTTTTGGACTCTCCAATGTTCAGGACGTATTAGTACATACCTTGGCAGCTTATATTATTGTTTTGTAAAAAATGTTGCCATTTTGAAAGAATACTATTTTTTTCAACTAACAAACATTTTGTGCAGGAAAATATTATAATTATTCAGGAATATTCAATTTTCAACAGGGAATCTGCAAATTTAGTTAATTATTAGACACACATGTATCGAAGTTGCCCCTGTATTTCATGGATTTCAATTTTATTTAAATTTCTAGATTCCTGTAATAAATTGATGAGCCGTCCCACACCTCCAGCCCCCAACTTTCCTTTGATTACACTTACATTGGGGCCTTGGATCTCTGCTGCTACGTTGGCTGTCTAGTTGTTTTGTTTTTTTCTGGGGGGGCACTTTTGTAATGTAGGCCTAGCAGGAGTTGTGATCATGCATCATAAAAATTAGCCAACGTTGGCTAAAAACAAAATCTGAAAAGCATTGAGAGCACCCTTTTATATTGTTGTCTACCTATTGAATTTGGGTGGGTACCCACTTTGGTGGGTCAGAACTGCTGGTTCTGGTTCTTGTTAATAAGAACTAAAATATAGCAGAATCAGTTTTAATTTTTAGAATCAAAATTGGAACAGAAATCAGATTTTGTTTTAAAGAACTGGACCCAAAACCAAGTTCATGCTTCTAATGGATTTTTCAGAAGTAGAACCTGCGGTTCTTCATAAAAGTAAAGAACCATGCAACACTGGCGGAACCTGATGTAGAATCTGGCAATTTTTCAAACTAAAAAAATTCATATTAATGGTTGATTAGAAGTGTCACACTGTAGCCCTGTCATCTACATAAAAAAAAATAGTATTTTAAGGCAAAAGAAGAATTATGGAAACTCAAATATTTCACCATGCAAAAATATAATTTTCAAAAACTCCTCTAAAAGAAACCAAAACCCTTCGAGATATTCTAACTCTGCAACTAATCTCAAGTTTCAACACAAGCCAGAATTCATTAAGCCACTATACTCTATAATGAATCTAAACACAATATCCTTGCCTTGGTAGGCAAGCCCAAAAACACTCATTTTTCGCCATTTGGGAAAAACAAACACCGCTTCTGGCCCCTGGAGCCAGTACTTCCTTTCCCACCTCTCTGGACTTATGCAACGGATTCTGTTGTTGCTGCTCCTGCTGATGTACCAAAACACAAAAAGGACCAACGCTTCCACCCTGAGATCAATCAATCAATACACCCTGGTCTTGAATCCCGAGGCACTGGCTCGCTTGCTTTCACTCACTATGGGTGTATGTTATGGGTATTCATCTTTCATATTATGCCCATGACAGTGTTTGCTAAAACATTGGGCATTTCCCCTAATAAAAACACATTCGAGCTTCCATTTGAACCCCCACTCACCAAAATAGAAGCACAGAAATGCGAAATGCTTCCCCTGGGTTTCCCGAGTTATACTTTATATACATAACAGTTCAACTTTGGCCAAAGCATTTGGGATAAAAGTGTCATGCTGTTGAGAACATCTTGGGGAACACTTTGAGAACTTAATGGGAACCCTTTGAGGAGACCTTTATGCTTCTATTGGGAAGTGCCAAATGTTAATGATTGGCCAATCAAAGTGGCTCCTTCAAAAAGATAAAATAAAAATGGGGCTCTCCCTTCAACTAACTAAGAAGAAGTGGGTACCCCACAAAAATTCCCAAACACCACAAAACAAATTTTGGGTATCCCTATAATCGTACGTTTATGGTGTTTGTGGAGGGTGCCTTACACTCCAGGAAAATTTCTGCTTTAAATGCCTCCTCTATTGGTGGAATCAAATGAATTGCAATTGTTTAAAATTCTCTCAGAGATTTATGCCAGGTAAGGCCTCGAACTGGGCTGTTCTGGGAATTTGGGTCCCACACTCTACCTGGCATTGCAATGCCATAATGGCGGCCCGAAAAGAGGCCCTGAAAGACATCAGGCAGAGGCCTACACAGGATATAGTGTAGTTAAAGAAGCCGGAAGTTCACAAACACACAAATAGGCCTTCCAAATTAGTCCATAAGCTGATATTAATTCTGTTTCAAATATAAAGCTGCTCTATTCACACTACCCTACTCACTCTGTTCATTTGATTCATACATAGGCTTCTTCTCTTCACTTCATGTCCATTCTTGGGAAAAGTCTAACTAAAATTTGCTTGCTGCACATCACTTGTGCATCGACTTTGTTAGTCCTAATTTAGAGCAGGGTAGGGCCAATGGATTCAGGTGTTATCAGAGTAAGGCCCTGGCCAGGCGGGCTATGGAATAGCAAAAGGGCCATACTTTTACCATGCCCCTTGTCTAAAGGAATATTCCATTGTTTCAGAGTAGGTTCCATTAGCACAGTGTAGGAAAAAAAAATTCCTTGAAGCCCATGATTTCAAGGATGCTGTTCTTTTGTTCTAAGCACATGGTTTCTAATTCTGATTATGAGCATGGGGCTTTTTATTTCGAGCAAACGGTTTGGACCCATGAAAGTTGGGCATATTCATTATAATTCAAATTATAAGAGTATTCAACTGCTTTCAAACCCAATTTCAAATCACTCGGAATCAAAAACTTGAAATCGTGACTTGAAATTGAGTGTGAAAAGCACATGGGTGACTATGGGTGTATATATTATATATTCAAAGTATGGGTGTATACCCATGTGCTTTTAACACCCAATTTCAAATCAGATTTTCAAATTTGTGATGCCAAGTGACTTGAAATTTGGTTTGAAAGGACTTGAATATTCTTATAATTTGAATTATGATAAATATGCCCAACTTGCATGGGGTCCAAAGCTAGTTCTCAGAATTTAAAACCCATCCTCAAAATCAGAAAGGGGGGAGGAGGGTTTTACAAGAATAATTTGTTTTGACCAAGTTTTTGGGCCAGTGATATATAGCCCTGGAAGTATTTGTTGACCCTGGTCTGAGCAAAGACACTTGCATCCATTTAAGATTAGGGATTCAGTTTTGCCTTCAACTGGGAACCAATTTGCTGGGGACTGCTAGAGACCTAGTTGTATTCTCCAGGCCGATTTTCTATCATATTGCTTATGAATGTGGAACTACCCAACCATCTTACATAGTTCCATCTTCTCATAAGGGTTTAGGGTTTAGGATCCTACAAGAAACATCAAAACCATTATGCAACAAGTCACCTGCTACAATTTGTCATTCCATTTGCACACATTTGGTTGATTCACCCATTTGTTGATTGTGTTCTAATCACTTTTGGCTCTCTCAGAACCCATTTGTTCCAATGGAGAACCTTGAAGTTTCCCATGGTGTTCTCAAGTAGTCATGTTACCAAAACATAATGGTGACTCATGGAAGCTAATCAGAGATTAAGGTTTCCCAAATGAAAAAAAGCTGAGCATTCGTTTTTGGAGTACCTTGACAGTCCACGAGGCCTAGCCTGAATAAATAAAAATGATATAAGAAAAAAAACAAAGTTTGCACACTTTTGACTTTACAAGAGGTGTCTACCAAAGCAAGCACCAACATCAATCACTTGGACCCTGTCAAAACACTCCTTGTTGTTAAAGGTCCCATAAGCAAGCACTTTAGATAGTCTGTCCTTATGAAATCATAGTTCCTACTTCTGCAAAGTTACCCTCTAGAACTAGCCATCACCCTTTCATTATTTGATTATCTTTTACCACTCAAAAAGTACTAACTGTCTCGATGAATCACCCCATAAATGATATATTGAACTTGCCAAATGAATCACATAAAGTATTATTTACTTAGAAGCACAAATATTTAGAAACTTCTGATAACTCTTCATAAAAAATTAAGGTCTCTACTTTGACAAGGTCGAAAGTCCAACATTTTTCAACTGTACATTGAAACAAGTAGTAAAATGGAATTTTGAAGTTTGCATGCAACATTGTTAAATATTAATATTCTAACATTGTTTCATCTTAAAATTTTGTATTTAACATGTTATTTTCAAACATATAGAGTTTGTTGGTTAATAATTATAAAAATTAGAGATAAAACTCAACCAAAAATGCATTATAAAATATATATCTACACAATTATGATCTTTACAGTGATTTGAAAATAGAATCAAACCATATCATATTGAGTAAAACAAAAAACATTAAACAAAAATACACTATAATATCAAAAACATTCTTCATCAAAATTGATTTTTAACTCTAACATGAGCTTTTCCACATTTCAAAACTATTTCCTCTTCCTTTGAATCAATATTTCCTCATTTTTTAATCTCTAACCATCCACAAATTTCTTTAGAAATCCTCTTCAAGTTCTCACCATAATTTTCAATTTGAATCGATCCTTATAAATCTTAATCCACTTAGCCTACACAATCTTGTTACACCTTTATCCACCCTATCAGATGTTGATACTACCTTTGTCTACTCTATCCAACAAGGACAAGACAATTCTACCCTTAACAAACATCACATAGAATTGAATTTGCATGGAAATGAAGATCAACTTGGGACATTTGAAGGTAATGTATTAGATGCACTTCAAATTGCTTTACCTCAATCTTGTGATGTCTTTGTGGTTTGAAGAGATAATGGTTTCAATTGTTCACATATATTCGCAAGTTATTTGTCATGTTTAAAAAATGCATTAAATCATTTCACTCTATTACAACCTATCCAAAATGTATTTTATGATGTGTCTAACAACATCCATTTCTCAACATTTATTTGAATGTTTCTCTTGTTAACTCCAAAACCTTAATTACTTCCTTTTTACTCCCAATTAATTGAATGTAAATATCAATACAATATCTTACACCATCACCAACTTAAAATATCATTGGCCTATGACATGGCCTAATAGTCTACATTTGAAATTGTCAATCAATATTTGGTTTTAATTTTATCCTTTCATATCATGCAAGTATAGTGGCATGATATTGATGAAAAGGTTGTGGACATGACCTTTTCCATGATCATATTTTGCACAGTAACATGAAATCCTTTCACAAAATTTGCAATTAACATTGTTATCATGCTCACAACATATACAATGCATCTATGAACCACTTTCATAATAATGCTCGCCAATATAAAAGGGGCAATTTGGATTCATTGTATAAATATTCTCTTTTCTACTCTTCATCTTGCAATTTTTTCAACAAGCACATTTACTTGTCAAAGCTTATAATTTCATTGCCAAACTCTATAATACTTTCATCTTTTTTTCTATGAATAAACATTTCATGAATTTTTTCAACTTCACCCCCAAAGCCATCATCTTCCAAAAACCCTAAACCTCCCAAAACATCCAATCTCTCTAATGTCTTTGCTCTCTATGATCTATATAATCTACCTTCAATAATTCTGATCCTTTTATGCATTTAACCAAACAACAAGGCACATACTTCCCCTTGTTACTAAATTTCTTTATACAAGTAATAGTTTTTACACTCAAAACAAATCCTTACTAACAAAACATTCAAAACAAAAACAAGGATATTGTTTGCTTACTTGAATCACAACTTACAACATCACATTGAGTGTGACTTCATCATGGTGGGCTTTTGCACCATTGCCATTGGCTTCAAATTCATTTGCAACAATCACCTTGGCCAACATGTAAAACAATCACAATCTTATTCATGGTGAATTTAGAATGTTCATTAAAGAATGGTGGTTTTCAAAATGAAACTCAAAACTTAAACTGTAAAATCATTCTTCATTTCAATGAATGAAACGTGAAGAAATTACTTTAATTCAAGTACCAAAGCTTTAAAAGTTACATTGTTTATTTTTTCACAACTTGATACATGGATGAAAATATTTTTGTTCATAGATTATAAAGAACAACTAAGTTTTTTAAAATACTTTTTGGGTTTTCATTAAAAATCAATCATTTGCTTATTGATTTTATAAATTATTACTTATTTAATGATTTTAATTTTGATGAATATTTAATTACAGATATTTACAACCTTCAAAGGTGTATTGTACATTATTTTCATTGCATGACCTTGTTCAACCTTTTTTTTAATCGATTGCAAAGCATATTTTCCAAAATAATTAAAAATATGCATAAAAATGCAACATAAATTTTCTTTACAAGACAAAAAAAATTTATATTTTAAGTATATTCTTCTAATAATGTATTTAAAAAAATAAAAAGCACATTCAAAGGTGATGGGCATAAATCCTTATGAAAATATATTTTCTAGTCCTTTTCAATGTCATGCACTCATATTCATCAATAAATGGTCTCCCATGAAAATTGAGAAGAAATGGATTAATTTAATATATGAAAAAAAATGTTCAAAATTAAGAACAAAAGTCAACTATAAATGACCCATTGCTTACTTTTAACATTTGGACCAATGAAACATCTCCAAATTACACATTTTTTTAAAAACAAACATTCACAAGTATAGGAACATTATTGATTACATGTCAATATTTTTCAATGTTCTAAACTAATATAATGATTTTTCAAAGTTGCCTATGTGCAAGCATTTATGGTAGTCAACACATTCCTTGACTCATTTTACTATGACTCCACTTCAATGAAGATTTGATAGCTAAAACAATTGAGTAGTGTTAGGAAAATGTTGAGTAATGCTAAAAAAACATTGGAAGATGATGAGAAAAAACAAGCCTAAACCAAAAAAATAACTTTTGGAAGGATGTTAAGGATGTCCTTCCTATCAACCTTTGCTAATACATCCTAGTAATTAAAGGGTGTTGTGACTAATACCTTTGTGGTAGTTGGAAATCTTCTTACATAATTGTTGTCATGTGTTCCTATATTCGCACCTATAATTATCACTATCACCACACACAGAAAACATAACCTGAAAATATTTTAAATGATACACCATCTCTAAACCACCCCCCCATCTATAGCTAAGGTCCCCTTAAGTTAAATAGCAATGTGGAATCGCTTAATGGAAATTCACCATGGATGAACATTTTAGTTCTAAGGTAAAAGGACCAATAGGCTGAATGTGAATATGAACCTTATAATTAATCACCTAGTTGCAATCCTTTAGATGCCTAGCCAAAATGTTAATCACCATAAGAGAAAATTATGAAGCTAGTTCTACTACCCAACCTTAGGAACTTAAGTTTACTCAATGCACTAAAGCAAAACCATTTGTTAATTGGCATTTCTTCCAAAGGTGACATAAAACATCCCATATTCCAACCTCCGGAACATTGGTAACAAATTGACATAGTGGTGACTCCAAAAGATTACCCACATAATATACATCATATGTTAGTAAGAACCATCATTAAAAATGGTTCAATTTGGTCATCCACATTGGGAAAATGACATGGAACACAATTACGCAAATGGTCCTTCCATGTTTAACCATCTCAATTTTTTAATAATAACACTACGAAATGTAAAACCTTTCGCATGCAAATAATAACATGTCTTACAATCACATCCAAAGTAGTCAATGTTATTTATTACAAGTACACATAATCCCTTGGCTCAAATCTATGGATCTAAAGCTAGTAACCCCCTCCACAAATAGTGGTATAACATAACATATCCCAATGTTGGGCAACTGCCAAATTCTCTATAGCCATGGGCATAACATGTCCAAACAAAGTAGCTCTTTGTTCACATGCCTAAATCCACACATTAGAATCATCCAAATTGATTACCACCATCACATTTCATTATATTAAAACGAGTAGTTCAAGCTCACAACTAAACAATAAAAAATACATTGAAAAACACTAGAAGAAAACTATCAATTTGCAACTATCATATCTAACTAATTTTCAATTGCATGCGACACATGTAACTACTAGACCCCATAGTTGTATAAAACAAGTTGCACACAATTGGTAATTGCATACAACAATATGTATGCAAATAGTATATATATGATATGAATTTATACTTTATACATTTATATTATTCTACAAAGGTTGCCCATGGTGACACGTGTTCATTTGTGAAGGTCAATTATATGGTGACATGTGGCATTTAAACATTAGTTTAATATTCATAATTACTAATAAATTAATAATATCTCGATCATCCAATATAATGTGAATTGAATTTTGACACGTGTCCATTTGTGATGCCCAATTATGTGGTGACATGTGGCCATTTAAAAAAATACATTGATTTTTATTTTTTAGTTAATTAGGTAGGTAGGCCATAGGTAGATAGGGAAGTAGGTAGGCTATAAGTAGGTGGGTAGGTAGGTAGGTAGGTCATATGTAGGTTGCAAATATGTAAGATGGTAGGGTTAGGCTAGGTAGGTAGGTTTTAAATAATCCCATTTTGTGTTTGGGTTTAAACTTTAAGGTTGAACCTCTTTCATTAACCCATTCCAAATAACATTTGGTACTTGGTTTGTGAACAAGACAAATGCACTTACTAACATAATGTGCACACTTGGAACCTAAGGCAAAAGATATGGGATAAAAATTCAATTACAAGTGCAACCAATGTAATTGCAACCTACATGCAAATACTACATGTTGCTACCTATGCCATATTAACCTAGGGTATTTACTAGATAAATTAATTATATTATAAGTAATAAAACTTAATAGGCAATAATAATATAATGATAATATTATTAATTGGTTAATAAATATTAATATTACTAATTATAATTATAATAACATTTTAATAGTTATGATTGCCTATAATAATTAATGATCAATATTATAGTTTAATTAAAATTATAGTTATTCAAGAATAATAATATTATTATTAACAACTAAGGAAGATAATAAAAATATTATTTAATTACTCACTAGTAATATTAATATTTATTAATAATTAATAATTATATATTAACTAATGTAGTTAGATATTAATGTAACCTACTAACCATAGGTATACTAGTATAATTAATAACACTATAATTAAATAAATAAAAATAATAGATATTGAAAAATAATAGTCAAGTCATTAGTAAATAATAATTATAATTATTTTTAATTGTTATATATGATCAGCAATAATTACTATTAATATAATAATTAATTTTGGTTCAACCAACCATGGTTAAACTAATCATAATTAAATTATCCATGGTTAAATTAACTACAAGGTTAAACTTACTAGTTAATTTAATCATGTTAAGTGAGCCATTATTAATTTAATTTAACCTCTTTTCTAGTTTAGTTTTTTAGTTGATCTAACCATATTTAATTTAACCAAAATTAGTTTAGCCTCATAATTAGTTGTGCCACAATTAATTTAACCAAAGTTAATTTAGCCATGGTTAGTTTAGCCAAAATTAATTTAACCATGATTAATTTTTCCAAAGTTAGTTTATTGTCATAGTTAGTTTTTCCATATTTATTTTAACCTCATGTTTAATTTTGTCATGGTTAGTTTAGCAAAAGTTAGTTTAGCCTCATAATTAATTTTGTCATGGTTAGTTTAACCAAAGTTAGTTTAGCCTCATAATTAATTTAATCAAAATTATTTTAGCCAAAATTAGTTTAGTCAAAGTTAATTTAGCCATGGTTAGTTGAACCTCATAGTTAATTTGCCATGATTCGTTTAACCAAAGTTAATTTAATCTCATAATAAGTTTAGCCATGGTTGATGTAGCCAAAGTTAATTTAACCAAAGTTAGTTGAACATCATAATAATTTTGACATGGTTAATTTAACTTTCATTAATATGAGTTTAACTTAGATTTAATCAATATTTTACTTTGGGTAACATTAGTTAACATGGGTTTAACTTTAATACTAAAGTTATAGGACTACTATACATAGCCTAGGTAGATATAATTAGTGTATTAACGTAAGTATATATTAGTTTAAGTTGTGACTTTTATGACACATGTCCATTATGTGTACACTATTAGTTGCATGTTAGTTGCACACACAACCATTATAGTACTAATGTTGTAGTTGCATGACAAATAATGTAATTACAAATAACACCTAATTACAAGCAATTGCATAGTAATTGGTTGCAAATGACATGATTTTTACAAGTGAAAAATGAAAGAAAAGCTTATTGATTGAACTTATAGGCCTAAATCTTGAATATGGCCCTTTTGGAATCCATATTTTCATAAACCTTGCTTCACTGTTTACACCATTCATTCAACTGCCTCAAGATGGGCTTGTGAAGTAATGCAATGATCAATTAATGTTTTTTCACACAACTCTTGGAACTCCCCACTGAATTTCATACCTTGGTCAATGAATATTTTAAGCATAGCCCCAAATCTATTGAACACCTTATCCAAAAATGCATAGGTGGTGCCTTCATTATTATGATCTAGCAAATACACCAACTTTAGCCACTTCAAGAAATGCTTGATCATAACCAAACATATTGCTTATGTTAAATAGTCAAACTAAGTGCATCAACAAAATCCAAATTCCACCAATATCCAAGCCCCATGATGGCAATGGTTAAAAATGAAGTGTAGGTGCATTGAATGAAATTCATACTTGATTAGACACCAAACTTTGAAAATTAAATTGTTGAACTTGAAATTGCATCGCTTGCCACCACTATTGTGCCAAAAACAAACTATAAGTCCATCAAATCCCAAAATGGCCCAACTCCTCATGTGCAGGCTTCACAAGGTTTTCACATTGTTCTAAGTGAGGTACAATTCACACTTGTCCATCTACCCACACTCATAGGAGGGAATTAGCTTCCCACTTGAACTACTTGGCTTTATGCACAACCTAATTTTTATCATTGGGCGTCAATCCAACAAGATTTTCATGCGCTTGTAAATATGCAATAATATGCATTTATGTCCAAGGCACCATCACCTTTTGGTTCAATGGCCGCATCATGGGAATCCCCACACTACTTGAATTCCTATTTTTTCAAACTAACCAAGTTGATTAGATGGGTTTTTTTACTAAAAGAGATGTATTTTTGAGTATAGGCCAAGGGCTTCAATGAAAATGGGTATCTTTTGATTAATCAATTTGATTATACTAACCAATTTGACAATTAGTTAAATCGGACATCCAATCAAATTGATTAGTGGCTCGGTCAATAAGACCACGCAATCTAATCAAATTAGCAAGTGCTCTAGTCAATAAGGCCACCTATTATACTCAATCAATAGGACTAACTAAAATAGGCTTGGTCAAAATGGCTAATGGTTTAGTCAAAAAGGCCAATTACAAATTCCAATACTAGTTGTGTATCTTGGGACTACATGTAACATTTTGACTATGTTTGACCAATGAGAAAAAAATTGGAAAATGTGAAACTTAATCATAACTAAAATGAATCATAACCAAATTAATTATTATTAAACTAATTATATATATGGTTTATCTAACTATGGTTAAATTGACCATATTAAAATTAATTATGGTTCAATTACTTATGAAAAAACTAACTAAAATTAAAACTAACCATAATTAATCTAACCATGGTTAATTTAATCATGTTCAATAACTATGGTTAATTTAACCATAGTTTGTTTAATTGTATATGTTTAACCATGGTTAATTTAACCATATTTAATTTAACCATGATTCATTTATCCATAATTAATTATTCCATCATTTTTTTGGTCATATTTAATTTGGTTTATACTTTAGCCTATAGATAACCTAGTTATATAAGGTAGAGTAGGCCATTTATATACCTATGATAAATTACTAGTTGGTTAACTAGTTATTTACCTAAAATACACTAATGAATGTGTAATTAAGTAATTAAATATTAATTATTGCAAATACATTGTTGATAATATATAATTAATTAGGTCAAATTTGTAAGGACTAGTTATAATTTAGTTGTAATTATTAGTTATAACTAAATATTTAAACATTAACTATCACTAATTTTTATTTTAACTTAATTAACATATTTATTTACCTACCTCTTTATTTATTTACTTACTTAGTTTATGTATTTTACATAGTTATTTAAGAATAATGTTGTGTGAACTAAAAGGCTCTAGTGTTGTGTGGACATGAAATTGTTTGTCCTTCCCAAAAGTTTGTCCTATATTGTTTGTCATCCTTTCCAAATGATGAGCAATATAAATAGATGCACCATAAGGATCCAAGACATAGAAAATATTTTTAAAAAGAAGCCCACTTTGGATGAGCCAATTGAAAAGGCTCAACCTTAAAAGCCAAATTCAAAATGAAATAAGATTTTTCTACTTAGGTCATCTAGGTGTAAGCTTAATCTAAGTGGTGTACATTTAAACCTAATAAAGGTCATAGCTTAGGTTGCCCTAACTTATTTTAGGCTTCTATACCTAGTCTCTAGTATAGGCTCCTAAACCTAAGCCTAGGAACTTAGGTTGTAAGTTCCTAAACATAGGTACCTTAGGAGTAGGTATCTAATTTTACGCTTAACCTAGGTTGCTTACTTTCTATCCACGTGGCATACCCTAGTGGCCAATATTTAATTGCCACATGGCATCACTTAGATGGTCAATGTTTAAATGTCACACAAAATAGCCTAGGTGGCCAATGTTTAGATGCCACATGGCTTAATTTAGGTGGCCACTATTCAAATGCCACATAGCATTTGCCTAGTCAAAATGATGTTTGATTAGTCAAAAAATCATTTGACTATTGTATTAACTAGTCAAAATGACTAATCAAAAAATACTAGTTGAAATGACTAATCAAAATGACTTGTCCAAAATGCCAACCTAAGCCTAGTCAAAAAGTACATGGCCTAGTTGGAATGGATAGGTTCAAAACAACTTGTCCAAAATGACTAAAAGGTTTTTTTGACACCCAAAATGGTTTTTTTTTACCAAAATTTCTAGTCAAAAAAATTAGGAATTCTAGTAGTACCACCACTTATATTAGTCCAAGATACATCCCCAAAACATTCAAGTAGGGTACATGGGTATGTTGAAGCATGCCATCATGGTATTGCCTCCAATTCCACATCTCCATGCCAATGAACCCCAATGATATCCTCCTTATTGGAATTTGGGTTTTGATTCAAGCCATCAACATCCCAATTGGTTCTACAAACCCTATGGAACATCAAAATCATACTCTTATAGGATAAAAGCCCATCTAGTGAACTTTCCTATGAGTCAATCAAATTCCATCAAATGATAAAAACTTGAGTGGTTGGTGATTGGTAACCAAAGTAAATGGGCTACTATAAAGATAACATCAAAATGGTGACATAACCTAAAAAATTACAAGGCATTTGGACCCCTTCATAGGAACTATATTTGGCCTCCATCTTGTTGTTGGACCTATTTGTATATGCCACCACAAACTTTTGACCATTGTTGTCAAGTTGGGTAAACACAACTCTCAACCTTAAAATGCTCCAATCGGTGTGTAACTAAAATGGCCATTTTCAAATGGGTTGCTTCAAAATAGGAGCTGATGTGAGCATAACCTTCAACTTATAAAAGGCTTGTTCTTGTGCTTCACCTCATATATAATCTTGGTTGAGATCTTCCAAACTTGTACAAAATCTAATAGGGTTGGGATTTTCCAAATTCATTTAAGGTTATTAAGGTTAATTAATAATGTAAAAAATGTTGGGGTCTTCCAAAGTTTCAGCAATGAAATCTAGGACATAATTATTTTCACAAGTGGCATTATGAACTTGACCACCCTCCAAAAAGGTCCCACTTTCTTGGGACACATGTGTGACATCAATTGATAGAAGTAAACAAAATCTTCACATGTCAAAAAAGAAAGTATTAACAATGAGAAAAGTCTTATACTGGACCACCCACTTGAAACGAAATAGGCATGGGCCCAAGCCATTTTTGGTTGCCCTTAATTGCCTTACACATGCATATTTCGTCATTAGGTTTGAATGATTGGCCATGTGATCAAATGGCAATCAAAACAATTCAGTCACCATCCAACAATTAAGCTATTTGAAAAGTAATAGGTCGTTGTAGGGTGGTCATGGTGTTTGTGCGTTCGTCACAATGTGACGAATGCATCTGGACATAAATACACCCCCATGTCATGTTAGTATAAGGTTAGTTTAGGTCAACTTAGGTCAAAAGGACTCTCAGGCTACCTGGGGTAGGCTTATGGGCGATTGAAACTAGGCCCATTTTAGGTGCCATAAAACCTATAGGCTTGGTGTTCAAAAAATTTCCATCATTAAGCCTACAATGACCGGAAATTTTCTGTTACAAATCTTGTAGTAATAGAAAAAAATTCAATCACCACACGATTGGCGATGGAATGCTTTTGATCATCAAATTCATAGCAACCGAAAGCGTTCTGTTACCAATTGTGTGGCAACTGAAAAAAAATTTGTTGTCACATGTCTCTGGATTTAAATCATTTGATTGACAATGGACTGATCTCGACCATTGAATTTGGCGACTAAATTTGGTCTACCTAGTAATAAAATGTAAGCTTGCATGTCAATACTCACTTTCTCCTTTGAGATGTGTGGGCCTTGTGTTATTTAGCACCAACCACTGCCATATACCTTGGGAGGGAGGGGTGAAACCTTTATGGGTGTCTGAATTTTAGATTGTCATATTACATTTACAATTGGTGTTGAATTTCAATTATAACCTTAAAGGTGGAGTTTGATCTTATTGTTGAAGGCATTAATTATATTAATCAAGCCTATTATTTTTATGTACAATATTTTATTAATGGAGGGAAGGCGGAATGTGTGGAATCCATGGTATTTGATGTTAAAGGACAAGCTAAAGAAGGTGGAATGCAAGTTTTGTGTCAATGTTATTTCATATCGCAAGGATAAAATGCTCTTCCATTTGGGCTATTGATATGATGGCAATGGGCAAGCTAGAGTTGTAGTGTGTTCAAAGGCATGTTCACGAGTGAAGGCACTATTTGCTAGATGTGGTGAACTTGTCCCTTCACCATTAAATGACATGGAAATACTAGCCCATATCTTGAATGGGTGAACAAAGGATGTGGCCATGGAAACACTAAATCCTTCAATGGAAAGATAATATGCTTTGATGTCTTAAATGGAAGGGGCTCAAAATTTCACCCCCCCTACAAACAGCACATAGGGTCCTAATTGATACATAAATAACAACACTTGAACCTTTCAACAAGTTTCATTGCTCGTGGGATTAAATTTAGCCAAAAAAAGGATTTGGACAAGAAGTGGGCAACTTTATTTTATGAAGCAAATATCCCCTTCAATGTTGTGTGACATCTAACATTCATAGAAGTTATGAAAGCAACCTCTGAATCTCAAACCTACTACAAACCCCCATCATACCATAGATTGTGGATAGATTTGTTAAAGCAATCCAATGTGGATGTGTCCAAATAGGTAACCAACATGATGTGGAATTTGATTTACAAATATGGAGCAACCATTTGTCCTGATGGTTGTGACAACGTTGCACGACATCCATTGTTGAACATAATGTTTGCTTGTCCAAGTGGTAATGTATTCATAGGTTCCATTGACACAACTAAGGAATGAAAGGATGCCCATTACATATGTAATGCATTGGGTGGATACATCAAAACCATTGGAGTCGACAACATTATACAAATTTGTACAAATAATGTTTCGAACATGAGAAACGTAGTTGACCTTCTAATCTATCATTTTCCAAGTTTTTATTTTCAAGGTTGTGTTGCTCATCGTTTAGATTTGTTATTGGAAGATTAGGGAAAAACAACATGGTTGAAATGAATTGTGAAAAGGCAAAAGTTGTTGTTTATTTCATATGACAACACCATGTGCCACTAACAATCTTTCGTCATTATGAGACCAACTTAATGTTGCTAAACCCCACTGATACACAGTTTGCAACTAATTTTTTAATGGTTGAAAAGTTGTTCAAGCTTAGACATGCCATGGAGCAAATTGTTGCCAATCTTAATATGACAACTTCTATCAACTCATTGCATGGCAATCATCATTAGAAGTTGCTCACCAAGGCGAGAGTTGTTTAAGCCAACATAAGGAGGGACAGGTTTTGGAATACTTGTGCCAACTTTGTACACATGGTGGAACTGGTCTTAATGTCATTGAAGGCATTTGATGGCAAACAACCTTGCATGGGCAACTTTAAAACTTATCCATATTGTTTGTTCTTCATTCCTATTTTGAACACTATATAAACAAGGGGGGTGTGGCCATCCAATTTCACATTAAGAAATTTGTGCACATGGGATGAGCTAATCAAAAGGTTCAACCCAAAACAAAAAAACAAATAATGCACAATTCTAAAATATTTACCTCCCCAACCTACTTATCTATCTAGCTAGGTAGGTACCAAGTTTGACCTACCCATCTAGGTCGGCCTATGTACCTACCTACCTAAGTACCTACCTATATGAGTAGGTATTTAGCTTAGAAAGGTAAAACCTACCTACTTTTTTTTTAAACCTAAGTAAGCAGTAGGTAGGTAGGTAGGAAGGTAAGGATTGTAGGCACCTATTTATGTACCTACCTAGGTACCTACCAACCTAATATTAATATTTTTATTAAATTAAAAATTTTAAATGCCACGTGGCATATTTACATTAGGCCATGTGTCATAATATAAAATCATCCAAGTATTTGAATTGAACGTCCTAGATTATTTCAAAATAATAATAATAATAATAATAATTTAAATAATCAAATATTAAGACATGTGACAACACATGATTTGACTAAAATAATTGCATCTTAATCACATGTGACAATACATATACAATGGAGTCAAAGGATGAAATGTATTTGTTGACTTTTTCTTTCATACAATACCTTTTGTCATTTGCGATTAGTTTATCACATGTGACTTGTTTTAGGCAACTAAAAGGACTTTAGTTGCAAAATGTCTCTTACAACTAAAATTTAGTCGCAAAGAATAGTCGAAAATACATGTTTTTATTCTAATGTTGCTCTGGGAATCATATCTAGGAACAATAATGTTTGGAATCAACACTATGCACCTTCAAACCATAGTCCCCCATAACTAGAATTTGACTAGACTAAAATAACACCTTGTAATTGAATATATAATTTCAGACTTTGGATAGTCAAATCATGAAGATAGTCTTCTCTAGAAGGATCCCCATAACACGAATTCAATTGAAACAAAAGGACAAATAATTCTATTCAATTTGGTTTCCATATATGGCATTTTCATGGAATGAACCAAATTCGCATTACAACTAAACATGATTAAGCTTTGTCATGCTTTTTGTGTAGGTGGCAAGGTAGTCTTAATCAACCTTAAATTTCCCAACCAATTCAATTTTCTAATGATGTACAATTCAACTTTTACAACAAGGACTTTATAATCATGGACTCCTATGCTGAAAAGTTTAGGAGCTGTCTATGACGCAACAACTAGTGGTTTTAAACATGTCAAAGCTTTGATTTATAAACATTATGACAGTTTATAAAGAACTTTATAAGTTGTTTGCCCTACAATAGAAAGGAAAAGCCAAAAGGTTTATACAACTTTCTTTATAACCCTACAAACTCAAACCAGAAGAAACTTGCAATAGAAAGGAAAAGCTTGAAGGTATATTGTAACTTTCTTTATAACCCAAAAAACTCAAAGTAGTTCAGAAACTTGCAACAAAAAGGAAAAGCCTAAAGGTTTATACAACTTTTTTTGTAACCCTAAAAATTCAAGGTAGAAAAAACTTGCAATAAAAATGAAATGCTTAAAGGTTTATACGACTTATAGGTTCTTTGTAACCTATTGAATCTAAAGGAGGTATTGATACAACACAAAAAAGTTAAGATAATAAAAAGAACCTAAGTTTCCATGAAATACTGAGTGGGGTTTTCTTCATACAAATGTGGGCTTATCTCTTACTAACAATGTCCTTTTGATTGGGACTCACGTGAGTTCTGGAAGCCCACCATGCTAGAACAATGGCCTTGGTTGCAAGAGCCAAAACGTCTACCCTTTTCTTTTGTATAATCAATGGGCAAAAGAAATTTCCAGTAGATCGCATTGAATCCTTACGACGAACTACCATGGCAATGTTCCTAGGATGGACTTTGAGCAATTATGCTTTTTGCTTTAATGAAATTATTAAACCACCATTCATAAGAGCTATCAAAATTACATGTTTTGTAACCAACTTCGCAATGCTACTTGGCCTTTTCACCTCGGACAATGATTGCACTACCCTTGAGAGCAACTCTCGTTACATAACTACATCCTTCACCAACCCGGTAGGGTTTGGAATGACATCTCTCAAAATGGGGCCATCCATCACCTTTTGCATCACAAGCACCTTTATGAGAATGCTTGGAAATGTAGCCAGGGTCTTTTCAATCTATCAAAGTATGACATTTGTTGCCCTCCTAACCTTCCAATCTACCACAACAACATCACGTGTTTTTTCCTCAACATGTTTTGCAATTTTCTGAGCTTTTCTTCTTCAAGCTCTATATTCTCATTGATGCTCTATAGACTTTGCCCTCTCTTTGGCGCCTCCTTTTATCATCCCTAATTTCCTTTCCTTGTCTCTTGTGTTACCAATGATTTCTAGCTATCAACACATCCATGACCTTCATAAAGAAAATCGTGATTTGTTGCCCTGATTAGGAAATCGTCTCCCTTCCCAAGCATAAGGTTCAAACGAACTACATTTTCCCCCCCAAACCTAAGGTTGAAATGATTTATGCTTTGCACCTACTCATGTCACCTTATTAAACTCTGGTTTTGGGATATCTCCAAGTAAAATAGTATAGTCCCTATTAACAATGCCCCAAATAGAAGTTGAGGAAAAACCCCTTTTGAGAGGGAAAATTTTGAAAAATAATAAATATTGCATCTCATAAGGACTTTTGAATTTTTGGTTTAATTATGATGATTAAAAAATCCTTATCTACCTTTTGACTATGATAATCAAGGTTAGAGCTATTGATATGAGTTCATAATTTCATTTTATAACACATACCAAGTCCCTAAAAATCATTTAAAATAAAAATCTATAAAATTTTATCCACTTATTAGCAAGACAACCAATCCATATAAAGTCTTTTCAAAAGTCCATTGCTATTAAAGGATAATTGTTTTTCAAAAAATAATTACATAAGCTTTCTCAAAATCAAGTTTTTAGTATAGAATCAAGTCCCAATTATTTTATCCAAAGATGTAAAAATATTTATATGCATTTGAATGAAGGGTACCCTTGGAAACTATTCAAAATGTTGCAATAGCGAACCACTGTAGCTTGCATTCACTTAGGTGATTCTCTTGGCTACAAAATGACCTAATCCTCACCCTCCACACTTAGAGGTGGTGGTACTAGCTTCCTTGGTGGAGTTTCTTTCACAACTTTTTCACATGTTGGGCTCATGGTCTTTTTTGGTTGTGATTACACTCTATCCACACATTAAGTCCCAATTTTCCCCATGGAAATTTTGTTGATATTTGATTGCCACCACCTAGGATAGAAAGTTCCTTCAACTCCACATCAACCATGGGGCTTGATGTTTCCTTTAGACTATGCTGAAATGATTAGGGTTGTTATTTATAAGCAACAATTGGTTCCATCTCAACAATTTTAGTTGGGTGCTTTTGCACCCCTAGAAACTTAGAAAATATTGACTTAATGTCAATGAGTGCTTGAGTACAAACATGTTGACTTTCCAATGTGGTAGCAAACTTGGCATCCATATCATTCTACTTTGTTTCAATGGAAGTTATTCAAGCTAACTTTTTTCTAGAAATGTTCTATCAAATCACCCACATGCCACAATATTAAATCTAATCATTATACACCTTTGAATTTCACCCTTATACATAGCCAAAATATTTGCATGTATTGATTATAAAAAACATTATCAATGTTGCATCAAAATACCGGAACATGCATCCATCATGTACATGGACATATCTAAAAATCAAATTTGTTTAGACATGTCTATGAACAAATCTAATCAACAAAGTGCATCAAAAGTTGAACTTGTAAAAGATATTCAATTAGGGTTACAATAATAGGAGTAACGATTAGAATTTTTAGTTTCTAAAACTAGACCTAAGGACTTCAAAGTTCATAATGTACTTCTAGAACATGAGGATCAAACAAATAGGTCAAAAATCAAATGATTCAAATGTTAATTGACACTTTTAGACAATGTGGGATCTTCAATTTACAAATGTTGGGCAAGTCGGCTCTGATCCTTGAAGTTCCTTGGCAATCTCTATCAACCGAAGGTTGTGTTGCCTTCTTTTCCTTTGCAATGACACATGAAAATTAATGGCAATGGGAAAAAATAATTTTTTCCTAACATATTAACATTTGATGCACAAGCATTGAAAGAATGGGGGGAAGTTAGAAATCAACCAACTATACTAGCCTTGTTTCTTTCCCCGCTTTGCCCGATCACCCCACATTCATCAAATTCTTCACTTTGCTCCTAGCATTGGACATTTGTTTAGCCTTCCTCTTGGTCTTAGGTTTGGACCAATAAGCCTTTAACTTCTCCTAGTGAGCAAATTCAATATTAATTGGGCAATCCTTCTTCCCTGCCATAGACATTGCCTTCAATTTGCTCCTCTTTATTTTCAACCACCTTTTCACAACATTCTTGAATCCAACCACGGACAACTCATTGTCCACATACTCAAATTCCTTGTCCAAACCCGCCTTCAATTTCTCCTTGAAGATTCATGATTATGCCCTTACCATTCCATGATACTTATATTTAATATCCAAGGAATCAATGTTCTTACTATTTCATCCCAATCATTTTTACCATCACATCTCCCATCTATATCCCTCCCTGGTCTTATAACAAAATTTATACCTATTTCCAATTTGTTATAACAAATCTAACTAGAAGAACTCATGGTCAATACATGTACTCACATAGAAATGTATGTAAATCAAATTACAATGACTAAGGGGAACCAATGAAATATGCCATTGCTAGGAACCAACAGCAACATTGTTACAATATATGGAAGTTCATTACATGTTTTAAATGAACAGGAAGTATATAACCCCCCAAGTAGGAAGTTTAACATTTATGACTAGGTGCGCAACTGCATAAAAAGAAAGAAACTCAATTGCCTTTTGTTTCAAAAACTTACAACCATGAAATTATGTAATTATGACTTTAACAATTCAAGGAAAAAACTTTAGACTTTAGCAAATCAAAGAAAGATGTTCAAAAAATACCAGACCAAGAGTGAAAACATTTAGACCTAAGGCACAATGATGATTTCTATTGATTACCATGCTTTTCAATAGTACATGAGTTGCAACAGTCTTAAAGAAAAACACATCCATCAACAAAACTTTGAAACAATTGAACATAGAATGTATAGACAAATTAAAAACTATGACCAAGAACTATGAGCGCATGAAGCAACCACCATGAGGTAGCTCATCACTAGCCTTCATAGTACTTACATTGACCAAAATTACATTACATTAGGACCAATTTTTATTTCAAATTTAAAATAAGCTATGTCCCATTTGCATAGAAAGAGAGAAACCTAACTACCTTTTGTTTCAAAAACTTACAACCATAAAGTCATGTTACATTTATGGCTCCAATAAATCAAGGAAAGAACTTGAAAAACAAAAAAAAAAGATGTTCAAAAATTTCTTGAATAAAAGTGACAACATCAAGACCTAAGGCACAATGATGTTTTCTATTGATACTACGCTTCTCAATTGTACATGAATTGTAACAGTCTCAAAATTCGATTCTATCATGTAGTTTATAAAGTTAGTAAAAGGATGTACAACAAAACTAATGAGATACATTATGGGTGTTTAGAAACAATAAAAGATCCTACACAATTTGGAAGTCCATCACATGTTTCAGATGGACACAACCAACTATAAAACCCCCCAAATTGCCTCAAGTGAATTGATGAACGTTACCCAATTGTATAAATAAAGGGACAACAAGACCTTTGTTTTAGAAACTTACAATTGACCAAACAATCATGTAACAAAGCAACTACAACAAACCCATGATCTAAATTGTTTTAATAAAGTGGCAGACCACACCAGTGATCTAGTACAACAACATGATCTAACTTCTATTAACCACCATTTTTTTTGCCCACTACCACATTCAAGGATTCAAATAATCACACATGATGTAATTTAGATAAAATTGCAAAGAACTTTGTATAAGAACAAGTTGAAATCTTTATATGATGATGATTCAACAATGATTAGGAGCAAACACACTTTGGATATCTACTCTTGGATTGCTACCATGTAAATCCATAACAAACATGGATATAGAACATTTGATGGTTTGCTATTGGAAATGTAAATTTACATCTAGAAAGGAATGAATATGTAAACAAATATTTACTAGAGTGCAAGGTCTACAAATTTAAGAGGATTTCACCAAAACTTGTGTAAGCAACCTATAGCACAAAAAGGCCCAAGATCATAATATGAACCTAATTTTTTGATGTCTTATTGTCTACACCTAAAAAAAATCTGTGTACTTCTTGATGTTAGTTGGTTATCTTGGTAGCTTGGAGGGAATCTACTAGTTATTCATGTCTACAAAATTTGAAACGAAGAATTGACTTTACATATAAGAAAAGTTTGTAGACGCAAAGAGAGATGAGAAACCATTACAAGAAAAGTTGTCTTTTGCGACTTGATTTATGACTAGGTTATTGGTCATGGAAGACATCTATGACTACATGACTATGTAATTGAATAGGACGTCATTTAGGACACCTAGTCACTAGTGTGGTTCAATTGCAAAACAATTTGCAACTATGACTTTTGTGACTATAAAGTCATGGAAGTCATCAGTGGTTGATGAGATCCATAAATTATGGCCGTTGGATATAATTCATTAAATATGAAATAAATATGTTTTCCACCCATGCTATGTAGACACGTGAGATGTAGACACATGGTATAAATGTTAAAACCCTAGCCTATATGTTAGGAATGTAAGCCCTAGCCTATCTAAGAATGTAGGCCTTAACCTATGTAGGAATGTATGCCTTAACCTACCTAGGAATGTAAATTAGCTTAGCTAGCAAGCTAAGCTAATTATGCTAGTTCACTATGTTACAAGTGTGAAGACTTGAAACCCTTTACCTCCACATTTAGCCTTAAAACAGAAAAGGCCACCTCACAATTTAAAGGTTTCATTACCATAAGGCTGCTCCAAAATTCATTTTGTAAATAATAATTTTATCCCCAAGACATCACCACCATATTGTTATAAACATGTTTTTCTAACCTACTTTATAAGTTAGGTACCTAGGTAGGTAGGTGCTTAGTAGTAGGTACATATATGTATTACATATCTAATATGTAGGTAGGTAAATACATACTACCTATTTAATAGGTAGTTAAATAGGTACCTACTTAGTAGTAAGTATGTAGTAGGTAATTAGGTAGGTATAGGCAAAAGCATACTAGGGTGTCACAATTTCAACATATTAGAATCCTTAGTTGAAAACTAGCTTAAAATATGAATATTTAGATAATATTGAAGGTACCATTTTTTTCCATTTCCAATTTCAAATCATGATGTTATAAACCATATAAAAAATATCACAAAAGAATTTTTTTTAAATGCATAAAAGACTTTTAAAATAATTATAGTTTTTGGGATTTTAAAAAATTCATAATAAAATAAACTAAAATCACATTCCATTCATTCAATAGATCTTTAGTTTCTTAAACATAATTCATCAACTATTCCAAAATTTCAAACACATAAGATTAACACATTGTAAGATAAAAGTCTATATCCATGAATTTTGCAAGTGTGACAAAAAGTGTGGGCAAATTTCAAAAGTCCATTACTTATTAGTTATCCATGAATTTGATTTGATTTGTTCATTTTGGAAGGTTGATTATGATAGCTTTAGATACGTGAGTCCCTTTTTTATTATTTCAATGAATTTTTTTGTTTTATTTTCTTGTATCTAAAGAATATAGGAAAAATTGCCATATAAGGTCACTATAATGTGCAAACACCCATATGTACTACCTATATCTAGTAGGTAGATAATGGGTAGTACTAGCCCATAGGTACTAATTATTTTATAGGTAGCTAGTGAATAGTTAATAGGTAGCTAACATCTAGTTAAACTACTTACATAGGTAGGTTATTAACGTATGTAGGCTAGTCATATAGTCACAATGTAGTCACAAATTTGAATAGTTTAGTATATGATTAAAGACATGACTACATGACTAGAATAGGAAAATAGTCATAAATGTCCAAGTCGTGAAAGACACATTTTGGCATTGTGAACTATGAAAAATAAGAGAGAAAAAACCCTAATTAAGATAATCATTTGTCCTCATAGATTAATAAATAACAACTCAAAATGTAAGAAATGCAGCAACTATACATGAATAAGTTCTAGGGAAATATTCTACGCTTACACTTGGTATGTAATCATCGTTGTTGGTTTTTGTCTTTGTGAATGCCGAGTCATTATCCATCGTGGCTCATTTGTTATTTTGAAACTTAGAATTGTTGAGTGTAGTTGCAGTTAACCTAATGTTACGTTATAGTGGTACTTTTGGCTTAGGTAGGAATGAGCACTTTCATCAACTCCTTTTAATCACACATGCAGCTTGCTTGTGTGGAATCACTCAACACTATGCAAAGTAGCAAATTATAGTGAGGTCTAAAAATAAAAGTTATCTAGATTGAACATAACAAGCAAATGCGAGAGGGAAAACTTTGAAGCTTGAACAAGGAGATTGGAAACAATGGTGAGAAAAATGCATCACAAAGATAGAAAAAAGAAAAGGATGCAATGATTGAGAAGTTGAGAGGAAAATTCAAACATTGTGCCATAACCTAAACCTGCATCCTTCACTATTCATTACACACACCTAACAAATATCAAATACATACAAGTCATTTGTCGCATCTTTTAGAGGTTGTAGCAAATATGCAAGTCCTAAAACATGTGCATTTATGTTAGGCTTGTATGGACCCTTCTCCCATTGTGTAAAAACTAGCAAAATTATGTCAGTAGAATCATCCTCAATTGTGGTTATATCCTTTGGCTTGTGCATCTTGTAAATAATGTGCGGTGTGCCTAGTATTCCCTAACCATTTTTGTACAAAAGAAAAACTTGAAGCCCATAAAACATAGTTTTCATTTGCATTGCAAAAACAAAAATAGTGTTCATCCATACTAATGAACGTTCTTTTGACCTAAAGTGTGCTGCTTAGAGTTGTAGCTACACTTGAGTTCAAGAAAAATTTGCAATAGTCTTTCCAAGAGTCAACTAGTGTTAATAGGAATAACATAGACTTTTGATCATGGTGCAAAATGGAAACAACATTCTTGGCAAAATGATGGCTACAAACATCCTTAAGCTATCTTAAGCAAATTATGTTATAATTGACAACCTTGAAAGCATTCATTGTTGAGTTGTGCACTAAGTATTCTTCTATAATTTTTTCTTTAATTAACATACTGCATTTGCAATAGGTTATTTGTTTGTAGAGGCTAATCCAACATGCTTGTTATGATACTTTGTTGTAAGTGATAAAGCAGTGTGAGCAATGTCAATTATAATAATGTAAACTGCAGACTTGCTGAAGAATTTTATATAGTGAGAAATGGCCACCTATGTCAAGTTTGAAATACCTTGTTTTACCTTTTTTGGAATTTAGGTGAAATTTTAATATCTTCTATTGGATTTTCTAGGCCTCAAGCATAGTCATCAACTTCATTTAAGTGGAATCCTCAATTTGCCAATACCCCTTACTATGGTGCAGTCTAATTCCAAATCTATTCAAACCTTGACTTTTTAATTCTTGATCAAATTTTTTGAAATTTGATGTTTGATGTTTGAGTCAGATGTATCAGGGGAAATTTGGAGCTTGTTAATTTGAACTCAAGTTCTTTCTGGTCTATTTATTGTGGGGTTTGACTTGAATTTTGGCCATTATTGCATGTCCTTCTTTTGATCTTTCTCTACATGACGATGTTTAACATCTTGGATGCAAGAAAAATTCTTGAGTGTTGATCAAGGTCATAAGGGAAATGAATATATATATTTGTTCATTAGTTTAAGTATCCTTGTTAAGTCTTACCAACGCACTTTCACATTTTTTTGAAACTTTTGTTCATGACGTTCAATGTAAGCTATAGCATTGGCTTTTATAAAAGGCATGGCTAAGCTTATTTAATGCCAAGTATTCCAAATTATTCTATGCTATAATTTTGTTCTGCTATGTTTAGAAGCCTAGAAGCATACACTATTGGTTGAGCACTATTCCCTATTACATTCTGAGACGACATAGCCCCCACAACTAACAAGGACACATCTGTATGAACATGAAATTCCACTTGCTAGTTTGGTGGTATCAATATTGATGCTTTGATATATTTCTATTTAATCAATTCCCAAGCCTTTTGACATTCCTCTAACTAAAGAAATTTATTTGTCTTTTTGGTCAGTTTAGTGATAGGTGCCATAATAGCAGTAATTTTTTTTATAAAACATTTATAAAATTATGCCATCCCATTGAATACTTGAATATGTTGGGGATTTTTAGGTGGTGGCATGTTTACTATTTCTTGTATTATCTTTAGCTTTGGTAATTTCCTTTCTTTGGAAACAATAAAACCCAAAATCATCCTTAAAAATACCATAAATGCACATTTGTCTGGATTTAAATTAATGTCATATTTTTTACACTTTTGGAAACATAATCTGAACTTTTACAAATCACTCTCCATGTCGTGATACATCGTAAAGTCATCAAAAAATATCTTCATAAAATTATCCAAATACTTTCTAAATTATTTGGTCATGGCTTTTTAATATGTTGGAGGTCGATTTTAAACTTCAAACGACATCACCTTCCATGTAAAAGCCCGCTAGTCTGTAACAAATGCAATCTTGTATTTGTCCTCTGGAGTTATAAATATTTGATGATATCTTGAATATCCATTTAAGAAAGAATACGTCTCATACCCTGCTACTGTGTTCAACACTTCATTTGTGAAAAGTAATGGGCATGGATCCTTCTTTGTGGTCGCATTTAGTTTTCTAAAATCTATACAAATTTTTAGCTTGCCATTTTTTTTGGGTACTACTACTATGGGTAATAACCATGTAGCTTCTTCTATAGATTCAATGAATCTAACTACTAACAACTTATCTATATCTTGTTTAATTGTTATAGCACAATTTGGATTTAATCTGTATTTAGCCTGATGTGCCGGTGGTATAATAATGTCCAACTCAATTCTATGTTGTGCCAACTCTGGTGGAATCCTTATCAAATCTTTGTATGTCCATGCAAAAACATCTTTGAATTCCTTCAATAGTTGTTCCACTTCCAGCACCTTGCATGTTTTCAATTGTGCATTAATCTTCACCATTTGTTGTTCTGCATCAATTCCTAGATTAAACTTCATTAATTATTGATTTTTAGTTAACATCCATCCAGCTATTTACAATCCCTATGCTTTGATGTTTGTTGGAATGTCATCCACTATAACATTCCCTGGTTGATGTCTGTAATATGTTTATAGACACCTTATCCTCTAAAGCTACTTCTGGCTCACATTTGTTGCTAGGTATCTTTTTCTATGTGCTTTGGCCTTTAGATCCCTTTTTTTAAATACTCATCTTCACATTTATATTCATGATCCCCACATTTGTGGTTTTCATAGATTGAATTGTCTCAGGTAAAATGATTGTTTTTATGGAGAACAATTTTAACTCTGTAGCAAAGATGATATCTTCTTCTTCATCTATGATGCCATTTTGATAATTGTAGCACAATAACACCTTTGGTCTTCTTATTTCACTTCCCAAATGTTTGGTAATTGTAATTGTTCGAACTGTCCCATCCCCTTGTATGGTAACAGTGTTACTTCCCCAATCATGTGCCACTTTAACTTCCCTCAACCACGGTCTCCCCAATAACATGGAATAACTAGAATCTACCACACTATTTTGAAGTACAATAAACATAGTTATGTAAATAATGCCATGAACATATATATTTAGATCCTTGATCAACCCCACTGGTTTTGTGGTTGTTTAATCTACCATCCTCATATTATATGGTGAAGGTTTAGGCTTTGGAAGCCCCAACCTCAATCTCAATTGTTTTGTGATAATATTACCTCCACAACCTCAAATCTAGTAACACATCTTCTATTGTATTCTTCCCAATCTGTACTTGGATAACTGCCATATGATTATTTATTGTTATAGTAATTATCCCTACTTCTAGTACTTAAAAACCAACTTGTTTCTTTGTGGTTGTTTTACTTACATTCTAAGTATTTTCTAATTTTAGCTTCTGCCAAAGATATCTCTTTAGCTTAGGAGCTATTTTAAGCAACTATCCTAAGTTCAAAATATAACTTGTTTTTAGCATCTACTTAGCAATGTCCAAAATAATCTCTTTTATTGTGATCAGTTTCCCTTATGAATTCACTACTTCCTAAGATTTCTATGTGTCCATAGGAGTAGTATTTGGCATATTTGGCTAGGTTGAGTTCCATCCCTCCATGGATGTGGATGGCCCTTTTTGTCTAGGTTTGTGTTTTTTGAATATGTTGAATTATCTCCACCATTGACTATTTCAACCACTCTTCTTTCTCCCAGTCAAAAACACTTTTTGCTTTTTTTTGACTCTCTATCCTTGAACACATGTTCTTTAGTTACTTTATTTCTTGTGGTAACATTAACATCCACCACATTCACATTTGCAATGACTATTTAAGTTTCAGTAACAGGTTGAACCTTTGTTACTATCATAGATTTCCCATGAAACATTTTTTGCATCTTAGCAAACTTTGGACAATCTGTCATTTTATGTCATTCCAACCATAAATGTGACATACATATGAAAATTTCTTCTTTGTTTTTTACCTTAGTTGTGTTGCTTCCATGGTTGCCACCATGGTTTGCTCTTTCTTCTTTTTGCATGTCTCCACATTATGATTTGTCATCCCATTTTTTGTGCAATGTTTTTCAATCTTCCCTATATTACTTTGTGTTTTTGCTAGTAGTGCATGTTTGGTACTTTGTGGTGTTGACATTGCACTCCTTGCTTTTGCAGTAGTCATACCTTTTTTTAGACAACATTACCACCTCCATATGTTGTTGTAATGTTGATCGCTTCATCCTTGTAATCGCAATTCTAAGGTATGATTACAAACTCGTTTTAAACATAGTAGTTAAAAAATTATTTGTGGTTGGTACTTGTAAACCATGAACCAACTTTTGAATCCACTCATAATAAACCTCCACCTACTCAGTCTCCTCTTACTTCATGTTTTTTTAACTCCATGTATATTTACTCATTATTTTGAGTCTTTCGATGATGTTTGCAAAATGCCTATGTAAGCTTTGAAAAAATATAGTGAGGAAATTTTTACATGTAATTATGGCACTAGTCTAATGCCATGTCTTTTAGTGTATAGCTAAACACATTAATGATATACTCTTTAGAAGTTTCTGCATTTGCTTTTACTAAAGAATTGAACACTTTAACATGAGCATCTGGATCAACATCTTTTTTGAAATCAAGATATTTAAAAGCTACCCTGTTTGGCCTAACATAATGGCCATTTTTGTGATCAAGAATTGGTGCAGTCATAGTAAATGGTCTCGGTATCCTCTTTTTGGATTTGCGGCATCTACACTTCTATACCTTCCAAAAGCCATTGAATTCATAAGTGGTCAATCTATGGTCCAGTTCACATGAGTAGTCGTTATTGGATTAATAAACACCATTTGAGGTGTGTAAACAACTCTAGTAATAGTTGCTAGTAGTGCCCAATTTCGACCCAAAATTCCACTTGATTGCTACTTAATTTTGTTGCATATCCAATTAGTACTTCCCTTCTAATAACACTTATGCTGGGCACAACAACCGTTTCCAGTCCTATGTTTGTTATACTTGCATCAAATATTGAATAACTCCTACTCAAGCATGTTGTTTTTGGATTTCAATAACTTTAGCTTTTGACATTATTGGTGGAGCTATGTTGACGCAAGATCGATGATGTTCTAGTTTGCGGTTTACCCATTGGTATCCACTATGGTGCAATATGTGGATGTGAATATCCCTTTGGTTCTTTGCTCCTAGTTTGAATAGATGGACAAATGTATCAACTCTGTGGTCCCAATTGGCTTCCCAACTCCATGCTTTTAAATTTATTTTACATTACAAGAATTCTTGATTCATGTTCCTATGGTTGATCCATTTGCTCCTACCACATTCTATCACTCCACATGCCTAGCAATACTTGTTTTAATGTGAAAAGGCACAAAAGGACAATCCATTATTGCATGTCCTTCACAAAATGCACAAACCTTTGAAAGTAACCTAATCATCTTTGAATCCACAAATTCATGATTTCATGTTTTGGTTGCGTGCCTTGTTTGATCTAACTCTGGATTCCCTTTATAAGAGTATGATTGCAATACTTCATCCAACACATTCACCTGTGCCTCTACACATTCAGATGATCTTGGGTAATTTTCCTTAGTCTTTTCAAACACATCAACATTGGTGTTTTCATCCACCTCCCAGTGTTCCATTGGTTCATAATATTCTGAAAATGCAAACTAATACACAAACCTGGGTTGTATACCTCTTGTAACATCCCTCCCTTGGTTAGTCATTAACTTTGGACTTGAGATTTCTTATGGTTGATGAGGTACTATAGAAATCCTTGCTCCGTTTTAATTTTTACAACTTTGAACAATAGATTACAACTAAGAAGTATATTGCATCCACTCATTCGGATGAGTACTCGATTAGATCTCTTTCCATGGAAATTATGGTATAGAATTATGTTTTCTCTGATGACCCCCAGTCCATATGTCCCACCGTACCACTTCTTGTGGTAGAAATGACATGTGCCCCATAGGCCTTTCTTCTGTTCTCAAAACTCATTTGTCCAACATCAAATTCTAATACGGGGTTTTTGTAAGCCCTGCATACTCCTCTCCATTTTCAATATTATCTTTTGTATTACTTTCAATAATTTGTTAATTTGCCTTCAAGTCCAATTGTTGTTGTAAACTCTAGGTCACCATCCGATTCATCTTGTTTCACAATTCTTTGTCTTTAAAGTCTATAGATCCTTTTGTAGTCCTTATGATGTCAATTGCGTAGACCTTTGATACTTTCTAACATACCTTTTAAAATTCTACATTGAAAAAAAAAACAACACTACTCATATGAACATTCTCATCTATAGTATACAACAAAATTTGCAGAAAACCTTCCTATTACTGAAAGAAAGAATATTAAAAAAACAATTCCCCACAAGATGGTTGCCAAATGGTATAAATGAAATTTATATTCTTGCAAAATATTTCACATTATTGTAATAATAGATTTGCATTTCACATGCGTATGTTCACTATTCATGTTTTAAATTTCAACAAATTTAACACTACCATCATTCCAACATCAGATTCATGGTTATTGCATATAACCAAACTTTGCAATTTAAAATGCATTGTAAAAAATTCCGAACAAGTACACAATTCATCTCACCATAATATGATACTACAAAAAATTCATACAAAAGATGTATATAGAATTCACTATAGAAGTTTGTGTTTTTTTGTATTATTGAAAACATGAATCCAAATTATAGCATAATCCCATTTTTTTTGAAAAATATCCAAGACAACACTTAAAATCTATGTTATATCAAAACAAAATCTATAGTTTTCTATTGCAAATACCTACAACTCCTACTTTTTCTAAACTTCGTGTCTCATCTTCTCTCTTTCATGTTTTTCCGAACTCTAACCTTTTGAACTATCCCAAGTCACATCATCATGATCAAAACAACAATAATTAAAAATTCAAACTAACAAAGTTCCCTGATCAGTCCCTATCCTAATTGCCTTGTTCATCCAAAATCAAATACTCATCCTACCCCTTTAACAACTCTACTTAAGGAATGTTACCAAAGGTAGCCATAGATTGTTTATAATAGATGCATATATGAATTGTCAAAAGTGGTGTTTTGGATTTTTGGATTTTATAAAATGAACTATTTTTGTCAAGGAATCATGATGTCATGTGTGATTATCTTTGAAATTTGAATAACACTCAGATTTTCATTGAATAAATTAGAATTTCACAAGTTTTGGTTCATTTGCATTGATATTATGATTTTCCTTATGCACATGTTAAAGGCATAAATAGTGAAATATATCACATCATTTCATGTCCCCAAAATATTTCCTTGCCAATATTTTGACAAGTTAAAAAGTCCATGTGCCCATGTCAAAATACAAAATGTTCTAATAAAAGGTAATACACATCAAATAATGGAATAAAATCAATAAATATTCATTTGAACCAATATTATTGATGCAAATGGAAAACTTCTATAATATAAATATATATTATAAAATCAATCTCAAGATTTTTATGAGATTTAGCCAAAATATAGGAAAATTTGTTGAATTTGCATTTGAAACTCAAAATTTTCTTTAATTTTCCCAATTTTTGTGTCCAAAAAAAAGAAATTTCACCCATAAAAACGTTAAAAATCTATATTTTAAATTGCCATAGTTCAATCACCAGTTCACTACGAGGAATCTTGTCCATTTCAACCTTTGTGTTTGCAATTTTTGTCCAAATCAATCATTTTTGCAACTATAAATATGATTGTTTTTTGTGGCACTTAGTAAAAACAACTACAAAGTGGTTTATAGTTACATATGCAACTTATATTTGTGACTAATGTTGATTTGGATGAAATGAAAAATACATTTATGTCATTCATTTTAGTGGCATCCCAAAATAGATGAAATTGTAGTTGATTCTATAGCTTGAAAGGTGGTTCATAGGCCATTGGACACCACGTGGCATCTTTTCAACTTGATTTGTAACTACAAATCTTAGTTGCAAATGCACATGTAACTAAATGTGAAAAAAAAAGTTAGCCAATGAAATTGTTGGATTTAGTGGTCTAATAGTTTTCCTTTAACTTTCTTCAATGAATTGACCATTAAATGTATAGTATGGTTTGGTGGGGTTGTGAAAATTTCAAAGGACCCATGGCAATTAATGGTAGAAATATGGCTAGGTAATTAGTAATATGTATGTGGCTAAGTAGTAAGTATTTTCTCATGTTGATATGTCATAATATTTTTTAATTAATTAAGTAGGCAATGTAATTCATTTATTGATAGGCTAGGTAGTAAAAGGAATTTAGACCCATTTATAAACAATATATAGTGAATATGTTATATATCATACATTTAAATTATTATTTTTTGATGCAATTATGATCTATTACAAACAAAATTGTATAGTATAATTTTTTATGAATTAAATAAAGGCTTGAGATGTGAAAAAACATAATTTATTTTTACATAAAATTTTATCATAATTTTAAGTAAAACTTGAAATATCATATGTGTAAACATAATAAAATTAATTAATATTTAGAAATTAAAATTGATATCTAGATTAATCTTTTACATCAAAATAATATGGCTAAATATAATAAGAGCTTTTATTATATTTTATTATATGTGAATACATTATATATCACACATTTAAATTAAATTTTATAGGTAAGACTATGATATATCAAAAGGAAAATTATAAAATATAATTTTAAAAATCAATGAAGGTTTTTAATATGAAAGTTATTTATTTATTTATAATTATATTATCCATTTATAAATCATGTGATTGAATTTTGCACGAAATGGTTGTTGAAATTGTATTCAATAATGAAATTCAAATACATTTTTTAATCAATTTATATTTTTAAGAAGAGAAAATTATATTTGTGTACATTATTGAAAAAAATTAAGTTTAAACTTTAATATTGTCATTTAGACAAAATCTTAATTAGATATCAAAGATTATGTTTTGTGTAATGTTTTAAACAAAATATGCTAAATAAAATGCACACTACCATTTTGTCACAACAAGTGGGGTGGCTTGGTGGTAAAAGAATTGATCTCCATCCTTGGGGGTTCAAGGATCAATTCTCACAACTAACATGGGTTGTGGTCAATAGTGGGATGTTGACCCAATATTCCCTTCCTACTTAGCCTACTTAAGCTAGGTGCTTATTAGGTGAGCTTAGGTAGGCATAATAGGTGGCCTACCTAGCAACTTAAACTAACTTTAAACCTAGGCTATGTAATGACATGTGTCAACATGGTACTAGTTGAATTTAATGAAATTAGAATTAATATAAATATATAAAATTTCAAAAATATTATTTTAATATCTATATAATGATATTTAAATATATATAAATGATGCAATTATATTACGTAGTCATAAAATTAGTTGCAAAATGATGATGCCACATAAGCTGGTTTGGATGAATAGAATGTTCATGTAAGTCGCATCTTTATGCAACTGTCACTATAATTTAGTGCCATGTATTGTATCTTGTGATTAGAATTTTATGCAACTTATCCAAAGCAATTAGGCCTTACAACAAGTGGAATGTGGTAATTATGATAAAAAACTAGTTGTTAATCTAGTTGTTTATTTACAAATTCCTTATAATGGTTCTAGTGCAACGATCGAAATCTTCATTGACCAAATAAATTTAGTCACTAACTACTTGTAAAGATCGAATTAATTTTAGTTATTGGGTGTTTGTGGTGACTAAAATTATTTCAGTTATTGGTGCTTGTGGCAACCGAAACGACTTTAATCATTGGGTGCATTTGGCAACCGCACATTGTTTCATTTGCCACAATGTTTAAGGTGACTAAACAATATGAGTTTTGATTGCCCTAAACCTTGCTCGGATAGCTTGATCTTGGCATTGACATATGTTGACCCCTATTTTGACATGATGTTGGGCATCACATGTGTCCAAATGAACACATGACATCTTGATGGATGCATGGACACTATGACAACCCTTCAACTACCCTCTTATTGTCTATTAACCTAAGATCAAAATCCCCATGTTGCAATCTTGATGTTTATGGGTTTTTTGTTCCATTATTGTTTGTGATAATTGTTTTAAGAGTAACTTGGTAGTAAATTTTCACTAAGAAATGACACTTGCTACTTTTTTGTTGTTTTGATTTTTTATAAACATGAGAAACACAAACTTCATTCTCCTCCTTTTTGGAACATTCTACTTGGGATTCATTTTCTCACCATTGAAAATGATACTAGTAGGTGGTATTTACCCCTTAGTTGTCTAGGGATCCTTCCATATTGTCATTATAGTATAACAAATTTGCAAATCAACAATTAAATTTACAATTGATTTTTAATCATAAATGACACATGTGATTTGTTATAATGTCTAATCACCTTGGACAAATCACATAAAATTTCAATCGCAGAAGACAATATGTGGCACCTAATCAAAAAGATAATCACATCAATATGTGACTAACACCAACTTTTCATCCATATGACATGGCATCGTTATTTGCAACTTGTTGTTACAACTACAATGTGTAATCACATATGCCTATGTGGCATGACAATTTGCAACTCAATTTACGACTAAAATGGGTAGTCACATATGACAAAGAGTTAGGACGTATACACATGGGAAAACATTGTGCATTAGATTTGGATAAAGATTGTCCATTAGATGATGTACACATTGCAATAAATAATAATTTAAAAAAAAATAACAAATAGTATAATCATGACAACTACTTAGTATAGGTTTGGCTTAGGGTAGGCAACTATCTTAGTGTACGTTAGATTAGAATATGCAACCTAGCATAAGCTAAGTACATAAATAGGTAGGTAGGTAAGTAAGATCCCAAATTTATTTCATTGGTACATGCCTTTTTTATTGGTTCATCCAATATGGTTCATGCATTTTGAATGTTTAAAGTGAAATTATGATAAATCCATTCTTTCACCTTAATATATACTTTACAAAATTGAATTTGTTGACAAATGATATGAGATAAATTTTAATGAAAAAGAATCACAACATAATATAACTTTAAGGTAAACAAACCAACGACCATACATTTAAGGATTCAAAGGAGGCTGAATCTTCACACATCTCTATTTTGTTTTCGATGTTTCAAGAACAATTATAACCTTCCACCTAATGCTTCTAATGCCACAAAAAACGCTAAATTAAGTCAAAGAATGAAAAAAAAATGAGTTGTTTGAATTAAAAGGGTTTATGTTCTACGATAGGCCTATTAGAACAATTTTGCATTTCAAGGTTAAGTTTTTTTATTATTGTTCCATTATGACCTAACATGAATTGAATATGATAATATTTTCATGTGAACATAGCAAGTTTTTAGGGTTAAATTTTATTTTTTTAGTGGCTGTCAACTTTCTACATGTTAACGACGGAAATTATTCCGTCACTATGTTTTTCTAAGATAGCTGCAGCAAAAATTGTTTCAAGAAAACTTGTGAAGATGAGTAGGAAGTTTTGTTTATTTTTGTATTATGTAGAATTGATCGACACCAAACTATGGATGGTTGCCGAAGGTGCGGCATTGAATGGAGGTTTGGAGATTTGGATGGTGGAAGGCAGGATAAGAAGGGGAATTCATAAGCAATGTAGGCATTTTTTCTTCTTTCATGATTAGTTTTAGGAAATGGTAGATTTTACCTTGTTGTAATTGGTAGGTGTTGTATTTGATTTCCACTACACCAGTGACTACATTGGTAGGAATGATTTTTATAAGGGGTTGATGCTAAAGATTGATGACAAAAAGGAGGAAGTTGGAGTTGTAGAAAAAGGGGCATGTAGAGAATCAATATGCATTTGAATTGGGTACTATAGATATTTGCTGAGTTTCTTTTTAATCCATGTCATAGGTTAGGTATCTGGTGAACATTAAAAACCTCAATTGGGGTGTCCTTGGGTTGGGCAGAATGAAAGAAATGAAAACAGAAGTGGGAAGTTGATAGAGACATATTTGTAGTCCAAATTTGCATTAAAAAATCTATTTTTTCTAAGTGATTCTAAGTCAACTTGGTATATGTCACTAGTACTTGGGTTCAAACATTGAGTTCAAATGTCTCTAAGATTAAGGCTTATCAAATAGGGAATTCAATGTTTCATTGCATTGTTGCATTTGTTGGAGATGGGTTAGCAACTCACATGGATTGACCAAACATTGAGGGTTCTAACCTCAAGCTATACCTTAATAGATTTTATACTTTTGATGTATGGTTCTGTACATGGTCCAAACTATTTGTTGCCATTATGACAAGTTAGGGAACAATCATCACGTGTGTACCAATTGGCAATTGACACATAGAACATTGAACTTTATTCTAACAATTCAATAGCACCAATGGAATTTTTGGTAGCACCGGGTCTGTAGCCTTGGTAATGTAATTTGTTGGAATTAATGGTGTTTAGATTTTCAAGAGTTGTGTTTCTACTATGAGTTACACCTACACAAGAGATTCTTCTTTCTACACCCTTCTTTTTGGTTACACCATATCCTTTGGAGTATACAGAAATTTTGTAAGTCCCTAGTTGACGCATCCAGAGGTTTTTATATCATTCAAAACTGACTAAAAATGAGGAAGAGATAAATAAAGTTTGAAACTAGAAAGGGTATAGATACTAGATGGATACCATTTAAGGAGGGGATAGGGGGTAAAAGCAGGCCCAAAGACAGGGTGAAGACATGGTGACTTTACAGATAACTCTATTATTATCACAAGACTTGATTTAATTAAGAATATGAGCACCAGCGAAGGTGTCAGTACGGGAAATTCAAAACTGGGGGGTGAATCTCCTGAGGACGAATCCAAGTCAGAAAACCGGTTTGGTCCTTTCCTTTCTTGCTGTGTACTGTTTTCATCCTGACTTCTAATTTCGTCCTCAGTTCTGGCAAATTGGGGGCTGATCAGTACACTCAGTTGGGGATTCTGTACAGAGACCTCTAATGCGTTTGTGGAAGAGACTCCTGTGTGCAATGGAAATATACCTAACTTACATACTCGGGTCAAAAACAGCACTTGGGTCATGAAGGGCATTGTTTTCCTTTTGGAGAATTCTTGCCACTTGGCAATGAAACAAAATCCAGTGCAACTCGGAGAAATGGAAAAACTGCACCAAAGTCACCACATTTAGAGAATAAGTTTCAGCAGGTTGGTTGCCAAAATGTAGCATGATTCTTTACAAAATTGGACTTTCCTATCTGACCTGTAGCCAAATGCCTCGTGTGCATGATTGCCAGTATGGCTACATCACAAAACTGAAAGAAAATACCAGTGTTGTGCATTTCTTTGATTTTTCAAACAACTGCTAGCTCTACATATTTTTTAAAAAAATCAAAAATCAAAGAAATCAGAAACAAAGAACCAACTGGTTCTGGGTATTTCAAACCCCTCCAAAGACCCGACAGTTTTCATGAAAGAATCGCCGGTTCTTTCCTGGTTCTTTGATTAAATTATTTTTGGCCAGGTCACTTCTGGGGGTGGGTACCACAAAAAAGATTATTTGCTGGATCAGTTCCAGGCGCAGGGGTTTCACAAAATGGGAACCAAGAATGATATACCTACAAATATATATCTGGTCTGAAAACCACAAAGAACTGGAACTGCCCTCAAAGAAAGAATCCCCTCACACTGAAAAACACCCGGGCCAAAATTAAGCTTGTATCTGTGAGGTATCCTTCCATGTAATCGCAGGGAATGTTGGGCTGCTGTTGTTGTTGCAGAATGTTCCAGAATATTATTTAGCTTTGATGTATTAGGACTAGCCTACTTACATGTGCAAAATTGCGTATTGATGTGTCAACAACCCATCTCTCTTATCCATCCCAAGCTTCCTTTTTATTAGGTCTAAGCTCAGGCATTAAAGAGTTTCAGCAGATGGTGTGCCATGCTTTCTTCCCCAGGATCTAACTTTGAAGGACTCAAACACAACAATCTTTGACTACTGGTATGCCTACCACCACCACCACCACCACTACCACCCCATGTCAGTGCTGTTGTCAAATTTCTTGTTTGACTTACGTTACCTGACTATAGACTGAATCAGAAGAAGAAGATTGTTCAGGAAACAATCAGTTTCAGATTTGTGCCATCAATTCTATTTGTATTAATGTATGTAAACTAAAACTAGAGAATCAAGTTTCAAGGATTTCTAAATTAGTCTCTGGCAATTTGAATAGCAGGTTGCTCCCAGTTTTAACCACGACTATAAGTTATATATCCACACAATTCATCATGGAGCAAATCGGCAGCCGGCCCTATCTTTGCAAAGTCTATGGAACTACTGATTCAGATGGCCCGACCTTTGAAAATGTCCATGGCCCAGACTGCTGTGGCCTGACCTATGCATGCTTCTTCACACATGACACCTGTCCACCAGCAGTTTGTTTTCTTTTTGGGGCCAATGTTCACTACCTGACTACACCAAAAAAATAAATTCAGTGCAACTCATAAAAAGGATTTTTATGAAAAAGTGCCAAAGTCATCAGATTTCGAGGAATTTTTCTTTCTGAAATCAGCATGTTTAAACAATGGGTCCCAGCAGGTCACCAAAACATAGCAGGATTCTTCAATTTTTCTTCATTCCTTTCTGACTCGTAACCAAATTCGGCTAATTCCTCTCGCCAAAACATTAGAAAATTCTTTTTAAAAAATCCTGCTGTTCACCAGGTTTTTTGCCTTCACATCTGTGCTAACTAAGATTCCTTTCTCTGTTGAGCTGCTGCTTACTGTGAAAGCAGGGAGAGCTTGACAAGATTTTTAAAAAAATCCTTATATGTATAACCATCTGCAAGAAACTGCATTACCAGTTTGGGCGCTAGTCAGGGACTATTACAATATTTTGTGTAAGAATTGCATCGAGGCTAATCATAATGACCCAAAAAACATTTTTTTTGGGTAGTCTCGGTAGTCGGATCAATAGTATAATATCTTGGAGGAATACTGACACTGCAATTTAATTCTTGGCCAAACACACCAGTGCAGACTCCAGTGCTGCTGATCACTGATTTACCTTACCTGCATAACTTGTAGCCCTGGCAAACCTGGTAGAATCAACAGCATTCACAGTTTTGAAAAGCTACAACAACAGGTTGACTAGCAACACCGCTGGAATACTTAGTACAAGTCTAACAGACAGAACGTGAATCACACATCCCGGAGATCTTATAGCTGACTATTAACAAAGCTACAATGGCTCAAGAGATTTGACTCCCGTACTGTGAGTTAGACTAAGTGCCTTCTGAGAGTCGACATATCTGACTGAATGTTTTCATAGGTAAGGCTATAATATGTGTTGTGATTGTATCAAGGTTGCTGCTCTAGATCCTAATCAAAAAATTTCCTGAAGTCGATATACCAAAGAACCAACTCTCAACATAAATTCTGAATCCAATGTAAATAGTTTGTCAGAAGGATTTTTTTGAAGGAGCTAGAATAATGGACTTTAATATAAGTCAGCTCCTAATATAAAAGGAAGTGGGGGGCAATATTGTTTTCTATTGATATCTGACCCACTCCGCATTCTGAGCAAGGTTTATGTACACAATAACCCACAGCTCTGAGATGAGGTTACACTAAGGATGGTCACTTCATGTGGTCACTCTTTGTATATTTCCTGAAATGGAGATAAAGAGGTATTTTTGGTATGCTATCAAATAGTGAAATATTTTTAGAATATTTCATTAAATTAAAAATATTCTAACTATATTCTAAGTATATATTCATAATGAATTCTAAGCACCCTATTTACTTTTCAGTAAATTATATATTTTACTTCCGAATGAATTAGCTTTACACCTTTTTTTTTTCTGTGCCATTTCAAAAAATAGAAATGACTTCCCAAGAGTAGCGCTGCCCTTTTCCACCCCTTTTAAAAAGAAGCCAATATCCCTCATGGGGCCAAGGAAGAGGTTCTTATCACCCATGAAATTGGTCAAATTTTTTTTTTCAATTGTGTTTTTCTGGCCTTCTAAAAATTATACTCAAAAGTCTCTTTCCCTCTCCAGTTATAGAAGCAGAGGCCACCGTATCTTGAACTAAAAAGTACAAGTTGCCTCAGCAAGGGTGGAACCACCACGTGCACTTAAGTCTTGCAGTTTGTATGTGTGCCAGGATTGTATGAACATATGAACTACAAAACCTAATGAACACCCAATACCGTATCTCGACAACCTCATGACCTTCAATTAGGTTGGATTATTGGTGCCTTGGCTACCCATTTTCTACTTTCCAGATTTCAGTGTTTTCTTAAAGAATTTTTGTTTGTAGCCATCGTGGTAATCATCCATAGGAAGATGTAGAAGAAGTGGCAATCATCCTAAATAACATTTAGCCAACTCTGGCTATAAACCAGATATGAAGTATGAAGTCAGATAGGTGAAATTTGTTCTTTGATTAGGATTATAATTTTAAATCCATTACAATAAAAAATTATATGAAAAGGAAAATTAATTGATTATTAATTTCCTAAAATACTTAAACTCTAACCCTAGCCTAAAGGCTAAACCTTCATCTGAGAACACTTAGAACATTGTATAAGCAGCTGCACCTAAACATGTTGCAACATAGCTCTCATGACTTCAATGCACATTAGGTAAGATCTAGTCATGTACTGGGGTGCACAATTGGCCCTCCATTTGGCCTCCAGTTGCTGTTGTCATTGGCTGCACATTATTTATGGGCGTTTATGAATGAAGTTATGTCCTTGCAATTTGGTGTTATTTCTGAAGGTCCAACTGGGAATTAGATTAATTTTCCCCAATCTTGTTGTTGCAAATTAAATTGAAATGTGCAATCTTGCTTGTTATTTTTGAAGATTCTTTGTCATCTTTTGGAAATAAAAAATTGGGAAGAAATTGGGTTTTTTTTAAAAACTGGTATACAGTCGACTAATTTCTCTCTTTGTTGAAAATTTCCAATTCTTGACATCAATAAAATGAAATGAAGGGAGGAAAAAAAAAAAAAAAACCTGAGTATCACCCAAACACAGAGGCTAAAATTTTGCCCAAGATCAATGTGAAATTACTTTGCATCTGAACTGGGAAGAAGTTCCTTCACATTACCTACAGGTCTCAGTCAATGCATAAACTGGATCTAATGTAGGCAGGTCAGGTGGATCTTCTAACTTGTGGTCCCTGTAAATGCAGTGTGCACATATTATTACAACAAATAACAAGTGGCCCACATAAGCTACTTACCACATAAATAGCCCACATAAGTGGCCAATATAAGTGACACCCAACAACGAACTTAACTGTATCATTTCATGATGAAGCTCTGCAATAAATGCTAGTTAGTTGTTCCGCTAACCTCAACTGGAACAGGAGTGTAGCCAACCGTTGAGGTCCACTTTGTGGGTAGGATCCACATCAGGAGATAATACGAGGTCCACTTATTACTTATAACCACAAAGCTCCGGCTTCCTTCAGTCGAGGAACAAGCGTACCGTTGATGTGCGTGGCCATGACCCGGTCGAGACCTCCTAAGAGCTTGCCGCCAACGAACACAGCCGGTACTGGCGGCGCTGCTTGTAAGGATTGATCCCCGGTGCCCGGTACAGCAGCAGCTAGCCGCATCAGTGCATTCTCCAGATCCCCACTAAGCCCACTTTGCAACTCATCCAGTTCGTACACCGTCGGACCCACACCCAAGCTGCAGAAGAGACGCTTCACCACATCACACATGCTGCACCCGCTCTGGCTGAATACCACCACTGCATTCTCTGCCGCCAGTTTCTCTATTTTCTCCATTGCAATCGCAGTTCGCTCATCCTCGCCTGCAATAATATTTCGACTCATATTGTCGAATCCAGCTGCTTTCTTGCCTGATCCCAACTGCTTGTGATTTATGGAGCTGCAGCTGCGCTTCTCATGATTCTGCATGCTGCCCGCTCCACAGAAACAAAGTCGTTGATTGCAGCCTAGAAAAACAAAGTCTCTTAGATAGATAGATAGCTAAGATATAGGCTCATTCATGGTTGGGGTTCCAAAAGGAGCGCCTAATATACAGATATTGACGTACGCAACTACTACAATTTTGTGATTTTTCAACAGGTTTGTATTGCATTTCTGACACATTTTTCACACATTCAAAATAAGTCCAAGGTTCCTTACTGATGATGATATAAGAAATCATATAAGTAAAGTGTTGTTGTTATGTTAACACTACCATTGGATACGAATGTGCTGAAAAAAACATGTTGAAAAATGAACATATCAACATAGCTGCATCATATCAACAACAGCCCTCGATAACATGCACAATCATATTCACATGTGAAGGATCATCATCACTACATGAGTTATCTTAACTTGAACTATTCAATTTTCCTCACATAAATTTGTCTGGTATACATATCATTTGTAAACACTAAGGGGAAAAAAGTGCTGAAATCTTTTTTACAGAAAAAAAAAAAAAAACTGCAACCGTGAATGAGCCCCTAGATATATATTGGGGGGTCGCAAAAACAATGAGAGCTTCAATGGGGTGCAACCAATCGTGTGGATCAACCTCGTAATTTTAGCAGCCTGTCATGATGAAGCTACTAATCATAAGGTCAACTGCATTACTAGCGAAGATCTAATTGACAGCTTAAATTCTTCCAGGCGTTGATAAAAAATGCTGAGTCAAAAATTTAGCTGGAGTTCACAATCAATGAGGGCCTGCAGAAGCACTCAACATAAGCAAAGTCTGCAGCTGGATCCCAAAGAGACGTGGGTACAGTTTGGAAGAGTTGCAACGCACCTTGTATGTGGCGTCGATGCTGCAGTGATGCCACTAGAATGATTCTAGATTTATGAAGGGACGAGCACCCGGACTCAGCGCTCGGACTCAGCGCTTTCAATTTCAAAACAAAAAAAAATGCAATGCAGCCACCCAAAAAGCTTGGACGTCAGTACTAAAATGCCTGTAACGGACATAGAGATATCTCCTGCCTTAATAGATTTCCACCAAGGTTTAGAACAATAGACTTTCTCAAGCTCTTCACTTGCAATGGAAGCAGCTTATAATACAATTGTCGACCCCGCCTCTTCCGCAATCGCCTCCAGTGACACATGCATTCGGCGGTAAACTGGTACTAGAGCATCAAGGGGTTTGCTTTTGAGAAGTAAAAAACACAGTGTTTACAAGCAGAGCTTGGAAACTTCCCATTTCTGACTTCCCGCGTGTGCCAATTTATCGTATGTCAGATATTAATATTTTCTGAAAGGTTCTTAATTTTAATATTTTCTGAAAGGTTTAATATTGATATTTTCTGAAAGGTAAATTAATATTAATATTAAACCAGAAACAAAACAACACCTTTCAGAAAATATTAATAGGTTTTTTTCTTTCTTTCTTTCTTGTTTGGAACCAGTGTGTGTGTGTTTTTTTAAAAATTTAAGTTTATTATTTATTTTTAAAGCGAAATTTTGCCAAAATAAGAGAAGAAATTTAGGGCTGTGACCTTAAGTTTTTTCCTTCTTGTTTGGAACTCGTCAGTGGTTTTTTCTTTTCAATTTTTGTGATGTAGCCAATTTACTGGTGGCGACCATCAATAGAGAAAAAAATTGCCAAATTAATCTGGCTATAAACCAGATGTGAAAGTACACAAGCTATCAATCCTTTTATATTTCGGCTACTCTGCTGGATCCTGTTCCAGACATCTGAGGACTTTTATTTTTATTTTGAATTTCGGAATCTGACAAAAAAATTAGGGCCATTTTTCACAAAATTTATCCTTTGTATGTGTTGAAATCATATTTTTCAAGCTGAGAAAAATGCAAATTTACCAATTTTTGTGATGTAGCTGTGGTGGCAATCATCCAAATTAGGCTATGAAAAAAATATGAAATGGCATTTTTTTCACATCCTTATATAGTTTTGGCTACCTGCTTGAGATTCTTTTAAACTTTGGCAATTGGTTTTGAAAAAAAATTCATTGAATTCAAGACCAAAAAATTCAAATTTTTGGCAACAAATGAGATTTTGCACCCAAAAAATGGCTGGTTTGGAACTCTCTCTTCTCTTCTTTTAAGTGGGAATCAGCCTTTTCTGTGCTGTGAAATTTCACATCTGGGGTGATTTATTTATTTTTCAGAAATACGACTATTTTTATTTTTATTTTTAAATTTCAGGTTTCTCATTGCCGAATTTGGACTCTGTTTTGGGAACAATTGATCACCCAGATTCTACATTAAGTTTCCGCAGGTAGCCAACAAATTGAAAAGGATCCTTAAATATTGCTACTTGAACATATCAATTTTTTTTTTTAAATTCTAAATTTGGCTAAATCATGTTATGGATGGTCACAACTTCTGTTCCCCAAAAAAATTAGCACAAAAAAAGAAAAGAAAAAAAAAAAACTCTGATGGAAATTACAGGCTACTCATGCATGTTTTATTTGTTTGAGTTTATTAGGTTTGATAGTGTTGGCCCATTCATATAGTAATGTATTTAAATTATACAGGTATATTATG
>Ga0209611_10000964_pt1 | contig 46890 bp, 23 predicted proteins | sample S1TSphgellanicum_3_FD_187693 | JGI IMG/M metagenome (GOLD analysis project Ga0209611, IMG submission 187693) | Host-associated microbial communities from peat moss isolated from Minnesota, USA - S1T2_Fc - Sphagnum magellanicum MG (SPAdes) (version 2) | ecosystem: Host-associated > Plants > Peat...
GGTTGTTGTAGATGTCATGACAATTGAACCGGAAGGTTCCAACCATCAAGCGCGACATGGAATTGAACACCCACATACGACTCCTTCATTTCCCATCATGGTAAGTTTCGATTCTCTCACCCTATCTTTGTATCTTCAACTTGGACACAACGCGTTAGATCATTAGTGAACTCATTACTTTTTTGAACCACTTACTTGTTAGACTACAACTACATAGTAGTTCCACTTCCAGCCGGTTTTTATGTGAGTGCATATCTTAATGGTGAAGGTGTGCTATTATTCCTCACAGAATGTCTTTTGATTTGTATATGCAATAGGTTTAGAAGAAGTAACAGATCTAGAATGTATCTCATGATGATAAGCTCCAAGGGTATGGATGAACTTTTCTAGGGTAAGGAATTCCAAGATGTTCATGATTGGGTGGAAAATTTAGAAATGGCAACAGAAGTAAGAGGAATTGATGACTAGAAGTTATTCAAGATTGGTAGACTAACTCTAAGAGGGAAGGCCAAGGAATGGTTCAAAAAAATGGATGGTGCTCTAGCAAATTGGCATGCTAAGAAAGCTACCATGCTTTCAAAATATGGAATAATAGACAAGGAAGAAGTCGAGGTCAAACTAGACCTTGAATCAAACAAGAACCAAAACAAAGGGTTCAAGCTTACCATGACAGGATGGAGAGGCTTTTTACAAGGGGTAAATTGGAGGATGCAAAACAAAGAAAAAAAATTATTTTTAGGCTTCATCCTTAAATAAAAAAACTATGTGTTATGCAAGATTATGCAAATACGGATGAACTATTTGGTGCAACTTTAGAAATTGAAAAGGTGTTGGCTAAATTGGGACAAATTCCATTTGAGTTACTAAAATATAAACAAGAAGGAGCTGCAACATTTGATGTTGTTGTTGAAAAATAAGTCAATGTGTTGAATGAGTCATTCATTAATTTCTTCAGACAAGGAATTACACTAGGTCATGGAGTAGGGTCATTTTGAGCTAGCACCACTTCAATACACCATATATGTAGTTTAGTTGGTCATGTGGTTACTATTTGTTCAAGAATTGGGGACCTAAAACCTAAATCTGGTAAATGTGGTATTCAACATAGGACAAAGAATTGTGGTTTAAGATGTGGTTACTACAATAGTATGGGCCATACAACGTTGTTGGAAGGACACCAAACCAAATTTTGTTGCAAATAATTACTTTGAGGTGCTTGTTAATGATGAAATAATTACACTAAAATAGTTGAGCCGTCTTTGTGGAACAAAACAAGATGTTTTCTTTAGTGTCAAAATACCAAGAAGGAAAATGCTAGTAGAAATGAAAATGCTAGAGGTGGAAAAAGCAAAGGAAAGAACCATGGATGTCATCTAACAATTGGTGCAATGAGGGAAGGATCGTCACAATCCAAAATTCTAACCCATTTCATCAAGGGTAAAATTTCATTGTCTTTGATGGAGACAATCTTGTCAATTCTTGGAAAATTGGAATATCTAGAAAGTCTAATGAAGCTTACTCGAAAAAAAAAGGGGGGGAGTTTGAAAATAACTAATTTGATGAAACCAAAAGAAACACCAATAATCCAACAAATTTGTGTCAACAAAAGTCATCAAAAAAAAACCCTACACCTTTTGGTAGAAATTAGTAACCATTTGGTTGAAGGATTGGTTGGCACCGATGCATCCATGTCTATTATGGCAATAGGAGTTGTTTGTGAACTAGGTATAATGCATTTAATCATAGGATCTGAATCATACAAGACAACTTCCCGCTTGGTGACACATGTGGTTGGGAGGATTAATGAAATTATTGTGAAGGTTGGAGAGATTCAATGTCTCATGACCTTCATGATCATAAACATTATCAACTATGAACTACTACTTGGATTGGATTTCCTAATTAAGATTGGGGCAATTGGGGATGTGGAGAAAACACCTATCCAAGTCGGGCAAGGTCCTAGAAACAATATACATGTCTTGCCATTAAACATGGTCAATATATTGTAGGTTGTTAGGACGTAAACACAACATGATAATTATGTAACGAAGATTTTAAAAAATGAGTTTAGCTGGACAACAATCACTAATAATGTTCAAATATTGGAGGATGCTGAAGTTGAGGTCTAGAACAATGTGAAGGAAAGTTAGGATACATCAAAGGATGAGGAAACCATGTTAAACAATGCACCTCAAATCCAAGGATCGGGATTGTTTGATTCTATGGATTTTAATGTTGGGGAAAAAATGTAGGATGATGGGATGGGCTATTTTGTTATGTAGGAAGGCCAAATCAAATGATCATTTTGCTTTTGGAAGAACAAACAAACATCATTTATGGAAAATTATCAAATTATGATGACTTTGGGGATTGGATCTGATGTGTCTCAAAGGAAGAAAATAGAAGGAATGAGATTTTCTTTGGCGAGCAAATGAATAAATTTTCGCATATATTATAGCTAGAGAATTAAGAAAAAGAAAAGCCAATTATTTGTGCAAATACCTCTGCTAAAAAGGTTGGTAGATGGGGGGAGATCACATCAAAAATAAGATTGGATCCAAATCTAGATTAGGAAAAAGTCGATCAATTATGGCAGTTATTGGATCAATTCTAAGATGTTTTTCCCTAACATAAAGGATAATTAAGATGTTGCAGAATTGGGGAATATTCTATTAACACATAAGGATTTCCAACATGTCGCTCTATTCCAAGCAAATTATCCTTTTGGGAAGAATTGGAGGTTAAGTAGCAGATAGATGAATTGGTCTCATTAAAGAAAATGAAACCAAACACATCAAAGTATGCCTATAAATTGACACTTCCGGTTTAAAAAAATGGCAGTCATAAATTATGGAGATTATTTGACCTTTGAACAAACAAACCAGAAGAAATGAATTTCCAATGCCTTTACTTAATGATGTTCTAACACAATTAGGGAAATCTCAATTGGTTTTTGTGCTTGACTTATAGTCCTAATTCTAGCAAATAAAAATGTCACTAAAAAATGGCAAAAAAATCACGCTGGTCACTAAGTTTGGTTTCTTTGATTGGAATGTTATGCCTTTTGCATGAAGAATGCTACTAATACATTCTCAAGAACTATGACCAAGGTGTTTGGAAAGTATATGGACAAGTTTTTTAAATTTTTTGTGGATGACCTCAATATTCATAACATGACTTGGGAAAATCATTTGTAGCATCTCTAATTCATGATGATGAAATTGAAGGAGGTAAACCCAAAGTTCAATCCTAGCAAATGTGAATTTGCTAAGAGAAGTATTGGGTTTCTAGGTCATGTTGTGAGCAAAGAAAGGATGCAACCTTATCAAAGGAAAGTGAAAGCAATAACTAAATATCCATTATCCTCTTCAATTACAAATTTTAATGCATTTCATAAGATTACTGTAATTATGTAAAGGGTTACTATCGCATCAATGTTTCTCTTTTCGAACTTACAAAAAAGGGTCCACTATATTTTTGTGGACACACCAATGTTAAGAGACATTTGAAGTATTAAAATGCATTGGTTAAATCACCTATTTTGGTTCAGCCAAAATTCACTAAAGCCTTTATTCTAGATGTTGATTGGTCCACTAAAAGAGTTGGTGTTATTATCCCACAATGAGAAGGGTGTAATAAAAGAGTGGTATCATATGCAAGTTATAAAAATTTGTCACCAATACAAAAGTGCTTTCACCTAATGGAGGGTGAATGTTATGCTTTGATATGGGGCACTATGCGTTTTAAACAATATTTACACCACAACCACTTCACATTGAGAATAGATCACAAACCATTGGAGTGGCTTGCCACTATGTCTAATGCATATGGAAGGTGAGGGAGATGGATCAACATGTTACAAGATTTTAATTTCAAGATTATGCATCATCTAGGGTCCAAACATTCAAATGCAAAAACCTTTAACAAAAATTTAGTAGAACATGCAAATGAAAATGATGATTTTTAGAAGGAGATTCAAGATTATGTTTGGCTACAAAAAGTGTAAAACGGTGAAAGCATGACCAATAAGGGGACAATTTGGACTATCACACTTATGATTTTTCTAGATTACATAAAACGTAAAATTTAAAGCCATATTCAAAATTAACATTGTCAATTTTTAATTATTCATGTTGTCATAAACTTTAATGGGAATCATTAAAAAAAATTGGATGAATTCTAAAAAGATTATGGACTCGTAATGGACTTTTGAAATGACAACACTACGTTTATAATTCAGAAAAATGAAAAATGTGGACTCAAAAAATATGTCAAAGTAGTGTCAAAATAAAAATTAAATAATAAAAAATCATTAAATGAAGAATTTATTAATGAAGTGCATTGAAACTTTCCTAAAATATATGTTTTTAATTTTTATCCTTGAGAGTCCATTTCACATTAAAACTTTTAATCTTTACAATTGATTTTTTGATTAATCACATGTTTAAAGATATTCATAGGTTGGCTTATTAATGTTTATGATTAAAAACATAAGGGATAATTATATGATTTATGGTTTGATAATTGTTAGAACTGCAAAAAAAATTATTAATGTTAAATTATGGATTATCAAACACCACTTTTGAACCACTTAACCATGCTTTCACCCAAAAAATAAAACAAATATGTTAAACAGGTAGGTGGAGTTCCAAGATGCAATTGATTTTGCAACACATGGGCAATCACGAAATGTTGAATCAATTCTTCATGGTTGAAATAAAAGAAGTGGAAGTAATGGGTGGAAGTACTTTAATAGATGATGATATTGGCGTAACTCAATTGAAAGAAGCATTAAGCAAACAACATGATTCACAAATTTTGAGAAAAAAACACAAGAATTTATGGATGCACATATGCATTTACATATGGTGGAAGAAGTGTGCAAACAATAGTTGATGGAGGAAACAATGAAGAGTGTTCATTAGATGAGGAAAATGATTATGAATGGTTTTAATCCAAACACATGGACATTTGGAATGATGAACAAACTATGATGGTGTTGCATGGAGGGTGAGTTCCTATAGACTGCAAGTTAAATGAGATTAACATGATAAGGAAGAGAATCTTGCAATATCATTGGAATCATGATCAACTTATGTTCAAAACATTGGTTGTACCAAAACTAGAAAAGCACAAGTAGATTATTTTAAATCTAAATATTGAGATTAAACATTTCCGTGAAAGACGTATACTTGTTAAAGTAAACAAACATTACCTCTAACATAACCAAATTGATGATGTAAAAGATGTGGTATGTTCATGCAAATAATATCAATTGGTGAAAAGAATTGGAAGTATTAGGTTTGACACAAAAGAGCTCAAAAGCATACCTTTCTTGGACCAATTCTACCAATGGCTTTGGATATAGCTAGACCTTTGCCAAAGACTAACAATGGTAACAAATACTTGTGGCCATCAATCATTATTCAAAATGGGTTGAAACAAAAGTAATAGCTAATCATAAGACTAAAACTATTATTAGATTTTTTGAGGATGATATCATATGTGGGTTTGGTGTACCCAAGCATGTTCTAATGGATAATGGAAGAAAATGGGCTTCAGAATTTGATCAATTATGTAAAAACTATAGGATTGATCATCAATATACTGGTTAAAACTCTAAAACATGGTTTAACAATTATTTATGCTACTTCTGATCATGCACAAATTTGGGATGAACATTTATTTAGGATTCTATTTGGTTATAGATGTGGTGTACAATTGAATATTAAATTCTCACCACATATGATTTTGATCGGTTGACGCACTCCCAAGTCCCTTGTTGAACCCACTTGAGGGTCCAACTATGTAGAGTTGTGGAAAGTTAGGACTTGAGGGGCGCTCCCGACTTCCAGCACCAAAAAAGGGTAGAGGGGCGTGCTAGAAGTCCTGGGATTAGACTAGGAAGAGGGATTAGATTATCAAGCTTGAATTTGCATCCAAAACCAACCACAAGAGGGTTAGTTAACATTCGGGAACACCCTTGGGTGTTGGGACAAGCCACCGGCATTTTAACACAAAACTCACCACGGCCCGGACTCGAGGGAAGCCACCACCTTCCCCCATATAGTATACTCTGTAGCTCTCCGCCGAGGCCACATCCAAATGGCTCTTTTTCCCGGGACTCCCAAGTTGGAGTCCCGAAACTGTCCCGGATTGGAGTCCCGAGACTTTGGATGATCATAGCTCCTCGCCTCGAACTCAGATCGGGACGAGGTCTAAACCAAAGTTGTAGCTCTCGTCGAGAGCTTTGCAACGCCGTGTCGCACTCCTTGAGGAGACGTTGGGAAGAGGTCTATTCCCGACTTTTAGTGGTCGGGAGTCAAACTAGCAGTTTGACTCCCGACCCTTCTTTTGCCCATAACTTGGGCTGCAAATGTCCAAATGGCCAATGCGAGACCATTTTGGGCATCTACGCTTCAAGATCTTTCCATTGATATAAAAAACGCACCAAGACGAGGAGATTTGATCCCTCAAATTGTCTTCTGAATTTTCGGGAGTCCCGGAGGACTCCATTTTCCCACTTTTGGGAGTGTGAGTTGCATTCTCACACTTAACCCCAAAGTGGGGTTGCGATATCGGTCATATTCCTAACTTTGCATTAGACTACAAATTATAAACTGACAATTTCCTTAGCCCTTTGGTGAGCACATATAATGAGGATGATGATCTTGAGGATTTGGCAAAAGAAAATGATTGAGAAAATGCAACTAATCACTAAGATGCATGGCCAGATTCTTGACAATGTAAGTTAGGCTCAGATGGAATAAAAAAGAATTTATGCTTCAAGGAAAGGAAAACAAATGTTTGTGGGGTTTATTGAAGGTGAAAACTATGTTAAGATGAAGAAACCTAGAAAGAAAAAATCATTAATTTCTAGTTGGGAAAGACCCTTCTTTTTATGAAATATTTGAATGGGAAGGGTTTTCTTGAACAAGATGAAGGAGGACGCATATGTGTCATCAAAAGAAAGGATGATAGACTTTGGGATAGACCCATAAAAAGATTTCTAGGTCTATCATGCTATATCTTGATGGTGGTGATTGAAGGATTCATTCAAAAATGTTTGGGAGTGGTTACATATGTGGCTTGGAAATATGGATCAGGGTTTATCGTGTAAAAATGGTCTTAGTTGTCTACATCTGTGCGTTGGAAACAAACCCTTATTTTATCGTTTGCTCATCACTAGAACTTGAACTCATCTATGTAAGGGATGTTAACAATGGCATTAGTTAAACAAAAGCAAAAGTTTTGGGATGTGTTTGGTTGTACTTTGTTGTTTCCTATGTGTGGATACAAATGTTTTTGGTGATGGAACATTATCTATTGTGAAAGGGATAAGTAATCGAAGTTCATTGATGTTAAACACCAAATTCTTACACTAGCTTTTTATGATTCTACTTGGAAGATAAATTGCAAGATCAACTCACTACTCACCTTGACTTGTGTGTTAGAATGTTTAATAAAAAAACTTCACCTTGTCAAATTTCCATTATTATGATGAAACAATTGCATTGTGGAAAGAGGTGACAATGAGATATTGGGTAGATATGTGATGTTGATTTTAGTTTTGCTCATACATTGACAAGTTTTGTATGTGAAATTTACTCACATGGGTTAGGTGTTGTGATTGGATGTTTGAAAGTTGAGTGGGGGTTATGGTTGTTGTATGGGTTGGGTACAAGACCCCCCTTGTTGAAGTGGGCAAGACCCTTTGTGAATTATTGTGTGTGGTAATTAAAAACATTGTGTGGAAGGGAGGAATGCCAATTGTGTTTGAAATTTGTAGCCTCATGAACTTGAACTGTGATTCCATTGTGCAATGAAGGAAGTTTACAAAACGTTTATTAGGATAGAATCAAAATGGTATTTAATTGGAAGGGATGATAGGCTCAAAAGGATTGAACAACTGACTTGGGCATGTTTCAAATTGTCCATGTTTAGTATACGTGGACAACTTGAGTGTGGTCGAACATTTAAATTATGGGAGCTCCAAACAAATATTTGTAATCTAGGTGTAGATGTTGGGTATTTGGTTTGTTTGTACTAATGCTTGGTTTTGTTATGTCATCTTTCATATGGGACATTGTTGGGGATTGAAGATCATTGATTTTGGTGGGGAATATGTTTGTCAATGAATTATGCCAAGAGAAGGTCATGATAACCAAATGAAAGGGGGTCCAAAATGTTTTAATATGATTAAATATGTTTTATTGAATGTTTTTACATATAATCAAGAACCATAATAACTTTAATCAACCCAATCAAATTACATGTCTAATAATTTTATGATACATTTTGCGATACTTGTACTCCAACCTAAAAAAATACATTGATTAGTGTAATTGTCTATGCTTTCACCCCCATTACTTATAAATCTTGTTCAATTTCATGATTTGGAGGAGATAGATTAGAAACATAATAATGTTCATAAGTAATGGTATCCAAAATTGAAGAGCAAAAATATTTGAAGGAATTATTTAAGAGTCATGATATTGGCTTGAAGAAATGTTACAAGTTTAACAACAAATGTTTTGTATACAAGCTCATTTTTGAATAGTTTAGTCACACATTGCATCATGTTGGTTTTTTTTCTAATTTTAATGATGGTGATATAATTGACAGTTTAACATTGATCGTTCTCAAACCATGAGATCTATCATTTGTCATAACACATCAAAAAACGACAATAAACATTAACTATGAATATTCAATATACTTGAAACTTTTGATTTCATACAACAAGGCCAACCATATATGGGTAAAAGCACTCTAAGGTGGACCAAAAAGGGCACATGTGAAATAATACATTTTTGCAATGTATTTTGATTGTGACCAAAATGTGACACCATTTTATAATCATTTAATCCTCAAAGTAATTACATGGCCACTTCTTAAACATCCTAAAATTTAAGGTTTGTGAGGAAAAATATATAAATTCCACAAAAATCATGTCCAAAAAGACTTCATAGAATTATTCATAAAATTCTTCCATAAAGTCCTTATACTTCCATGTCATCTTGAAAATGGTTTGCCCTATTACATGATTTTATGAACACTCTAGTTTGCAAATACCCATATGGCTCTTGAAGAAACATGTAGAAAGTGAAAACTCATAATTAAATCAAATATGCAAAAGAGATGTGAACATTATGCTAAAATATCCTTTAGATTGACCGCTTGCAAAGAAGTAATTCAATTTAACATTAGGTGCAAATGTTTTTGAAGTATTTGTTGTTGCGCCTAACCCTTTCAAGAAATATTCACCTAAAAGTATGACACAACAATTTTAGATATTATTATAACCATGGAAAAACCAATGGAACTACAATCTCAAATGCAATTGTCTTGAACCTTCTTTATGGAACCTAGTTCTTATTTTTCAAGTTGAATGCAATGGATTTGTTCAAGAATAGTTGGTTTGTCACAACTAATTTTCATAATCTTTTGTGTCAATAAGGGTATCACATTCAATTGTTCATATGTTTTCATCTTCCATCTGAGTACATTTATAATCAAAGCATGACAACATGAACCAAAAACAAGATAAAACTAATAAATCCTATCCTTTTTCATTACCTCATGGTAGCCCATGTAGCCACAACTTTTTAGTGAATAATGAAGATGTTTAGTTAATCCTTTGGCCAATATGTGCTACAATGGGTGGTCAAAAATAGTTGAAGAGTTTTGACAAGCGTAAACCTTTATTATGAAAAAAATTAGGCTCAAAGACTCCATGACATTTCCAATAAATACTATTACCTTCTAGGTGCCAAAAGACTATCCAAAACATAAATAATGAATAATGTTTTGCATGCACATGTGCTTGATTTCCTATCAAAACTTTGGAACCTAAATTTTATTAATCAAAAAATTATTATAATTTAAACTTTTCAAAGTTCTAGCATCACTTTTGTAAAAATTAATGTTTTATATTACTTAAATTTTATGTCCATCATATAGAAGGGTGTAAACATAATATTAATGAGCCATTTGGACCAAAGAGTAAATCTTTAATGGACCAAATACTTAGTCCCTAATGAATAATTAAAATTAGCATAATACTTGTTAAAATATGTTTAAATCGTGATTTCCAAATCAACGTTAATTTTTAAAAAATTCTTATTACTTAAAAAGATGTCGCATTATACATCATGTACATATAGACATTAAAACATTCCCACAAAATTATCATTTAAAAGCCCTTTAAATAATGGAAAACACTAGTTACATTATTTCAACTAGTGTGAACCCTGTGCATAATGCATAGGTGTGTTATTTCAACAATGTTTGGTTTATGTTTTTGGTTTTTAAAAAAAACTTTTCTTTTCAAACAACTGTCCGTGGCCACTGTCCATCCGGAGTCACTGTCATTAAGGGTAAGGCAAAGGTGTCAAAAATCAAGTGAGGGCCATGTGGTAATAAGAGCATCTCCATGAATGCTCAGTAGGTGACCTTGCACTGGAAATCTTGGATGTTGTTCATCAATCAAATCCAGTGAATCCACGAGGAGACTGCTGGTACCCTCAAATAATCGACAGCTTTGAGAGCCATGGAGGAGCCCTGGAACAGTCTAATAAACAAAGTTGAAATGCATTTATTGACTACTCCCTGTTTCTTATTGGCTAGATGGTTTGATTGGTCCAAGTGGGTTGCTATTAGCAGTCTCCCACCTACTTGCAATTTTAGTTGTATGGGTGGGGTTGAAAAAAAGTTAGTAACTAACACATCCCGTCCGGAGTCATTGTCACAGACATACATACCAAGTGAATTAATATATATGATAATGCATTCAGGTACTCCACATTTATTAAATTCATTTCAATTTTTTCCAAATGTTCCTATAGTACATCAATAATATTGTTGGACAAGTTATCCAAAAATTTCAACATCAACTTAAATAATCATTTAGAACAATGAAAAAATAAATGATTACATCAATGTACCAAGGTGGCTCCTTATCCCCTATTTGGACCAAAAACATGTATGTTTTTATATTTGTGAATAAAATATGAAAAGATTTGAAGAAATATTGTTATTCAAATCAATTTTTTACACCTATCCACATTTGACTAATGTTTTCATCATTCACATTTTGGGTATTTTGGCATGTTTCATGAAAGTCAAGTAATGCAAATATATGCTTGATTGCATTGTGCCTTTGTGCAATAATTTGATTACATTTTGTTTTGTTCCAATATGTTTTAGTTGTGTCTTAGTGCAACATGTTTTTGTGTAGGTAATTTATATTAATACATGTATTGGTGATGGCATTGTGGTTGTTTTGCAATTCCTAACATTGTTGCAAGCTTCATCATCAACCTATTTCAAGCAAATTCCACCCCTTAACACCTTACACAGTCTTTTGTCTTTCATCCTTCATTATGATTTTGCATAGCAATATACACTTATTATTTTGAAAATCACAATGATAGTGGCAAGTGTAATATTCCATTCTATTATAAACCTTAACTCTTTGTGAGAGAATGAATGCAATAGTGTCACAAAGTGCAAAGTGTGCAAATGTGTGTATATATTGCAATTGTGCAAAATATGTAAATGTGTGAATATATTTTTAAAATGCATTTACACTTACTCGATTGATATATATCCTAAACCATATATACATATACATTAGATTTTCACATATCAGGGAAGGGCAAGTGCAAAGGGGGTTATGTTGAGGGCATTGGTAACAAAAGCAATAGGCTTAATTCCTAATCCAACAAACAATGTAACCCCAATGTGACTTGCATTTCCTCAACATGAAAAATTGGCAAATGTTTAATCTACCATGATGGAGGCACCTTATAGGTATGTAAGGTGTTTTGAAAGGAATAAAATTATGGCTCAGTATATAGAGTAAGTCCACCACACCCAACATTGAATGTCAATTGTTTCCTAGCCCCACTCAAATTAAACATGTAAAATTAGACCGTAGAAGGTGAGAGATTATTTAAATGCCACCACTTGGGCCAATCATTATGGCCAACCAATCAAAAGTTGGTAGGCGTAAATTCTATCCAAAATTGTTTTATGCCTACTAACAAAACAATACAATCATACTTTGAGAAAATAGTTTAAAAGTTCACAATTTATGGTTATATTCATTCTGATTTCTTTGAAGACTATTTTCACACAATTATCTCATTACATTTACTATTCCTTTTTCTCAAATTTTTTATTATCATCAATAATAAAAATCTATGGTTAGGTTTCACAATTTAGTTAGAAAAGCACAATAGTTCATAGTATTATTATTGTTTTTTCATCAATATCTTATTGTTTTCTTTACTCATAATATAATATATCAAACCTCTATAGTATGAAGTGTAAAAATTCAAAATGGAAAACATAAAAATCTATGGTTTGAAACCCCAACAAAATTGTAAACTACTCACTATCTCTATTTTAATCTCTAGCAACTATCTTAGTTTCTATGTGTGTAATTAAGCAATCTCCTTCAAAATTCATCAACTTCCAAAACTACTTCAGTTTTTGACTCCAAAAATAATTTGAATCTTCAATTAATGAAATGTGTTCATCCTACCAACTCATTAGCCATTTGCATTTTGCCTTATTTAACTTCTACCCTTCTCCTAATTTTATCCTATCTTGTTTAATCACTCCCATTCATCCTACCAACTCATTAGCCATTTGCCTTTTACCTTATTTAATTTCTACCCTTCTCCTAATTTTATTCTATCTTGTTAAATCACTGCCATACACTAAGTAATAGAGGTATTAATCAATGTTACTAGGCCTTGTGAACATCACACTGTATTCTTTGCAGAAATACAAGTCAAAACCCATTTTCATTTCATTTGAAGGCTATAAAACTTCATCCAAGGTACATTGTACATGCCATTTTAGTGGTGCTAATTGACTCGTTCTAAGGACATCTTTCGTTTAGGCTGTTGGTATCACAACAATTTTCCATTATGTTCATCCAACACATTGTGCTCCCAATCAAATCATCTGGTCTGGTCGCTCTATGGGTCAAACATATGAGTCAAGCCATTGACCAAATACAAGAGCTGTGAGTCAAACTGCGATTCATCATGAAGTGATGTCTGTTTTTTCTTTATGAAAACTTCTGTTCCCAGAGTTCCTAACACGATTAACTACATATTTTCCCTGCACTTGCACTCTTCAATGGAAAGTGATTGTCCCTACAACAAGAGACAAAGCTTTTGGGGGGGGTGGGGGTGGCTTTCCAATAGGCTGTTGTGTTCACAACACATTAGGCACTGTTAAATTTGGCCACTTCAAAGTGCCTGTAGATCATTGTTTTGATTGGCTGACTATAATGAACGGCCCAGGTGGTGACATCTAAATAGCCTCTCACTTTATGCTCAAAGTATTACTAATTGAAAAAGAAAAATCAAGTCAGGCTTTTATGGAAGTACTATAGGAATCACACCTTTCTTATATATAAGAGGAGAGAATACAAAGCCAAGGAAAGAGAGAGAGAGAGAGAGAGAGAGATGATAAAAGAATTGATGGATTTTGTTCTCTTAAAAAGTATATCCAATATAACAGTGTGTAAGTACATATGAAACAAGAACACTCAAGTACGGGAACCTGAAACTTGTTCTGCGATCTCTGTATAAATACTTTAACGTAGTGTGATAGTACTCGACATGAACAAGTTGCATAGAGAAGAAGGGCAACCACCAACTTTAATACAGACTTTGTAGCCTATCCGAACAACATTCATGTATGTGGAAGAAGTCTAATTAAGTATAGTGCTTGTTGTGCTTTTGATGATTGTCTTCTTCATCTTTCTTTGCAAAGGCAGTTTTTTAAGCCTCTGCCGATGCTTGGTTGGTTGTTTTGTCAACCTTGCAGCATGCAAAAGAGAAAAGCGCTTTTATATGAAGGAAAAAAAATTTATTCATGCAGGAAAGCACTAAACATTTCACCACAATAACAATGGGGCTCATGATTGAATCACTCACCCTGACCTGTTTGTTATTGATATTATAATATGGTGTGATTCGTATCGATTAGTTATGAGGATACCCAAAGTGGGTTTTTTTTGCTTTTCCCACAATGGGCTTCTTTCATTGGTCAATTACACCAACAAAAGAAGCAATCAAACCTTTGAGCACTCCCAAAACAGATACTTATATTGTTGTACTACTCTCCTTTTGGGCTACTTATGTGGGTTTCAAGAGGAGAATTTTTTGGGCAAAGGATATGGGATAAAGTGTGATGCTATTGAGAACACATTGGGAACTTGAGGAACAAACGAGATCATAATTAATAATCATTAGGAATTTGATGGGACCATGAAGGAACCATGATGAGTGATGACACTAGAGAGCTAGGTGCATTCCTTAAACTACTTCTCCCATTTCCTTCAAATTTATGTGAAAGCAATCAGATTATCTGAGAACTATCTCCGTTCTCCGCCCACATAGCCTACCCTGTTTGGGGCTCTACCGATGTTGGGTTGATATTTAATTTTGGGCAAGGACATTGTGTTTAGATTGATCATAGAGTATAGTAGCTTAAGGGATTTTGGCCCCTAGGTAATAAATAATAGGTCTATTTTTATATGATGATTTTTGAAAGATGAATTTTGGCTTCTGTTGAAACTTGAGTTATAGAGTTATAATATCTTGAAGGATTTTCGTTTCTTTTAGAGGATTTTTTGAAGATCATATGTTTGCGGGGTGAAATATTTGAGTTTCCATAATTCTTCTTTTGCATCTAGTTTTTCTCTTAGATATCTCAGAATCAGAGGACCATGGGGTTCATCGGGTTCGGGTTTTTTGAAGAAGAATAAAAAATTTTCTTTTACTGTCAATTTCAAAAACAAGAATGAACCAGCACTCTTCATGAAATAACCAACAAATAGCCAGCAGTTATAAATGCTGTTATTTTTTTCTTTTATTCTATTTCAGTTGGAAAATTGTGATTATATTTTAGAGTTTATTCTTTGATTTTATTTTTTAGAACTGGGGTTATGAATCTTAAGAGAGACTGCTTGAAGACATAGACTTTGGATAAATCCAGAGAACATGAAATAAATATTGGGCAATACAAAGTGAGAGACCATTTAAATGCCACCACATGATCAATTAATTGTTGGGCTCATGAATCAAAAAGCAATTCTCTTCTTTTAATGGCTTTTTTTTTTTTAAAGATCACTTATATCCATGTAATATTTACAAGTTGAAACTCAGTTTCAAACTATGGAAAGTTTGTGTATTTCATACAATTTCTAGGGACGAGTAATCCAAACTGATATACCAGGGATTTTTTGGAATCTTTTCTACAGTTGTCCCATGGACCATTTCAAAGACAATTTCAGAACTAATTATCTCATTTTCAAGCTTAACTATGTCATTTTTTTTTCCATAACTATAATAACCACCTCCTTTTTATAGCTATCTCACTCTTTTTCCCTATCCACCAACATGGATATGAAAAAACAAATTAACATGTGTCTTTTCATATCCATGAAATGTATATTAATTTAAATGAAATTTGACATTGACATAAATTATAATAAATTATTGAAAACCATATGAAAACATACAAATTAAAATAAAATAGTTGATTGTCACTGTATTGAAATGGAAAGTCGTATGATGCAAAACTATAGTGCACAACACTCCGGAGCTCAAATTATTGGGTAAAGTGACTATAACTTATTGTTACTTGTGGAGATGCTCTAATCATCATATTACACATGTTCCATTCTTCTTCTTCTTCTTGATTCTGTTTTGAACCAACCATAAGTAGGTATGGGTGCCAGCCATTAGAAGATAAGCTACTTCTTTGTGAAAGCAATAAAGTTTCAAATGGAAAAAATAAGCATAGGGTGCATGCACTACATGTAACCTAGCTCCACATGTGAAGTGGGTGCCACTCATGAGCAACCAAGCCGGGCATTCCAAAAAACAAAAATCACTTGCCCGTCCATCCTATTGGGAGTTTTTAGGCCACAAAATTGTAACTCTATTCACAACCGATTTTTGAGTCTTGCTAAATGTATTGTTTTGTTGTTCGGACAATGTCAAAGTGGACCCTAACCATCACCAATCTATTAAGCGCACCAATGTTTGTTGAGAGTTTAAGCGCATCTTACTATTGAGTGAGAGCTGAGTTTACTCACCTTTTTACCCATGGGACCTCATTCTCTCTATCCCTATGTTGTCCCCTCCTTGGCTCTTGTGCTCTTATGCACGGTTCCGTAGCTTGCCGTGTTATTTTCACGTGGCATTGGCCTTGCGGGAAGTCACGGGAAGGTCAAGATCTCTTGAGGGGATTGGGTCAAGATTTTTAAAACCATGTTTCATTACTTAAACATCATATTTTACTTCTTAAAACTTATGACTATGTGTACACAATTTGGTAGTTTTTCATCCATTTGATGTCACTTTATTAATTCATTTTACAAATTCATGTTCAACATTATAGTATATTTCAGAATTTGGAAGTTGAGTACTATATAAAACCCTCCTTTAATATGTGGAGGATTTTTTGTTTAAATTTTTATAGATTTTTTAACTTTTAATTTTGCAAAAGTGGCAATTTTTTTGTTGAAAGAGTCACAATTGACAATGAAAAAACCCACTTTGGGGACAAGCAATTTTCATTGCCCATGCCATCCAAGTTAAACTTACCAGCCATTGTCGATGGTTTGTTGAACACATGAATATATTCTTTTTCTTTTTGACATACATTGTGTATGCAACAAAGGCACGAATATATGGGTTTTTGGGACAATGTTGTGGCATATGTTGGCATCTATATCATTGACATTATCTATTGTCGCCACCCCTAAACCTAGGTGACAATGTATGAAATGTATTATTATTACCATACAATACATTGTCTACCTATGGCAACATATCTGAAGGTATTTAAAATATTGAAATCCTTGCAAAGAAATTAACACTACCTTAACACCAAAAAGTGGAATGTAGTTATTCATCATTAATATGGTATGTAATAAGAGTGATGGAATTTTTTATATATATAACATTAATTTGGATGTTAATAGAACATTTTCTTTGCGATCAGCCCTTCTTGGAAACTAGGATGTAGCAAATCTCAATTGGTGGACATCCTTCAATGAAATTACAAGTGGGTGCTAAGAATTTCGTGAAAGGAAGAATTTGTGCCTGTCCTTAGAAAATGGAATTGGAGTTGGCTATTGTGCAATTGGAAGTGTCTCATGTTCGAGGTGAGGTGATCTAGGGCGTTGTGCTCAAGCATAGAACTTTTTGGAATATGGACATGTAGAATTTTAACCTCCCCTTGATTGCAATGTAGCTCCAAGCTTTAAGTCTTCCCCTTTTTGTGTGTAGCTTTCTAGGTATGTGTGCAATGCTCATTTCAAACAAATTGCAACCACAACTAAACATCATTGGCTTATGCATGACTTGGTGATTTGAAACCCCATAAAGTAAGGTCCCGATGCAATTTGATGAATTCCCTTTTACGTGTAACCCATTTGAGGAGTAGCCTATACGGTGTGACGGTGGTGCTAGTTGCAATCCGCAAAATCAAACCACAATAAAGAGATCCATGTCATTGTCAATTTAAGCAATAAAATGAATCTTATCTTTGTGTTAGTAGGCATGTATTTCGAAAATATAGCTTAATAAGTTAAATTGTATGTGTCTATAAGGTAGGTTAAATCAACATATGATAAGTTCCCTTTCAGGTGTAACCCATGTGAAGAATATCCTATAGGGTGTGATGGTGGTGCTAGTTGCAATCCGCAAAATTAAGACACAATCAAGTGATCCCTGTGGTTGTCAATTTAAGCAATAAAATTGAATCTTATCTTTGTGTTAGTAGGCAATTATTTCAAAAATATAGTTTCATAGGTTAAATTGTATGGGTCTATAAGTTAAGTTAAACTAACAAAATTTAACCTATCGTATGGTCCCATACTAGATTACATGACCAATGTTTGAAAATGGGAGCAAAAAATACAAGGAAGAATGTGGCGTTCAAGATGCTAAGTTTTAATCATGCAATTTTATAATTTACTGAAGAGCAATACTTGAAAAGGGTTGCAATTTAGCCATGGTCAATAGCTTGGATGTGTATCATTAGTAGATTTTTGGCTGGAAAACAACATAAGAAAAACCCCTTGAATGTTGATGTATCACAAAGTATTTAACATAATCCACATTTTATACCCATCTGTCAAGCTGTTTATCCATGGCAACTTACTTATGTACATATTGAATAAATGTAGGCTTTAAAATTGTAAACATTTTTTTTAAAAATCAAAATTTCTTACTTAATAAAGATTGTAACAAGAGGACTAACATATTCACATATTAAGCTAAATATGGTTTAATGTGTTATTTTACATGGATGTCCATGCTTGTAATAACCCACAAACATAACGCCAAAAAAAGAAAGAACATGTCATTAGCAATGAAATTTTTTAAATGCTAGCATGTGGTGAATTCCAATTCATCCACTCAAGGATGTAAAATGGGTATTAAGAAGGGTTTCATGGGACACTTAATCCCATTTTTTCCCATGTGCAAGCTTTTAGCTGATACTTAAAGGGTTGTCTTCAAGACTAGAACTTCATTGGGATTTGGGAATTTTGGAACTTTTTAACTCCCCTTGATCATTGTCTAACTTTGAACTTTAGACATTTTCTATTGGTGCACGAACCTCTTTAGGAGTATGTGTAATATCTCTTTAGAACAAATATGAACCACAATTAGGAATTGTGAGTTTATGCGTGACTTTGTGAATGATCTCACTAAAAAGGCTGCCCATGCACATGTGATGAAGGCCCTTTGAAGCCACATGAGGATTATCCTCTTGGCATGATCCCCCCCCCCAAAAAAAAGAAATAAACTAAATTATGTGGTCGTTAATTTATCGGTATTGTACTCTTTGTGCCAATATGCCTTTATTCCAATAGTGAGCTTCATACATTGAACAATTAGACTAGGTCAAATGATCAATATTTGGAAATTGGAACATGTGAATATTAGAGAAAAAGGATTTGTGATGATTTTGTTCTTTTGTTTTTATGAATGAAAGCTACTTGGAAGCAGAGATTAAACATGGTTCAAATATCAATTTAACAATATTGTAACGGGCGGGAAGAGTTAGTCAAGGTAAGCATTAGGGTGGTGTGATGCTTAAATACTCACGTTTCAATCTATTGGCATGAGCTTGACTTTGTATTTTATATCATATCTAATGGGAGGACAAAGGTTACCATCCATGGTATACCTTGTAATTCTTAATGCATTAGAATATGGGTGGGTTGTGAAAGATTCTATATCAAATTGACACTGAGTAGTTGCAAGTTAGGGTGACTCAAAAGTGTCAAGAGTCTCAATCCCAAAAAATTATATTTTAATATTATAATGGAAAAAATAGTTAAAAATCAATGTTGAATGGGCTTTATGTGGTGATTAATCAATTAATAAAGTCCATAGGAAAGGCTATCCATTTAAACAACTTTTTGACATACATTTTAGGGGGAGAAAAATATCAATCCAACATAAAATGATCAAGATAGGGACTTTTGAAAATAAGGTCCAAATTTGGTCATTCAAAAGTCCATAGTTATTTGTTGGTTAAAATTTTTGTTGTAATTTTTTTCAATCCACATTTTTTTCTCGTCATGTATCATATATTGAGTCCTTATAAAAAATATTGAAATGAAATCATAATAAAAAAATGCATTTGAATGTTAATGCAAAATTCAAACTATTGTCTATATGTCCACTTTAAAAGTCCATTATTATATGATTGGTGTATGTTTATTGAATTTCACCCCTCTATAAATATTTTTATTTAAGTTGGAAATTTTAATACATAAATAATTTTGTCAAATTAATGATTTTACAATGCATTTGTGACATTTGAATAAAATACACTTTGCTAAAAACTTATAAAGATGCAAAAAGTGATTCACCTTAACTTACAACTATCTTGGTAACAAATTAATTACTTGTGAATGCCCCTAAAAATGCACCAGACCTAATTCAAAGTGGTAAGTTTTTTATAAGAATCCACTGCAAGTTCATAATACCCATTTTACACTATGTCAAAACATGGTGGATTTTTAAATAATAAGTCATTTATAAGTTTGTTGGCATTTATGGATGAATTCATGAAACACTTTAAAGTTTGCCATTAGCTATTGGCAACCAATTGGTTTTCAAATAATAATCACATATATGTTGGAATATTGAGGAAAAAAACATTGTTTCATCATAATTAGTTTAACTTTTAAAATATTTCATTATGCAATAATATGAAAAACACGTTCCAAAGTTTCAAATATTTTGACAAAGGTGTAAATTAGAATAATTTAACTCCATTTTCATTTTTTTTAAAGATTTCATTCCAAAATAGTAATTTTAAACATACATTAAGGCTTTGTTATGTTGTGCATTATAAGTGACAAGAATGTCATAATTATAACTAAAATATGTTTGGCATTGCTAAAAATGTTGTTCTGAAGTTAATAATATAATAGTTTGATTATCAATAAAATTTGATTTTTTGCAAATTTTTTAAATCTTTTTCGTCATACCCTATCAAACTTTAATACTTTATTAAATATCCTTGAGAAGTACTTGACCCTAGACCTATATCACCATACCAATTATCCTACACAAACTTATCATTATTTGTGATTGCATATCTTAGACCATAAACCTTTAACCCTCAAATATTTACACATAAACCCAATTGGATATACGTATAAACAAAGATTAACCCTTGTGGAACAATGAGGACATGGATACATCATACAATGAATGAAATTATTATTAATACAAACCACAAATAATTAGGTACAAATCACTTTGTTACATCAACAAAATATATTACAATTCAAATTAAATGTGATATATTGTAGTTTTTTCCATTAAAGCCTCATGCTATGCATTTCAAAAGAAACCAACTCAAGTCTAATCACTAACCTCACAACATTCAAAGGCAATAAAAAGAAATGAAATTTAATCTATTGTTTATCAGAACTTCATGTCATACACATTACATCTTGGATTTGAAAATCTTGTTAATTATTTTGAAGGTGATTGATTTCTATTATTTAAAAGCTTTGCACAAGTATTTTTTAATTGGAAAAAAGATTAAATATTAAAAGTTCACGCCTTTTTTTTTTAAAGTTGAAAAAATAATGTTGGATGAAATATGGGAAATAAATTTATAATCTTATTACAAATTAAGTTAATTGTGTTGGGTATGGGATGGAGAAACAATTTTATAAACATATTCTATTTATAGGCATATCATTTTGTGACCTTATATATTTTGAATATTGAGGTTGAAAAGGGGCTTGGAAATTACATAGTAAATATCAATTGCATAAGCCCTAACAAAAAGACCACATGAAGAGGTATGATGTTGCATACTTGTAAGTCAATGGGGAAGATGAAATGAACATTGTAGTTTTGTAAATATTTCTAAATTGGCAAAATGTTATTAACAATTTATTGGAATCAAAGATGATATACATGTGAATCAATTAGGGCTAATATCCAATGATTATTATTGATATTGTAATGTATGTTCTCATGTAAATCAGAGTATGAATGTTGTTGTTGTTACTCTTGTAGACTTTGTGCAATGTAGAATCTCTTTCATATGAACATTATTGAAGTACCTTGGCAAATTCAGCACAAATTATATAATTTTTAAAAATGTTGAAATTTCTCATTTTCATTTTTCTCAAAGAACAATTTTTTGAAATATTTTGGAATATTTTATATTCAAAATGGAATCTTCAAAATAATTAATTAATTGACAAACATGTGCTAAAAATAACCATGTATGATATTAATATTGGAATACCACATAGACCTAATGTTTATTTTCTATCCATGACCAATTTGAATTTTTGGATTTTGTTTCTCACAAATCATAACTTCATATTACATTCGAAATTTCCATTGACAAATATTTTCATTTCATATATGTTCATGATTAGGACTTGTATGGATGCGTAAAGGTTTCATGGTATTTATTTCTACATATTCCTTTTAGAATCTTAAATATCTAAAAAGTCAAAGTTGTGTGTTTATGTGTGACATTAAAATGAGTTGAAATAAGAACCAAAATTTTCATGAATGATGAGATAATACAAGTTTGGAAACGAAATGAGGATGAAGACTTGGAAATTGAATCATTTGTGTAGACCAATATTCAACAACCTTGATAGGTATTTTGTACCAAATAGGTAAAAACATGGTTAAGAGGCTCACTTTTGACATTTTGAACACTTCACATCTTACACTAGTTACAACTCTTACAATTATAATAATTATCAAGCTATAAATTTATAATTATCCCTTATGCTTTTGACAACAACTATTTGTAGGCCACCTTATACATATACCCTTAAACATGTGATTCATCAAAAAATTCCTATGAATGTTTGAGATTTCAATGTGAATTTCTTTTTAAATGATAAAAAATGATGGCAATTGTAACATTTTAAAATTTTTAAATGAGATTTTTTTGTATTGGAAATTTTTTTATGCATGCTTTATTCTTGAATTCCTAATTTGGTGGTGGAATATTTTTTATTTTGACACTACCATGACATACTTTTTGAATCCACATTTTATTTTATTTTAAATATGAACATAATTTCATCTATCTGAAAGTCCATATGATACCATTTTTTTTAGATTTCATCCATAAATTTTAATATGATTATTGTTGAAGTCTATTGCAACATGAATAATTTTTTAAATGAAATGTTAATGTTCAATATGGTTATATATATTTTTAGTTCATCTACAATCCAAAAAAATTGCAATTGTGACAATCCAAAATGTTCACCTAACTATGTTTTCATCCACATAATAAGTTTTCTCTACATATTCATTATGTATTGTATATTTTTATGTTTGTAGTAATTTTTTTATAAATAAAACATGATAAATCTTTCATAAATACTAAAATTTGTCATAATAATTTAGGTGTTTAGTCTTTGCTAGTCTATAATCATTGTCATAGCATGTCCAAATAATAATATGCATAAACTTGGATACTGACTTTGACAAAGCTTGAAAATAAGATCCCAAAAACATTAAGACCTTCATTCTAAATTTACATAATTTAATGTTTCCAAATAACAATGATTATGAAAAACAAATTTCCATTGTCCTTGTGCATATTTATTTGTGATGTCCATTTTATCATTGAAGCTTACAATGCATGCTTAGAAAGTTTTAATGATTGACATTTGATGTTGCCATATTATCCAATAGATTCAAAACATTTCAAGGAGCTTGAATGTGTACTCCGTCATGGACATAATTGAACATTAATTACATATAAATCAAAGTGCTTCAAAGATTAATGTTGTTTTAAACATTTTTTTTTCCCCTATAACAAAAATTTGTACAAAATCAATTATGAAATTTATGCTATTTTCTTGAAACTTTTGATTATGTTAAAACTAAAAATAAAATTTTGAATTCTTGTACAATTTGCCATGTGACCAATTCAAAGGAGTAGCTTGTTAAATTTGTTTGTATTGTTGAAAATTCAAGCTCAAATAGTTAATAATCTTTGGTTAGTATGGTGGAAAGCAATTGCAAACTATATTCTACGATTATTCCACTCACTTAAATCTTAGTTTAGTTAAGTCTTTTTTAGGTTCTAGTCTTTTTGGTTAAGTTTCTTGTGTAGGAGGTGTCTTTATGTTATTGTAATGTTGTGTGTTTTGATTGTGATATAAGAATCTAAGATAGTGGTTTCTATCTTGAGCTTTGTGTGCATGAACATCATGTTTGTGTGTGCATGAGCATCATGTTTGTATGTTTGTGGTTTGCAATAAAGTTGCGTTTGTTTCCTCACATTTGAAAAGTGCATCAATATTGCATCCATGTGTTATGTGTTGAGATCTTGGGATTTTAACATGTGTATAGGTATTTGTGTCCAAACATTGATAATGCACCACTCAATGGGTATGTATAAAATCTCATAATTTATAAGTGGATTGCCCATTATATTATAGTTCATTACTCCTTCAAGCACTTGTATCAATGTTATCTTCTATATTACTAACTTCTATTGAAAATATGAAATTTTTGTTTAAGACCATGGTCAAAGATATATGACTTATGACATGGAATCATGTCGTGTCTTAAGTTATTTGATTAGTCAATGTATGAGGTATGGAATTCAATATAAAAGATAATTTCATGTCTTGAAATTAAATTTAGATAGATTAGATTGTTTAAAGTATTATGATTGGTCAAGGTATTTGTATATTAAATAGGTGTTTGGTTGCTTTTTCTTTTGTGACCACACCTTAGTGGGGCCCCTTCTTACACTTTTGATATGGTTGAAAAATCCTCAACAAGATGGCGGTGTGCAAGGTGATTATTTCACAAATTTTAGACCAACTAAACAAAAGTTATTGAATTTAGAATGAGTTTTTGTCATTAGACATTAATTAAAACTTATAAGTTTAATTTTTCCAACCAATGAATGCATCTTTGTCATGTTAGACCTTTTGTTTGGCCTTTCATATCCCAAACCTTAACACTTGAGGCCAATGACATTTGAAGCCAAAATCCAACCAATGTATGATGCCTCACTATTGCAAGCCATTGGTTGTGACTTGGCACTAATGAGAACCCTTTTGGTTCACTTGTGATGATGGGTTTTCCTCCCTTTTCCCCATGCACCACCATAGATTGTTCCATCAAGTTTTTTGCAACATGTTTTTGCCTATGTACCACATTGGCTTGCAATCACTTCAAATCAATAACCCAATTGTAGATAGGGTGTCTCTTCTATTTAAAGTAGATTATTTGAGCTTTTTCCCGGTTATCAAGCCAATTATCTCAATCCATTTATTAACAACCTACCAACCGACTAGTTATTTAATTTGTGATAATTGTAGATGTTATTGAATTTTAGAAATTTAATAACCTACCTAGATGACTTAATTATCACCTAAGTAGTTGACCAATTTTTAAACACAAATTTATTTATTTATTTATTTAAAAATTAAGGAAATTAATAATATTCTCAATTTTATTTTTCAAACCCTATAATTTGTGTATAATCAATGGTTTTCAACTAGTTATTTGATAACCTACCCTATGCATAACTAATGGTTTATTGCCCATTTTTGATAACCTAGTCAACACCCCCCAAAAATTTTGATTATTGATATTGATACCTTGTGTGATGCCCCATAAGACTTTCTAAAAACCTACCATGGGTTATTTTAAAAGCAATTACCACCCAATGTTGGGTATGGATTTAGTGGAGGTGGGCCTGAAAGGTCAAAACACAAGCTTTTCAATTAGAGCACCGCTTGGCATGCATTTTGGTGTTATAAGATTTTCTTGGTTTCTACGATATACCTAGAGCTTTTAAGGTAGAATAATTGCCCACCAAACTCAAGGTTTAAACCAGTGTTGTGTGGTTCTTGATTTGAAGGTATAACCTCCAATTTTGGTTATGCACCATTATGGAAGGATGGTTCTGGGTTTAGTTGGGGTATTAAAAAATTTAAAAATCCTGGGTTGGATTAGGTTCCAATTATTTCATCAATCAATAGATTGGTTTTGATTTCGGTTGGGTTATTAAAATTAAAAAAGTCATTTGGTTAATTATAGGTTTTCAAATATTTGATGGTTTTGGATCCAATTTTTATTCATTTTAATGTTGATGGTTCTAGAACCAATTTTTATTCATTTCAATGTTTATTTCGGTTCCCAATTAAGTTTAGGTAGATCAGTTAATGGTTAGGTTGGGATAGATTCTGGTTAGTATGGGATTAGGGTCCAACTTGACTCTAGTGTCTAGTTGATAGTAAACCAATTTAATTGGCATGGAATCAAGCTTTCAATGTGAATTTTTATTGCAAGATTGTGATTAAATGGGTATAGGTAAATTACACTTAAAAAAACCAATGTTTTAATCAAAGATATCATTCCATGCAATAGCTTAAAAACATAACTAGCTCCAAAGTGTAATATAATTGTCATCAAAGAATAATTGTTCACCCCATAGCACAATACAAAAAATTAGGGGTCAATTTACTAAATAGTAAGCAAGAACAACCCATGAAACACCCCTAACAACCTTTCTGCTTACAAAATAAGATTTTGTTTTTGGTAACCAAAAGGTTCAAGGTCCAAGTTTACAATCTTAAAAACCATAAAGCTTGATAGTGGTCCAAATTTATAATCCTAGAAACTAGAAAATTTGATGGTGGTCCAAATTTACAATCCTAAAAATGAACAATTCTGATGGTGGTCCAAGTTTACAATCCTAGAAACCATTAACTTTAATGGTAATCCTAATTTATAATTCTGGAAACTAGAAACTCTAATGGTGGTTCAAGTTTATAATCCTAGAAACTAGAAATTTTGATCTACAAGGTTTAAGGTCATCTGTATCAAATATGCAATAACTCCTCCATTGGCAAAAAGCAAAAAGTTCCTCTTTCATGACTATTTTTTTCTCGTAGCTTAGAACCCAACCCACACCCTTAAAATAAATGGTGGGCAATTTGGATCAAACAATCTTTCAATGGAAAAAAAAATGTCACACTCCTTGTGTTATACATGGCTAGAATTGCACAGACTTTTTTGAAAAGTCCCAAAACACCATAGAAGCTTATTGCCATGCCTTCTAATCTGATGTCATCCCCTTATTAAACCCAAAACTTGAAACTAACAAATAATAACTAATTTATAGACTACATTCATCACTAATGTGATAACTCTGCATACTTCCATTGCTTCATCATTTCCAAATGCCCACCTTAGCTTAATGGACAATGCAACAAAAAAATAGGAAACCGTGAAGACCTTCCATCCATCAGCCAATAACTTGAAGTTACCACCTCCTCATCATACCTGTAAAAAACAAAAAAAATCTAAAGTTTAACAATGTCATCATCCACTTCTAAGAGCCTAATCTTACCCATATCATCTTCATTTTCTTCCATCAACATCCCTTCATTTCCATGAAATCTTCCATGGACATTGTACTTGCTCAAGCATCATTTGGCCAATTTTTATAAATGTTCACAAGCATTTCCAAATTTTATATGCCCAATCTAGTCTGTCACATGTTTGTGCATATATCGGTAATGTTGAATACCCTTTCAACTTCAATTGTGACCCAATAATCCCTAGAATTTGTTGGGCCACAAAAACAACATAAGAAATTTGTGATTCATGAGCTTCCAACAATGCAAGTGGGCTTTTGCATTCTTCATCACTTACCTTCCTGATTTTCCTTGACCACTGATAAAACCATTTCTTCACTAATTTCCATTAACTAATACAGTGACCCAACTTTAAAATCGTACATTTCATAATCAACCAATGTAGAAAGAACAACTATTTCACTTTTAATAGACAAATTCAAACATTTATAAACATGAACCAATAAAGGAAATAAAACATACTTGTCATACTCACTTGCAATTAAAGAAACTTTCTCTTTCCCAACATACTATATGACCAACCCTAAGTCTTTGGAACGTGCATCTAGCATCATATTCAACATATTATAAACTTTACGTTCTTGAAATGATCACAAAAATGAAAGGAAGGGTTGAAGAATAATTACCACTTGTTTTTGCATCTGTTGTCACAAAATTTGAAGTTCTACATCAAAATCATGAGTTTTTGAAGTGTCAATTACTAAACATTGTACTCGCATATTGATGACTAAAAATTTACAGTAACAAACACATTAGATAATAATCAGTAGCCTCGGCTTTGGTTAACAACACATTGGCTAACAACAAGCCCCAATGTATCAAAAATAGTCTAGGCTACAGCCCAAATTTGAGAGCTTGGCACACATCCTTATAGAACCATAGACTATTATCATCCATAACAATGTGCAATTGTGTTCTTGAATTCTAGTGTCTTTTAAAATAAAATCATTTTTGAAGCAAATCTCATCTTCATTGGAGTTTTTAATTTGTGTGGACATATGCATGTATCCAAACAAGCTTTCTACCATTCTTGAGGCCCTTTTCCACTTTTTTTGGTCCAAGTGATGTTTTTTTCCAAAATAGATTGACATTCTTTGATGGAGATTAATGTTAGTCCAATAGACACTTTAGTGTCATTGTTGCATACTAGCAACATTTAAACATTACATGCCCCCAACAACTCCCTATAAATGGCATTGTCAACCCTAATAGTTTGCAAGAAACAACAAAAATTAGGGCATTAGTCATAGTAATTAGATTATTGCCTTCATCTTTTACATATGCCATGATTTTACCATTCAATACATATGTTGCTAACACTTCATTCACTTGTATGGCCATGGCAACCCCAAAGGTTTCTACAATTTCAAACAAGCTGATTATTACATGACCAAGTTCCCAATTGTGGTTCAAAAAATGAACAATCAAAATAAAAGTGTGCACTCCTCCTCTTGGCACCCACAAATCAAAATTCATTGTGCAAGTGTCACAAGTTTCAAGAGATTTGGAAATGAATTTCTTGTTGGTTTTCTTAACTAACAAATCGCCAATATGTCATTCATTAATTGATGCCTTGATGGAAAAGAAACACAAGGATTTTGCCTCAAAGTTAACCTTCTAAGGAATGGTACTTCAACAAAAGATAAATGCACCAATTCCTTAGCAATGAACAAGACCAAATCCTCTTCAAATTGAATTTGATTAGGATCATTCTTATTATAAGGCATAATACTTCCAAAGAAAGATGCAATGTTGGATGGGATGGGGCCAGACCTTTTTTTGTTGATCTTCTATCTCCCAATCCAACAACCTTATCTCGTTCAATCCATTAAATCCAAATTTTTTGGTGACTTGTTTCCAAATGTTTTTGGAATGCTGAAATTTCATTGGTAAACTTGTAGTTGATGATGCCACCCTTTCTAAATCCTACATGTGCAACAACAATAGGGTAACACAAAACACATTTCAATTGCTCAAGTTTAGGATGACCTGAACTTACTTTTGAAAGAGTGATTGAAACATTGTTTATTACATAAAAAGCCCATGTTGTGGCATTGCCACTCTTTAGCTTCTAGAAGTTTATTTGTTTTGCCAATAATGACCACAATGCCTCATTTGTTATAACTATGGTAGAAAATTTTGCATCTGCAATAGTACTAAAACTATCGACATAACCAACAAAAGCTGATGTAAAGGCAAAACCACAAAAATTTGGGTCATTCAGGTCATCCAGGATGCCACCAAACTGTTGCTCAATAGTAAGATCAACCAAAGCATGAACTTGGGGGACTATTTCATTATGCAAATCCTCCATTTCTTATAAACATAACAAGAAAACAAAAGCCATCAAGAAAATGATGAATAAAAACATGTAAATGAAAACAAAAAATAAACAAAGGCAAGAAAACATACTTGAATGCAGTAAGGCACTTGAAGATGGAGATGCACTGCAAAGCAAAACATGAAGCACGAACACAAGAACGAAAAATATTGCAACAAAACATTTTATAAAACACGAAACACAAACACCAAAGTGCAAAGTATTTCAAAAGAATGAGAAGTGTTTCAACATAGTGAAAACATTAGAACAGAAAATACTTCAACAGAGTGAAAACACCAAAGTGAAAGTACTTTAATAAAGCAAGAACAGTAGAGTGAGAAATGTTTCAATGAGGAATACATTTTGCCAAAAAAAACTACCAAACAACCTACAAAACATGAACAAAACAACAAAGTGCAAACACCAAAACACAAACAACATAACAAAAATTGTTGAGCACAAATAACATAATCCAAACAAAAACCAAAGATTTATACTTAAACGTGATGGAGATGGAGATGAACACCCAAACACAAGCTAAATGTGATGAAGATGAAAACGAGAGTAGATTGCAATGGAAATGAATTGCAAATTAGCACAAACACCAAAGCGTGAAGAAAGCTTGATGGAGACAATAACATAGATAGAAACCAAAAGAAAACCCTAAGACCTTGATTCCTTAACTTGATGAAGACCAAAGTGTAATTACAACTTGCAACAAAGATGAAGAATAGAAACCAAAGTGCAAGGTGATGATGATGATGAAAACAAAATGTGAGAAGGCGAAAAACTTCGTGGAAACAATGATGCAACTCAAAAGTGAAACCTAAACTGCAAGTGCAAAAAACTTGGAGACAATGACACAAAAAAAGACAAGAAAACAAAATCCCTAAACCCTAAATTAGAACCAAAACTGGAATTTTGAGAAATGTCAATTCTAGTTTTGGTTCTAAACCTAAACCTTAACCAACCAAACCAGGTCCAATTATCACCTTTTAAAAAAAATCCTAGGTTAGGTTCTTAGGTATGTTCGCATTCAACTTAGAACCAAGGTTAGGTTCTTATGTCAGTTCTTGCAACTCATGATTCCTCGGTTCTAGTTATTTTTAGGTTTGAACACTTTGAATCGGTTCCGGTTTGGATATTAGGAACCGGAACCGGTGGTTCTAACCCGCCAAAGCAGTTAACCACCCAACACTGATTTAAACCCTGGCTCACCCAAGGCTGATCAAAGAGTGGTGGGCATTAAGTCTAGGCAAAAATGGGTGATGAATGCTACAAGGAAAGAAATTTTGTTTACTGTGGGTACATACAAAGCTTAATTTTTACTATTTTTTTGTAACTCTGATTGGCCCTTCATAAAAAAATTTAAAGTTTTTCATGCTCCCCAAATAAAAGCTTGTATTATCAACATAGTAATGTGGGAATAAGTCCCCTTTAGCTCGGGTATACACAATACAGGCCTACACTTTTGCACAAAGGACATGGGAGAACCTATAGTGCTAGTGAGGAATATTTCAAGTGCACATTTTTAGGTGCGTGTTGTGCACCTCATTGTTTGAGTTGAATAAATTTAATAATTGATTATCTTGAATTGTTGGAAATAGCTGATTTTTTAACATTTGTGAGAATCCATAACTTTGAGAATCCACTAAAAAAGTTTAAATCAAAATCTTGATACCTTGGTCAGTTCTCACAAAATCAAATGTTTTTTCAAGAAAGAACCAAACTAGTTCTTAGAACTCTATGAGAAAACTTGAACCATCCAACAACACTAGTGCAAACTTGTAATTGGGGGATTGTTCAAAATTAGAAGTTTCTGATTTTTTAATTTAAAAAATTAAATTGGGATGCGTCTCACAATTAAATCAATAAAACTAATAATATAGGTGCTTGACAAATTGTGCTTCCAATCAATATTGACTAGATAATAAATCAGAGTTTCACTTTCTACAATGGAACCCCATATTCATTAGCTGGGGATGCCTCACAAGTCCAACTTTTTTTTTTCACAATGAGCCAATTTGATTGGCCTATCACCAAAAAAAGTTGAAACTATAGAGGCTCCACAAAATAGAAGATTCTATAGAAAGATGCAGAGTCTTTCCCTTTGGCCCAGTTATATAGGTGAGAAGGGGAGGACTTTGGGCAAAATATATGGGATTAAAGCGAAGGTGCTAACTATTGGGAACACCCTTGGGGAACCCATTGGTAACTTGAAGGGAACAAGTTAGGAACAAAGGAAAAAAGAAAAAAAATCAAGGCACTTTGAGTCCATGCTGAGCCTTCCCATTGGCTGCATGAAATTTCTAAGTTCCAAAACTGTTTGTCACCATTTTTGGCCTGGGCTAATACCCCTATTATAAACTAAACTGGGGGTACTTATTTATTTATTGAAAGTACACTCTTTTCATACCCATAAAACACTAGAAAACAACATGAATTGAAATGCCCTTCACTCACCACATGCAATGAAAGCATTGCAGAATATATTTGCCAAGTATTGATCAATTCAAAGAGGGTATTAAAAGGAAATTTTGCACCTTTCTTTGTGGTTATGGACCATGCATTTGCACATCAAATGTATATTAAAGACAAAGCTTGAGAGCCGAGCAATTGAAAGGAGAAAAAGAAGAAGAAATTAAAACCCAAACAACAAAGTTAAAGACCATATTTATAATTAAATCTTTGATGTATACAAAACTTCAAAGTTGCATCTGAGGAAAAACTTGGTTTTGGTCAAGGATTTTCTTGTCCTAGGTCCTAACAACTCACCGACATGTAATCTTCTTGTTCACGTACCTGATGAGGCAGCCTTGAAGTACTGTTTTTTTTTTTTTTTGGGTTGGGGGGGGTAAAAATTTCACCATTTTTCAACAAAGAAATGGGGGAAAAGTTTGTTTTTCTAGTGTAAATTAGATTAATTTTGCATTCTGGAAATGCATGACTTTTGCAAAGATTGTCAGTTGTATTAGAGATACATTGAAATACATTTTGCATGCATGCATGGTTGATTCTAGTTTGCAAAGAAGGAGAGATCTCACAGTGACCAGGATCACCAAGAAAGTTTTGGTTCACAGACTAAGAAATAATAGCAAAATTTTTGGGTTTGGGTGGACAAGTACCATTGCAAGAATTGTGAAAACATATCTTGTGATCGGTGCACATGTGTAAGAATTGCATTGACAGCTGAAGAGGATGATGCTCAGGTTGTCTGGGTGTGTGTGATCACTACTTGGTAAGTCAAGGTTTGTGCCTCTACAGTCACTGTTTGGTGGTCTCTTGTACTATTGGCTGTTCCATCATGTTATGATCTGAAGCATTGTCATGAAACAAGTTTAGATGTAGCATCCAACTTTCCTTTGGGCCAATTGAGTTCCCAACTCAGATCAACCCTCTGCAACTAGAAGTTTTAAGACCATTTCCCTGCTGGATTCCCTGACCACTGGTTTGGGCATGATTTTCTACTCCAAACATGGACAAGATGTTATAAGCAGTCACTCCATAGACACCTGCATGCATTAAGACAAACTAGTTGAAACTGGCATTTTTTCATTGTCCTTGCATTGTATGGTTTGACGGAAAACACAGCACCAAAACTGAGTAGAGGCATTCCGCTTGATTTTTGTTGCACCTAGTTGACACAGCAGGAATTCTTGAATCTTTGTGCATTTGTGTTGCAGCTATGCATCAATCATTCCAGGATTCCAGGACTCTCCTAATGCTTGGCAATATGTCGTTTCATACAGATGCTGTTTGGAGCCCAAGTGACTCTGCTGTCTTGAATTGTATCAGAAGCTTTATTCTACTTGCAATGCAAATTGGTTTTCCAGGAGTCATTGCCTCTTGACAGCTTTGATTTTGAATATGGCCTTTAGTCCTTGTCCAGAACCCAAGGAGAGGTCTTAGAAAGCCATCAAGCTCTTTGTCTTCTTTATATTCCAGGGTTGATGGTCCTTCACAGAGCACCTGATGCAGTGTGCAGTGGAGTAGGTCTGTGCAGGCATGTGCATTGTGGTATATACAATGGCCCTTCCTCTCCTTGACACTTTGGCTCTAGGGTTTCTGTGATCTCCCACATTTGCTATTGATCATTTGCTCCAAGTGTGATGAAAGTCAAACTGTAGTCTAGGGTCATTCTGTATTTTTGGCTCCCCTATCTAATTTACACACAAATCCTCCATGATTCTTCAACCTTTTTGTTCCAGGCTCTTAGTTTGGGTTGTGGCTGATGGAGTTCTCATGAGACAAATTGCCATCCTGCAGGTGATTTTTTCTTGCAAAGTGTCTCTAGTTTTACTGTGTGTGCATAAATCTATGCACCTCCAGAGGTCAAACACTTTCTGCCTACAAGTACCTTGCAAAAAAATACCAGTTCTTGTAGAAAGCATTTGAGACTGTGTTCATGCACAACTGTACAGTCTTATGAAGGTTGCTTATTCTTAGAAGCCAGTGTGGTTTCTGACATATAATATCATAACAACAAGTGATATTTAGATTAAATTGAAGCCTTGGAAATAATGCCTTGGCCAATGCACCACTATCCATGTGATCTGCCCAGCACACACAACAGCCCTTGTCATTCAAACCCCTGCCTGTCACCACCCTCCACAAAATGAGAAACGTGACAAAAAAGAGAAAGTAGACAATCCCATGATGGTGCAAGCCTCCTCACCAGAACTAGAACAGAACCGTGATTGATAGATTGTTGAGCAAACTAACTACACAAATCCAAACTAGCATTTATTTCCAATATGATCCCAAACAAAAGGTCTTAACAAAAAAGGACCAGCTGAAGGAGCCAACAAGCTTTCCATTATGTTGCTTTTCACAAGCTCCAAATACTACATAGTTCATGTTCCTTCAGGACTCCAACGCAGTAGAGAACAGACTTCTAGACTGCTATGATGAAGCAGTGGAAACGATGTGGAGAGACACCAGATTGAAAAGGGTACTCTTGACATGTTCAGGTAGTGGCTTGTTGAACTTCATTCCTGAAAATTAGAGCTCCACACAGTGAACAGACCTCAATGGCATTGACATGAAATGCTGGATTTTCCTCAAAAAACAACCATGCACTGCCAGCCAGCTGCAGGCAGACTGTAACACAAGGATGGCAACTGCTTGTCTGAACACATATGTGGTCCTCCTGTAACATAGTAGTCAACCCATCCACAACAGCCTCACAGAACAAAGCTACACCCCTCTCTGACCCAAGCAAGCCAACATAAGGTCTGATGTGCCTGGTGTCTTGGAACTTGCTCACAACTGGAGACTGATACAACTGTTCTATAGAGCATTTCCACATTTTAGGCTGGTCCAACATCCCCTCTCACTCCACATTTTACAAGTTCAATTGAAGCCATGACAACATAAGATATGAGAGTATGATCCTCCTACTGAGAGGGCATTCTGATTTCTACATACAATTCTGATTCTGTAGGCCAATCATTGCTGGATACATGCCATACAGAGAAGAGCCAGCTGTTGTCACCACCCTGACAAATCAAGCCCCTCTACCACAACCACCAGGATTGATTGAATCTCTGACTAGGAAGATTTTGTTTCTTACTGAAGAAATGGAGGCAGTTCTCATTTCCATAGGTCCTCAACAAATTAGGTGGTCAAAGTAAGAAACTTTCAAGCAATAGGTAGGTAGACCAAACAAAAAAGCAAGTGAAAATCATGCACAGAGTGAGAAGAGCTCCCACTTGTGAACATAGTAGACTTTACACATTCCTAGTGTTCCATCTGGTATGTTGTGAGAAGGACCTCTTGATGCCCCATATTTCACATAGTGCTACTAGGAAACCGAATGCTATTCTCTGCCATGGCAAGCAGCAACCAACCATGGGGACACCTCAATTACACACCTAAAGAAATTGTAAAACAAAGTGCATCAGACTTCTACTGGAGGCATTGAGGAGAAAGACAACAGTCAAAACAACTACACCTCAAAACTCACCTGCAAAACCCCACATGATCATATATGCTGAATGTCCATATGCTTAATTGCTAAGACCATGGAACCAACCACTTGGATAGAATTCAGTTTTGCAGTTTTATTCCTAGTGGTAAAGTGGAATGTATTGCTCCTCCAAGATGCCCCATGAACTCAGTCACTGTGTCCAACACATCAGAAGAAAGAAAAAGAATCAAGAGAACCTTGTGAGAGTGAGAATGTTCACAAATCCACATTAACTATGGTGCAGGCACCTCCAAATGTTGACATTATGCAAGCATGCACTCGTAGCCGAAGACTACATCTCAACATCTTGTAAAATGCACAAGGTACACAAAGGATACAGAAAAATGCCACGTAAATGAAATCATAAGATACAGCAAAAGTTTGACCTTTTAGTTTCCAAGTTCTATGAAACTGAAGGGGTGGTAACACATGCACACACACCGTATAGAGTTATTCCCAATATCCAGAGTTTCACCACATGCCCAACAGCCTTTTATGTTGTTGCCTTCCTATCACGCAGTGTTTTGAAACAAAGTTCAAAAAATGTTTTAAACCGTTTTAAAGCATTCTCTAGAAAGGAAAACATCAGCAAGTAATAAAAACCAGGATATGCCAAAACACAACTCCTAATTCTCTTCCACAAGATTGAGTCATGATCCTAGTAATTGTAGCGCACTAGTTCCAACTTCTAGATTGTAGTGCTCTTGTCATCCATAGAAGTCCAAGCTTCTAGTCACAAACCAAACCCCCCTTGACCAACTTCTTTCCTAGTAGCAACATGTCAGATAGACCCCAGCTTCTATTGATGCAGAAAAAATGTCAATATCCTTTGCAAGAAAAATTTGAAATTGAGTCATGTTCCAAGCCTATGACACATGTTCAACACAAAATAATTTACAAAAGGTCTAGCTGACAAAAAAGAGAAATTTTTTATTGATGTTTGTTGAAATTGTTGAAAATTGAAATCCATTGGGTTTACTATTACAAATGCACAAATGACACAAGATGTTCTTTGCATACTTATTCCTCAAATGTTGAAATTCTGAAAAATTTAAATTTGAAACTACTAAACCTTGGTTTTTTAAATAAGTGAATATTTGGGCAAAGAAGTGTTGAACACCAGTAGTAGGTACAATACATGATCAATGTTGATGCATACCAGTAATTGTACTAGCATGTTAGTTCCAACTTCCATATTGCAATGTTCTTGTCAAAACAATCCATTATTTTAGTCACAAACTAGACCTCCTCAACCAACTTCTTTCCTAGTAGTAGCACGTCAAACAAACACTAATTTTCATTGTTGTGGAAAAAATGTCAATACACTATGCAAGAAAATTTTGAAATTGAAATAGAATCACATACATTCTCAATGTTGAGATTGTTGAAACAAGGCATTTAAACTTCTAAAGCATGGTCAAACACATCAAACTATTTTTCTCATATTCTTGTTCTTCTTGAGCTTCTACTCGAGTCTTAAAATTATTCTATTGAGTCTCTAATCCATCCTCACTTGAATTAATGCCTCTTATGGCATTGTCTCTTGTTTTTTCTAATGAGGCACTAAAAAATGAGTTGTCAATTCCACCTAAAACACTATCCTATCACCATTTTGGTGGGGGTTTAAGTGCATTTTCCTCATCAAGAACTGCATAATGGTTTTCATTTTCTTCAATGTGGGAAATGTGGGAACTTTGGTAATATCAATGTAATTCGTTCACCTTTTTCAAGGCTTCACATATTGCCATTGATTCCATCATTTGCAAGCTCACTTGGACAAACATGAGTTTCTTCATTTGCACAAAACCCAATCCATTCAAATTTGTTTTTGCACAAGATCAAAGCAACTCCACTCTCACCCACATGTTCAAGAGTTACAATCCTAAAACAAAATCCTCAATGCAAGAGTTTGCATTTGGGGACATGTCTCTCAAAATTTTCCCACCAAGATAAGGGCCTAACATAGGCTCACATAACAAAGCACATTTTCATGAAAAAGGTCCCTCTTTGTACAAAAACTTCAAAAGTTCATTGTCCAATGCATTTTGACCACCAAGGTAAGGCAAACAATATTTAGGTATGATGTCCACCCTACTTGCAATTTTGGAGGAACATTAACTAGTTCTAGCCACCACAAAGGATGTAAAATGTGGGCAACTATGCGGATAGGCCTTGGGGTGTTCATTTTCATTTTATTCCAAATGAAATGCAAATAAATATAGGGTGCAACTTTTTTTTAAAATATAATTTATTTAAATGTAGATAGAATTTTTGTGATTCATTAGGAAAATATAATGAAAATATATCTACTATATTCTAAAATATACTTAAAGCATTTCTTTATTTCATAGAATATTTTTAAATAACTTTTTTTTATCTCAAGTGCTTCCCAAAATATACAAAGAATGTCTCCCTTAGGGGATAGTCCAATGGAACAACTCTCATCATGTTGACCATTGATCTTCAATTAGGAATAACTAATATGCAAACAATCTATTAATGCTAACAATAATTCATCCCACTTGTAACACATGTATTCATAAAAAAGTTCAATTGTGGAACCTTTTCTGGTTAGTAAGGTATAAAACAATGTAAATAGGTTGCAATTTTTTAAATGTTTTTAAAAATCAATCAAAAATTGATAATCAAAATGAGATTCTTCCAAAATCCTAAAATCTTGCCCAAAGTGGGTTAAAATTTCAAAAGTTTCTCCAAAACTAAAAACATATATGCATATCTAGTTTTAGAAAACTTCAAGATCTCCAAATCCTTAAATGATTGTAAATAAAAAGAACCTTTGTTTTGTATCACAAATTTCACAGTGTGCCTTAATTCTAGATGCTAGTGTAACCAAAAGAGAGGGTGTGGGACCAAACAACCAACTTGTACGCCCCACACGGAAGTGAGTTCTGTGCGATTCTAAAACCAACCAACACCTTTTGATCTTCTCTCTCTAATTCATCTACAACTCTCCTGCCTACACCTGGTGATCCTCACACAGACACCGCTTACACTTTTACAAAATCGGCTGATTCTAATCGTTGAATCTGGAGCCTAGACCTTCATTCACAAAAAGTCCAGAGAATACAAGCTACCTTACTACAGTACAGTCATTCACAACTATCCAGCTAAGTTGTTGGCGCAGCTGAGAATTTCAACAACCAGCCAGAGCAAAACCTTCTCCATTATCTATCTATGCATCTCTGCATTCATTTACCATAATCTGCACCACTCTTCTCGCCCATTACGTCTTAAAAACTTTCTCTGATCTTCTTCATTTCCTTCCCGGTCCTCCTTGGCCTTCCATCTTACCTTCTCCCCACCTGTCGTCGTTCCATCCATTCCCGCTCATCAATGCAGCTCCACTCCGCCATAATCCATGCCGCTTCACTCGCGCGTGATCCGATTTCATAGTACATCCAGAAGCAGCCGCCATGCATTCTTTGCAGTAGTAATGGAGAGATCCCCGCAGCCAGAACCATTGATGGCTACAAAATTAACTCAAACAATAGGTTATGTTCACACTAGTATGGTGACCTATTGTTCGGTCACACTAGACCTTTATGTTCTTTGTTACAATATTACATTTCCATTGTTTGGTGCCTACACCATGGTAGTTCCCTATCGTATTTGCATGATCCCACATTACATTTCATTGTCAACCCATGTGTAACAATGTTTGGAATTCCTAGAAAAAATTAAGGTTAAACAAATTTTAAGCTTTACAAGGTGTTATTCAAAATTCAAGGAAGTAAATGGTGAGGGATTGAATTTCATAATAACTAACAAAATATTAATTCTTTACATTTCAATTATGGCAACCTTAAACTAGCAACAACAATTATAATAAGAAATGTTGGTGTTCTATAAAAATAAGGAATTACATTTCATAGTAACACCTACAATGAAAATTCCTCCAAATCTAGGTCCAGATTAAGTGTTAAAATAATTAAATCATAGTCTCAGAATCTAAATCTAACTTTTTTGGGGTTTTATTTTGTCACAAGAGGCCTCATTGTTAAAATGAAAGTACCAATGTGGGTGTTTGTTCATCTCAGCCATGACATTATTTTTTTCCTAAATTCACATTTCACAATAACACCTTCATGTGAAAATACTTCCAATGTGGGTCCACATAAACTCTAATGGACACTAATCATTAAATTTTATGGATATAAACGATATTCATCATAAAAATTTATTAGCACTCCCCATTTTATGGAAAATGGGTTCAATTTTGTAACTAGGTTCTACAATATCAAATATGGGGAGTCAAGTCACATGTGTTTGATTTTAATGAATTAAAAAAAGACATGCACATTCATGAATTCAAGAAATAGTGCATTCAATTTTGCAACTAGACAAGAAGAGTTAACTCTGTTGCCTTTCAAGTTTCATGAAGAAAAACAAAGATAGAAAAATATGTAAAATGATCCATAAAGTTACGATTGAGAAAGAAAAAACATAGGTTGCTACTATAAGGACAAATTAGCTTGTAGGTGCTACTTGTGGAACAAAAATTTGTTGCATGTTTTAAATTTTCATGAAGAAACACATAAAAAGAAAAAAAAAATTAACAAAAGTTGTTGTGCTTTGAAATTTCTTGAAAAAATACAGTGAAAGAAAAAGAGTTTATTGAGTGGAAGTTGTGCTTTGAAGTTTTGTGAAGAAACACAAAGTGAAAGAAAAAATGTTTATTCTCCATAAAAGTGAACAATGTTTTGTTGTGTGTTGAAGTTTTGTGAAAAAAAACATAGAGAAAGTTTACATGGTGGGTAATTGCTAGAGAGAAAAACAACTTAGAAATAAACTTGTCTAAACTAATGGCAATGAAGCACCATTATGCTTTGCAAAATTTTCAAAAGGGGGAGTGATTTTTACCATAATAGAATATAAAAAAATTGAGACATTTGTTTCATGGTCTAAAACATTTTAAACTACAATTTTTTAGAACTATGTTCATATGTAGTCTTTGTATGTCATGTGAAGGTTTGAAATAAGCATTGATAGTGGAGCTTTGAATGTAGATGATAAAACACAATACTACAAAACATTCTCATTTTCAATATTCTATCCAAACATTAAAAAATTTAATTAGTTTGTTAAAGTGTGTTCTACAACACTCTTCCATTGCAAGGTGCAATGTAATAGTGGACAAAATTTCTATTAGATTCAAAGGAAGTTGAACACAACATTGGGACATATAAACTTTTACTTCATATGTAAAAACTCACACTCACAACTACAAATAGTTAGGAAAAACTTCAAATTGTTCAACAAAGTGTGTACTTCCATTTTACATTTATAAAGTGAAACCCATGAATGTGATTTGCCTTGATTATCATCAAGACTCACTTATTCTTATTGCCTACAACAAAAACTAAATGTGTAATGGTCAAATAAACCAAATAACAATGCAAAAAAATTTCCTACAACAAAGCACAAACTAATTACTTCATTTAAAATATTGCATTAAATAAAAAATTGTTGCATCCAATCTAGTGGCACTAATTGATTGTTTCATTCAAGGATTGCATTCCTCAAACCTCATTTCATCCTTGCCAAGTTTAAACACAAAATGATTTGTAAAAAGATCAAAATATACCAAGAAAGTTTTTTTTTTAAAATTCAAAACAAGATATTAGCATGCACATTTTTATACAAGATTATGGTTGAAGGATCACAAAATTTGCAAGGATCTAACTTCAAAATAATCTACAAAGATTTAACAACAAAATGATTGAAAGTTTAAAAGGGGGAAAAACACACACCACCAAAAATTCAATTAAAACCAAAAAAGGAGTTTCAAAAGGTTTCAAATTTGAGAACAAGAGATTCAAAAAATTTCATTCCATGACCAATTTGGACTTGGAATTGATTTTGGTAGGATGAAACCCCTATTGGAACCTAAAGTTAACTCCAATGTTACCATCATTATTGAAATTAATACTTGGGTTCCATGTTACTTGACATTACAAATGATGATTGATTTTCAAAAGGTAGAACACAATTATTTTTTAAATATGATTTATAACATTTCATGTTGGAAGCTAGCTTGTTGTTGGTTTTAAACAACTTCCGCATTTTCAAATTGGGCTTGATATTTCTTAAATGAGAATATGAATAGTTCTTTAAGGAAATAAAATAATAATCATGAATTTGTTATTTTATGAGTGATCCACTAGCTTTCCAAGTTTGTTTAAGAAAATCAATGTTGGGGCATGCACATGAACATGCATTCATGCCCTTCACAATCCATGTTGAATTACTCACCCTTTGCAAGGCATTGACCCACATTGATAAGAAGAAATCCATATTTTTTCATTATACAAGATTCAACATGTGCAATAGCAAAAATAAAAAGTTAAAATATCTAATACATAAGACCTATAATTGAATCATAGTACCAATTTATTGCAACAATAAGTACATAACATAATATCTAAAGATGGGTGGGTGATCAACACAAGTTTTATTCCGTGAAATACATAGGTGGAAAGAAGCACCAACCTTGAACTAAAAAGTAACAATAAATTGGTCTCCATATCAAGAACTAAAAATTATCACATGTGACATTAAAATACTTAGCAAAAGTTTTTTTTTCCTGACCTAAAATAAAGTGAGGTGGGGGCACCAAAAAAAAAAGAAAGGCCTTTTCACCTACCAAACCCAAAGACTTGTCAAATTTTAATTTGGATCTTCTATTACAATGTGGAACAACAAAATTGTGAAAGATTTTTTTTTGGTGGTGGGATTGCACTCATTATAAATAGAAAGGCAAAAACATTTCCAAAGAAAAAAAACTTTGTCCTTCCAATCAAAATGTGATAAAGTAGTCAAATTTTGAAGATTTTTTTTAATTCACCATATTTCAATAATAGGATCCAACAAGTTGCCAAAATATGGTAGGATTTTTAATTTTTCTACATTTTTTTACTTGAAGTCAAATTTGGCTAATTTGTTTTGTGGATAATTACTATACTATGATTACATCACAAAATTGAAAAAATAACATTATGCATGTTCTAATCACTTTGTGTTCTGCCAAAAAAGAAATATCACATTAGGTGTCCAATATGGACCTAATAGATGAAGCAAAAGATATATATATATATATATATATATATATATATATATATTACACATTTATACATTCATTTGATAAATAGAAAACACAATGTATTAGGTAATTGTCATTGGGAAAGCCTAACCAAGCAGTAGGGATCATGAACTAGATTTGTTTACAAGTTCCTAGGGAATGAAATTTATAACTTTCAATTGAACAAGTGTAATGTAGCCATGTCTTAGAAATAAAATCTATGTTGACCATCCCACCTTCAATGAAGAAAGCAAATTTGCTAAGGCCCAAAAACATGTTATTAATTTACAAATTTTAGGCATTGCTTCTTGCCTAACTATTGTTTACCATGAAGACCTTTGTATGTGGAAAGTAACATGATCTAAATATTCTCTTAATATATTTTTTCATTTATAGGTTAAAAAAAGAGATTTTACAAATCTAAAAGTTTTAGAAACTATGAGAATTACATTTTGGGTGCAATTCTTATGATTTTGCAAAACTGAGACTCTAGATACTAAGAATGAACAACATATGAAAGAAAATCAAGCTAGTTGATTTGTAATTGCCTTGGTCACCCAAAAAAAATCAAAAAATGGTGATGCATTTGTCAATAATTATGATTTACTTTTTAAAATATCCCTCATATAAATTTTGCCCTATTTTGAAATTCAATGAACAATTACAAAGGGGAAAAAAGAAAATAAGTAAAAAAACGTTCTTGGACATACTAGAATTTGCAAATAATAATAATAATAACAATATTTTGTGAAAAAAATCTTAGAAGAAAATTTTAGCAAATGGATGATGTCATAACTCATGCCAAAAAAATTCAAATTTAAGTTTCTTTTCAAAATCTTTGCAAGCAAAATCTGGGCAATTCAAGAACTCATGATTCAACATTTTTTAATTTAATCTCCATAATGAACTAAAAATGTTTCCAACAAATGATGTTCATGCTTATTACAAGCTATCACCAAAATCATGAACATTTGACCACAAAAAAAAATTCAAACCCAAAAAGTTGCTTCAAAATAAAATACATACATGTATTTCAATAATTTAATTCAACAATTCCTTGTCTTATTCACATCTTGCACATGTCCATTCAATTTTTTCACATTCTACCTTCAACATGTGAATTTATTTATTTTTTAAAAAACGTAATGCAAAATGAATGGGCAAATGAACAATGAAATGTGGAAAGCATGAAAAGTGATAGCAACTTATTGTTATTGAAGGAAAACAAGCCAAAACAAGAAGTTACAACTTCCAAGATGGAAAGAAACTTCAAAAAATCATTTGTTTTTAAGCTCCATTGCTCATTCATTAACCTACACCTTCAAAGTTCCTTCAATAAATTCTTGATGGCTTAGCTACCATTGTTTAAATCACATAATTTAAAGTAGTATTTTCATAAAATCCACATGAATTTTTCAAAATTATATATATCTAACTTGCTTATAATTAAATTGGCTTTGTTACCTTGCACACATCAAAATACTAGTATTCAAACATAAACGCCTCCATTTCACACTATTGTTAAAAAACAATGATTGTTTAATACATACCTTCAACTTGTTTATACACAAAATATACATTTGATCAAACCAAAGAATTATAAACCAATGTTGATAAAAATTTCTTTGAAGAATTAATTTCCATGTGCACATTTTGACAATTGATGTTCCTTCCCCCCTCTCCCCACTTCTTGTTGTACCTTGTCAAGTGCATAATGATTTTCATGAGAAAGATGAGATAAACAAAGGTGGGTGCATGTGTGGGTTTTAAATTCGAGGTCGTGATAAAAATGAGTAAGGCAAGCATCCCCATCACCAAACAAAGGCCAATGACCAAGTGCTTCAATAGTTTGAATTCAAGCTAATTAATGAACATTCTTGCATCAACCAATGTTCAATTTTGACCTTATGACCAAATATTTCATTTTGGAATTTTGGTTTAGTTTTTTCAAAATTCAACTAGGGCTTGTGTTTTTTTTTGTTCAATTATGGGTGTAAGTTAAGAAAAATGTTCACAATTTGCAACCCACTTAACATAAAATAATATGTGGGTGGTGCGGGCGATTTAATGCAATTTGCAACCCTCTTAGCATAAGGCAATGTGTGATGATCAAGGTGACTTGATGAGATTTTAAAGAAATTGCAACAAGGGCTACAAATGAAGTGTTTGGTGATGGGTGTAAGTTAGGACAAATATTAATTATTTCCAATCCACTAACATAAGGCAATGTTTATCCATGGGGACAATTTCACTACTACATATTGTGCCTTTTTGCGAAGGGAAAAACAAAAAACCGGAAGGGTTTGCGAAGCAAAAACAACCTGCCATATTTGTGATGTGACACGCATCGCAACTTGTGGTTCACCAACCATCGCTAATATATAATGAACCTTAAATCATCGCAACACTTTTGCGACATATACCACAACCAAAACTTTGCAACCCTCTCAGTCTCCGTGCACGCTAGCGATATTCCACAGTTCGCACCTCTTAATCATACTCACAACATCGCAAATTTAAAAATACACAAAGTATCGCAAAACACTTTGAGACTCACAAGAAATCGCAATCTTGCGTTATTCGGAGCATCGCATTTTGCGTTTGAATATGTATCGCAAACCTCATCACAAATTTTTACAAAAGTTTCCGGTGTTGGACGTATCGCAAGTTGCGATGTGCGTTAGTTCGCAAAGTAGTGAAAGGGATCCTGGAGAAGGAAGTTTCGCAAAAGGTTTCGCAATGTCATCTGATTTATCACGGCCTTTTTTAAGTCACATAAAATCTCGATGACATTGAGGTAGTACATGCAGTAGTGCAAAAGAGAGTTGTACAAAGTTCCTAAAGGGCCTACTCCCAGAACTATAAAGGCTGAAATTTGCTAAAGACTTTGACACAATGAACATTGTGGAATAATATAGAACCACAAGCCTCAATGGCAATTTGCATAAAAATAATGAGTAGTACATTATACGTGGTCATCATCCACCTCAGAGGTTGTGAGCACAACCTCTGGTTTCTCACCTAAAATAGAACGGGACCGTGGCACATATGTGACAACAAGTGACCACTCCTCTGGGTTTGGGGGATAAGGAAGATAAAAGCATTGTTCTACATGACTGGGAAAAGTAAATGGCTCTAAAGTTTGCCAATGAGATGGCTGATAACTGGTGGCAGATGTCTTTAACCATGTGTGTCCGCACTCATCCTGAACTAAAGTGTAATTTGCACCAGCAAGGTTCACTTTAAACCACTTGCACTTAAACACATATTCTTCAAACTTTGAATGTGCATCATAAGACACCACCAAGATCTCTTCCAGCTTTCCATAATGTGGCACAATATTTCGAACAATATTCCTGTCATGCCTATTTCTTCTAGAGTCCTGAATGAATTGCCCTTGAACTCCACAGTCAAAGGTGCGGCCCCTCTTTTCATCCAAAGTGGAAATCCTAAAATTAATATTGTGTTAGGCATTGTGAGTCAACAACTTATATGATAATAGAAACTTCATGCCCATAAAAATCATCCTAGAACATTCTAAAAAACTTGTCTGGAATGTGAAGATGAGTTAATATGCCTAATGAAATATAAAAAATAAATACCTGAAATGTCTTCCTTGTGTCCACATTGCTGAACGTGTTGTCACAACTCTCTGTGGTCCATGAACAATGGTGCGAACATCATCTGTGATCTCTGGAAAACATGATATACTTTCTCCTTGTGCCAACAATTGATCCACTTCAGCCAACTTCTCTTTCATGTACTTATGCAACGTAGGAAAAATCCTTGATCTCCCACTCATACTTTTGGCATTCTCATAGAAGTTCCTCCACTCTTCCATGACATTGCTATTATTCAACATGAATGTGGTTAGCTGAATTAACTTTGTAGGTAATAACATACGTGTTTGGATGGCACCAGTCAAACAGTCTTCCTCTTCTTTTCTTTCCTCCATCCAGACATGAAGACATGATGGATCTATAGTGGCCAAGATGTTGGTGCAATAAAACATGCTCTCTGTTGCCAAGTGTCCTGTTGCCATGCTTCCCTCCACTCCTGCATGGTTACGGACATAACCCTTTAATACTGCCATATATCTTTCAAGCCAATACATCCACCGACAATGCACAAGACCAGCAATGGTTATCTCATCCACAAGGTGAACTAGTAAATGCACTTGACAATCAAAAAATGATGGAGGGAAGGCCTTTTCCAACTTGCATACCACCTCTGCTGCTATTACCCTCATTCTTGGAATCTCCTCTACAAATAACTCCTTTGAGCATACCCATCTCAACAGATATCCCAATGACCAAAGAGCATCTTGTACTTCTGCACTGGCTAAGCCTATTATTGCCACAGGCAATATGTGCTGCAGTAAACGATGATAGTCATGTGTCTTCAAATACCTTGGCCACTTGTGGTCATCGTCCCTACCAAAAGCTTTTTGAAGATTAGCTCCATAACCTGCAACAAGGATCCATAAAATTATACAAAAGTATTCTAGACATCCAACAGATAGCCGACTATAT